>Ga0247770_1000367_pt1 | contig 44109 bp, 36 predicted proteins | sample UWRJL136409B6_FD_179943 | JGI IMG/M metagenome (GOLD analysis project Ga0247770, IMG submission 179943) | Plant litter microbial communities from Arlington Agricultural Research Station in Wisconsin, United States - UWRJ-L136-409B-6 | ecosystem: Environmental > Terrestrial > Plant litter >... | reverse complement strand
GTATTGGTAGTTTTCGCTTGCCACCACGTAGCAACTTGAGTTTTCAGTGCTACATCATGAGTTATTTGCTTGCGCCATGTTTTAGGTTTTTTGTCAACCTCTTTTACTGGACTGGCGCTCTAGGGCATATTCCATTTTTTCCGCCTGATTTTGGGCGACGCGGATTTCCGTACAATTCGCAGTGGCAATAAATCCCTGTCCTTCCAATTCGCGCCAAGGTACGTCATAGCGTTTGGGCCCAATCAACGTGAATACATCCCCTTCTTTCCCGTCTTCGCGAATCAATGTCGCAGTTAAACCTAACCTGCGTCGTGCTTGTAATTCAGCGGTGATCCGAAATATCGGTGCAGGTAATAGATGGACTTCATCATAAATAATTAGTCCCCACGATTGGGCGTTAAACAACTCGAAATGCGGGAATTCATCATCTTTATTCGATCGATAACTTAGCATTTGGTAAGTCGATAGGGTGACAGCAGCCGTCTGTTTGGTGACACTGCTGTACTCAGCGATCGCATCCTCAGTTAAACTCGTTTTGTCTAATATTTCCCTGCGCCACTGGTGCACAGAAGTCAAACTGCTGGTGAGGATGAGTGTCTTTTGCTTTACCAAACTCATCGCTAACATCCCGACTATGGTTTTACCAGCCCCGCACGGTAGGACGATCGTCCCACTTCCACCTTTTACCTCCCCGTCCTGATAGAATGCCTCTGCTGCTTCTTGTTGATAAGCACGCAAGTTAAAGGGCAAATCTGTTAGAGTACGATCGCGCAAAGAAATCCCTAATTCGGCACCCTCGACATATCCAGCCAAATCTTCTGCCGGATAGCCCACCGCTAGTAAAGCTTGCTTGAGTACGCCGCGATTCCCGGCATCGACTTGAAAGCAAAGATCCGAGATGCGCTTGCCCAACATTGGTTTGACGCGATCGTCCCGTACCAGCAATTCCGCTAGGGGCAAATCGGCAATTCGCAGTTGTAAATCGGGGCGACGCGCATCGATTCTTTCAATTACAGTTAATCCATACCGCGCCCCCAACAGTTCAATTTCTTGCGCTACGGACTCAGGAATGGGATACTTGGCATACTTTCGCAAAGCGGAGATCGCGTCTTCAACTGGCATTCCCGCCGCCCGTGCATTCCACACGCTGAGGGGCGTGATGCGATAGGTGTGGATGTGTTCGGGACTTTTGATTAATTCCGCAAAGGGGGCGATCGCTTCTCGCGCCTGTTGTGCTGTGGGGGCGTGAACTTCTAGTAAGATCGATCGATCGCTTTGCACGATCAAAGCATTTTCTGGAACATAATTCATGGCTTGTTTCGATTGATAGATGAACCGCAGATCAACGCAGATGGTTTTAACTGAGATATTGCACCATTCTCAATTAGCCTTTTGTGAACAGGCAAGATGCCTGTTCCACAAAGAGTTGATTTCTTGTGGAACAGGCATCTTGCCTGTTCCTGACAATGGTGCAAGATGTGAGTTTTAAGAGGTTTTTTGACTTTGGCAATTTTGTCTAATACTATTTATCCCGCTGGGGTAAGACGTAGCCGATCTGCCGCAGGGCGTTGCGAAATTTAGTTTCCTGGGATAATGGAACTGCTAAAGTGCGATCGCCCGCTAGCTGACAGAATTTTTTGGTACGGGAATCATTGGCAATCAACACTGCTAAATGGGCGTTTGTACATTCGATTAACTTGACAGTTCCTGCATCTTGCAAACTATTCGAGCGTTCTGTAACATCCGTCAGAAATTGCTGTACAGTTTCGGGTAGCGGTTCGATACTTCTTGTCTCTAAAACTTCTTTAAATTCTGCTAGCGGGTATCCGGCTTCAATGGCGGTAAATAGCTTTTGTCGATCGAGTTGCCAGACGACATCTGAAACTTTTTTAGCATACAGATCGAGGACGATCGCATCTGATGTCGCAATGCCTTCTCCTGCTACAACAATATCTAAATTGGGCAGTACGCGGAGTGTTTGACGGAACTCAATTGCTGGCGGGGTGTAATTGTGAGTCAATCCCAAACAGTAAGCCCCCAAAGCTGTCAGGCGAAAAGATATTAAGCCGTCGTAGCGGCTGAGAAATCTCAAATCATCCGTTCCCCAAAGATCGTCAAAATCGCTGGGTACGAGGGACGGATCGGCATAGGCAACATCAATTATTCCCAGGGTAGCAACATACTCAAACAACACGCAGCGCATATATCTTTCTTGCAGGATATGCCAATCGTGGCTGCCCGAATATCCTAAGTTACCATACCCAAATTCAGAAATGTAGAGATTGTCGGGATCGCGCGTTACTTCAAACCGATTGCCCGTTGCTAACATATACCTGCTAAATTCGCTAAACAGAATCCATTTACCGACAGGACATTCTGCTAGAATTGAGGCGATCGCCTCTCTCCGCCCCGCCACCGCTGTCATGCCGCGCGCGCCCTTGCCGGTTTGTCCTTTAATCGCATCAATGCGGCGAAATTCATCAAAAGTGTTTGTTTTTAACCAGCGCTTCCATGCTGTCTGTAATCCTTTGGCAGGTGATTCTTGCAAAGCTTTCTGTCCCGCTTTGGTCAAAACTAGCTTTTTGCCCGATTGTTCGGCGAATTTGCTCGCTTGGGCGATCGGGGCCCAAGCAAAGGATTTGATGTTACCAACCTCGTAGAATATATCGCCCTTTTCCACGGTAGCTTGGCGCTGTTCGTCGTTATAAAAATCACCCCCTTGCAATACAGCGGCGATCGCTTTCAGAGTTGTGGCACCAGGTAATGCAGTTTTCTCACTAACGGCAACTTTGCCCGACTGAATCAGACGTAAAACTGCTTCAAAATCCTTTGGGGCTGCCCGTTCCATTTCACAAATTGTCAAAGGAAGTTCGTACTCGGATACCTCTCTTTGAGATGTACGAAAGTTATGTTTTTCTACACGAATTATAAAATTATCTGGCAGTACATCGCCAACCAGATTTAAGGAAATTCCTTGAGGTTTTGGCACAAACTTCAGCAACTTTTCTTCAAGATCGTAGGGTATCGCAGTGCCGTAGAAGAACAAGCATAGTATGGATGGTTCTCGGTTGTATCCATAGCGATCACTCTTTCCCCAGTCTGGTTGTTGTCCGTATTTCGCCACAAATACATCGGCATCATACCCACCACCTGACCCATGTATAACTTCTGCTACGGCAGCTTTTTGCAGGTCGTCTAATTGCGCCCAAACTTGCTTAAGTTTTTGTCCCTGCATTTGCTCTTTAATCCCAGCAACTAGGTCAGCTTTGCGGGTTAATTTACGATCGCCCGACAACAGTGCATTCAGCTTTTTTAAATCTTCAACAATTATTCCTTCGAGTGCCTCTTGGAGGGTAGTAACATCATCTAGGGTTTGGTAACGCGGCATAATTTTTGGCAATTCGCCTGCTGCAAAATTGTTTGTGCTACCAAATATAACAACTTTCCGAAAATTCTAACTTGAATTTTTGTAACAAAAATCTGCAGTAGGGTTTGATATTTATTGCTAAATACCCAAATTGTCTCTGATAAAGTACAGAAGTACGCTATGTAACAAAGTCGAAATTACACAACTACTCTTGCACAAGTTTAGGGAAGTAATCTTAATTTAAAATTTGAGTTTTGAGATTTAACTCGGAGTGTGAGATAATTATTTACAATCGTGACTTGTATGTTACTGAGTCCGCCGGTTCGGTAAAACAGCAGTGACAGTCAGCAGCGTTAAAAAAAATCCCAATTCCCAATCATCACAAACAAAGCGATATGAGCGAACACTCAACCATTAGCTACCGTACCGAAAGCGATTCGATGGGAGACAAACAAATCCCATCTAATGTCTATTATGGCATCCAAACTCTAAGGGCTATCGAAAATTTCCCGATTAGCGGCATTAAGCCTTTATCAACATACGTTGATGCTTGTGTTTTAATTAAAAAAGCAACGGCGATCGCCAATGGCGAACTCGGCTGCATTCCCCAAGACATCAGTCAAGCAATTGTCCAAGCAGCAGATGAAATCCTAGCTGGCAAATTGCGCGATCAATTTGTAGTTGATGTCTACCAAGCCGGCGCCGGAACTTCTCACCACATGAACGTTAATGAAGTTCTTTCAAATCGCGCTTTGGAAATTATGGGCGATGAAAAAGGCAACTACAAGCGCGTTAGTCCTAACGATCATGTAAACTACGGTCAATCGACAAATGATGTGATTCCGACGGCGATTCGGATCGGCGGATTGTTGGCCTTAGAAAAAACTCTTTTTCCGGCTTTGTCGGATGCCGTAGTCGCCCTAGAAAACAAAGCAGAAGAATTTAAAGATATAGTTAAATCCGGCCGCACTCATATGCAAGATGCCGTGCCGGTTCGACTCGGCGATACCTTCGGCGCTTGGGCGCAAATTCTCAGAGAACATACCTTGAGAATTGACAGGGCATCCGATGATTTGACATCCCTGGGATTGGGGGGAAGTGCGGCAGGAACAGGGTTAAATACTCACCCTGAATACTGTCAAAAAGTAGCTGAAATTCTCTCAGAATTAATCGACCAACCCCTGAAACCAGCAAGGCATTTAATGGCTGCTATGCAGAGTATGGCACCGTTTGTAAATGTCTCCGGTGCACTGCGAAATCTCGCTCAGGATTGCGTTAAAATGTCCCACGACTTGCGTTTGATGGACTCCGGGCCGAAAACGGGTTTGAAAGAAATTCAACTGCCCCCTGTGCAACCCGGTTCGTCAATTATGCCGGGAAAATACAACCCTGTGATGGCAGAAATGACATCGATGGTTTGTTTTCAAGTTATGGGTTACGATAGCGCGATCGCCCTTGCCGCCCAAGCAGGACAATTAGAATTGAACGTGATGATGCCCCTGATCGCCTACAATCTGATTCACAGCATCGAAATTTTAGGCAATACCATCAGCGCCCTGAGTACCAAATGCCTGGAAAAAATAGAAGCTAAGGGCGATCGGTGTCTCGCTTACGCAGAAGGCAGTCTCGCCCTCGTTACCGCCCTCAATACTCACATCGGCTATCTCAACGCCGCCGCCGTCGCCAAAGAATCTCTAGAAACAGGCAAATCTTTGCGGCAAATTGTGCTAGAAAGGGGTTTAATGAGTGCAGAAGACTTGGCAAAAGTTCTAGATTTAGAGAAAATGAGTGCGATGCCAACATCTTCTGCTAACGTATAGGATCTCGAAGGTATTAGGTAGAAACTAGAATGCTGAACTCGATATAATTCTGCATTGTGCCTTCTGAGTTCTGCCTAAGCCATGTCACAGGTTAAAGTTAAACAATTCAGAATTCAAGTTTTTTATATTTAATTCTGAATTTTTTTATAGTCTAAAGTTGGGGAGCAAGATTTATGCGCGCAGGTTCTTTTGGCAAATTAACTCAAGATAAAGAGAACACAACTCAAGTGACATTTCACTATGTGGAAGGTCACACGGAAACCTTTACTATCCCGATGCCTGCACAAGAATTTCAAGAGGAAGTGCTGCATTTGTTAAATCAACCTTGGTTGACTTTTCATTTAGTCGATCAAACGGTTTTTATCTGCACTGCCCGGTTAGTGAAAGTGGAAGTTAAACCTGCTATCCCTGAACTGCAAGGTCAAGGAATATTCTCTAACTCCCTGCGAGTTAGTACCATGCAGCGGGCTGCGGTTGGTAGATTGCCAACGAATACTTAAACCGAGTTGCTAGTTATCGGTAAGGGGTAATTGGTAATCGGTGATGAGTAATAGCTGACAAGCGGTAAGGTGCGCACGGCGCACCCTACATATAGAAGTTGTACCTAAGTTCCGCAAAAAATCCCCAATTCCTAATTCCCCATTTCCCTGAGAAAAGAATTAAAAATTATGTCTGCTGTTAGCTTAATTCGTGCCAATTCATACGATCGCCAAATCTTGCAAGCATCTTTAGAAAGTTTGCTCGCACCCTGGGGCGGAATCTCGGCTTTTGTCAAATCGGGCGATCGGGTTTTACTCAAACCCAATCTCCTGACAGGTTCTCGCCCTACAAAAGAATGCGTCACCCGCCCGGAATTGGTTTACTGCGTGGCTAAAATGGTCCTTGAAGCGGGAGGAAAACCATTTTTAGGTGATAGTCCAGCTTTTGGTAGCGCCATGGGTGTAGCCAAAGCCAACGGTTATTTGCCGCTGTTAGAAGAACTGAATTTGCCAGTAGTTGAGTTTCAAGGAAAACGCTACGAAACTGTCAGCGAAGATTTCAATCATCTGCTTCTTTGCAAAGAAGCCATGGAAGCAGATGTAGTGATTAATTTGCCAAAACTAAAATCTCACGTTCAATTAACCGTGACAATGGGCGTGAAAAATTTGTTCGGCTGCGTGCCTGGTAAAATGAAGGCTTGGTGGCACATGGAAGCTGGGAAAGATAGCGCCAGATTCGGTGAAATGCTAGTAGAAACTGCCCGGGCAATTAACCCAAATTTGACGATTTTGGATGGCATTATCGGTCACGAAGGTAACGGACCAAGCGGCGGCGAACCTAAGTTTTTGGGAATTTTGGGCGCGTCTGATGATGTGTTTGCTTTGGACAGAACTTTAGTTGAAATTATTAATGCCGATCCGGCGGCGGTTCCCACTGTAGCTGCGGCGATGAGATTGGGAATTTGCTCGAATTTAGAGGCGATTGATTTTCCACTTTTGCAGCCGGAAACTCTCAAGGTTTTGGATTGGAAGTTGCCGGAAAGTCTGGTGCCGATTGACTTTGGTCTGCCGCGGGTAATTCAGTCTACTTTCAGGCATTTTTATATCCGGTTTATCAAAGAACGGATGGGGGCTTACGTCGATAGATAGGATGCATTCGCAACCACTTCATAAAAATGCGCACCTGTCAATCACCTCTTGTGATGAAGATTAAAGAAAAGTTTGGCTTCCCAACTCAACTGGAAGCTAAATTTTTATGTCAAGGAATAGTAGCGGGCGTAACATTTACATCCACCGATAGATGATATCGCAAATTTTATACTTCCATTTCGCAAAAGATGTCAGCAATATTATTTAGCTCCAAAGGAAATAAATTTTTTATTTGGCTCGATCGCAGCCTACATCGCTACCCAGTTTGATAACTTAATTTATACTTAAATTGTTGCTGAATTCCTAAATATAGGAAAACTTACTCACAGGCAGAGCGCGGAATGTGAAGTTTTTTCATCTAAACCGACAAAGCAAATTAAATGAGTTATCTTAAATCCGATGTAAGCTGAAAACCGCCCCCCAGCCATCCTGTTTCCTAAACCTAATAATTTGGGGGCAGCCATCTGCTGTATTTCGGATTCCGCAATTGTCACTGGCACGTAATTTATTTGCGGATTTGAAATCCAAAATCAGTGGTTATTAATACACCAAGTACCTAAATAATGAAAACTCAAATGCCCAATCAAAATTGCTTAAGTCCTACCGTCGTCTGTCCTATATCGGGACAGAGTATGAAACCGTGGCTATTGATACCCGGTGATTGGCGCAGGTCTGCAAACAAAGAATCATTTCAATTGTACTGGTGTGAAGAGTCACAATTTGGATGCATTCATCCTATACCAGAACTCAACAAAATCGCTAGCTTCTACGAGATTGACGAGTATTATACTCATTATGCAGACTTTACAAATCCCGAATCTTCCTCTTCTATTTCCTGCTTGGATAAATTGCGCACGCATATAGCTTGGCGTTTCGATCGCGGAGTAGATCTCACAAGTCAATGGTGGAAGCAACAGTTCGGGACTGCTTCGTACTCGATCTTAGAAATCGGTTGCGCCAGCGGGCAACGGCTGGAAGAACTGCAAGCAGATGGTCACAAAGTCTGGGGCGTAGAACCCGATCGACAAGCTTTGGCTTTGAGCCAGAAGGGAGGTATTGATGTATTTTATGGCACTGCTGAATCTTTGCCCCCGGAAGTCAAGTGTAGACAGTACGACATGATTGTGATGAACCACGTACTCGAACATACCAGAGATCCTTTACTGGCACTCCGCAATGCCATGCAGTTGCTCGTGGATGGCGGCAAATTGGTGATGGAAGTACCAAATAACTCTTGTATGGGGCTGAAGTCATCAGGGATTGCATGGCTGCATCTAGATGTACCAAGGCATTTGTATTTCTTCACACCGCAGAGCTTCCGCGCTATCTGTGAAAAAGTGGGATTTGAGATAATTTATACCGAGTTTAATGGCTACTATCGCCAATTTTCAAACAGTGTGATCGATGAGGAAAAAAAAATTTTGAGTGTGTTCGATTCAATGGCAGATCATCGGATGGTAAAGCCCAAAGAAAATAGTAAAGTCCAAGCTTGGAGCTTACTAATGAAAACTATTTGTGCGGCAGATGAAAAAAAATACGATTCGCTCCGGATTGTGGCACAAAAGCCATAGCAAGAGCGAGGTAAGGGCAATAAACTTTTGGTTTTAGATCAAGTTTAGTTACACAGTCACAATACTTTTGCGCTCCCCGGAGCTCGCCTACAATCTGATTCACAGCATCGAAATTTTAGGCAATACCATCAGCGCGCTGACTACACAAGGCCTCGAAAAAATAGAAGCTAAGGGCGAGGGTGTCTCGCTTACCCAGAAGGCAGTCTCGCCCTCAACACTCACATCGGCTATCTCAACGCCGCCGCCGTCGCCAAAGAATCTCTAGAAACGGGCAAATCTTTGCGGCAAATTGTGCTAGAAAGTGGTTTAATGAGTGCAGAAGACTTGGCAAAAGTTCTAGATTTAGAGAAAATGAGTGCTCGGAGGCCTTGTAAAGGCAATGGTTGAGGTGATGGATCGCCATTCAATTTAGATGTTTTTTTCAAACTTAATAGCATCAAACTCGACGGGGCGATCGCACTTGGGTTATCTGTTCTCAAATCTCCTGTGACTGGTACCGATTTCTTGGCAACTACCCAGTCTAATAGTAATTCTAACCCGTCGGGCGACAAACTTATTTTTATCTCCACTTGGTCGGGCAAAACTAACAGCGGTTTTACTGCAAATGTCTGCAAATCAATTGCTTCGAGGGTGAGTTTCTCAGAAAAATATTTCTGGGGCTGGCGCCTGGTTAACAAGCAGTAAAGCTGAGGATTTATGGGTAAAACTGACAGTTGAGGAATTCTCCGGCGGTGCGGCTCAATTCTTTTTGTAATCCCTGATTTCTCACTAAAAGTATTGATTGGGTAAAATCGCTGTTGTACTTCAGCATTGCCGATTGTCTGCCGTCGAGAGTGAAGCTAAAAACTCTCCAAAAAGATGGTATGAAGTCTAAAGGTTTGACGTTTGGTGTCAGGGATAAAATAGCGATGCCGTCTGCTTGGGGATTGGCTAAAGTTGCACTGTCTGGGGCGATTCCCTGCGGGATAGCTTCGCTTCACGCCAATTCTCCTGCCGCGCGACTCAACAGCCCCTGGGGAATCGGGGAAATGAACGGCCTCGGCACCCACAAACCAATATCTTCTGCATTGCCTTTATTTTCCCGCCCAACAGCGAGATCCTTGCCGTCGGGAAACCTATAAAATTTGAGATTTTCGTAGTCTTGATTGCCTAAAATTTGCTGGATAGTGCGTGGTTTTTGAGCCGGATCGGAACTTCTGCCTGTGGTTACGGCATACAAAGATTGTTCGTACAAACCCGGCTTGTATTTCGAGCATTCGCTAGCAGATAATAAAATGCGATTGCCCGCCCGGTAAATCCTAAAATCTTTAGCTACTAAGTTCTCAGGAGTGAGGATGATTTTTTGTTTGCGGGTCAGATTGTAAAGAATTAAGCGCTCTTTTTCTGGGGCTTCTGTGCCTTTGTAAACAAAAACTCGATCGGGCGTGCTAAATTGACTGACAAACGGTGCGATCGCATTTCCTTGTTTGTCGAAACCTAGTTTCTCCCGCGCTTTTTGCAATTAAATTTTATAAGTGCGATTCCCTGCGGGATAGCTGCGCTTCACGTACTGAAGAAGCGCTATCAGAGTATATACCAGCCGCCGCCGATACCAACTAATTTTTCCAGGCAAAGGCGGCTCGATCTGCAGATTTGCTTCTGGGCGAACCCGATGCATTGGGCGACCCAAAGTCAGAATAAAAGCAGTATCTCTCGGGCCTACTTGTTTGCTTTGCAAGCTTTAATCGCGCACTTTCGGTAAAGATCGATCGCCCCGGGAGAGCAAAAACCCGAGCGCCAAAATCAGCAATACCATCAATGGTACAGCCGCGCGGTCGATCGGCTCGAATAATTTTAATTTTCCCACAAACATACAAGAGTCTGAATTTTGACTATACTTCTTCCTAAACTTGAAAGTCTGCGCAGGCCGACTTTCAATACAAACAAGCAATCTCAAATAAAAAGTAAAATTTTATGCGATCGCGTCAAATCGATCTGTTAAACTAAAATCTTGAACGTCTACTGGAAATTTATCCCGAACAAAAACCTAGTGGCTTTGCTGAGCTGTTCCAGTTCTTTACCCTTAATGCTCTTAGCGGTAAATCCCGCTAATCGTAGCAGCCCTATTTCCCAAAATAGAAGCATTGAACCCAATGACGAAATCCAAGTCAATCCAGGAATAAATCAAGACAAAAGCCAATCCTCTCTGCCAGAAATCAACTCTGAGAAAATAGGAAACCTCGCCACCATAACTTTAGGCTGCGAGTGCGCTGGCTGTCGAGAGCAAGTCCTCCAAATCATACAACAAGGAAAGCTGACACTTCCTCAGTTACCTAGACAGTAAGTTACAAAGCAAGCCAAACAGAAATTACAGAAAACAACCCATTAATTCTAGATTCCCATCGTCACAAGTTTAAAGTCGAAAGCCAAAATAATTAATTATTACTTCTACTTTTGGCTTTTGGCTGTTTATTAGTGAAAACTGACAATTCACCACAGCTCGGGAAATTTCAACCATACAATACTTCTTCTACAGGCGGCGTGGCGTCTGTGGGGTCGAAGTGTTTGATTTTCAAAGCTTGCAGCAAAAACAGCCACATATAAAGCGGATTCAAAAAAACATACCGCTTCCAGAGGCGCTTGGGTTCCTTCATCATCCGAAACAGCCATTCCAAACCTATCTTAGATAAAAACTCAGGAGATTTAGCCAAATTACCCGCATGAAAATCGTAAGCAGCACCTACAGCAATCAGCGGCATTGATAAGTCGTCCCGGTATTCGTAAGCCCAGACTTCTTGTCGCGGACATCCCAAACCGACAAAAGTAATTGCTGCACCGCTGTTGCGAATTTGCTGCGCAGTCTCCTGTTTCTCTTGGGGCGAAACCTGCCTAAATTTAGAAGGCTGAGTTCCAGCAATAATTAACCTGGGAAAACGCTGGCAAAGATTGCGAGATAAAGCCTCCAGTACAGAAGCTTTAGAGCCGTACAAATAGATAGATAATCCTTCTTCTGCCGCACGTTCGCAGATTTGTAACATCGCATCCGGCCCGCAGACTCGATCGGGCAATTTCGTATGGTAGAGCAAATTTAACGCCCACCTGACTGGCTGTCCGTCTGGCAATACTAAGTCAATGTGATTGAGACGATAGCGGTGAGTGCTGTCTAGAACTCCAGTCATTACCCCGTGAACCGCTAAAGCCGAAACTGACATTGGTTTTCCGGCGCTGGCTGCAGCCAGAATTTTGCTAACAGCCGCTTCATAATTAACGGCATTTACTAATATACCGAGTACATTCTTTTTCCCTTTATCAATCATGAAAGACCTCTTTAAGCCAACCCTCGCCGTTACACTCATAAATCTCCTGTAGGATTTGTTTAACTTTGTATTCAATCGTTTACACCCATTCCCAGTACCTTCTTTTTTCCCATCTCAATCATCCGAGCCTTCTTTCAGCCAACGATCGCGGTTACATTCATAAATCTCCTGTAGGATTTGTTTAACGTTATATTTCATTTTCCAGTCAGGATAGTGACTGGAAAATTTTGAATTGTCACTAATCCACCAAATGTGATCGCCAATGCGATTCCCTTCAGCATAAGTCCAATTAAATTTGCGTTCCGCAATTCCCTCGCACATCTGGATGGCTTCTAACATCGAACAATTGCTGTACCTGCCTCCTCCTGTATTATAAACTTGAGCGCTTCTGGGAGCTTTATAAAATTCATAAAATGCCGAAATTAAATCAGCGCTATGAATGTTATCGCGGACTTGCTTGCCTTTGTAGCCAAACACGGTGTAAGGAGTTCCCGTCACGGCGCACTTCATCAAGTAGGCGAGGAAGCCGTGCAATTGAGCTCCCGAGTGATTGGGTCCTGTCAGGCAGCCGCCACGAAAACAAGCGGTGTTCATATTAAAATATCGACCGTATTCTTGAACTAAAACGTCAGCAGCTACCTTAGAAGCACCAAACAAACTATGTAGGCAGTGGTCGATTGACATATCTTCCCGAATCCCGCTTTCGTAAGTGTGACCAGATTCAATTTCCCACCTGTGTTCTAATTCAATTAAAGGCAATTTATTGGGTGTATCGCCGTATACTTTATTGGTAGAAGTGAAAATGAAAACTGCTTTAGGACTGTACAAGCGAGTTGCTTCTAAAAGATTGAGAGTACCGTTAGCGTTGACGGTAAAATCTATTTGAGGATCGCGGGCAGCCCAATCGTGGCTCGGTTGGGCTGCTGTGTGAATTACTAACTCGACCGACTCCCCGTACCGCTGAAAAATATTGATAATGGCTTCATAGTCCCGAATGTCCACAGCTAAGTGATTATACTTGGTACCCAAGGAGTTTTCGAGCAGTTGGCGGTTCCAGTTTGTAGAACCATCAGCACCAAAAAAGAACTCGCGCATATTATTGTCGATGCCGACTATATCTAAGCCTTGTTTGGCAAAGAACTTACACGCCTCAGAGCCAATTAAACCCGCCGAGCCCGTAATGATTGCAACGCCCACGTTTCACCGCCTAAAAAAATATAGTTTTCTTTGTTTTGTGCGCTCAAACAAATCAGAAGTTATCCTGATTTTCGATAGACTAGATCTTCGCACAATTGAGCAAAGAATTCACCTTTAACATCCCAATCATATACTTCCCTGACGTGATTGCGACCTGCTTCACCCAAGCGCGAGCGGAACTCGGCATCGCCGGCTAAATGAGCCATCGCCTCAGCTAGACCCTGCACTGCCTGTCCTGGATTGTAACCAGGTACTTTTACCCCCGTTTGGGCCGTCACTTGAGTAGCAGGCCCTCCCAGATCCAAGCAGATGATGGGGCGCCCCGCCGCCATCCCCTCCAAGCAAGTCCACCCTCCTGAATCGTGCAAGCTAGGGTGAATCAGTACATGACACTCACCTAGCTTACCCAAAGTTTCCTCGCGTGGCAGCCTCCCCCACAACTTAACTTGAGAGGAAATGCCCAATTCTTCCGCTAGAGACTGAAGGCGATCGCGTTCCGGGCCATCCCCCAGCAGCCAATATTCGGCATTCGGCAAGTTAGCTTGGGCAAAGGCCCGCAACGCGAGGTGATAGCCTTTCCAGTGCAGCAGCCGCCCCATACTGATGAACCTGATCGGGGAAGGCCCTGGCAGCTTGCACTCTCCCAGCCGCGCCATCTCTGCCTTTGACAGACACGCCTCGGAAAGCACCTGCACATTTTTTGCCCCCATCGCCCGTACCCGCTTCGCCGTATCCTCAGTTGTCGCAAAAGCTAAGACACTTCGCCTAGCCGTCATCCTGGCAAAGGGATCACTTTCGCCGAGCCGCTGTCCCCAATCTCGCGCCGTTTCGTAAAGTTTTGCTTTAGAGCTAAAATCAGCCCAAAAAGGTTTCGGGGCTGCTTCACCGCCGCCCACAGGCCCCCAAATAAAAGGAATTGGCAGCAGCGAGATGAAACTAGGCGACCAAAACTTAACGTAGGTGACGTGGCGGGCGATATCGAAATTAATTTGGCGGTGGAGCTTGCGCGCCTCTAAATAAGCCAAAATTTGCCACAGGTAATAGTGCAATTGCAGCCCTCCCTGTCTACCTTTAAAGTTTTCGCTCCAGCCGAAGGGTTCAATATAGGCAAAATGTAAATTTGGGTTCGGGCGCAAAGCTAACTCTGCTTCAATGGCGGCACGGTAAAAAGTGCGAGTTAGCACCCAGACTTCTTGGTGTTTGGCTGCTTCTACCACCGCATTCCAGCCGACTCCTTCCTCAGATCCTTGTCCGGGTTCGCAGGCAAATGCAGATAAAAGAATTTTCATCAAACTTTCTCCAATACTAGCGAAGTCACATCTGCTATTAATTTGGCAGCCTCTTCTGGTGTATGTTCAGCGATCAGCTGCTGGGATTTTTGCCCCATCAACACTAACTTTTCTGGGCAATCAATCAAGTCCCGCATCGCCTTTGCAATACCTTCCGACGGATAGGGATCAAAAATATAACCATTTTCACCTTCTACGATCATTTCGCAAGCCCCAGCCCATTTTGAACACAAAATCGGCTTACCAAATGCCATCGCTTCTAGCACCACCATTCCCCAAGTATCTTCTAACGTAGGAAAAACAAACACATCAGCTTCTAGGAAATAAGATCCCAAGTATCCGTATTCTATCCAGCCTGTCCAAACAATTTGTTTTTCTAAACCCCATTCTTTTGTAAGTGCTTCTAGTTCCGGTCGCTGTTCCCCGTCTCCCACAATAATGACTGTGTAATTCGAGTATCCCTGGCTTTGCAAAATTGTGCAAGCTTCTAACAGATTCTTAATCCCTTTGCGATAAATTACTTGACCCACACACAGAAAAATTGGGTGGGGCAATGACAAGGAGACAGACTTATTATTTTCTAACTTTTGGACCAAAGCTTTAGCATCAGGAACCATGTAAGGTTTAGCAAATATATTACTTTCGGCTACCCCAAGCACTTCTACCAAATATTCTTTACCTCGGCGACTATTAGAAACAAAGGTATCAGCAAATTTCCCCATCCAGCGTCTAATCGTCGATCGCACCTTAGAATCTCGAAAGTCTACATTCGGGGAACTACTTTCATAAACTAAAACCAGTCGCCATTTCCCTATAGGCTTAAAGATTATAGCTACCAATGTCCAGATCGAAAATCCACTAGCAAAAATGACCTGGGGCTTGAATTTCAGGAGAGGAAAAATAATCCAAGGAGTAGCCTTAATATAACCACGACTATACCCAGTTTCTATCTTTTGGGTGGTGATGAATTGTGTATCTCCCACAACTTCAACTACTTCTGTACCAGGAGCTTCCGGATCATAGCGAGGCCAGAGACGACCTGTATAAAAAATCGTGTTCGGAATCAGTTTTTTGAGCTCATGCAAAATCGGCGGCCAATAGGCGCCAAATTCTGCAGAAGGAACGAGCCAAGCGATGCGGACTTCATTTTTGTCAACCATCCTATTCACCTTTTGTTTTGTTTTTAGCTAATCATAATTTGCTCAATACGGAAAGCCAAGCTAATCTGCGATAAGGTAGCAGCCAATAAATTGGCCACAACAAGCCACCAGGCCGCTGAGTAAATACTTTCCACTCTTGAGCGGGTTGCAGGGTAGTATCTGTGAAGGATAAACCTTTCGGTTTGCTCATTTTCTCCAATCCTTCGATTAAATTATCAGCAGCCGTTTTTGTCACCTGGGGATTGATGGAACAACTGCCTAAATAGCCGGGAGCAATCCAAACTGTACATTTTTTCTGTCGGACTCGTAAACCATAATCCCAATCCCCAATATAATAGACAAAAGCCGGATCAAGGTTGCCGACAATTTGAACAACACTGCGGGGAATTAATACGCAGTTACCGTGCATAGTGTCGCACATCTGAGCCTCTTTTGTTGGTTCTAAGACACCATATCGGAACGGGTGCAAAGGGTTATTTCGGCAGATAAAAGAATTTTCATCGGTAATTGTTAGTGGTTAATAGTTAGCGGTTAGTGGTTAATGGTTAGTAGTTAGTGGTGAGCCGTTAATGGAACAATAGAACCAACAACTAATAACTAACAACTAACCTTTCCCCATTAAAAATAATGTAACTTCTACATAAGCTTGGGCAGCAGTTTCGGGAGTTGTTTTCGCAATTAACTGGCGCGATCGCTCTCCCATGCACTTAATCAAATCTGGATTGTCCAGAAAGCGCCGCATCGCCTCAGCTAAAGCTGAGGGATCGTAAGGATCGAAAATATAACCATTTTCCCCTTCAGCAACCAACTCGCAGGAAGCGGCACCATTTGAGCATAGTATAGGTTTGCCAAAAACCATCGCCTCCGGTACTACCATTCCCCAGACATCCTCAAAAGTAGGAAATACAAAAACATCAGCTTGCTGAAAATAAGAACCCAAATTTCCATATTCCACCCATCCACCCCACATCACCTGATCTTCAAAATGGCGCTCTTTAATAAAAGCTTCCAGTTCTTCCCGCTGATCTCCCTTGCCAACAATCAACAGCGAATAATCAACATAACCTTGACTTTTAAGAATAGCGCCAGCTTCTAAAAGGATTTTAATTCCTTTTCTTGATGTGAGCCGCCCCACATATAGAAAAATTGGGCGTTTCAAGTCCCAATTCGGTGGCTTATTTTCCTCCAACGGTTTGATTAAAGCTCCCGCATCTGAGACAAGATAGGTTCTGGTAAAAATTTTATCCTCCGGTACATTAAGCCCTTCCATCAAATATTTTTTACCAGCATTACTGTTAGAAACAAAAGCATCGGCAAACCGCACGAGGATGCGACGAACCAATGTTCTAAAACTGGAATCTCGAAAGTCTGCATTTGGGGAACTACCATCGTAAATAATCGCAATTTTCCACCTCATCAGCGGTTTTAAAAGCGCGACAATTACAGTCCACAAAGAAAAAGCTTGGGGAAAGACCACCTGAGGTCTAAATTCTAGCAAATAGCCGATAATACTGGGCGATACTAACATAAATCCGCGATCGTAGCCTGTATCTATCTTTGTTGTCTCCACAAAACTCGTCTTTCCTACTAACTGAATTACCGACGAGCCAGGCATTTTTGGATCGAATCCCGGCCACACCCCACCAGTATAAAATACAGTATTCTTAAAAACCTTCGTAAATTCTCTCAAAACCGGCTGCCAGTAAGCTCCCAGTCCCACTTCTGGAACCAGCCAAGCGACGCGCAAATCATCCATGTAATGTTTACCTCGATTTCGTTTTTAAGCTTTAGGAATTGCGAGGATATTCCCTTCCTGCGGAGCGCTTACGCTTTGCAGCTCTCCCGTATCTTTAACTTTAAAAAACTCGTAACCCAAGTTTTTCAGAAAATTCCAGGCTCCCGCATCGGAGAGCTTAAATCTGTCAATTGCTTTTTCGTTAATTTCAAATAGCACTGTCGGCCGCATTTTGCTAAACAGCGACTTCGCACCCTGCAATACGTATTCTTCTGCACCTTCTACGTCCATTTTAATGAAATCTACCCCTTCGATTCCTTCGCGGTTCAGAACGCTATCTATAGTAGTGGTAGCTACTTCTTCGTAGGTCGTATTTTCGCTGCCATCGCCTCCTAATGAATAACTGTTGAGTGCGTTGTCAATGTGGTAGAATTTCGCTGTTCCTTCTGTATCTGAAAGAGCTGATTTAAAGAGTTTGACTTGAGTCAAATTGTTGAGTTTTACGTTGCGAGCGAGATTTTGATAACTCTCTTCTCCAGGCTCGAAGGAAAGAACTTTCCCCACATCTCCTACTAATTTAGCTGCTAAAACCGTATAAATTCCCGTGTTGGCTCCCGCGTCTACAAATACCGAACCAGGAGAGAGTGATCGCTCTAAATAATACAGTTCCGGCTCGTAATCTTCGCGCAGTACAAAAATGCCTGTCGAGCCGGCTTGTTTGAACTTAGCAGGCAAGAAAAAACGGCACTTCCATTTCGGAATTTCCACAGTCGCCGGAATCCCCAACTGGCAAAGGACGGCCCAATATATCGTGCGAAAAATAGCTGTCAAAGGAGCTTTTTTAAAAGCTCTGTGATTTCTTAGATAGTTCCATTTTGTTGTGAAATAACTGGAATTTGATTGCATCATTGTCAGTTGTTATAGTTGGTTAAATCCGATCGCCACCTATTCTTCAAGCAATAAAATATTTCACGCTCCTTTTAACTTAGCAACGAAAGATATCCAAATCAACCTGCGGTATGGCAACAGCCAATATATCGGCCACAGCCAACCCCCGTACCGCTGACTGTAAACTTTCCATTCTTCTAGAGGTTGAAGCGTTACATCTTGCAGCGCTAAACCTTTGGGTTGGCTAACTTTTTGCAGTTGGTCGCTTAAAGGCTGAGCGGGCGTTTCTTTAGGTTTGGGATTGAGAGCGCAAGTGCCGATATAACCGGGAGCGATCCAAACATTACATCCTTGCTGTTTTGCCCGCCACCCGTAGTCATAGTCGGCTGCGTAGTGAATGAAAGCCGGGTCTAAATTGCCGACGGTTCGAACTACTTCTTTAGGAATTAAAACAAAATTCCCGTTCATAGTATCGCAAGGCTGCGGGCGATCGCTCGGTTCTACCGGTCGCAAATAAATCGGGTGCCACCACCTGCTCTGCACCATTCCTCCGTAAGTGAAAACACCACTATCCGGATCACAAGTAGAGCCGACAACGATCGCCTTTTTTTCTCCTTGTTCAAATAACTCGCGACTGGTTGCCAGCAGTGTATTTAAAGCCTCTGGAGCCAGTACCGTATCGTCGTTGAGCCAGAGGTAGTAATCGGGCTCGTCTTTCATGGCTTCGCTGAAAGCTATCCGCATTCCTCCATTCCAAAATAAATTGCCATCTCCCGAAAAAAGCTTGACTTGAGGATATTTTTGCTGTACTCCTTCGGACGTGCCATCAGTGCTGCCATCATCTACCAGATAAACGCTGAGTGCAATTTCACTTGTTAATGTTTGCTTAAACAGCGACTCTAGAGTGAGTAACGTCTTTAACTTGCGGTTGTGACAAGTCATCAGGACTGCTATACTGGTGTACTCCATTTATCTAAAAGATTGGGCTGACGAGTAAAAACTTGTCCTCGGACGATCGACAATACCGATCGAGTTCGAGTCCTCTTCAATTATTAACTTAACTTGACCACACTATCAAGAGATTTAATTATAAATTTATTTATTTTAAAACCGCGCCACCCTCAGAAGCGTTATCAACTGTATTCTTCATCACTCTGTGCCCCGCTATATTCGCTCATAAACCCAATTTGCTAATTTGTTTGGTGATTTCCCTATTTTGCCCCGAGCATAATTGCGTCAAGCTCATTGTATAAATCAGCACGTCTATTTCTCAGCAAATATACCAGTCATCCTTGCTTTCTTCAATCAACTCCATTAGCTGCTTGCAAGATTTCTTCATATAGGTTTTTGTACGCGCGAGCTTGCACTTGTAATGTAAATTTCTCTTCAACTTTGAGGCGAGCCCTGCGACAGAGTTTTTGGTGCCGATCGGGATCTTTTAGAACCCAAGCAATTCCTCGCGCTAAGTCTTCTGTTCCATAAGGTTTAGCTAAATAGCCATTTTGTTGCCGATCGACAATATCTTTTAATCCCGTCACATCAAAAGCCACCACAGGCGTGCCACACGCCAAAGCTTCCGATGCTGTCGGTGCTGGCATCATCTATTAAATAGGTGGTAAGGCTAGTATCGGCGGGGAAAGTCTGGTTGAACAAAGCCTCTAAACAAGCCAATGTCTTTTGTTTTCGGTTAAAGCAAGTTAAAAGGACTGCAATTCTAGTACCGTTCATAATTTCTCAATGGGTTTAGACTGCGATAATCGTCAAAAAAATTTGATTTTACCATCTTGAAGAACTGCTAACTTTTTTGATTTCTGCGGGAGCACGCTGCGTTTAATCTTCCTTAATATAATCTTAATGCTATCTACAAAAAGAGCCTTTTGGATTAAAACTTCCCTGAGCAGGGGGTGAGTATTTAAAGCTTTCAAGCAACGTTGTTGATATTGGTCATACAAGGGACTGTAATAATCTTCGTGAGTGTTTGCTTTGTTTTTCTGCAGAACGACATTGTTAGCTGTTTCCAAATTTCTTAATGTCTCTGGCAGGTCAAAACTGTAGCCACTTACTAAGTCGTACCATTTCACGCCTTTTCGTGTTAACTGATAGCCTTGATCCATTTCCACAAATAAAGCCCAATTTGGCTGGCCCACATAAATCATTTTGTAGCTATCCAACAGATTTTTATCGTTGACTTGCAGCGCGTAGGATGCTCGGATAAAATAGTTTGCTCCACCCACGTAAAACCACTCTCTGCCATCTGTGTGGGAAAACAATGTTATTTTTAAGCGAGCTGCATAAATCATGGTAACTTCCGGATCGCCCTCATAGATTTTTTCGCATTCATCTAAATCTATGATCAGGTTGTCGGGAATTATATCGGCTTTAATTTGACCTCCTATTTTGGGGAATTCTACGGGATATCTGCTAGCAGGAGATGTCAAATCGAAATAATGTTCCTGAAACTGCCAGATATATTTAGGCGAGGAATCAAAGTAATTGTCTCTTAATAAACTCAAATAGTCTATTCTAGCGCCTTGGTCTACCCCCCAATTTCTTCTAATTATAAAATGAACTTGCTTGTTCAACTCCCAGCCTTTTTCTTGCACGAACTTAGCCACTTTCTCTTGCTCTTGTTTATGATTAGAAGAGCAGTCTAAGATATAAATTTTATCTTGCTCTGGATCGAAGTTCCTGATTTTATCAAAGTTGTCTAAAAAAAGGGAAATTCGTTCGCAATTAAAAACTGCTAAATGAAAACGAGACATCTGTTTTCCTCCTCTACATTAGTTCAAAAAAATTATAACAGAGATAAGTAGACTTTTTTGGTTTTTTCTGCACAAATCTCCCAAGAAAAAAGCTTGATTCTTTCTGTACCGAGTTGTACTAACTTTTTAGTTTTTTCCGTAGAGAACAAAATGTTCTTCAAGGCTTCAGCAATATTGTCAGGTTCATTCGGGTCAAATAATTCGGCTGCTTCTCCGACTACTTCAGGCATGGAGCTAGTATTGCTGCAAGCGATCGGACATTGCAGAGACATTGCTTCTAAGAGAGGGATGCCAAAACCTTCGTAAAGGGATGGATAAATAAAAACTGAAGCATGGCGGTAATAATCTGCTAGAGCAGCGTCATCCCCTGAAACTTGAAATATTTTATTTTTTGATAATGCTAGGGTATCCATTAGATCAAGCTCTTGTTGAGAAAAATTACCACCCCCAAAGCATACTAGATTAAAATTGTCCTTCAATTGGCTGGAACTCGCATAAGCTTGCAAACAGGCTTCAAAATTTTTGTAGCCGCCCCTTTCTCCTACATAAAAAATAAATGGTTGGTAGGGGATAGAAACAAATTTTTCAATTTTTGGCCATTTGTTAGCAGAGAAGCCCAGATAAATAACTGATATCTTGTTGGGGTCTACTTCTAAGATTTCTATTAAATCTTTTTTCGTGTTTTCTGAGATACAAATAATACCGTCTGCTTCATTCACCGATTTCCTTTTAAATTGAGTCGTTTTATCCTGCTTATTTAAAATATTCTTATGCTCAAAAAATTGACTAAGTTTTTCGTGAATCATATCATAAACGGTTACAACTACCTTAGCATTTTTAGGAATGTAGCTTTGATTATAATAAGTCTGGTGGACAATATCAGGTTCTTTTGTGTTTAACCAGACTTGAGAAATTGCGTTATTCAATCTCGCGAGGTTTTTGTGAAATTGCCCACTGGCAATAAAAGGTACCGGAAAACCCGTGACTAAACCAGGTTGGCATTTTTTTATATACTCATTTACATAAATAAATGCCAAAATTTTTACGTCAATATCTTCCATTTCAGATAGGTGACTTGCTAGCTCATATATATAACGGGAAACTCCACCATATCTTTGCCTGCTAAAAACTTGATAATCGTAGACCACTCTTAGCATATTAGACCTTAACCTTCAATAATTTTTGACTGGATTCTACACTTGCTTCACAAAAGAGGGATTATATTCATATTAAAATCCGAATACCAGGCGATGCCTTAGGTTAAATATTCGCTTTTGTAAAGTTGGGCTAAGTAATTATGTAGTTGATGAGCCACGATATTTACCTAATTTGTTTCAAAAGTTTATTAATTTTTTTTTGCACCTTTCTTAAAAAAGGCGGATCGTAATCGTATAAAGTATTTTCGGTAAATTTATCTGCTTGCGTATCCCGAATTGCAAATGGTGGGTGTTTCATCGGAAATGTTATAGCTTCTACAGGCATATTACTGTAAGGACTGTTAACATCCTTTGTGTGAGTTCCTCCCCAACCATGCCCGATATTAGAAACTAAATTGACATTCGCCAAAATATTCATTCCATTTTGAATAAAGCTCGCCAATGTCCACCGATAAGCCCAACTATCTATTTTCCTTTCATAACAAAGCTGAAAGGTATTTGTCCAAACCTTTGCAGCGTGCGAGTCTCCCAATACATCCACTAAAAAATTACCATCGCGAACTTCCGGCCACAACTTCATATCTAAATCATAGTGCTGCCAAGCTCGCCTCCAACTAGCCCAGCTCCAGCAGTGATTGTAGACAGAAAAGTAGTAACTATAATCAGTTCTTTTCCGCCCAAATTGAACATTTTGACCAGAAATTGACAGCATCCGCTGGTCGTCTCGGTAACGATCGAGCAATTCTTCAGCGAAGCGGAAAAAAGTAGGATGAGGGAGACAGTCATCCTCAAGAATAATTGCCTCTTCAACCATATCAAATACCCAATTCAAACCGCTAGAAACCCGCTGCAAACAACCCAAATTTACGTCAGCGTAATTTTTCAGAACTTCGCAGTCCCAATCTACTTGGTCAATAATAGCTCTGGTGGCAGCACATTCTTGATCTTCTCCAAGCCTATCTGGACGTGGGCCGTCAGCAATTACTAGCAATTTGGGGGGTTTTGCCTGACGAATTGCCTCAAATACTCTAGCCGTTGTATCTGGACGTTTAAAGATTATAAAAGCGACGGGTGTTTGGATTTTGTAATTGAACATTTCTTCTACTCTACTTTTTCTACTACTCTTTAACATCTGAATTAACAACCTCAGCATTCATCTGGGATTTAAACCTAGACCACTGCAGAACCATCACAGCCGCTATGAATGCCAGTGTATCATTGCTAGTCTGATACGGCAAAAATCTATAGCGAAAGGTAGCCATTCTAGGGTCGCTTTCTTGGTATAAAATATCTTGGGCAAAGTTTCCCCACCGCTCATCTATCAAATCAATTGTCATACCAGCATGAGCAGAAGGTAGCAACATATTAGAGCCGTGAAGACCAATTATTAAGCGGCTCTCTGAATAAACGTGGCAAATCTCCTTTTCTATTTTTTCATTAAAACTATCCACCCTGTAATCTTCAATCCATTCTGGAAACTTAGTTTTTGTCCCCAGACCAGCCACTGCAAATTTTGCTTCTGGTACTTGCAACCTGATGTTCTCAAATAACTGCTGAATTTTTAAATTTTGCAATGGCAGTGACCTTGCTTGTTGATCTATTTTTCTAAGCACTCGCAACAGCGAACGGTTAACTAATAAACGATCTTCCCGCCAAATAAAAGTAATTTTTATTTCTTTTTTTTCAAAGTTATGTTTGGGAACTCTAGTAAACCGCGTGATATCGAACTGTCTGGGATGAGAATGAGCTTCGCTGACATAAATTTCATCAAAGCGTTTAGTTTCATCTTCAACAAACTCGGCGAAACTGGGATAGTAATTCTGCCCATTTTTTAAAGAAATAGGCACTGTCCAGATTTCTGCAACTTCATCGGGAACCATCCACCTTAAGAACTTAGGAACTATCACAACTAACCCGTAGTCAGAGTTGCATTCTAAGTGCCTTTGTGCATTTAGCAACTTTAACAGGGAGTGACCATAAAGATGATCGATACAGTTTAAGATAATTACCCGATTGCAGGGTTTAAAAATTTCTTTTGCAATCTCAAGTTTTTCGGATCGAGGATTTTGGAGTGAGTTGAGTAACGCTTTCCCCAACCAACCCTTAGCGAAAGCATTCTCCGCAAAAACTGCTGCTTTCCTTAAATCAACTTGCAGGGAGTTTATGACTCCATGACCTACTTTCAGCTCGTCGATGATTTCGCTGCCGCATCCGCCGCACTTAGAATCTATAACAATGTGAATTCCTTGCCACAAAATAGTTTTGGGATTGAGATCGCTCCCACAATAGGGGCAACTTGAGCGCTGTTGGATGTTGGGTTTAATTTCAATCACTGTATCAATCCTTTGAGTCTACGAGCTGCCTCGTATAAGTTGAGAGAGCGCCAGATAAATTTTCCAAAAGGTCGCAATTCCTTAATCAAGAAATTGACTAATATAATCACGTAAAAATAAGTTATCAAAGTAGCCGCAGTTGCTCCAAAAGCTCCATACTTAGGAATCAGTAGCAAGTTTAATCCCACATTTAAAAGAGAACCAACCACAGTCAAGTAAAGACTGTAGCGCAACTGACCTTCTATGGTAAAGTAGGTGTTCCGCGCCACCCCCAAGTTACTGCCAAATTGCGCCCAAACATAGATGGCCAAAACTGATGCTGACTTCGCATACTTTTCCCCGTAAAGCAGATGCACTATTAACGGAGAAAGCAATGAAATCGGGATTGCCACTCCCAACCAAAAAAATATCATAATATCTGAATAAATTTGAAATTTATTTAGATATTCTTCATAATTGTTTTTTCTCAAGTTTGCTAACTTCGGAAAAATAGAGCTTGATACGATCATCGGTAAGAAATCGCAGATTTCCGAAATTTTAACAGCCGCAGCATAATATCCCAGTTCAGCATTTTTATTCATAGCACCGAGCATAATCTGATCTGTTTTCGAGTACACATAGACTGCCAATCCTGACAAAATTATCGGCCAACTCTCCCAGAGCAATTCCTTGCCCCGCTCCCAACTGAATTGCCAATGCTTAATTTTATTGCCAGTAAGCTGATAAAAATATACATAAGCCATGCCTACCATTGCCACCTCTACCAATCGAATGCAGGCGAAGGCAAGTAGCGGAGCCTTAAATGTTACCAACCCTATTCTGACAGCGGCGACCAAAAAAGATACCGAATTCTTCGCCAACACTGTATATTTTGATTGGACTTGGGACTGAAACCAAAAATTTATCGCCTCAAAAGAATTAAAAATAGTTCCTGCCGCAATGATGCCCACTAGCCAGCGAGTCAGGCTGTCATTGGGCTTAAGTAGAGAAATCAGGGTGACAGTTAACACCAGAGTAATCAGACCACCAATAAATTGCAGTCCGAAGGAAGTTCCGAGGGTCTCATTTTTGCATTCAGGGTTGCTAGCGATATCGCGGATGACGATTCTGCCCAACCCCATTGAGGCCACCGCACTAAATAGAGATACAAAGGCGAGGGCGTAGGTGAGCAAACCAAATTGATCCGGCCCCAAATACCGAGCGACCCAAAGACCTACCACCAGACCCAAACCCATCTGTAAGATTTGGTCAGTGAACAGCCAAGCTATGTTGCTTAGTACCTGGCGCAGACCAGGCCCAAGCTTTTGACTTACCCCAGCTAGCTTGTCTAACATCAGAAGATTTTAAGTGTTTAGGAAAATATAAAGGCGGTTGTGGAACGCTTGGCCATCCAGCAAAATCACACTCCTTAGATGATATTATAGGACAGCTTGGCACCTTTGCTATACGCGCAAGGAACCTTACTTCAGTCGACAGTGCGAGCTACAGAACGCCTTGGAGAGTTGCTGCTACTGTTGGAAGTGTTACTCGCATTGTCTATGGCAAGTCGAACTGTCAACATTACATAACTCAGCCAAGCATTTCCGGTTCCCACGATATAACCTTCTGTGATGTTGGTCATAATAATAGACACCAGAAAACAAATAGGCATTCCCGCCTCTTCCAGCTTGCTACGAGTCAAATACCGAACTGCGTAAGCCAAATTAAGAAGCAGGGAAATCATCATTAAGATTAATCCGGGCCAACCGAAGGCTAACAATATTCCAATCGCGCCATTGTGAGGATTTTTCGGTTGAAATCCATTAGGAGTATAAATAAAATAAGCAGGAGTAGCGGGACCTAACTTATCTTGTTGAAAAAATCCCTCGTATCCGTAGCCAAACCACGGGCGCTGGTTGACCGCATCAATTAACTGCGGCCAGAATTCTGTCCGCCCAGTTAGAGTCAAGTCCTTGCCTAACCCACCTACAATAATCTCCTCTAGGTTGTCTACTACAAAAACTGTCATAATTATGCTGACCACCAGGAAACATATAATCGCAGTAAATGCCCACTGAAAACTTAACTTTTTTAGAAAATTTAGCGAGGACACTGCAATTATTAATAGGATAGTAACAACTAGAGCCCCTCCCGACTTATTAGCTCTCACCAGGTAAAAACAAAAAAACATCAGTCCCAAAGAAATCCAGCGTTCTGTGTTAGTTTTAGCTCCTTGAGAGTAATGCAAATACCAAAATGCCGTACATAAAGCTAGGACTCCCCCGAGGGAATTTTTAGATAGCGTCAGGCCTACAAATCCGCCTGCTCCCGGTGGTTTCATTATAAAACTTGCCAAACCCAGTGCAGTGTATCCCCACCGCCAAAAACGAGATAGATCATCCCATTTATATTGCGCAGCTATGTAAAACCCGAAAGCCGTAAATGCTGAAAAAGCTAGGCCTGCTCTTAGCGTTTCTTCAGGAACTAGAGACCATAATGTAGACATTGATGGCAGTAGTGTATAAAGTAAAAAGAAAGGATTCATCATCAATACTTTGGAAAATAAATCTATAAATTTGCTCCCAAAAGCTTTGATCCTAGAAAATAAAATTAATACTACCCACGGGTAAAAAAAATAAGGTAGCATTTTTAAAATGCCGCCTTTTGGGTCTTGCAAAGTAGTAAAATGCAAGTAATTAAAAGGAGTTTGTGTCAGAGAGGGAGAGATGAAAATATACAAACCAGCAAAGGTTTTTTCTAAAGCAAAACCTATTTTTTTACGACTGGCCAATTGAAATAATAACAAAGTCGCGATTACGAGTATAGCAATTAGCATCCATGTCAATGAAGAATGACCTAAAATCAGCTGTCTCAGCATCCTCGCTTTAGATGGTTGAGTCATAATTGCTTTCCTTTATCAAAAACAAGCTCAAGTAATCTAGATATAAAATATAGCCGTGAACCTGCAACCACGCTAACACAGAAATTAGCCATAAAGCAAAAATACAGCATCCTTTTTTCGGCGATCACTTAAAATAATGAGCTTTTTGCCCAGCACTAAAAAGGCTACACTTATATAAATCATAGTGAATAAAATTAGGTGGTGTATGGTTAACACCCTTTTTCCAAGACAGATCGCCCGGTCGGTTGTGGGTCTGGTCTTGTTTGCTTCCACAGTCATCGCTGACCCCAGAAGCACCCCGGCACAACTGTCCATCCCGCTAGGCGCAGACCCAGTCCCGACCGGTGCGCCCGTTAGGCGATCGCCCGAAAGCTACAAACTCGGCGGTGGCGATCGCATTCTAGTAGAAATACTCGAAGTACCCGAACTCAGCCGCGGCTACGAAGTCCTTTCCGACGGTTCAGTCAACCTGCCCCTGATCGGCCTGGTTTCCATCCGCGGTCTCACCTTAGTAGAAGCCACCAACATCATCCGCAACGCCTACCGTCGCGTCCTCAAAGACCCCATAGTCACAGTCAGCCTCATAGCCGCCCGCCCCCTCAACGTCGGCGTCATCGGAGAAGTCACCAGACCCGGAAACTTTATCCTCTCCCTGACTCCCGGCCCGGGAACCTCGCCGAGCGTGCAGTACCCCACCGTCACCCAAGCGATCCGACTCGCAGAAGGCCTCACTGGTGTCGCCGACCTCCGCAACATCCGCGTCCGCCGTCCCCAACGAAACGGTCCGGAACAAGTGCTCAACGTCAACTTGTGGAAATTCTTGCAAGAAGGAGACATCTCTCAAGACATCATTTTGCAAGATAGAGACACAATCGTGGTTCCCACCGTCGCCAACTTTAACCAAGCAGAAGCTCGCCAATTTGCGACAGCCAACTTTTCACCGCTCCCAGAAAGACCTCGCTCGATCTCCATCGTTGGCCAAGTCACCCGCCCGGGGGCTTACGTCGTCATCGGCGGCGTCACCACAAGCGACCTCAGTCGCCAAGGCTTCCCCACCGTCATCCGGGCCATTCAGCTCGCCGGCGGCATCACCTCCGATGCCGACATCCGGCAAATCCAAGTGCGTCGCCTCACCCGAAGAGGCGAACAAATTATCCCAGTCAACCTGTGGCAGTTCCTAGAGTCCGGCGACGGTGCCCAAGATACCATCCTCCAGGAGGGAGACACGATCATCGTCCCCAAAGCCACGATCGTCAACCCCGCAGAAGCTGGCGTGATCGCTAGCACTAACTTTGCTCCCCCCGGCATTAACGTTTATGTAGTAGGAGAAGTCAGAACAACCCTCGAACCGGTGAGGCTCCCAGCTAATGCCACGCTGAATCAAGCTTTAATTTCCAGAGGATTTTTTGGCTACGAGAATACTAGAGCTAGAAGGAATCAAGTTGAGCTGGTTCGCCTCAATAACGACGGTACAGCTACTAAACGGACGATCAAAGTCGATTTAACTCAAGGAATTAACGAAGAACTCAATCCTCAACTTCGCAACAACGACATGATTATCGTATCGCGCAGCGGTCTCGCCAACTTGGTAGACCGCATGAACGCTGTAATCGGGCCTGTCGGGCCAGCTACGGGAGTGTTAAATTTTATAAACATTTTCCGATTTTTATTCAGGTAAGAACGCGGCTGGTGAGGTGATAATTCCTGGCAAAGGCTAGAATGAACTAAACAATTAACATTCCCCAGCCGCGACGCGGCAGCTTCAAAAATATCAACCTCAAAAATATCAACCTCAAAAATACCCAGACTGAATATGGATAGCAGACAAGATTACCAACCCTTCACACCTAAATCAAACGGCAAACTGCCGGAACTCTCCACAGAGAACTACAGAGATAAGTTCGTCGAGGAGACAGAGGAAGAAAAGCTAGACTTGTCCTGGTTGTTAGGCGTCGTGCGCCGTCGCTTCCTGGTTATGGCAGCAGCCACCATTGCTTTGAGCGCCCTCGCCGGAACAGCAATTATCGTCACTTCTAAAAGCATAACGGTCGACTATGAAGGCTCCTTTTCCCTGTTAGTAGAACCAGCCACGGCTGAAGGTTTGCTATCCAAACAATTAAACAACATAGTCGCTGCCGATTTAGGAAGAATGAATGTAGAAGGAATTAACTTACTAGACTACGAAACCCAAATTAGGATTTTGCGCAGTCCCAAGATGATGCAGCCAGTGATTCAGGAATTGCGAGCTTGGCATCCCAACATGAACTATAGCGAACTGATATCAAAAATGTCGATCAGCCGCCTCACCTACGAGAAAGATGGCAAACAGCAAGGCACAAAAATTTTACAAGTTCGCTACAAAGATTCAGACCCCAAAAAAATTTACGGCGTATTGGATAAAATTTCTAAAGCTTATCTAGAGTACAGCTTGCAGCAACGGCTGCTGGGCATTAATCAAGCCATTAATTTTATAGATATGGAGATGCCCAAGCTCCGAGAAAGAGTGGAAGTTCTGCAACTGCAAGTCCAAAGACTGCGGCAGCAGAGCAACTTGTTTGACCCCCAGCTAGAGGGAAAATCTCTGTCTGAACAAGTTCAAAACATTCGGAACAGGCAAGTAGAAATCAGAGTACAGCTAAAAGGGATGCGCAACCTCTACCAAAGCTATGAAAAATTACTCAGCGAAAATAATCCCCAGGGGCTGCTGGTGACCCAAGGACAAGCTTATAGCGGAATCATAAGTCAAATTCAGAAAATAGACTCGGATTTGTCAATGAAATTAGCTCAGTACAGAGAAGACAGTTTGCCAGTTTTAGCGCTGCGAAAAAGTCGGGAACAACTGATGTTAACCGCCACTCGACAAGCAAAAGAAGTGGTGATGGGAAATTTGGAGACTCAAATCAAAGAAGTTGAATCGCGAGAGCGCGAAATGACTGCTTTGCAAAAGAATCTCAACCAAAAAATTAGAAACTTTTCAGTGACAACCAGACAATACGATAATTTAAACCAGGAACTGCAAGTAGTTAGTAAGAGTTTGTCGGACTTCTTGGCAAAACGAGAAGCCTTGCGGATCGATGCGGCTCAGCAGCAAGTACCCTGGGTGCTGATCAATCCTCCGGAAATTCCGCTAGACAACTTGGGCAGGGCTATACCGTCTACCGTCAAACAAACCAAAAAACAGTTAACGCTGGCAGTAATTTTAAGCGGTCTGCTGGGCATAGCAGTCGGCTTGCTCGTAGAGATGCTAAATACTGTTTTCCACACTCCAGAATCACTGAGAATGGCCACAAGATTGCCGATACTAGGGGTGATTCCGTTTACCAAAAAAATCAAGCGCCGACCGCCAGCGACACCGAGGAAACTCACACCGGCTGGCTCAAACAAGAAAGTGGAAGTAGTCGAATCGGCCGAAGCTAAACCTACTGCTCCGATGCTCGGGGGGCGAAGTATTTTGAGCAACTTGGACTATCAATTTTTAGAAGCATTTCGATCGCTCTACACGAACATTCATCTGCTGAGTGCAGGCAGGGCGATTCGATCGCTCTTAGTCAGCTCGGCCGTAGCCGGAGACGGCAAATCTACAGTGGCTTTGCACCTGGCCGCCACAGCTGCAGCTGTCGGACAGCGAGTGCTGTTAGTAGATGCAGATTTACGCTGCCCGCAACTGCACGCTAAGTTAGGACTGGCAAACGTTCGCGGTCTGGGCGATGCCATCTCCACAGACATCAGCCTCAACGACGCGATTCAGCGAGCCCCGAACCAAGACAATTTGTTCGTACTCACCGCCGGCCAAATTCCCCCCGATCCGATCAAGCTTCTTTCTTCCAAAAAAATGCACTATCTGATGGAGCAATTTCAAGCATTTTTTGACTTAGTGATTTATGACACCCCGCCCCTAGCAGGGTTGGCAGACTCCCACTTGATCGCAGCTCACACCGACGCTACGATCATGGTCGTGCAAATTGGGAAAACAGATCGATCGCAAGTCCGTAAAGTTTTAGAAGAATTAAAAATTTCTGGAGCTTCCGTCTTGGGAATAGTTGCTAACGGTTGCAAAAACTCCGGTCACAGCGACCGTCAGCGCCCGGTCGTTTTAAAGACCCTCTACGACGAAAAACTATCGGCTTTAGGTACGAAAAATCCTAATTAGACAAATTTTGACGCAGGCGGCGCTGCGCCGCCGTCCTCAACCGGAAACGCACAACCAAGCTACACGCTCATTTTTTTTTGATAAAAGTACCATTTGAGAAAGAAAATGATAGACTAACTGACAGAGCCTCGTGTGTCAACCGAGATTGCGCGGAGCTTTTATTTTGCGAGAATTACTCAGAAAATGATTGAGAAATGAGCAAAAGTGGGTAAACTACATCTAGCAGAGCGCAATCTCAATCAGGAAAAGACACTTTTGAAGGTGAACGTTAGTGTAAACGTTAATGTGAACGTTTCAACCCAGAAACTTGGTAGGGATTATTCTATGAGTACAGTTATGGTTGTTGATGATAGCGTCACTCTGCGGGAGATGATCGCCGACTTGCTCAAAGGTAGAGGACTCAACGTCACGGTAGCGAGTGATGGCGTAGAAGCTCTAGAGCAAATCAAGGCTAACCGCCCAGATTTAGTCGTTCTGGATATCGTGATGCCCCGGATGAACGGCTACGAAGTCTGTCGCCGGCTCAAAAGCGACCCTAAAACTCAGAATTTGCCAGTGGTAATGTGTTCGAGCAAAAGCGAAGAGTTCGATCGCTACTGGGGAATGAAACAGGGAGCCGACGCTTATATCGCCAAGCCTTTTCACCCTCAGGAATTGGTCGGTACTATTAAACAACTGCTACGGGGTTGAGGGACAGGAATAGGGACAGGAAAAAAATTGTCTTGAGTGCTTCTTATTTCTGCTCCCGCAGCCTCTCTAAACTACTCGATTGACAATAGTCCAAACATCCCCGTCGGAGCGCACGTAGGGAACCGAAATACTCTTAAAACCAGTAATAAAAGGCTTGTAATAAACCTGCCAGTAGCTGGGACTAATTTGGTCGGCGATGGCTTTGAGTCCCTTCACTTCCGCCGCCAGTTCGGCCGCCAGTTCATTAATCCGTTCCGCGTGTCCCCTCGCTTGCGCTCTTCCTTCTTCAACTTGCTGCTCGATCGGACTGCTTCTTTGCCAGTTTACCGACTGCTGCTTTTTCTGACTCAGTTGAGCAGACAGAGCCGCGATCGCATCATCAATCCCCTTGACTTCTGCCGACACTTGTGCTGTTTCCCTCGCGTGACGGCGGTAAGCATCGGCTATCGCTTGGGGCGAATCCCCGGCGGGGGTGATCGCGGCATTGCTAAGCTGCTGGCGTTCCCGGCGCAATTCCTCAATTTGAGAGTAAATTGCCTCTATGTCTGTCTGAAGTTTGTCCACTTAATTACCGTGGTTTTTGGATATCTTAGCATATTAACCCAAACTATTGACACTCCCCGCCCTAAAGACGCGGGGATTCTACATTCATCGGCAAAACTTGCTCAACCAGGGTTGCCCCAAATAGAGTAGCGGTTCCATCTCCTGTAGCGTTAATTCTGCTGTGTCCCAACCTATTTTTACCTAAATTGAGAATATTTATTGCTGCATTCGTATCTCTCTGTAACTCACATCCACAACTACATTTATGGGTGCGAGTTGACAGAGTTTTCTTAACTATTGCACCACAATCACTGCATTTTTGTGATGTGTAATGAGGTGGAACCGCAACAGCTTTCGCTACCAAATTTAACAGCCAAATATTCTAACCATTGACGGAAAGCAGCCGAAGCTATAGCGGTTCTCAAGCGTGGTGAGGTATGGGGGCGAGTCCTATGCCTATGCCTATGCCCTATGCCCTATGCCCTATGCCCTATGCCCTATGCCCTATGCCCTATGCCCTATGAGCACCTCATGTTACTGAGAAAGGCTATAGATCATTTATAGACTTGGCAAGGCAATGATTTTTTACTAGGTTCTTAACATTCAAATCTTCATAGACTACTAAGGTGTTAGCCTTGCACACGTTACGCGCCACTCTTTTTGCGTGTTCACTCCGTTGTCTACTTACTCTTAAATGTTTTCGAGCATATCTTGCCCGTGTTTTTCGTCGCTGGCTCTTACCTTTCTCCTTTTTATAAATCTGTTTTTGAGCGTATTTAATCGCTTTTTCTGCTTTCTTTAAAAACCGTGCATTTGGTTCTTGGTATCCATTGGAATCAGAATAGAAATACTCTAGTTCAACGTCTAAGCCAATTTCACCGTCAGCTATTCTAGGTTCTGATTGAACTTCTATAGCCAAGCAAAATTGAACATAAAAACCATCATCCCGTTTAAGGAGTCGGACTCGTTTGATAGATTTTACAGAATATGTATGAATCTCCCATTTTCCCAATAATTTAACTTTACCAATACCTTTTTTGTCGGTAAAACTGATACGCCGTTTTGTTGGATGAAGTGACCAGCCGCTAGTTTTATATTTCACTGATAGGTTATCTTTATGAAACGTCGGAAAGCCTTTTCTTCCTAGTTTTTGGGATTGACCATTACTGTAAAATCTATCAATAGCTATCCAGGCTCTTTCAGTGGCAGACTGACACGCCATTGAATTCAGTTCTTCTACAAACTTAAATTCTTTTCGCAATGCTGCCCTTGTAATTATTCAAAGCTATCTTATTGATCTTGGCTTCTTTGGGCGCATCCATCCAATAGCGTATAGCCTTGTTTCTGATGAACTGAGTAGTTCTAATAGCTTCATTAATAGCTAATTCTTGCTTTTTGCTAACTACTGCTTTGTACTCTAATACCAGCATTGCATTATCACCTCCTTGGTAATTTATCTTGTTAACTGCTATAGTAACATGATTGTATAGCCATTGTGAGGCATTAATGAAGAACAAAAGATCAAATATTAGGCTGATTGAAAAGCGTTACTATCAGTTACTCTTATTGTCGGCTCAATTAGATAGAACTATTAGCAGTCTCGTGGATGAATGGATAGATTTTTTGGCTGAACCACAAAAAGAAAACTTCACGGCAGGGTAAACCCTGCGGAGTGGCTTTCATCCCTGGGCTGAAGCCACAGGGTTTTCAGCCTACTTTCTTATAAAGAAAGCAGTTTCTTTCGCGACGCACAATTACCAATTACCAATTCCCCATTACCGATTATTAATTGAGTTTTTTAAGTTGTTAGCGCTTGCTGCCTCAACTTGACTATAGTCTCTACCAAGACATCGGGTTGCACAGGTTTAGACAGATGCTGGTCAAAACCCGCAGCAAAAGCACGATCGCGGTCTTCATCCCTAGCATAAGCCGTCAGAGCTATCGCCCAAAATTTCCCGGACTCGGTGTTCAAAGAGCGCAGCCTTCGTAGCAGCGAATAGCCATCTTCCTCCGGCATCCCGATATCGCTGACCAAAACATCCGGCCCAAACTCCTGGGCAACTTCAAACGCCTCAGCAGCAGACGATGCACCCCTGACAGTGGCCCCGGAATCTTCCAAGACAAACCTCATAAATTCCCGCGAATCAACCTCGTCATCAACCAGCAAAACCTTAACTCCCAGTAAATTAGCAGCGCCAGCCAAAACCTGCGCTTCCTCGCCCACCATCGAATTTACCTGCATCGAAGCGAGACGGAAACTAAAAGTCGATCCCATATCGAGTCCCGGACTTTGGGCCCAAACTGTGCCGCCGTGGAGTTCCACCAACTGCCGGACGATCGCCAGACCCAGCCCCAAACCGCTATAATTGCGAGTAATCGTAGCATCGGCTTGCCGGAAAGACTCAAACACGTAAGGCAAAAAATTCGCAGCCACCCCAATTCCGGTGTCGGTAACAGACAGCTCAACCTCCGAATCAACTCTCGAAAGCCGGATTTCAACTCGCCCCCCGCGCGGCGTAAACTTAATCGCATTCGTCAGCAAATTCCAAATCACTTGCTGCAAGCGGCCGGGGTCTCCTGATACCCAAAATCTCGGATTTAACTGATATTCACGATTGCCAGAAACCTCCCCGGGTTCGTTCAAGTCAGCAGTTTCCCAGCCCAAATCTATAATTGCAAACCGCAAATCGATCGACTTAGCATCGGCGGCCAACCGCACCGTATTCACTGCTCCTTCCACGAGAGAAATTATATTTACCGCACAAGGATTCAAAGTCAACTTGCCGCGAATAATTCTAGAAATATCGAGCAAATCATCAATCAATTGAGTTTGCAATTTAGCATTTCGCTCAATAGTGGACAAAGCCCGCTCAGTAGCAGCCGGATTCAAACTGCGGTGGCGCAGGAGTTGCGCCCAGCCCAAAATCGCGTTTAAGGGCGATCGCAGCTCGTGAGAAAGAGTTGCCAAAAACTCATCTTTCATCCGATTTGCCTGCTGAGATTCCTCGTAAAGCCGGGCATTATCGATCGCCCCCGACACGGCCTGAGCCAACTGCATTAAAATACTTTGGTCATCTTCGGCAAACTCCCCCTCGTACTTGTCGGACAACTGAATCAATCCCAGATTTCTGCCGTCCCGAGCCGTTAGCGGTACAGCCAGCCAGCCACGCATCGGCGGGTGCTTGCCCGCAGCCTTGCCGAACCCCCGCCAGGTCGGGTGAGCCTCTAACTCGCTTTGAGTCATGCGCATCGCCCGTTGATGCTGGCAAACTTCCTGGTAAACGCCCGTACCGTCTGGTTCTTCGCAGTAATCTTGCCAGGCGGCGTATTTTTCTGACATGGAAAACTTGCTAATTCCCGCATCCCAGTTGGTGGAAGGGTTGAGGTTGACCGCTACCTGGTGGACTTCGAGAATTTGGCGGGCGCTATCTGCTGCTAACTGAAGTATTTCTCCCACCGACAGTGTGGAGTTGATGGCAACTGACGCGGAGGTTAACTTTTGCAGGCGGCGCAAATACGACTGCTCGCGCGCCAACGCCCGCTCGCGGTCGTATTCTAACTGTTTGCGATCCGTAATGTCGATCGCCACGCCGAACAGCCTTCGGGGTGTACCCGATGCGTCAAAAACCATCCGCCCTTTGTCGTGAAGCCAAATCACTGAGCCGTCGGGTCGCAGTTTGCGGTATTCCGACTCGTAAACTCCCGTGCCCCTGAGTGCGGCATCCAAATCTGCCAAAAAGCTTTCGCGGTCTTCTGGATGCACCGCATTCTTTTTTTGCTCAAAAGTACCACAGGTGCTATCTGGGCCCAAACCCATCTGTGTTTCGGCATTGGACGAACGGCGGACTTCCCCAGATGCCACATCCCAGGTAAAAGCGATCATGTTAGCTGCTTCTAGAGCAAAGCGCAAATTTTCCTCGCTTTCTTGCACCCGCGCGATCGATAATTTGCGATCGGTAATATCCCAAACCACGCCGCTCGATCGCACCGATTTACCCGTATCATCATCAAAAAACTTGCCCCTACTCGCGATCCAGTGCAAGCTGCCGTCGGGCCAAATGACTCTAAATTCGTATTGGTATTCTATTTTGTTTTCTAAAGCAAAGGCAACAGCCCGGGCGATCGAGGCCTGGTCATCCGGGTGAATGCAGGCAAAAAACGCTTCGTAAGTTCCCGCAAAACTGCCTTTTTCTAACCCCAATAACAGCTCGTGTCCCTCGGACCAAACGACCTCGCCATTTAATAAATTCCAATCCCAAGTTCCCATTTTCGAGGCTTCGATCGCCAACCTCAGCCTTTCCTCCGAGATTGCCAACTGCGCCGACGTTTTCGCGTAGTTCTCGCGCAACTGCTGTTTTTTCAAGCTTTCGCCCACGGCCCCCGCCAGTCGCTTGAAGTGCCGCCCTTTGAATACGTAATCGCTCAAACCCGCTTTCATAGCTTCGACTGCCACTTGTTCGCTGCCGCTGTCTGTACACATAATTACCGGACAATTTGGGTAGCGGCTTTGAACTTTGTGGAGAATAGTTAATCCGTCGCTCCAGTGCAGTTGGTAGTCGGTAATTACTATGTCAAAACCTCCGGCGCTCAAGATTTGTTCGAGTGTTGGGATATCAATAACCGACTTAATTTCTAAATCGGGAAAAGTTTTCCTCAGTTCTCGATCTATCATCAGGCGATCGTTCGGGTTGTCGTCGATTAACAGAATTGACAGCATTGGGCTTTTACTTTTTGTATTGGCGCAAACATTCTTCAATCTAAGAATATGTTATGAAGCAATCTCGATAATTTGAATATGTACTTGGCTGGTTAATTAGACTTGCAAATAAGTTGATTGTATTTGCTTGTATTTTATTAGAGCTTACAGCTTGTAATATCCTCAACCAGCATTTTAGGGCGTGTCCACAAACAAATTAATTAAGTTGTTGTAGAACAGGTTACCCAGCCTGGTCTGGCGGAAACGGTGCAAGAGATCACTTAACTCTTACTATACTACTTGTTTCTTATGTGTTGTGGTGTGAGGAAGGGGGTTGATTGATTCTTTCAGCTAGAGCAGAATATTGCTGTTAAAAACCTCTTCCCTGGAACCTCATCTTTAAAATCCATTGCCGAACTTGCTTCTTCAACAATCGCACTTGCGCAATTTTACCCAAAATCGGGTGCCGCTTCCCAGAGTCGATTCCAGCCCGATCGCACCCCCCATCCGATCGACTCCTTTCTTCGCTATCGCCAGCCCGATTCCCGTCCCTGGATACACTTCTTGACCGTGCAGGCGATCGAACAACCCAAAAATCCTCTCTTGAGATTTCTCTGCAATACCAATGCCGTTGTCTTCTACCCAAAGATATATATATTCCTCCTCAGCTTCTGCATAAACTCGCACCTCGGGAGCTATCCCAGGGTGCACGAACTTAATAGCATTGGAGAGCAAGTTAGCCAAGACTTGCAGCAGTGTAGAAGGATGTGCCAACACCGCAGGTAGCGGTTCGACAACCGTTATCCGAGCTTGTTTTTGGGCAATTTCGGTCTCTAGTTGCGCGATCGAGCGAGCCACAATTAAATTAAGAGAGACTGCTTTTAACGGCAAGTTAGCTTTGCTGAGGCGGCTGTACTCTAGCAAATTTTCGATTAAAGTATTCATCAGACTTGCAGCGTCCGCAATCCGACACAAGTAATCTTGTGCGCTAGCATCCAAGTCGCTAACTTTATCTTTGAGCAACATTTCCGCAAAAAACGAAATTCCCCGCAGAGGAGCGCGCAAGTCGTGAGAAACTGAATAGGTAAACGATTCGAGCTGTGCGTTAACTTCTTCTAACTCAGCAGTACGCTCTCTCACCCGATCTTCCAAAGTTTCATTAAATTCGCGCAAAGCAAGTTCAGCCTGCTTGAGTTCCGTAACATCTTCAACCAATCCCTCGATCGTACTTTCACCTTCTGCGCTGTAGAGATATTGAGTAAACCGAATCCATTTTACTCGACCGTCTGCCAAAGGAAAGGTAATTTCGAGGTTTTGAGATCGAGACTCCCCTGAATCTAGCGGTTGCAAAAACAATTGCTGCCGATAGATGCCTTGGACATCTGCTAAATTCCTGGCATCAAACAAGTGCAAAAAAGCTTGATTGCTTTCCAAAAGATTTCCATCGGAAGTCGCTCGAAAAACTCCGACATTTAAGCGTTCAAGCAGAGAATTAAGTTGATTTTCCAGTCGGGCGACGCGTTTCCAGGCGGCAACTCGATCGAGCACTGCGCGAACCGCAACGCCAAGGCGGACACAGTGCTTCGGCGACTTGATAATGTAGTCGTCCAATCCAGATTTCATCGCCTCTACAGCAATTTCTTCGTTGCCAGTATTCGTAAACATTACGATCGGGCATTCTGGATAACGGGCTTTGATAGTTCTAAGCACATCTAAACCGTTCGTCCAGCGTAGTTGGTAGTCGGTAATTACTAGATGGAATCCGCCTCGTTTCAGTGCTTCCCCGAATAATCTATCGTCGCCAATTTCCGTTATTTGCAATTGCGATAATTGCCGCTCTAACTCGCGTTTGACGAGCAGCCGATCCGTTGGGTTATCATCAATTACCAGAATGTGTACCACTTTAACTATTGATAATTTGGCTCTCAGATAAACTGCGGATCGATCGCGCTTATAAAAATGTTGGAGGTCGCCCCTTTAAGATGATAGAGGACGGGCGTCCTGAGTAGAAACTTAATTTCCTCCTTACCAGGAAGAGTCTGGTAACGAGGAAACGAGGAAGAAAAACCGACGAACCGCCACTACAAACCCAAAAATTCTCTAGGTTCCGGCAGTTCGGTATAGTTGAGCCAATACTCGCTAAAACTCTGCATCATTTCCAATAGAGAAGCAAACCCAATGGGTTTAACCAAATAAGAATTCACCCCTAAATCGTAAGCTCGCTTGACATCAAGTGTTTGCCTAGAAGAGGTAAGCATAACCACCGGCAAGCGTTTTAGTTCCGGGTGCTGCTTCAGCCAAACCAGAACCTCGTGACCCGATCGCCTGGGCAATTTCAAGTCTAGTAAAATTATCGCAGGTAAAGGATAGCGATCGCGATCGCTGTACTCTCCGTCACCATTTAAATAAAAAACCGCTGCATCTCCATCTCGGACAATTTGCAGCGAAGTATTAGCAAAAGTCTCATTCCGAAAAGCCCGCTGCATCAACAAAACATCAACGGGGTTATCTTCCACCAGTAAAATCGTCTGCGTTTGCGTCATGCTTCCTCAGTTCTATCCAAAATCGACTGCCTTGTCCTAATTGAGATTCCACGCCTACTTGACCGCCCATGCGATCGGCTCCTTTTTTTACAATAGCTAATCCTATACCAGTTCCGGGGTAAGACTCGATACCGTGCAGCCGTTCAAAAACCCGAAAAATGCGTTTTTGATGTTCTGGAGCAATACCGATGCCGTTGTCTTCTACCCACAGACGGATTATGCGGACTGGCAATACGCAACTGGCAATCAGTAACTGGGAATGCTCCCACTGCCCCACTGTTCCCCTTTCCAATTCTCCCGCTGTCTGGCTGTCTGTCTCTCCCTCTTGAGGCTGCTCTATTTCCTCAGCCCATATCTGCACTTGGGGCGGTGCGCCTTCCACAAATTTTATGGCATTGGTGAGCAGATTTGCGATTACTTGAACTAAAGTAACGCGGTGGGCAATTACCGCAGGCAAGGGCGATTGAACAATAATTTGAGCGTGCCTGGATTTAGCGTCGGCTTGTACCATAGCAATTGCCTCGGCAACAGCAGATTCTAACTCTAAAACTTGCAGCGATAAATCAGCGCGGCTGAGGCGGCTGTAAGCTAGCAAATCTTGGATTAATTCTTCTAATTGTTGCCCAGAATTAACAATTTGCTGGGCGTATTCTTGACCTAGTTCGTCGAGGAGGTCGCGGTAATCTTCTAATAAAGCTTCAGCTAATCCCTGCATTCCCCGCAGGGGAGCGCGCAAATCGTGGGCGACGGTATAGGTGAAAGATTCTAATTCTTCGTTAGCTGCTTGAAGTTGAGTGGTGCGGAGTTCTACTCGCCGTTCTAAGGTAGCGTTGAGCATCCGAATTTCTGCTTCTGCTTGTTTGCGTGCAGTTACGTCAATGGCGGTACTAATTACTAAACTTCTGCCGTCGGAAAGCTTGCCTAAAGGTGCGGAATAAAAGTCCCAAACTCGAGTTTCGCCGCTGGCTGTGGCAATCATATATTCGCCTTCAGAAATGCGCGCGTTTAATTGGTGCAGCCGATCGATATCTGCTTTCACTACAGATTTGCGGCTGTGGTAAGCTTTTTCTGTCCAATCTTCAATTGTGGGAATTTCTGAGTGTTGGTAGCCTGAGAGTTCTGTCCAAGCGCAGTTAATTTGCACAACTTCTCCGTTTTCAGCGTGCAGCATAATTGGCAGCGGGGCGTCGAGAATGGCGCGGCGGAAACGTTCTTGGGTTAATTCTAGGGAGTGGCGATCGTGTTCTAGCTGTTCTAACAGTTGATTTTGCTTGATTTCGGCATTGTCGCGCAAAGTTTGATCGCGCTTCACCAAATAGTAAACCAACACCATCAACAGGAAATTTACTAAAGCGGCAACGGTAAAAGTCAGGATTGTCAAATTAGCATTCGCTTGAGATTCTCGGGCGCGCTGCTGCAATAGCTGAGTTTCTTCGGCAGTCATGGTGGCTATCTGCTGCCGAATGTCGCCCATGATTTGCTTTCCCCTATCGGTTTTTACTTGTCGCAGGGCTGCTTCTAAGTTTTGTTGGCGTCGCAGATTGATGGTTTTTTGAAGTTCGGCTAATTTAGAGTCGATCGCAATTTTCAAGTCGCGAATGCGCTGTTGCTGCCGATTATTGTCAGCGGTTAGCTGCTGCAATCCGACTACTTGTTGGTTGATGCTGGCGATCGCGCTGTGATACGGTTCTAAATACCGTTCTTCTCCCGTCAGCAAATAACCGCGCTGTCCGGTTTCAGCATCTTTTAAGGTGGAAAGCGTGGCTTCGAGTTCGGTTAAAACTTGGTGAGTGTGGCCCACCCAGCGTTCGTTTTCGAGTAACTTGAGAGTGTTGCGGTAGGAAGTTGCTGCATTCAAAATTAGCAGGGCCAAGGCCATTCCGATGCCTGCGGTAATTTGGCGAGTCAGCGATTGTTTCATGAAATGATCGGCACGCGAGTCCTGCTTTTTTCTTTATTTTAGCGGGATTCAGACTACGCGTATTTGTGGCGCCCGCTGTCCGTCGGCCAAAGCCTATAAATTTAAGGATCAATCGCTCTCTTACCTCTTGTGATTCAGGCAGGCCCCACACAATCTAGAATGGTTCACAAAGCTTTATTCACCATGTTTTGTTGCATCGATTATGCTGCTTTCACAGTTTCACATCGCGGCGCAAAGAAAAGAGTTTTTACCTATTGACTTAAGTTGATTTTTGGGGTATATTGTAGATAATGGGAGTGGTGACATAAATTTAAACTTTGCCAATGTTACCATTATTAAATAATACATTATCAAGCCAGCCACGTCAAGCTTTTTACCCCCAAAAAAAAGGCGACTTTTTAAAATTTTATTTAATAAATAATCAGTTGGAGGCAGGGGAGAAATTGACAGGAGCCATTAGCGGGTGAATAGTATCATCCATGCAAGCGATCGAGTAAGTGCCCAGAATTCAGGGGTTGAAATTAGTTGAATATCAAATCCGGTTAGATCGGAATTATAGTCTCTTGGCTGACGTGAGAGCGATGTCAGGAGGGAGGAATCACGCAAGCACTGCACTGAGAAAATTATGATTCCCAGTGCAGTGCCGAAAGAATATAATTACACAACAGCAGTGGCTTTTATCGCCAAAATTCGATCGATCGCATCTTCAACAGCCTTATCAGGCGTAGAAGCACCCGAAGTCACGCCCACCACAATTTTACCATCGGGTAGCCAACCTTCAGTTACGACCAAATCTCCCCTCAAAGGCTTGTGTTCGATCCGATTTCCCGGTAAGATGCGCTCTGCACAATCAATGTGATAAGAAGGAAGATTTTTGTCGATCGCAATTTCCTGCAAATGCGTAGTATTAGAAGAATTAAAACCCCCAATCACCAGCATCAAATCCAACTTTTCGTCAACCAAACTCAACACAGCATCTTGCCGTTCCTGAGTCGCATCGCAGATAGTATTAAAACTCTGAAAATGCTCGTTCAAATTCTCCGGTCCGAACTTCCGCATCATCGTTTTTTCAAACAACTTGCCAAGATTCTCAGTCTCAGTTTTGAGCATAGTAGTTTGGTTAGCAATCCCCACCCTTTCCAAATCCCGATCCGGGTCAAAACCAGCAGAATAAGCCTTACTAAACTTAGCAAGAAACTCAGCCCTATCGCCCCCGTGCAAAATATAATTGCTGACATATTCAGCTTCCTGTAAATTCAGCACTATCAAATACTTATCAGCAAAAGAACTCGTAGCCACAGTTTCTTCGTGCTTATACTGACCGTGAATAATCGAAGTATAATCTTTCCTCTTGTGCTTCTCAACAGTATTCCAAACCTTAGAAACCCAAGGACAAGTAGTATCAACAATCTTACAGCCCTTATCATTAAGCAACTGCATTTCTTGCACGCTCGCCCCAAAAGCAGGTAAAATTACCACATCACCACTATCGACAACCGAAAAATCTTTCTGCCCCTTTTCAACAGCAATAAAACCAACCTCCATATCGCGCAAATGCTGATTTACAGAGGGATTATGAATAATCTCATTAGTAATCCAAATCCGTTCCGAGGGGAAATGCTTGCGAGTCTCGTAAGCAATAGCTACAGCGCGTTCCACCCCCCAGCAAAACCCAAAAGCCTGAGCCAGCAGGATCGTGACTGCGCCGCGTTCCAGCCTGTAATTATTGTCGCGAATTTGCTGGATCAGACTGCTTTGATAAGCCGTCTGCATTACCCCAGCTACCTCAGCTTCGTATCCGAAACCCTTGCGGTGGTAGTTTTCAGACTGTTGGAGCGATCGTTTAAAAGCTTTAGTATCCATGCGGTATCGAGTTGAAATCTAGGTTAATTACCTTTGATTTTAGAATGCCTGGGGTGCGATCGGGATTATTTGATTGAGTAGGTTCGAGGGGATATGCTATTTATACGATCGACACATGAGAGGGAAGAACGAATGAACCGCGAAGACGCGAAGAACGCGAAGGAAGAAGAAAGAAGAATGAGACAATTGGGCGAACAGGTAGAAGAGTTGGCTTATAGAGCGATTGGGGCGGCTATTGAGGTGCATCGGCTTTTGGGGCCAGGATTTTTAGAATCAGTGTATCAGGAATCCTTAGAAGTTGAATTTCGGATGCGGGGGATAGCTTGTCACCCTAAAAAGCCAGTAGCAATCACCTACAAAGGTTATTCAGTTGGCGAAGGTCAATTAGACTTTCTGGTTGGCGATATCCTCATTGTCGAATTAAAAGCTGTCGAAAAGCTAGCTCCCATCCATGAAGCCCAAGTTATCTCTTATCTTAAAATGACCAAAAACACCCTAGAGCGCCAGTCCAGTAAAAGAGGTTGACAAAAAACCTAAAACATGGCGCAAGCAAATAACTCATGATGTAGCACTGAAAACTCAAGTTGCTACGTGGTGGCAAGCGAAAACTACCAATACG
>Ga0247770_1000366_pt1 | contig 44220 bp, 52 predicted proteins | sample UWRJL136409B6_FD_179943 | JGI IMG/M metagenome (GOLD analysis project Ga0247770, IMG submission 179943) | Plant litter microbial communities from Arlington Agricultural Research Station in Wisconsin, United States - UWRJ-L136-409B-6 | ecosystem: Environmental > Terrestrial > Plant litter >... | reverse complement strand
CAGGTTGTAGCGCTTAGCCTTCTCGGGGACCGACTGCAAAAAGTCGTACCAGGGAAGGGACTGGCCGAAGGCGAGATTGACGGCCGTCTCGGTGGGCTCCTCGCTGGCGGGCCACTTCTTCATGGCGTCGACGACGCGCGTGGCCGGCAGCCACAGGTCGCGGCACATGTAGCCGATCCAGTTGGCCATGGGCTCGTCGTCACGCAGCAGCCGCGACACGCTCGTGTGCGCGACGAGGCCCTTGGCCGGCTCGACAAAGATGTGGTTGAGCATGGCGTGCCGCACCAGCCGCCGCAGGTTCATGGCCCCGATCCGGAACCCGTTGGCCGCCACCACCTTGTCCGTCAGCTCGTCGAACAAGATGGCCCCCTCGAGCGGCACGAACTCGGCCACCCGGAACTCCCACATGGCTTGCAGGGAGAGGTTATTCATGAACTTGTCTGTCAGTGGATTTGCCATGGTGCGGATGCAGGAGACACTTACATCCCACGACAGCCACGAGAGACCCTGCTTTGGCCCGAGGGTGAGGTCATGCAGCTCTTTCGTTGCCGCGATCAGCTCGACGCGGGCGGCGTATGCCTCGCCGGCAGACTCGGGGATGGGAAAGTCGACAGCTCCATTGACGTCCCATGATGGTGCTGCCAAGCCATGCTCGGCGAGATAGTCTGTCACGATTTTGGTTTTGTTCGAGATGGTCTGCGCCAGCTCGGCGAGTCGCGCGTTGGAGGCCATTTCAAATTCGCTATTGATTCTACAAGTCCCGCTAGATGCTCGTGCGTTCACTATCGGTTTCTGTCATCATGAGTTTATCTTGGATACCCTGGACCCGAGTTGTGATACATAGGAACCCCGAGTGGATCGCTTAGATGCGGGGACCGGAAAGGCGTACAAACTCTGGATCGGGCGCCAAAACAACACCAAGAGAGAATTGGGATTCACACTTTTAAAACTATTTCAGTACCAATTATTCTGCTTCACTTCTCGCACATTTCTCTGGAAGTTGATGGTGTAAGTTTTGTAGTGGAACTGCACCTTCCCCTCACACAACTCGGCCCCGCTCCACAACGTCGACACGAGCTGGAGGAAGAAATATCGCAGCTACAGAGTCAGAAGTCACAAAATCAAGTGATTGTGCAAAAAAAGCCGACATGGCGCGGATCGAAACCGACGTGCTCATTGTAGGGGCCGGCCCGGCGGGAGCGAGTCTTGCCTGCTTTCTGACCCAGTACGGTGCGTTACGGCTACTGCTTCGCCAAGCTACCATCTGACGAGTCCAGGGGTGACGGGTCTCGTCATCAGCAAGGCTTCATCAACAGTACGGACGCCTCGGTCACATTACACCAACAATGCTACCTTTGGTAAGGCCGTAGCCGAGACGCCACGGATGCAGCAAAACTGACAAGCCTGCCCAGAATGTCTCCGGGATGTCGGCCTCGAAGAGGAATGCCGCCGGCTGGCGACGCCCAAGGAACTTCTCATGTTCTCGCGCATCTGCACTACCATGGCAGGCGAGGAACTCTCGCGGACCTACAACTGCGGGACCGACCCGAACCGATATGTACGTACCAAATTGATAGTTTTAGATTCCACACTAACATTGACAGGGCGAGTTCAAAAAAGCCAGTCCCTGTGAGCAGGCGGATTTGCCACAGTCGGTTCTGGAACCCATCCTACTGCGCGTGGCAACACAAAACGGCTTCAAGATACGATGGGACTGTCAGTTTCTGAGCTTCCACGAAGACGAAGCCACGGGAAAGGTGCATTCTGTCATCGAGGATTTGGTGACCGGTGAAAAAATGACCGTCGTGTCGACGTATCTGTGTGGGGCAGACGGGGCGCGAAGCGTGGTGGCGCGGGAGTTGGGACTACCCTTCCACGATACCCCTGGTGGCGGACTCGCGCTCAACGTCTTCGTCGACGCCGACATGGACCACTTACTGAGCCAGCACTCGCCGGGCCTGATCCATATCTTGCTGCGACCGGACAAGCCGCAGCCTGACTTCTGCGCCTTGGCCATCGCCCGCTTCGTCAAGCCGTTTACGCAGTGGGTCTTTGTCATGCTGGCCAAGCCCGGCGTGACCGAGATCACGGCAAGCCCAGATGAGATTGTCGCCCATGCGCACGACCTCATCGGCGATCCCTCGGTCGAAGTGAAACTCAAGCGGCTCTCGACGTGGCGCATTAACGAGTGCTACGCCGAGCGCTACAGCAGCGGCAAGGGCCACGTTTTTTGTCTGGGCGACGCCGTGCACCGGCATCCACCCTTCAACGGCCTCGGGTCCAACACGAGCATCCAGGACGCGTACAACCTCGCGTGGAAGATAGGCTACGTGATGCGGGGCCTGGCTTCGCCCTCGCTGCTGGATTCGTTCAGCGCCGAGCGGCAGCCCATTGGACGTGCCATCGTCAAGCGTGCCAATGACACAGGTCGCATGCACGCCAAGCTCTTCTCCCTTCTCGGTGTCCCCCAACCCGACGTGGCCGACAAGCTGCGGATCCTAAACCTCCTCGGCGACGACAGTCTTGAGGGTGCTGAGCTGCGAGATGGATTCCAGTCCCTGGTCGAGGCGCTGGATATCGAGCGGCACGGCTTCGGCATCGAGATGAACCAGCTGAACCAATCCCACGCCGTGTGGGTCGCTGACGAGCCCGCGCCGCCTCCGGCTCCCTTGTCTCCTGACCAGGCAGACCTGTACTACATCGAGAGCACGTACCCGGGCTCGCGCTTGCCGCACGCCTGGCTGCGCAGCCCGGCAGCCTCCTCGCGAGATCCCATGGTCTCGACCCATGACCTCGCCGGCAAGGGCCGCTTCACCCTCTTCACGGGCATCGGAGGCAAGGGGAAGTGGGTCGAGGCAGCCGAAGCAGCCAAACACGTCCTCGGTGTCGACATCGCCGTATACAGCATCGGATGGCGTGAGGACTACCGCGACGTGTTCTTTGACTGGGCGAGGAAGCGCGGGGTTGGCGAGAAGGGAGCAGTCCTTGTCCGGCCAGACCGGGTTATTGCTTGGCGTTGTAGCAAGTTGGATGAATATGCGGGCAGGAAGGTCACTGAGATTATATCAAGTATTTTAGGATATAATTTAAAATAAAATAAAAAATAAAATTCTTTTAAGGGGGGTGAAACTACTTAATGATTAGATATAAAACACTTTTTACTTTAGAAAATATATTTTATTAAAGAGTTAAGATTAAAAATTCTCGCCGGGCAAGATTTTACTGGCTGGGATTAAAATTCTTCATCGGCCTTGTGCTAAAATTCTCCGCCGGCGACAACCGCTGGTAAGTATTTCACCGGCGGGGATAGTTTACCGGTTTACTCTTAGATATGCTTGCGGAGTTGGTATCTCCACCTCCCTCTTGCTCTTCTGAAGAGCCCCGCGTTCCTTCTGCCCACCAGACGTCAACTCAGAGAGGTGCTGTATTAGCGCGGCAGGATAAGAAGTCGCATGCGGTAAGTCGAGAGATCTTTGATGTCGCACTTCCGTAGCTCTCGCAGTTTTCTCCGTTGATGCCAAACTGACAGGAACGCCAGCTCCGATGTCATGGCAGAATTCCGAAGTGAACTATGTCGAATCGTCCGGTAGACGTGGAATGAGCGAGGATTCTGGAGCTCATCGTCGGCCTCCTTGAACCGCGGACCGACCGAAGTTGTAGTGGGTATAATAATGGGGGTGGGATTGACGAGAAACTCGACCATAATACCCTCGGATTGGGAGCGGGGTCCGTCAGAGGATAGGATGTTATTGGTTGTAGGAGAAGTATCGTACTCGGCGTCTTGTCCATCCGAGGCGCTGTCGTCGGTAGCGTCTGTCGGTTTGAGGTCGGGCGACTGCGTATGCATCTGGAAAAAGCGTTGAGCGAATTGAGGGGGTTTTGAGCGTCGCGGCGGGCGATATGCGGGAGGTGTGGGAGTGCTGACGAGAGGCGGTCTGCCACTACTGAAGTACGGGCGGTTACTAGTGCTATAGAGGCCTCACATGCCATGCCGTTAGCGACTGCGTGCGTGCGGGTAGATAGGGCTTCTCACTCACCTAGCGTACTTTTGGAACAGGCTAACGCCGCGATTTGCAGCGTGGGCATGAGAACCGAGTGCCGTGAGCTTTGGAGGGGCCTGCTGGTACCACACAAAATAGTCCCCAGAATTTCGCCCCTTCAGTGTAATATTTTGTAGAAAGCGGCGATCAAAACCGCTTCTGAAGTTGCTCAGTTGTAAGCGGCCCTCTTTTTTTGTCCCCCACTTGGCTGGATGCAAGAAATGGCCGTTTTAGGTGGAAAAAAACTTCTTTGTGCATAATGATCATGAGGACCTCACGCCGCACCGTAGCCTGCATCACTTTGCACCATCGCCCACTGCAACTGCTATACATAACCCTAACCCCCGATGCACGGTCGCAACTGCGCAATTGATCCCCCCCTGGAATTTTGCGGCATGCCGCAAAATTCCACATCACCCCATCATTGCGCCCACCATTCGCGGCAAACTGCAGCCTCACAACCAAACCACCACCACCACGCGCCTGCAAAGCGCTGCAGTAAGCCGCAAACGCCTCTAATCAATTGCGAAGACGATCTAATCCCTGCTGTCGACAAGGATGTTCCGCCTTTTTCCAAACCCCCCCCCCCCCCCAAACCATGTCCTCCGCACGAGTAAATACGACATCTACACGAGTTCTGTGCCTCCGCGCGCTTCTCCATCGTCAAGGAGGGATCCAACAACTACGTCAAGGGCTTTGGAGCAACCAGGGTCGACCTCGTTTGCTCCAGAGGCAAGATTCGGAGCAGGAGGCCCATTCTCGCGATACAAGCACTGCCAAGGTGGGCTGTCCCTAGAAAGGAACTGACAAGGCCCTGCTCGTCGATAGAGCAAGGCACTGGACCTTCGAGGTCAAACAAGGCTGTGAGAGTCACCATGACCACAATCCGGAGGACTGGGTACCCAAGGCGAGGTTCAACAAGGCGCAGAAAGACTACATCACCGGGTATATCGGCCGGCCAGCAGTGAAAAGCCGAGAGGTTGCTATCGAACTGAGGAAGAAATTCCCTGGCCTGGTATTTACCATGCGCCAACTCTAGACATGCCGTTGGCGCCTCCGCAAGGAAGCCATGAAAGGATATAACCCCTTCCCCATCTACCATCCTCCTTCTCAACGGAAAAGACATTCCCTACACCGTCAAGTGGGCCAAATCTCCGAATGGCGACGATGTGGAGGATGAGAGCGGCCTCAAGAAGCCAGAGGGTCTGTTCTGGACGACTCCGTGGACTGAGAAGCAATGGGTATAGTATCCTTGGGTACAGCTGTATGACAACACCTACAAGACCAATAACAAGAACCTCGCTTTCTTCCAAGTCGTTGCCCTCAACCACCTCGGCAAGGCCTTCAGCTGCGCCTTCGGCTTGATCAACAATGAGAGACGAGATGGCTTCGATTGGCTAATGGAGCAAGTTGACGCCGCACGGCTAAGAGCTGGAGCGCCACCCCCAGGTGTAGCCATCTGGCGCGGAGAGGGTGCAAAGCGATCGGCGAAGCTCTCTACGGGCGACCGGGGGAGGAGCTTGTCGGTGGTTTTGCCAAGCAGGTCGTAGCGGAGGTGCTGCAAGCTCGACGAGCACGGGTGAGAGCGACCCGATATGTGGTTGCCAGTATCCGACTGCGTAGTGTGGTCGCAAGTCGGAAGCGCCTGCGCCCCTCAACCGAAACGCAAAAGGGCGATCATGTCGGTCAGCAGCTGGCGCGGCGCGTGAGCGAATTGAGTCAAGGAATTCGAAGTAGAGATTGCGGAGCCGCAGCTGCAGCTTGGGTGCCGTAAGGATGCTCGACGGCATTGGGGAGAAGCTTTGCCCACACGAGGCCGCTCCCAGTGTTGAGACTGCTGGGAAGAGAACCAACCCGCCGGCTCTGTGGAAACTGCCGGCGTGGCGTGGCAGGGGGGGCTTGGACCGCAGATTTTGCGTGCCGTCACCTGACTTCGCGCACCAGGCCGCCAGCTGGCTGCGCGGTGACTTCGTCGGAAGCGCGGCGCCCCTTCAGCAGCCATTGCGCATTACGCCATTTTGTAACCGAGGGCTGCGGGGGTCACGGTGCAAAAAAGCAGGCGATTGTTAGTAATCTTGTCGAGCAGGTCGTGGGGGAGGTAGTCGCGCGCAAATGGGCAATCGGTGGGTAGCGGGAAGAGGGAGGGCCCGCGCATGGGGGTTCCGAGCCTTTGTCACGTCGCGCAAGTGATGCGCGATGGACTCTGTGAGCACAATGGCCGTGGTGATGGGCGAGCAACCTGCTAGCCTAGAGAAGTTTTTCCCGACGGGGCAATGATAAGAGATAAGAGAGGCGCCAGTCATCTGGTAACCCCGCACTACGCGTCACCCGCCTTCAGCTCCCGCGACTCAAGTATCTGAAGCAAGCAGATTCTCGCGCAGGCGTCGGATGCCCTCGCCTACGTTCACCGCCGAAGTAAGCACTCCTCCCATACGAGAACAACAAGGCTATGGGATCAATTCGGTCTTTTTTCCCCTACCCTGTTGACAAAATCTTTTATACATGATCCGATTTCCAAATCCTCTCATCGTGTCCTGTTGCCTAACTCATGCGCCGGTGCCGCCACAGGCAGCTCCGCCAGCTCCGCTAGCGGTATGAAATCTTTAGAATAATGAGAGCATTGGGCTGTGGTTCCTTGTCCGTTGAGTTTCCATCGTGACCAAAAGAACATAAGTCCAGCCAGGAGTCCAAGCACGCCAATAGGAACGCCAACGGCGAGGCCAATATTGAGGCCAATATTGAGACCCTTCGATTGGGAGTCCGAAGGCTGATCACCCGAAGAACCGGCGGGTGCCTCGGTGGCTGGACTTCAGCCCCAGACGAACCCCGCGTTCGCACCCACTCGGGTAACTGATCGGGCATCTTGACTGACGACAAACACGCCACCAGGTTGCAAATCTCCGAAAGATCTGCAACGCAAAGGCTGGTATTAAGTAGGGGACCTGTAGAGAGAGCATTTAGCTACTTCTCCAGTAACATGGGCTAATTTTAAGTCAACTGCAGGACCCTACAATCTAATGACCAGCCTACCAATGGGTGTGACCGAAGTTCCCCTGCGTCAATGGAAAGAGCTTCAAGACAAGATCAACGAACAAAAACCACCCCCAGAAGTCCTTATCGAAGAAGTCAAAAAACATGTGGGCAACCTAATGGCTGGCGTAAGGCGTTTGCTGATAGGTTGTAGCTGGGCAAGAACGGGAAGTTCTGGCACTGCGTGGCTAGAACCCCGTTTCTTTCTGACAGTACCTCGTGGGCGTGTACAGTCCCTTGTAGAGTAAAATCGGCGTTACCTTGACTTGAAAAAATTGGAAATGGAATTCAATTCTGGTCGTTTCTGCAGTAGTCTGCAAAAACCACATTTTCTAAGGGGCCTAGAATTGGGAGCAGAATTGGGAGCAAAATTGCTAGGTTTCAATTCAAACGAAGGTCGTAAAGTCAAGCTATTGTTTGCAAAAGGGCAATGAGTGATGGTGGTTGCCGTGACATGAGGGTCCCACGAAACCCTTCCAACTCGCATGAATATTGAGTGATAGTGGCTCCCCCTCGGCAGTGTACATTCTCCCTGCTGAAATCCAATGGTCTCCCCCTCTGAACCTCAGTTGGCGGATTTGACCGCGTGTTTGACCTAGGTCCTGTTGTCTAACGAAGAAGCTTCCGTCAAGACATCGTTTTCTTTGTCGAGATACATCACCGAGCGTGTGAAACATTCCGCCTCAGCTTCTTGGTCATGCAGTCGAAATCTTTGCAGCTCAAGGCGGAGGTCTCGAACCTAAGTGGGTCTCTCGGAAGGTATACTGCTTCTTAATTTGATAATGGGCTTACGGCGGGGAATGAGCGTTGAAATGAGTCATGTTGGGGAAGGCTAGTGCTGCAGACTCATGCCTGCTAGCGGTGAGCCTCGATTTGTACGGCCTAAACAGTGGTCTGATTCTTTGTCGTATGTGAGAAATGAGACCACGCAGTGTAAAAGGTGGCGGTCCTCGATTTTGTCTAAGTAAATCACATTTGGTGAGCAGTCACGTAAATACCCCTCTTCTGACTCTCTGTGTCGCGCCTAATCCTGCACTTCTCGTCACCATGACGCACATTTCCTGATGTTCCCCACTGAGACGTGCAGGAGGGATGATGGGCTGGAAGAGGGTACCCAACCTGAATGGCTAGCGAGACTGCGCCATTCACAGCGGCAGCCTGCCAGTTTGTCTGGGAGAATACCACCCTCAGTTCACCCCGCTTGGTGGGTCTTGGCGAGCGGCAGCAGCTCCGAACACAAGATGCAATGGATTGGCCGTGTGGTCTTCAACGTATCTGACCGGTGGATTAGAACTTCTACCCCTCCTCACAACCAAGAGGAATAGGTAGAAATTCACATTCATTCCCCGCACCATCTGAGCCTAGCAGCCTTTCATTCAGGCACTAAGAGTTACACACGGGTCGGGGTGCATGGGTTCAATGTGACGAAACACCTCTCTTTTGTAGCCGCAGATCGAAATGCCGATGCCGACGAGATGCAGTTAGAGTTCCACCGGCTTCATAGATACTGGTTGCTCATAGGTAAGCAGGAAGCTCCGTGCGTTGGTTTCCCATCGCAGACGTGGTCAAGCCTCCTGATCCGTCTCGGAGGGCTACTAAATAAAAGTTTAAACACTTTACCGGCGCCTAACCTATGGAGACGTGGTATTTTTTAGCAGCCTGACAGGGATGATGGATGGTGGGTGAGTGGAGAAGAATAAGGGATGAGCAATCAGAACTCTAACAGTGGGAATTATCATGGAGTCACCGGAAAAGACACCTCTTGCCTGCTAGAAAGCATGTCTTGGCACCCAATCAAGCTCCAAACCACAACACCAAATGGTGCGGATGGGGGAAAGAGCGACAAAACTCTTGTGATCTTCTCAGACCAGAAAGGACCAGACAGCATGAGGTTTCTTCACCAGGAGGCCTGACTCAACGGGATAAGCCGCACTTTTCCCGACTGGAGTCTCCGGCCATTGCAGCTTTTTGAGCTTGCATCGCGATGTGGAGAGCTCTTACACGCTCGAGTCTGGCCTTTCAGCCGCCATAGCAAACAACCCCGCCTTTCTCTTAAACGCACAAACTAGAGGCGGCAGTGTGACCGAGACTGACAATCCGGGACCAGGGATGTACCTAATCACACTGGCAACCCCCACTATGACCGTGAGAGAAATAAAGTTCATCATCCTGGCCGATGTCACTCACTGGTGTGTCCCTAACGACAACGACAACCTTTCCGCGACCCCGGAGCACCTAGCCAGAAACGCACTATCGCATCAAACCCAATCAACAAACAGATCAGCCTGGGGTGTTGCGGGGCTTCCAGCCACCTAACCACCTTCTCTCATTTTGTGGATTTAGAGTTATACTTTGGTCAGGATTGAAATAAGGATAAGCACACTTAAATGGAGTCAATTAATCTGTTTTCTAGTATAGGAGGATAATGGTGCAGCGTAAAGCCCATCTACAAGGCGGGCTCACCAGCTCTGAACCGCATTAAAGGGCTGCATTAAAGCACATAAATCCTTACACACAGCAGGTTTCCTCTAAAGATCTTCCAGTCAGCCCTCTGGTGCTCTCTCCCACAGTATGCCGCTGCTTTGCACCGCGTACATTTCATAATCTCCTCCGTCTTTCCGCATATTCAGCAACACACATTCCCCACATATGCACTAGGCCGCGTTGCTCCCTGACCCTGACTTTCTGCCGTAGCTTCAACTATCATTTCCTTAATGTTCTCTCGCATCTGGGATGGACCAGTACAGCAACAAAGGGGTCCTCCGCGTTGTGGAGCCAAGACATTAGGGGTCTGTAAGACTCCTACTAAGGGTTGACCGCAATTCTCGCAAAATCCTTTTGAGGCCGTACGACATGCCGCTTCATGCTCTTTAAGGATAGGCTGTATCGTGCTGAGAAACAGACTTCCATGCCTGCCATCTCTTTATGCGGCTGGGGCTTCGGGGTTAACGAGACCACTAGGAATGCTAATTATGAATAAACTTTAGCTCATCGGCCCCCTCCTAGAATTCGAAGCGAATTAGTCGTGTGTTTATAAGCTAGAGCAGCAGAGGACGCAATTGGAGATAGCATGATGATTAGAGACAGTCCAAATAGAGTCTCTTAAACGTTCACATCATATTTCCCAATCCTCACCAGGTTTCCCCCCACTTTCAACCCTTACTGGAGATCTGCACCGCGTGTGCCACCAGGGGACCCTGGCCCGGCATAACCCCACTGCCTCCCCACATTGCATGGCGCATCACCTCGATTCGCCGCCTGTCCCTGCATCATCTCTCACATAAACCCCAAATCTCCAACTGAGACAGCGGACCGATCGAAAATCGAAATGCGGAATATGACTCCAGAGGGCAGTACACGCTTTTGCATCAGCAAAGCTTTCGCGTCGCATGAAATATCACCAAAGAGCTCGATTTCGCTGTAAACTTACTCCTCTTTCCTTCCCGCATACATTCTGTCTTCCTTCCATTCCCTAGGTAAACCGCTTGCCTTCTTCCACCCTTGGAATCTACAATCTACTTCCCGGAGGCACCCAGACACCTACACCGTCGTGTCGCCAGCTGGCAAGACCAGTCCCACCTTTAGAAGAAGTGTTGCAAGCTATGGTGGCTTGGGGTGGCTCAGGGAATGTCATGGATGTTTCACCCCTCTTTTAGGTGGAGGAAATTTCCAGCCCCTGAAAATAGTCTCCAGAATCAAGCATCATTGCCAAGATCAATAGATTGCAACAAAAAGCCCATGCACTGGGAATGCGCAAGTTGCCCGTTCGATCCGGGACCACTCCTCCAAAAGGTCCTAGATCTTGCAGCCCACTTCTCCTTTTCGTCTCTCAGCTTCAACAATCTACGGTAGGTTCCTGCAGCACTGTCCCTCCTTCCCAACTTTGCTGTAACAGCTCGTGCGCTAGGCTGTGCGTAATCCACGGTGCGCTTTGCGCTGCAAGAGCTGCTCTAAAGTCTGGCGGGGAAAATGGGAAGGTTGCAGTTGCAGGTCTTTTGTCGTTGTGGGGTTCACGGCATAGCGTTACTCGCCGATGAATAATTGAGACAAGGCTTCGTAGATGAGAGTGGACTATGGTGACCTAGAATAAAGTAGGAGGTATTGTGAATTTCTGAACGCTAGGTTATATCCAGCTTGCATTTATAGCCCTCGCATGGAAAGATACACTCATAGAGTAGATCGCTACCCATATGTCCAGACACTACTTAATAGACATTTTCGTCCACGTGCAGTCGCCCTTCTGGTAAGCCATGGAAATGTTGCCATCGTTGTCTGCGTCGGCAAAGAACACCCTCAAACCCCCCGTTTCATGGAAGGAAGCCGAGAGCCCGCCTGTTGAAGCAATCTTGAACTTCGACGTGTTGAAATCACCGTCATTCCAGGTTGTGCCGTCAGTGGAATATAGCTCCTTGATATCCGTATTGTCCTGGACATAGTAAAGTCGGATCTATCATCAAAGCTTTGTTACTAGGTGACGTCTACGAGGCGTCTGGATTGGGTGCGTGTAGTAGGCGGGATCGACTACTTACCCCTGTCTCGCCACTAGTGCCATAAGACCAGTCCGTGGCGGCCAGAGGGCTGATGGCGTTTACTTGGGTGATGACATCACTGCTCCCGTTGAGGATAGTCGAGCTGCTGAAGGTGGTCTTGCCGATGTCGGTCTCCTTACTCTCGTCATTGCTCTTTAGACAAGCCAGCTCGTTGTCCCCGCTGCGATAGTAGAAGAAGTAATCGACTCCGTTCAAAGCGACCGAGGCACAGCTGGCCTTGCCCAAATTGCCGGACACCTGGTATAATGACTCATTCGGGACGGGCGACATACTGATATGTTGTCTTGTGGTTTGTTGGACTTCTGATTTATGGGATCGCTGATCCAGGGTGGTTGGTAAGAATGGTAACCTGGCTGCTGGAGGGAGGAACCGATATTTATTGATGAACAAAGATATAATCAGCGTGAGTGCGCCATAGCTAACTGCATGGTCAGGCTCTATGACGCTAGGCCATCAGAAAAGTAACCTAGGTACATGCCGCCTCGTCACAAAAGCTCCTCATCCGACAGCGAAGGTCACTTTTCCTCTGAGCGAGGGGTAAAGCAGGCTGATGATATCGGCACCCCTGTCATGGCCTTGACCGGTGTACATCCGCACATTCAAGAGTGGTTGTGTTCTATCATAAAGTTTGGTGTGTCGGGAATTATGCGACCTGCAGCAAGCAGGGATTCGCAAACCACATGAACGGATCGAATAACGGTAGGGCGGTTATTATTTGCGCCAGGAACACCATGTCGCGATTTTGCTTACACTTCTTGCACGTCGGTAGGCAACATCCCTATACATAATGTCAACTCAGAGCGATAATTGCACAATTTTGGGAGTAACTTCTAGTCTGTTTAATTGAGTATTATTACAGCATGGATTACTCCACCCTCTTGGGCTGCATCGACAACTTAAGGTGATTGAAGGATACTTGCCTAGTATCGCCATACATCTGATGCCGATGAGGCCACGGCGTCCCGTAAGGTTAGCCGAAGATCCACTGTGAAGTAAAGCTTGTAACCAAATGGTCTAGACTGATCGGTGCAGTGGAGTGGACGATGATAGCCGAATCCTTAGCATGTGTCATGAGGGCTACGGCGCTTGCAGATACTTCTATGTAGACACGTTTCACACACAACCACACTTAGTCACAGAAAGCTCTTGTGGTTTCCTTGAACGCTCCTCGCAAGTGCATGATTTCTGCATCTCAGATTCTAATCATGATCTGCAGGCTGCCTAGTTTGTATCATGCGGCGTAACATGCAGCTACTATAGCCAATTGCGTTTCTCTTTGCCCACATGCTTCTGAGTCACTTGGAGCTTGTTTGGAGGCTTTGCTGCCCAAATCTGCTCGGCGCGGTGTCAAGGTCCTGATTCGACCCCGAGAATCGAAGCGACTGCGAAGCCAGGCTAGCATAGCTGCGAGCGACTGGGCACCATTTTCATGCGCGGTTAAGTAACCCCAGACTTAGGCAGAGATGCGGTTGCGTAGCGCTAGAGCCGCAAAGGATGCTGGGGTCAAGGCTTAGATTCGCGCCCTCTTTTGTCCAGTCGAAGCTGGTGAGCCCAACGGGAAGCCTGAGTGTTCCACAACAGGAACTCTGCATGCCGCATATGCACTAGCTAGGCCTTCGAATTCAGTATTCGCACCTCGGCTTAGTACTCCTCATGAGGGGGGTTTATTACCTACCTGCCCTATCCGCTTGCTTTGCGGTAGCCTTGTAGTAGGGTTCCACGACAGGGTGGGATTGACTGCGGTCGCTTGACTATTGGATGGATTCTTAAGAATCCCGCCCTCCAAATTGACTACTGAAGCTTGGGTGGCAGCCATGTCGAACCCACAACACCATAGGACGACAACGACCACTATGTGACCCAATCGAGACGTGTCCTGTCGCGTCTGTCGCGCATTGCTTAGACGAGGCAGTTTACATGCCATCCGGTCCAAGTTCGTGTTGATACTTCCCACAGAGGATCTCGTACATGTCTAGTCGCGGCGACGGGTATTGTTAGATGTCACCTATCAGCAAACGCATTAACGATAACGATCAAGACAACTTGTGAGGTAATAACAGAAGCAAGGAAAACTGTGGTTGTATTGCGGATGGTGGTGGCGAGGAAGAGAGCACACAAAGCGCAAACTTTGTGGGCAAACTACCTGTCAGAATTTAGCACTCATGGCCAATTGTGGTGATAGTTGTGTATTGTTGTTCTGTGGAAGAGAATCTCTGGCCTGCAGGGTCCCCTATTGCCAAGCCGGCTACATCCGCGAATGGCTCCAATTGCTTATATAAGCTGACACTACCAGCAAAATGTGGTGGGCTGAACCGGATGAGTGGGCCCAACATATGTAGGGTGCCTCACACCACCTGCTGTTGCCCATACGTAGCCTAGCGGGGCGGGAACGCTAATTACCTAACTCGGCTCTCGTATCCTAGACAGGAGCATAATGCCATCTAACGTCCGGCACCGTGACAGTTGCACGGGCAGGCTGTACGGGTCGCATTGGCTGGCGATTGCTTCGCCGTTGACCGTGGTCCGCGTCCCGCGCAGTTCCAGCGCCACCCGGTCTAACGTTCTGCCTTGCACCTTGTAATCAGTGCAGGTAAACGCGGCAACACATGGTAATCCCCGGCGAGTAACTGAGTTTTCTTGCCACGGCCGCTTCCTCTGACGCTTTATTCCTATGCTGGTGGTGTGTTTCGCTGGGCGGACCTGCAAATCCAAGCGCTCGCGTTGCAAGAGAGGGAGAAGGACATCATGAAAGCACTCAAAAGATTGCCGAAGGACTTGGAAGCGACATATGAACGAATCCTGAAGCGCATTGAAGATGAAGACAAATCCGAAGAGGCTTTGGCCATCTTGAGATGGCTCGCCTTTTCGAGTCGTTCATTTGAGTTTGGTGGAGGCTGCCGAAATCGCCGCGTTTGAGGTTGACGATCCCGATGTGCCACCTAATTCCCCCGACTACATAGTAATGTTCTCACCCGGCAACAGGTTTCTTGAACCATCATCGATACAGCGTATGCTGTCCGGGCTGGTTACTGTGGAAAATCGGCCACTTTCTTCCTCCCGAGATGATGTCGTCATCTACTTCGCCCACAGCTCTGTCCAAGATTATCTGCGTGGCAGTAGTGTGACGCCAGCAGCGTTTCGACTCGACTTCAAGCAAAGTAGGTTTTTCATCCTCAAGACCTACATGGCCTACGTCAAGCATTACGACGAAGCGGACGCATCGGGGCAGAAGCAGCCACCCTACCCGCTGTTAGGTTACGCATGCCAGAGGGGCTGGGCCGACTTGAAGATATTGGACATTTTGCTTGGTGATGGCTGGTTGTCACGCAAGCAGCTCCCCGTATTTACCCTGGATGCAAAGGGCAAGGGAAAAGCCGCGACTTTGTCCCTTCGCTTCGCCGCCGAACTCTGGGGCGGAGCGACCGTAGGGGATGCGCCCTTTCAACCGAGTAGCTTCAGTTTCGATGAGTTCCAAACCGCCTTGAACGTAGCTGCAGCAGCTGGAGAACCGGCTCTTACCAAGATAGTGCTTGACTCCAGCGCGACCTTCTCAACAGGAGTCGACGGCCTTGCATGCGGCGATGTTTCGAGACGCTGATAGTGGCGTTCCCGAAGACGCGAAGGATTATGTCGCCGTTGTGCGAGCCCTTGTTGAGTCGGGCCATGATGTAAACGCTGCCTCGCGGGATGGGAAAACATCATTACTACTCGCCTGCTTTCGCGGCTATCTGGAGGTGGTAACCTGTTTTTTGGGCCTTCCCGTGATTGACGTCGCACGAGCCGATTTCATGGGTAATTCGCCGGTGGCGATAGCAGCCGAAAACGGCCACGTCGAAATAGTCAGACTATTACTCAACGCACCAGGGGTTCGGGCGGACCAGGCTGACGAAGAGGGCAGGACTGCGCTCAGCCGCGTTGCTGCTCAGGGGCACGATGACATTGTAGATACTCTCCTGACACGCAGTGATGTGGAACCCAACTCAGAGGACTGTAGAGGGCGTACGCCTCTCATATGGGCCTCATGTATGGGCCGGGAGGGTGCCGTCCTGCGTCTGCTCAGCGCTCCCAGAATCCGACCGGATGGAAGGGATGCGCTAGGGAGGACGGCTCTGTTCTATTCTGCACTGAAGGGACATGATGGCATTACTGACACCCTTCTCAACTCACCAGGTGTGACTACTGACTTCGTTGATGGCGAATGTTGGGATTTCCGCGCTTTTGCGGCCAGTCGGAGGCAGATAACTGTCCGTCAACAACATTTCTTCGAGAGTCCCGAATCAGCGGCCACCAATACCTCCACGGCGTCATACGGCAAGGATTGTCATCGAGACCCGGGAACAATCGCCTTCAACGCACCCTTTAAGTTGGGGAATTACGGAGACGAAGTATGGCACCTACAATTCTCCAACGATGGCCGGCAGCTCGCGACTTGCGGGAGATTTCACAGCGTGGTGATCTGGGACGTACGGTCCCGGTGTGCCATGTTTGCCCTGAGAGATCACGGGGGGTCTGTCATGAACCTTGCCTGGTCTCCGGACGATAGCTTGCTTCTCACAACTTGTCGAGACTTTATGGTGAGGGTCTGGGATGCAGATGTAAGCGCCGCTTATAACTACTTTTGTCAATTTTCAGGTCTACCGAGAAGAAGGCTAACAATTGGGGTCGCTTCTAGAACGGTGTACTGATTCGAACCTTCGGCCCCTATCCAGAACGGTACTTCGGCGGCTGCGTGTGGATGTCCGACGGATTGTCCTTTCTCGTCTCGGTCCCAGACAGCGTTACCTCGCTCTGGCAAGAATACGTAGATGGCTCCGATCGTGAGAGGCAAGCCTGGGCCGAAGGGTCCATGTACATTGGGTCAGCTGTCTGCGGTGGCGGGAATTGGATCCTCACTTTCAGTGCTAAATATCTCGACATATATGACTTATCCACCAGAGAGCTCCTGCGCAAAGTGGAGCTTTCATCTCTAGCCAGCACCGTCATCGGAAGCACGACATCCCCGCAGGGGTTGGTTCGATATACCTCCGGCACGACGGCGCTCGTTGATGTGTTGTCTGGGAAGGTTGTTCAGGAGTTTACGGACGACGACGGTGGGGCAACCGTGTATGTGATAGGGGCCTCATTTGGGCGGCCAGATGAATCGCTAGTTCTGAGATGCGGCGAAGGTGAGCTGGTTGATAATCCAGAATTTGGTAGTGACCGCTTCGGTGGGTGTAAGTCGTTCTAATTACCCGTTGCAGATGGGTCCATCTCGATATTCGACACGGCCACTGGAGATCTTCTCACTTGTGTAACTGGACATTCCCGCCGATGCAATTACGTTAAGTGGTCACCGACCGACCCCGGGATGTTTGCCTCTGCCGGCGACGATGGAAAGGTCTTACTGTAAGTCATCTCAGAGTCCAACACCACGCAAGTACACGGGGACATGTTCTCAATAAGATTACGTACCTGACAGATGGGTTAGCTGGACTTTGCAAACAACATCAACCGGCACTCTCGGAATCGAGAAGCATAGTGATCAAATACTCGCGCCTCTCGAAACACGTACGAGGTTGCTTCGACATCTCTCTCCGCCTGGAGAGGAGAGTTAGGTAAATTTAAAGGAATCCAAGTCGTGTTCTTAAGTGATAATTGTTTGGGTCCATACACGGCAGAAGAGATGTTTTGGAGGTAGGAAAGTCGTTTTCTCAAATGCGTGGTGACAATTTCGTTCAGATTTGTGTCCCTTGCCCTTGCCATGGAAAAATTAAGTTAGGAATAGAATCTTTTTATTTTCGCAACTCGGGTTTTGACCCCTCGATATCCACCGTGCACAAACCACAGTATCTGATTTGTCAACTCCTGTTTGCGATCGCCCGGTGCTCCCAATGTTCATTCGTTTTAAGCTTTACCGAGTTCGTTCAAAAACCTCAGCCGCACTCGCCCCTTGAAAATGAGGGCCAAGCGCTTGCAACAAGCATTGTCAAGCATTGTTGACATTTAGTGTGGTGAGATACCGGGTAGCGCTAGAGCCAACAAAGTAAGGAGAACGCAAAATGCCAAACAGGGACTGAAACGCGCACTGCAAACGGTAGTGAGTCGAGACCCCCGAGCGCTGGCGGGAAGGCCCGGAGGGGAGTGCGCGCTGCAGGGGATCCGTCTCACCCGGTTCAGCTTCGGCTGGAAGAGGCGAGGCGCGCCTTGGCAGCGAAGCGTTATCGAAAAAGGCGGTTGCAGGCCCAGGCCAGGGGAAAAGGAAAGCAAATCACAACAGAGGGCCTGCCGCACCACTGCCGCCGCGTGACTAAAATGTATGGGAAGGATCTGTGTGGCTTGAAGGTTGAGATTTGGCGCGGTGAGGCTCTGCGCACATCCTTCCCTACCTATATGAAGCCCAGCGCCGAGAGGCGCCCCCAAGATCTGAGCTCGAATTGCTCCCCATCTCCACCTTTTTTTTCGTCACCACCACCAAAACAAACACTCTCTTTCAAGTCCTTCTCATCCATTCATTTTCTCATCCCATCACCAACCGTCAAAATGGTCCGCCCCTTCCTTTCCCTCTCCCTCCTCTTGGGCACAACCTCCGCCCTCAACCCGCTCTTCCTCGCCATGAACGAGCCCTCCTGCGACAACTGCCAAGACCGCGCCTACAACACCTGCCCCGGCGACGACCGCGAGCGCCCCTTCGCAGAGTGCATGTGCGCCCTCGATGGCGCCAAGATCTACGTCGGCGAGTGCATCCCCAAGTGCACGGCCGCGAGCGGCTTCGGCCCCGATTTCTTCGCTGTCTCGCTGTACACGTACTGCATTGAGTTTTTCCCGGAGCTGTGCGAGTCCGCGGCGCAGGCGGGGGTGTCGCAAAAGTTTTTGGATAAGTACTGTGTGCCGGGCGCGGGCGGGAGTTCGGGTGGTTCCACGGGGGATTCCACCGGGGGAAGTGGATCGGGGAGTGGGTCCGGCAGCGGGAGTGGCAGTGGGTCTGGCTCGGGATCGGGATCGGCTGCCGGGACGGGTAGCTTTGGAGGTGGAGATGGGTCGTGAGTTTTCCTGGGGATTGATGCCCCGGTTTTGTGTTGGGAGTGTGCGGCGCTAACGACGAGTGACAGGGCCGCCGAGACGGGAGCATTGCTGGGCGCGACAAAGACGGGCGCCGGGTCCGCATCGAGTACCGGCACCAGCGGCAACAACAACGCGAACGGGGCTGCACCGAACCCATCGAAGGCTGCTGCGGCGATACCTGGACCTCCTGCATGGGGTGCTGTTCTCGGGCTGGGGATGTACATGCTGGGCGGAAACCTTTGAGCGACATGGAAGTTGGCGAATACTTTCCACAGGGCGGAACTTGGACATTCTCCAGGGGGGAAGCGGACCAACCCGGTGCACCGGGGGTAGAGCGTATCGGCGCAGTCAGTTCGGATGGGGTTAAGCATCATGAAAAGCCTTGGCTCCGTCGTTCCTCTCGCTGCAGGGAACCGAAGACGAACGCACAGTACACGACAGTGCGAGGTGCTCACATCTAACACCGTGTAACAACCTACTAGATGTAATAATGTAGTACGATAAATTAGAGCTATTCCTGTTTGCTCTAAGTCTCGAGGTGCACCAACATCAGCCCAGATGCACTGGGTCAGTGAGTTGATCAAGGGGAAGGGACTGGATGGGGCGAGGGTGGGGTTGGAGATGGATAGGGTGACAGGGGAGGTGAGGTTGGTGGGCAGACGGGGGAGGGCGGCTATGAGCGAGGTGGGCAGGGATGGTGCCCGAGTTGGAGGAGCGTATTATCTCTGATCTAGTTATCTTCGTTGAGGAAGGGCTGTGTTGGCTGAAGAAACTTGAATATATCTCTCATTTATTCTGGCACCACAGCCGAGAATCCCTCTATCTGCCTTACCTGGATACATTTCTCACGCCCATGTGGCAGTGACCATGCCGTGCCGTGGGGCAGGGAGATGCTCGACAATAGGACCCTTCCAGACCCCTTACCAAGGGGGCACGTTTGGCAGTGGGAAAAACTCTCTGGATCGAGTATTGTCGAGAAAGCCCATGAAGAAAGCCGCACCATTTATAGTGGCGAGCATCGTGGCTAGGGCTGCGCTCATAGCGGGGTCACTACCCCAAGCACGCTGGCCTTGACCAATCACCTGTTGGCCCCAATACCTGAACATGGCTTGGACGACGTTGAAGTGGCGCCGGATGAAGACATCGTAATTAGTGACGCCACCGTAGTACACACCACTTACCATTGACGCTTTCCCCACCGTTGATGCGGCCAAGGACATGGCTACGGCCGACATCTGCTCCTTCTATAACGTCGAGCGTCTTGCCATGATGCAGCGCAGCGCCTATTCATTTTACGACGCGCACTAGAAGGGCGAGCTCGACTACGTATACAGGCGCTGCGCCATCACCGGAAAGCCGACCGCCCTGAACCCCCACCCCGCTACCTCGTCCCCGAGAGCCCCTACGACGAGTGTCCCACGGACACCTGTTTCACCACCACCGCCGCGGCGGCCACGTGCGACGACGTCGCGCGCACCAACTCCATCTCCTCGGCGTCCCTCTTCCTCGCCAACCAAGACCGCATCCCCAACTGCGCCGCCACCACACGCTTCAGCGTTGGCACCAAGCTCTGCCTGCCTCCGGCATGCCCGCGCATCTTGACCGTCGCGGGAACTACCATCGATGAATGTCGCGCCATCGAAGCCAACGCAACCAACGAGATAGCCCCGGGCGACGTGGTCCGCTTCAATCCTTGGTTCGGCTTTGAGTGCCGCGACTTCAACACTACGGGGCAGGTCTACGGCCACGTCATCCGCCTCGGCGCTGCTACTGGCGAGTTCGACGGCGGTATCGCCGACCACGATACCACCACTCCAGGCACCGAGACTAGACTCAGCATGTCCCCGGCCGTCCACCCCCAGCCGGATCAACCGTTCCTACGGGCACCACGCTGGGCTGCGCGCTGTGGTACGTCGCGGTGGCGGGTGATTTGTGCTCGACTATGTGTATCACCAACCAGATCGCCACCGACCTGTTCCTCGAGGTGAACGCCGGTCTTAGGCCCGACATCCCGGGGTGCGATTCGCGCGTCAAGGTGAACAATGCGTACTGTGTGCGCCCGAGATACGACTGGGACCACCCGGTTGTTCCTCCTACAAGCAGCAGTGTGTCGATGATTTCCAAGACCTCCTCGACAACAACCAAGTCCACGACAGCAGCAACGCCCACCCCCACCGGCCTCAAGGTCAGCACGGACGGCACCTACACTAACGGCGTGACCTGTCTCAGCGCCTCCGCAGCCATCGGTAACTGCTGCTCTATGAACGGTTACTGTGGTTCCACGACGGCGCATTGCGTCGCCGGGTGCCAGCCCAAATTTGGCAAGTGCACGCTCACCAACGGAGAGGTAGTCAGCGGAGACGGCAAGTGCGGCACCGGCGTGACGTGCCAGAGCTCAACGTTTGGCAACTGCTGCTCGGCGAGCGGATATTGTGGGGCCGTCGACATCGAGCGCGCACTGCGGAACAGGATGCTAGGCTGCGCATGGAACTTGTACGATGGGGCCGGTGGTTAGTACTGATGGAAGTTGTGGATCGGGAAAGACGTGCAAGGGATCGACGTTTGGCGATTGCTGCTCGCGGTATGGGTGGTGTGGAAAGGTTGCTGCGAACTGTGGAACGGGTTGCCAGAAGTCGTTTGGAACTTGTACTTGAATGGTGGAAGCTGGTTTATGGTAGATATTAGCCTGGTATAGCTTCTTGGAATATCCATTTGTCAGTTTGAGACCATCCCTGACAGACTGAGCCGTGTTGAATGTTTCTACAATGGGGGTACAGTATGTCTAAATAAGTACACAATCTGGTTGGACTTAAGCGGCTTATTCAGTCATTATCTTTGTTTTCAGACGAGTCTTAAGTTGTGAGCTGCGGTTGTCACAATGGGATTATTCCATCAATTCCCCTGTTAGATGGTTACCTACCTGATAACTACAGAACTGTTAGCAAGGCTTCAGATAGAATAAATCTCAAAGAATTTTGCTAGATCATTTGCGGACACTTAAAGCTATGGATAATTTCCGAGGAGCTGCAGGTGTCTCCAATGTCTTATTTACACCACCGCTGGGAATTGATATTACAGGTTTCTGTCACCACATGCTTACCTCTACTTCAGACTGGACATATATCTTTATTCTTCCCAATTCCAACGAAACTCCGGCACACTACTCTTCAGCTGCGGGGGACTCCCAAGACAGCCTGTAGGCAAGAGCGACTAGGGAGCCACAGCCCATCTGCAAAAAATGACAGAGAAAGGCAAAAAGGACGAAACGTGATTTGAACACGTGACCTGCCGGACTGCAGCCGGCCGCTCTACCGCTGAGCTATTCGTCCTGCTTGACTGTTGATGTTCGATGCTCGGCCCGATGGAGTTATCACCGCCGCGTGGGAGAGGGATGCGGCTTGCGATGGTAATGTGTTGAATGAAGTCAAGGGTTTCACCAGCCACGACAGATGGAGCGCGAGATAGTGACAAGGGTCAAAAGACAGTTAGCTTCTACTGGGTTGCTGTAGATATCAATAGCTCAACGAGACAGTTTCTCCAGTGCAACGGAATGCTTGGTGCAGGAGGTTTGCGATCTGCCACAAGCTGAGCGCACTTGAAAGACTTGGGCCCGGCAAGTTGGCAGCACTGGAATGCGCTCAATCTCAATGAAATGCATACGAATAGTAGACATGAAGCTTGGGAGACATTTTGTACTTCGCTGTGTGGAACCTGAGAATGAAGATCATAGACTGCAGTCGGAGCCCCCCGTATTAGGGGATGCGCCCGAGTGGGCGTTTGTAGGCGGGGTTTGATGGGACATCCTCGATGCTGCTGCCGTCAAAATCAGTTGACACATACAACGGATGCCATTCCCAAGTCTTCGGAGCGTCAAAGTGAGCAATTGCATTCCCATTCCAATGCAACTTTTTTTATCGTGTTGAGAAGGAAAGAAGGCCGGCGGAGTGGTGATCTCACCGAGGCGGATGTAGGCGACGTCATTGGGCCTGCCCCACCACGCTAAGCCGAGCTTTCCCAGGCGGTGGAAAGATGCCCCACAGAGATGCGTCAACGGCAAGATCCGTGCCTGCATGACCACCTCAAACCAAGAATGGTTGACGTCACTGGCGCTTTATTGCTGGGTCCGGCACGCCGAGCTCAATGATCGTCGAACACAATTCCTTCCCTATAAGAGCGGTTATCGCCGGTCGTGCTGCTAAATTTTGGTGCATTCTAAACATTCATCACATCTGCTGAGCTCCTCGTCCTCATATATCACCACCAAACTTTTCCTCAAACAATCGCTACTCAGCAAAACTACAATCACAACCGCAGCCAAAATGCTTTCCTCCTCCCGCTCGCTCGCGCGCGCCGCGTCGCGCACCCCCCGCACAATCAGAACCACCCGCCTCCCCCAACGGCGGCTCCAGTCCACTACTCCCTCCAGCGCCTCCCTCCCAAATGCCTCCAACGCATCCAACTCCCATTTCGTCTCCGGCGTCGCCGGCGGCCTCGCAGGCGCCACTCTCCTCTACGGCATCTACACCTTCACGCCCTCCGGTCGCGCCGCCAGCAAGATCAACAAAGCCGCCAAGGACGCAAACAAGAAATACCAACAAGCTGCCTCGACACTCAAAGAGAAGACCCCTTCAACCGACCAGGCAGTCGACGCCGTCAAGAATTTCTGCTACTCATACGTCGCATGGGTGCCCGGAGGCAAGCAATACGTCGACGCGGCATTCAAGGACTTCGACTCCATCCGCGAGAAGCACGGCGATGACGTCGACAAGCTCGTGGCCGAGGCCTACGGCAAGTTCCAGGACATCGCCAAGTCCGGCTTGAGCATGGAATCCGCCACGAAGACCTACGACGCTCTCACCGAGCTTGCACAGAAGCTGGCTCGTCTCGCGGGCAGTGCGGCCGACCAGATCCTCGAGAACCACCCGCAATTGAAGGACAAGGTCGGTGAGCCTATATCTCAATTGAAGCAGATGGGCGACGAGTACGGCCCTGAGGCAAAGAAGATGGTCGACGAGACATGGGATCAGGTCAGCGAGGTGCTCGCGGGTGGCTTTACTGCTGCCAATGCCGACAAGGTGCGCAAGATTGTGGAGGAGAAGGTGCAGAAGATGAAGAAGTTTGGTGAGCAGGCGTGGCAGAAGGGCATGGAGCAGGCGAAGCCGTACCTGGACAAGAGTCCGAAGGTGAAGGAGCTGATTGAGAAGAACCAGGATGTTTTGAAGAACGGGGATGTCAGCGGCTTGTGGAAGCAGGTGAAGGCCGCGGCAGACAGTGGGGATTCGGGGAAGTTGGAGGAGTATGTCAAGGGAGCGGTCGAGAAGGCCAAGAGTGCTGGCGGCAAGGCGAAGGGATCGCTAATGGAAAGTGGAGGGGTCGCTGGGCTGGGGCAACTCTTGGGTGGTAAGGACACCGTTGGCGAGATCCAGAAGCATATTGAGGTGCTGAGCGAGGTGGTTGAGAACCACTCGGCGGAGGGGAAGAAGCTTCTTGAGGAGACGAGAGATGACCTGAAGAGGTTGTTGGAGGACAAGGCGAAGAAGGCACAGGGGATTGTGGACTCTGCTGCGCGGAAGGCGAAATGAACGCAGCGGAAGAGTTGGTCGTTGTATGATAGCAAATTGTGCCTGGTACCTATTAGAATGAAATCATAATGCATCATCACCATCCACTGGTATAATCTGGTGGAGGTGTGAAGACATAATCCACGTCGCCTGTCGCTTGGTCTCAATTCCAGCAACTTTGTCTGTCCGCGTCAAATACAAGACATCGCTCGACTCCGGCATCAAATATCATTATACGCCAGGATTCCCGGCGCCTCCTCCCGACAAACCAGCCACGTCCACACAGCGCACGGCGTATAACTCGAGAGCGTCGAGTAGGACCGCCCATAGTCGGCTCGCTCAAACACCTTTCCCGTCGGATCCGACTTTTTCATGTACGACATGTTCTCCGGCGCGGCGATGCCAAGGAAGTGGTCTCGTAGCTGGCCAAGTGGAAGTGCCCTGCTCACGTTAGCACAAATCGACAACCTCGACACTCAGATCCACTTACAGCGCATTCCCGAAAATGCCATGACATAAATTCGGCTCCTTCTTTAATAGCCCCTGCGACCAAATACACTCCCTCCCCCTCTCCACCGCCACGTCGATCCTCTCCCGCAGCTCCGGGAAACACTCCCTCAGCGACAACAGCGAAACCACCATGCCCGGCGCCCCATGACAAAACTGCACCAGCGCGCCCTGGCCCCCGTGCGTCTGGCCCTCCACACTCGGCCAGTTCCCATCGGCCATCTGCATCTCCAACAGCCTGCTGACCATCGGCTCCACCTTGTTCGCCAGTTCCGGCGAAGTGAGAACCAACTGCGTGAGGATCCCGATGTCACCGTGTACCGCACCGAGGTACCGCTTGCCGTGCCACTTCCATCCGCCTTTGCCTTCCCTTCCCTCCCCTGTCCCGGTCGCGCCCCCATTCCCCAATATCATGTTCGAAATCTCCGTAATCGCGGGGCCAACCGCCCTCTCGCTCCCCGGCACCCAATGCCTCACCAACCTCAACAGGTATAGCGTCCCGGCCCTACCAAAAAGATTCTCATCCGGATACTCCGCTACAGTCATCACCTGCCCAACCGAGTTGACAAACTCCCGCACGTGCTGCATCTCCTTCGTGACGGCAGCCCGTACCGCTTCAAAGGCTAGCCTTTCGTCACTGATTCCACACCCGTGACTCCCCAGACGGAGGTTATGTCCCCTCGAGGCAGACATGTAGCCCCTCGCCCAGTGGATTGCGGGTTGGCCGGAGATCGTCAGGTCCGGAAGATGCGAGGATACTTGGAGGAGGAGGTATCCCATCCCGGTGGGGCCGGACCAGAGACCTTGGAGTATTTCGTGAGGGTAGCGGGAGCGAGGGGGGTAGTTGGCGATGATGTCTTCGAGGGCGGAGAGGAGGTAGGAGGAGGTGTCGCCTGGGGGGAGCAGGTGAGGGTGGGAGAGGGTGAGGTAGCGGGTGGAGGAGGAGGTGTTGGCTAGGGACAAGAGGGAGGAGGGAAGCGAAGTTGAGTGGGGTGGTGAGGAGGAGGAGGAGGGATCCATTTTGGCGGGGGTGAGGTTGGAAATAGAAGTCGCGAGTTGAGATGCGGGGCGGGGTTCTAGCGGCGCGGCAGTTTTTGGTGGTGCGGCCCTTCGCGTCGGCGCGCAGTGGGTTCGGGCACGGGAATGCAGGCGCTGGGCAATTGCGGGGGCGGGTCCGATTGCCGATGCCAATTGAAATGGTGAGAATGATGGGTGCGAATGTTGCGAATGGCCGGAATTGATGCGTTGCGATGGGAGATGATGGTCGTGGATTTGGGAGCTCCGGATGTCGAGACAAAGAAGGGCTGCCTCAGTCTGTCGTCATGATATATCTGCCCTGCACGCTGCCGCTCGCTGGAACCAGGAGTTATGCGGGGAGCCAAACTCGGAACTTGCAGCGACCAAAGGGGGGTGCCCCACTCGTTTGTGTCACCAAGCGGCCGGATCGGAGTGATGCACGCGCAAATCAGTTTGATGACTGCAGTGAATCATTGCAGCATATTATGGAGTGAGAAATGAATGAATAGAGAATATACCATCAGCGGGAATTAAATAGGTGTCCAATGCGAAACAGTCAGGAAACGAATCCAGCCACACCAACCGTGACCCATCCTTGGTCCCGTCCGGTGACACGCAACAGCAGCGCCTGCCAACTTCATGATGCGGTATGCGGCTGGATTTACAAAATCTGCTAGCCAAACGTGGCCTCCGTCACCTTCGTAAACTGTATCAGCTTTGTGAAAAATGCACCAACACATGCAAAACACCCGGGAATCTCACCACTCTTGCCGGCCGGCGTCATACCACGTCGTCAGCTGATACCCAAGCTCGGCAAATTCGGCCGCGCATCCCAAAAACACCAACAGCCTGGTATCCTCGGGCCTTGAGGATCGAGACAGGCTCTTGCTTCAGCGTTGGGTGCTCAAGTTGTGCCATTTCAAGAGTCTGGTCTTCAGCTTAGTTCGGCCCCAATCTTCGGCACTCCAGGCATCCATTATTTCTTCTGGGCTAGTTGGCGCGTAGTTGAATCCTGCTATCCATGGATGTCTGAGCCCCTCTAACAGTTGGGGCGGGGTGTTGCAAAGCTTCAATGCAACCCCATCAGAGCATAAGAACCAATCATATGCTTCGGAGGATTGAGCTAACCAACGCCACGTCTCCACTTCTCCTAATGCCAGTGATAGAAGATAGACCGAGCCGATCGTCAAGAACGCAAATTTGGGGCTTCGGCTGCATAAAATGGCCACAGGGTGCACAACCACCGACTAGGGACTGGGGAGAAGGGAACAGCGAATGAGTCGAAGCGTTTTGGCATGGTCTTTTGTGGTCAAGAAAGCCATGTCCCCTACCTGAGCTGCTGAACTACCTAAACACCTTACTAATAAACGTTGCGTGACCACCCTGCAAAGAGAAAAGTCATTCAGAAAAAGAAGTACCGAATCTGCCACTAACACCCTGTCTATCAACTCCAGCCAGATCACCAGCAGATCTTGTAACCCGGGAAGCTGTATCCAGCCGTCCAGTCACCGCTTCTATCCAGAACCTGGCCATAGCCGAGACGGTTGTGGCCGCACCGGACACGCTTGACCCAGTCCTAAGTCCCCGCGATGCTGGTCTTGGGCTTCCAGCTGCCGCTGTAAGCGCAGATATACGACGTGACACCGTTCAACGTGGGCTGGAGCGTCGCCACCTTCGTTAGCCATGGCTGAGATGTTACACAGGTGATATGCCGCTGGTAGTAAGGAAGGTACGTACAAATATCTTGGTCCTCTTGGCGTACTCGACATTAATGCCGATGAAGCTCCTACGCAAAGCAGAATTGGCTGCTTCCGAGACACTGTCGCTGTGCCGCCATCAAGGCAGCCGTCACGACGCCTCTCGATGGTGGAGCGCTCGCTGAGAGGTGCCGGGAGCGTGACGTTCCAGTTGTGCAGCTCGGCAACGTCCCCGGCGGCCGTGAATTGGATCGTACCCTTGCCGGTGGAATCGATTGTTGACACGTAGATGCCGTTGGCGAAGAAGTCGATCGGACTGTCACCCTGGACCGGGACAGAGACGACGACAGTCGCTGCCGTGGCGAGGAGGGCAATCAGCGAGCTCTTCATGGCGAGTTGTGTCGAACTGCAGCCGCCTCGCTAGGCGCCCTGCCGAACCAGGCTTGGCTGGAGCGCAGGGGCCTTGGATCATGTGCTCTCCCCACACACAGAGAGCTTCCATTTGTATATAACTGGGGAGTGCGAAGCACTCCCCTTCTCTACCTAATTAAGTCACTTTGCAACTGCACTTCCGCTGCTCCTGAGCCCCTCGTTCCTCAGTCAAACGTTCCACAAGTTGGGATAGAGTTGAGAAGTTGAGTTCTGGTGAAGGGTCTCAGGATGAGGCTGCGAAGGTGATGGAAATGTGAGAATAGGAGGTGGTTCTGGCCGTCTTATATACCGCAGTCAACGTCTACATTTCATGAGTCAAACTGTCTAGGTAGGCAGTTCTCTACGTGCGAAGAGCGAATCGAGGGCTCCATACCTCAGTTGTTCATGCCCTCGGCCTCCTTACTTCAGAGTCCTGGGGCTCCATGACGCTACGACACATAAGTAGCGGGTTCACGAGATTACAAACCACGGATGCCTTATTGTTTTTCTCGGTGGCCTGTTCGGTGTCCCTTGCGGTTGGTAATCAAGGTCCCCGAACAATGGTTCAGACCAAGCTTTGTCTCGGCTCGTAGTTCTCTAGGTTCTAGGCAGCCCTTTTGTTACCATAGCGGCAGCAATCCCACGGACAAGGAAGTTTGCGCGTTACAGTGGGGTTTGGCGGCTGTATACCTAATCCATCTCAGCCATTGGCCACTGCAAGCAGTAGGCTAGCTGTAATCCGTCGCCGGTAGAGCAATTTCAACACCCGATCCTGTCCGGGCCTCGACCCATCCGACCTACCTCTCCACCGTCACACTAGAAGAAACCGAAATCCTTCGCTTGCGAACGAAGCTTGTCCGGGGGCCAAGCGAGAAACAATAGCTCGCTATCCTCGGACTCGGAAGAACGAGGTAGTAGTGTAGTCGGACTCTTGGTGGCCGGTGTTCCGCTTTTTCACTTCCCTAGTTCTAATCGAGGCTAGTTAAGGGAGGTAAGTTGGGCATAGACTGCCCTGTGTCGTGCCCTGCCCCGGTATATAGCGCATCGGGTCGATTAGCCTCCAGGGCCCGGGGCCAACACTAGTTCTACGGGGGCACCACCCCATCTTCAGGACCCCAAAGGCCCCCAAAGTCTCTCCCTGTCCACGTATCGCCATCTCTGTCAGTGCTTAGATGCAAACTAGCCCATTTTTGCCTCGTAGGAAGTCACTGCAACAGAAGTCAGAGTTCTTGGTCAAATGACAAGCGGTTGATTGGGCCCATTTGATGCCCTATGACAATGACACCACCGCTTCCTTTCTACCTTACTCTCGCCGAGTTATCAGAAGAATTGAATTTCAGTAAATCCCCAGAAATATCCTGTGAACCAGCACTGACCGCGGGTCGCCAAACACGCAAGAAAATGACACCTAGTCACACCAAACCTTCTCCTCCCCAAACCGCTTGAGCCACTACAGCTACCACTGACCAAGTTTGGCCTGTGTCATGTTTACATACCAGTCCCAGATAACGGGATCCACACCCTCATACCGCAAGCAATCCTTGCCGCAGACAGCGGCGTTCACAACCCCCGGGACCTCACACGACGATGCCAAAGTCGTGTACAGCGCCATGCACTTCGGAGGAAACCCACTGATAAATCCGACTAGTAGACATGCCATTAGCCACGTTCCCACTCCTTTCACTTGACCAACCTCTCTATTCCAACTGCAATGCCGGGCACCAAAAAAAGAAAGGATCAAACTCACCATTCCTCTGTCCGTCCCACTCCCCCTTCAAGTGATACCCCAGCTTAACCACCTCAGCACCACAATTCACCACCCGATCATACGGGAAAACACAACCGGCACCCCTGCCGTAGGGCACCGTGTAATTGACGACAGAGTAGTCGATGACAGGGAGTCCGTAAACCTTGGAGTCGCGGCCGAGGATGCTGATGGCGGCGGCAACGCCTACTCTAGCAATTGCGGCCGCGACGCCTGTGGCTTCGACAACGCCTGCGGCTGCTTCAGCGGCGACGATGGCCTCGATGGCGGCTCCTGCGCCGGCGAGGACGATGGGGACAAAGGCCATGATGATTTATGGTTAAGTCTTTTAGGTGTGAGAGTGTAGTTAGGAACCTAGGGTTCAAGTTGTCGTTTGGATGGATGGGATGGAGTGTGAGGAGAGGTTTGGGACGATGGCAGCGCATTTGTGGGTATTTGTAGATATTGAGAAGGGCGAGCTGGACCCTTAATATCCTGGAAGCAGAGGGTTATCGAGACTTTGTAAGCGAATGAGATTAGATAAGCCGCTGCATATGCGCGGCCTTGGTGAGGTGGGATGTGAGGTTGGACAATCCTTGAGCTGTTTGCCGCCAAACTAGCTTGGAGGATCAGAAGCTGGGTTGTCGAGCAGCCGTCAAATCATCGCAAATAGAATTTAGACATGCTCAACCCTAGTGTCTGCATTTCTTATGACACGCTTACTGTCAGAGCACTAGATCCCTGCACAAACTCCTTGCACTGGATGTTGTTTTAGGATCTTGCTTTGGGCCCTTAACTCTTTTCATCGCTTTTCTCCCACTTTTGGCGGTCAGGGCGGCCGAAATGATTGTGATAAAGATAGACGTGGCTTGAGTTTTGGTGTTTCAAACCTGCCAACAAGGTTGTGTGGGGGCTGAAGGAATCGGCGGAACGGTTGTGGGAGGCTGAAACTCCGGATTAACACCCAAGTATATGAATTGTCAGCAGCCTCTATGGCTAGTGGGCCCAGTTGGGCCTTCACATCCCTGGGCGGCAACACAAGATCCGCACATCAGCCTGTAATCGCCTGTAAGCGCCTGTCGTGAATGGAAAGAAAGTCACGTGGGAGCTATGACGACAAGAAATGGGTCAATCCCAAATGTTGCTTAAGAGGGGCTTTCGCCACGAACTTCAAGGGCGCGGTTGTTCCCAGCTCAAGCATCACTTTGCGTACCTCCCACAACGACACCCCACCTTTTCGAGAGGATGTTATTATCTGCAAACGGGTTACTCTTCTTCCTGCTCCTAGGCTTGGTCCATTTGTTCTTCACTCTCGCTATACAAGTACCAGTGGGGCACCCAACAAGGCGCTTTCTCACAGCGCTGTGCTCCTCGGTGGTGTCTCTTCCCTCAAGGCCGCGAGTGCTGGAGGATTTGCGTATCATCAAGTCTGGACGATGGCGGCTGTTACCCTCAGCCTCCGTGCATTTGGCTTGCCATTGAGGGACGATTCCTCGACCTCAAAACCCTGTCTATCGTCCGATGGCAAGTTGCCTATCCTTCTCCCATCATCCATACATCGACCTAACAAAACCCCACAACAACCCAGGCTAACAAACACACACCACAGGGACCGCCCGGACGAATGGCCCCCCTTATTCAGAAATATCTCCGCCGCCTACTCACTGTGTGTTGCGGTCTACACCTCACTGGGCCTAGTGCGGCCAGACCCTCGCTATATAGTGGGCGCTCGCGCGCCCTCTCCTCCTCACAACGGACCACCATTATAATACCTGTCTTACTTCGCAACACTGCGGCGCTTCTGGGGCGTATTCTGGCATCGCCTCAACACTGGAATATCCGACACCTATTCTCCCGCAATGATATACTCGCCCTCCCCAAAAGGCAACCTCAAAACCCGCCAGAAGCGGGAAAGGAAGACTCGGAGAAGAAAGGTTCGGATGAGGACTTGAAAGACAAAGAAACTCGGAATGGGGAGCATGCGAAGAGGGCGAATCCTGCTGTTCGGGCGTTTTGTGTGTTTGCCTTCTCGGCGGGGTATCATGCCCTGACGAATTTGGTGGTGCATGGGCGGTCGAACATATGGGGGGAGGTGAGGTTTTTCATGATAAACTTTGGGTTTTGCTATATCGAGACGGTGGTGGGGAAGGCTAGGATGGGGATGGGGGGTGGGAAACGAGGAGCTAGCGATCCAAGTAGGTGGGAGAAGGTGTTGGGATATCTGTGGGTCTATGGCGTGTTTTTTGTCATATGTCCGGCCTGGCAGTGGGCGATTTCGTGGGAGGAATTTAAGTGGTTGCTGGAGCAGAAGGGCATTCCGACGCATCGCTTGGGAGGAAGGTGATTTGTCAGAATAGATATGGTCCTTGTCACACAAGACGAAGTGTTTGGGCATCTGTGCATATGTTGTGGGCCTCATTACAGCTTCGAAGTTATTTCAGGTATTCGCCCCTAGCCCTTGAATACTGGGAACCTCATTACCTCTCCCAAAGAAAAATCACATCACTTCCAGTCCAACTCTTCTCGCCCTGAATACTCGGTCTTAGTGCGACATTCAACCTTCTCCTCTCCCCCATACCGCGAAGGATGGCTCTCAAAACGTCTAGTACAGCTGAATCGGTTGGGACTTCTGAAGTCTACGACAACGGAGATGTCATGCTGGTTGTTGGGCCGGCGAAAGATGTGCGCTTAAGGGTGCATTCACAGATTCTTCGTTGCTCGTCCACGGTCTTTGCCAAGATGTTCGCTCCTCCCTGGGCCGAGAGCTAGAGTCTCTCCAATGATTCCCCAAAAGACATTCCCCTACCGGAGGACGACGGTTTTGCGATGCGGCAAATCTGTTACGTCATCCACCACCAAAATGATGATGTCTGGGACGACCTCGCACCACTGCAGGTGCTAAAAATTGCGATCCAAGCAGAGAAGTACGACATGATCACTGCCCTGAAGTACTGCAGCGCGCAGTGGCTTTCGTCCGCCCACCGCGCTCTCCACAAAGTCACATCGATGCTCGATGTTGGACGCCTGCTGACGTCGGCGTACCTGTTCGGAAATGCGGAAATGGTCGCTGCGTTCTCTCTGCGGCTGATGCTTGACTTCAAGGCCACCGACAGTTACTTGGGGCTCTCCGGCGAGTCTGATATCGCCCACTTCTTGCCATGGAAGACTTCCTGTGGGTGCCACCACGATCCTGTTCTCTTGTGTGCTAACATGCAAGCTCTAACGCTTTACTAGGTATGATGGAAGAACGGAGAACTCGTATTCGATCGGCTCTGTCCCAGAAACTCGTTGACTGCATCGGTCTCAAGTGCAGCAGATGTGCATGGGGGTCCCAACGCAGTACGCATTACTCTGCTGTTCAAGCCAAGCACGGAGCATTGGGGATACTTGAGGTCCCCATTTCATCATTCGTCAACATCGTTGAGGCCTCCACATTTCCTTCCAGCGAAATGATGCTGCGTGACGTGTGCCCGGGAATCCATCAACATTGGGAGACTCCAGCCAAGCACAACTCACCGGAATACGCCGAAACCTTTGCTGCAAAATTCGAGTCACTTAAAGCTGAGTTCAACTTGTGTCTCAGCTGTATGCGGTTGATGGATGGTTCTGAAGAAGTCTGCGGACAACACGGCAATGGATCTAGCCACGGTGATGACAAATAGCACCTACCTTACATTTTCGATCATCCCACATCAGTTTCTGACCAAGTCCGGATTGCTCATATAGCCTAATAGGGTTTGAGGCATAGCGACCACGTGTCAGAGCAAAGGTGAGTTCAGGAAGCGAGTTTGACTCTGACCGTATTACTATAATCTATGGTCTCGGGGCTCTTCTGGCTCGCCGCGGCAGGGGTCCGCATTCTTAACAAGACGTAGCTGTCACTTACGAGAGGCTCAAGTACATTGGTAGGAGTGAGGGAAGGGGTAAAAAAACATCCCGGGCCCTAAAATACACGCTCACCTGGCCCTGACGATTTGGCGTGCCATCTCGTTTCCTGGACGATGTGCACATAGAAGTAGAATTGCTATTCTTGTCTCGAGCAGACACTCTGCAGGGAACACTATGGATGCCTCCGACAATCGGTCTGAGCTCCTCTTGACTCGAGTCGCAGTACGATATTAATTGAAAGGCGTCCAACTCGCCGCCTCACCTCCGCTCATTTTCCACAGCGACCCCTCGACATATTCTCTGCAAGAAACATCAACGTGGACCGAATCAATTGGCGCAGTCGATACCGACATGGCAACTTTGTTTCGTATCGAAACACTAACCTGATAACTCACACCGCCGGCTCTTAGATCTCACACTGTAGAATATGCCTCCCAGTAAATTGACTTGGCCGGAGGCGTTTCGGAAAAAAGGCGGACAAGCTCAACCTGGGACCTAACGTCAAGTGTGTTTTGCGCCTTTTCCAAGATAATACGCATCTCCTGATGATTGCTTTCCCACTTGAATACACGGCATTCCTTGTCGATGGTTCTCACAATGATACCCACGCGCTGACCCGGCCCCCTCGATTCGCGATTGCCAAAGACTTGACAGCATATCACACCAACAAAGCCCGTGATACCAGGCACCCTGGTGTAGAACAAACGGCTGAAAAATCCTAGCTGGTTCGGGGATAGGCGGCTTCGATCTAGACATAGGGGTGAACGGGGAAGTGGAGTGGAGGGTATCTAGCCACCGCACCATCCAAGGAGGCCGTGTCCGCGGCCGATGTGTGCGATGTAGCAATGTGGATGGTCTGAAGCTTTATGGACTCCTCCCAATCAATGTTGTTGCTGTCCAGGTGGCCAATCAGTGGCGTGTGAGAAAGGCGAAGAAAGTAACTCTGCCCGAAATTTTGAGGTACACCCCAATGCCGGGCGGGCTGTGAAAGTTGGAAAGGCAGAGAAAGTACCCTCCAGGACCGACTTCAATATCTTTTGATATCCAGAGCTCCGTCGTTATACGCAACCCCCTGTTCGTAATGGAAAAGTTTGGCACGAATGTGCGGGAATCTGTCGAAAGCCCTTGAAGATAGCTTTGGTTGCGAAAGACCTTGGGAGACGCTGCCAGCACTCCGCAGTACTGGTCAATGCTTGTTCCTACGCACGGGTCCCAGGCAAGGATACTGAGATCGGTTGTATGCTTGATAATCTCTTCCTGCAGTCGTGTAAAGGCTTTGAGGCCCTCACCGTAGATTAAGGCCATATTAACCTCACAAATACCGAGGATGCTGTACGCGACGTCCTCTTGGCGCGTTGTTCTCCTGCGCGCGGCCCAGGACATCTTCTCTGCTACCGATATGTCACCCAGTGCAGATGTCCCCAGCAGGATGTCCTTCCGTATGCCGATGATCCGCGAGACGGTGTCTTGTAGGCTGTCTTCGGTTCCCTTGTCGTTCCAGTTCTGGTTGAGGAATCGGACTTCCTTCGGGGCGATAAGTTCCTGAAGGGCCCAGCCCCTTGTGAACCAGCGACTTCCCTATAGTCCGAGCTCTAGGTTGGTATTTGCACTGAGATCCTCCGGGTAGGCAAAGGATACTGCTGCATTCTTATACTATTGGAACATGGAGTTGATGGCTTCCGAGAGCTCGGCGCTGCTTCTCTTGTCGATACAGCACGTGTCAATCTACACGTAGTGAATATTGCGGCGCCTTGCCCGTTCGATGGTTCCTCGAAATTTGGGGTACTTGTTCTGGGTCTGAACATAGTCGCGGGCCATGTCCTCAAAGGAGAGTTCGTTATCGCCCCAAGTGTGAGAGAGAATAGCGTATTCCGGGCTGCCAGCTGGATCCTCAAGCTTTCCGGTCACGACATTTATGAGCCTCATCAAAAATCTGTGAAGACAGCATCAATCTTGAGCAGTAGGTAATTGGGTATGAAGCTGGTATTTTGCAAAGAGGGCACGGCCTAAATTGTTGCCCGACGGCCGCCGAGTCTCGTGCATGTGGTGGAGCCCAACGGCCATGTCTGAATGGTTTTCATGCGCGAGGCTGCAGTGGCTCCGCGTTGTCTGGCAAACACACTACTGCAGGCCTTTAGTTACGTTATCTTTATAATCTCCATCCAAAGCAGAACATGTGGGAAGTCTCCGAGTACATACTCCCTACACTCCCCACTCGTCGCCACGTTCCGCTCCCCCCCCTGGCTAATATTGTTTCTGCCGGTTACTTTAGGACTTTATACACATTATTCCGCGGTAATTATGTACCACTTGACTACCACTTACATCCCATAGTTTTACCAGGGTGCGGTTTTCTTCGTTTTTTGTAACCAAGATATCTTTTTTGAAACATAGTCCATTGTCGCTGTCAAACTTGAAACACACCCCTTCCCGTGGCGGGTACAACCTAGCCGCTAACTGGGCCACAAACTAAACTCTAAGGGGTCAGTTACGTTGATGATTTCAGATGCGACTGGGTGGAGCGGCGGGTAGTACCTCTCGGGCAGGTGCCTACCTCTATAGTCTCACCCGACAATTTTTTCTATCCGAGTCCGTATTAGTCGCAAATCCTAAGCTAGGGGTGAGCCGCACTAAGGGCCGCCTGAGCCGAAGTGGGTCCAGAAACTTGTCCCGGTTATAGTTGCTATAACTACATTTGCAGGGAGGGCTAAGTTTTAAGACCGGTCCATTACACATAACGGTCAGTTTCCCTCGCCACGTAAGAACCCTTTTCTTATTCCACCGGATCATCACCGTTAGATAGTTAGCTTTTAGGAATGTTTAAGTTTATATCGTGTCGGGCTCGGATTCGTAACATTGTACTTTGGCGACCTTCATAACTTAATGTATTAGTTTTTTCAATATACTTTTCACGTCAGGACAACAGTTAGTAAAGCTATCTCATCACCTAAGGTAAAGATTCCCAAACTCGTAGTTAACATTAAATTCGTATTACCGTTTCTGGTGGAGCTAGCTTATTCCGCTAATACGGTCTAACTGGTATGACTAGCTAAAGCCCTAGGGTAATATAATTAAGTTAATTGGCTCTTTTACGAGCTGACTTAAGTAATCTAAACTGTAATCTCTCGGCCATACCTAGCTCTACATTAAGTAGCATAATTTAGCTAACAGGCGTTACAGCGCAGGCAGCTAATGGGGTTCTTTTCGAAGCGCTTAGCAACAGAGATGACGTATCACGAGCACGTAGTCTAAAGGGAGGCCGTTTCTACCTGGGATATTTACTTATCTCGAACACAGAGGGTTGTAAAATTTACTCCTCTAAGATTAATTTAGTGCCTAGATTACGTCACGATACCAATAATCAGATCTAGCTAAGCTTTAAATAAAACAGAAGAAATGTTTAATCCTTTACGGACGCGTGTACTCTGCTGTCACCCACTTTAAATTAATATCTCGTTATATTATTAGAGTGATGTTTAATTGGTTAAGGTTCCATGCTGGGCTGGACATTACAGGCATGTGTAAAACAGCCTTATTGCCTGTGCCTGTGAGGTTACCTTAGTTATGGCACATGACGTGGTATGATTACGTGGTTATTAATGCGTAGCCTTTTAGCATACGTGTCTAAGTCTTATAAGCCGCTGAAGACCTCTTCTGACCTAAATATAGAGTTAAGGGAACTTATAAAGATTTCTAGATGCTTATATTCGGGAACATATAAAGTAGCTATCCGTCCCAAGTCCGTCTCTTCTATTTGCCTATCTCCACTTCTCCCTTCTTTTCTATAGAGAAATACTGGCAGGACACCTCTCCAGACTAAATATAGTAGCTGTGCCTTCTGGAAAACTAGGCGAAATCCTCCCTAGAGGATATGCCGGCCGCAGTTTATATAGCTGGATAAACAGTACAAATACCCAGCTAATCTACTTAATATTTGCTAACTTTAACATAAAAGCGAATTACACGGTTAAATAGTTGTAAGAAGCTTGGTATCCAATCTATCCTCGTGACCACGGATCACGAAGTGGTCACCGAATTCGACGGGTTTAGAAATATCGTCGCTTATAAATAATTAAGCTATTAGAGTAAGATATAAGCTTACATCTAAAGGCGACTTTCCTACCTTTAGTTGTTAGTGTGTAGCCTATTCGGCACTTACAGGCTTAAGAGTTGCTCTTACTTTACCCAGCGGCGTCCTGCCTAGCTACGCATGCCTGTTAGAAACATAGCACACTGGACTTGGTGCGAATTGATGGTGTTGCAATTGCTTAAGTCTGCCTGTGTGACTTTCTGGCTCCGGTCGGAAAGCCCCTATGCAAGCCATTGCGCATCGACTTGCGTGGCCGTGACCACTTCTTATAAATCCACAGTTGTGGCTTGCGCGCGCCTGTAGCAATGGCCACCAGTCTATAGTTCTAGCCGCGAGCCTATTAGGCTTTAGACAAATGACTTTGATTAGGAACTTGTCACTTAGGGACTTTTTAATCTGTCAGATCTGATAATAACAGTCCCGTTCGCAAAAATGAAGCGGCTGACAAAAATCTGATTACGAAGCTCACTGATTATAGTTAATACGCACAATGATAGAGATTTTATATAATGAAATATGCCATAAAACGACAATTCTGAAAAACACCACATTGTTTATAAAAGGGCCAGTCTTCGAATTCGACAAATTAGCTATTGCCTAGTTATTATTGCTGTCCGGGGAAAACATCGTCGCTCTATACTACCTATTAGAGCGCTTAACTGAACTAATTAAATTGTATAAAGGAATGGCGACGGACAGTTCGTCAACTAGTCGCCGGTAAACCTTGGCCCTAAGCGCGTCTGGATGATTAGCCCCGAGCTTGGTCTTATAATATACCTCCAGCTCCTCGGCTTCCTCTACCCGGCCATGTTCCCTATATATGATTGCCAGCTTGTCCACGCTATTTAGCGTATCAGGGTAATTGAACCCGTGTGTAGTCTTCTAAATGTCTATCACCTGCTTTGTCGGCTTCTCAGCCTCCCCCCACCGGCCCTCACGCCCGCGTTTCGTAGCCAGGGCAATCAATCATACCCAACACTAAGTCTTAGTAATCGACCTCCCAGTTCTCGTAGCCTATGTCGATAATCTCCTAGCTAGCTACACAGTTAAAATCTAAAGTATTACAGCTGGATAAGAGCTTAATAGCCTGTGATAGTTTTATATTAGCACCGCTATTCTCGAACTGTATACAAGCGATAATATAGCGTATACTGATTGTTTGTTGTCGCTATCCTTAAGAACGAACCCGGGTGGCGATGTTGCTGCGAGTTTTTCGTATTTTCCCGGATTATTTCCAGCCGCTTCAGGTCCGACAGGCTCGCCTGGAGAGCTGAGAGGAGTTGCTTGTTACGCGCGCGCTCCGTGATGGATTCCTCATCTTCGGAAGCCAGGGTGGCGATTTGGTCCTCGGTGAGGTCCAAGCCCAGTTTCAAGCCTAGTTTCAGCCTAGCTTTGGTTTCCCAGCCCCGGCGGTAGGAAGTCTATATGAAAAGCGCTTCCCCTTTTCCTTTCCCTCGTCCCTTTAGCCTTTTCCTTTTCCCTTTTGGCTTGTAGTCCAGCCTAGATTGCTTTAAAAGAGGTTCCTGTACTGGCGGCTGGGCCCAAGATGGGCAATCCCAGCGGCGCTTTTGGTCTGTTAAATTCCTTGTCGCAGGTTGAAAATCATGCAAATATAGGCATTGCCAGCAATATCAAGTTGTTTACACAAATTCACTGTTTGGGTGATCAAGATTCTCAATTGTCAACGACGTCTTTGCTTGCTACCGTGAATTTACAGCCTATCTCAGCGCCTGATTAATCGCAGATCGAAATTCGGCGGCGTAAAGGTCAGCCATTCGCGGCCGGTGCTGGCCCGCTTGTCTGCCTGCGCCTGCGTCTCCCCGGGTCTCTTGACCACCTCCCAGCGGTAGTGCAGGACGGTGTGGGCGAGGAACGAGACCATCTCGACCTCGGCGAAGCGCTTGCCGATGCACTGGCGCGCGCCGAGCAGGAAGCCGACCTGGTTCTCGAACGAGACCGACACCTTCTTCTCGGGCCTGCCGTCGGCGCCGACGACCTCGGTCTCGCGCAGGTGGCGCGACGGGTCGAACGACTCGGGCTCGGGCCACACGAATGGGTTGAGGCCGCACGCCGCCAGGTCCATGTGCACCCAAGCGCCGGCCGCGATGTGCGCCAGGCGCTCGCGCGGCACCGGCCTGCCGTTCTTGTCGTCCTCCCAGGTCGTGTACGGCAGCGTCGTGTCCCGCGTCGCGATGCGGCTGAAGTGCATCGCGATGTCCTTCATGCGCAGCGCCTCATACGCGGTCGCGAGCAGCAGCGGCAGCCTCGACATGTCCTTGTACACGAGCCGGCCCGGGCTGCCGTCCCTGCCCTCGGCCGGGAGTAGGAGCACCCTCTGCACCTCGGCGTGCATCTGCTCCTGCAGGTCGGGCCGAGGGCCGAGGAGCGCGAGGGCAAAGGCCAGCGTGTGCGCCGTGGACTCGTGGCCCGCCCTGGGAGGAAAGGCGTCAGATCAGTCGGCCAAAGTGTTTCAAGCAGGCCCAAAGTAGGTGCACTCACATGACGAAGCTGAAGATGTTGCCCACGATCTCGCTGTCCGAGAGTCCCTCCTGGGGCGGCTGGTCCTTGGTACCCGTCTCCTGGTCGATCTTGGCGGCCACCAGCGCCCCAAAGAGGTCTTTGTACTTTTTGTCCTCCTGTGGAGCGCCGGACGCGAGCCGCGCCTTGTGCTTTTGCTCGGCGGTGGCCTTTTCAGCCTTGATGTGGTGGACGAGGGACCTCTGCGCCTTGCCGAGGCGCCGCATGTACGGGAACGGGTTGTAGTCCATGAACCAGCGCGGCAGCAGCAGCTGCGCCGGCACGGTCCCGGAGAAGATGTGGAGGGCGTCGGCGAAGGGCATGATGGGCCCTGTCTCCTGCGCGGGCTCCCGCCAGGGGATGTCGACAGCGAACCACGAGGCCCCGACGACGCTCAGGGTCATCTTGACGAGGATCTCGCCCGGGTCGTGGAGGACGCGGGTGTCGCCGGCCTGCTCGGTCTCGAGCCCCTCCTCGCGCAGCATGACGCGCCACATGTGCGCCATAGAGTCCCAGCCGTGCTGCATGAAGCCCTCGCTGAAGCAGACGCGGACGACGCGGCGGTGGCGCTCGTGCTCGGCGCCGTTCTGGGCCGAGATGAGCTGCAGGCCAAAGACGTTGCCGACGCGGTAGCGGGGCGAGCCGGCGGGCTTGTGGAAGACGTCGGTGGCGGCGGCGATGGCGCGGACCGTGGCGGGCGAGCCGGTGGCGTAGACGAGGCGGCTCGGCGTCGACGCCTGGCCGAGCGCGATGAGGTCGGAGCGCGCGTTCTCGTACTTGCGGAAGGGCCGGTCAAAGGCGAGCTGGCGCATGGGCGACAGGTACGGGATGTGCGGGTAGAGCGGGCGGATGACCTGGTCGAAGACGCCGACGGCGCTGTTGATGGACGGGATGCCGTTCCTGCGCATCTTGAGCCGCAGCCGCGTGTACTCTACGGCCCATTGGCCCACAAAGGTGAGGACCAGCAAGGCCAGAGCCACGCGAACGAAGCCGGACAAGGCTTGGTAGGATTCGAGATCCGGCACGAGGGCCGCCCTTGTCGTGGAGCAATTCATGGTGGTTGTCGACATGGCGCACTCGCGGTGAGCCTGAGATTTGCTCGGTGAGGTTCAACCCGGATCGCGGGGCACAAAACACCGTCGACTGCGATCACAGGATTGAGAAGGTCCAGCACCGAGCAAGGCCGCGTCTTGACGGGTTCAGCATTAGAGGACCTGTACTTGGGAGTCAATAGCATAAGAATCTCTGTACCGTGTCCATCTGCCTGCCTCACCGACCATTTGTGATTCGATATACAAGCGCTGGGTTGCACCGGCCCGGACCGCATTCAGCCTCTTCCGCGCGAACGCCCAGGTCGGAGTTTGGCCGAAAGAGGCAAGGGCGGCGGTAGGGCGAAAGAGGCAGGGCGGCCCTCGGCCTAGAAGTGGCATCGAATCCCGCCGGGACCTGCCTTTTTCAGCCGCAAGCCTCGGCTGCCACCATGCCGGTTTAGTACTGTTGCAATCTGTGCTACCCAGTCCTGCATTGCGACATGGCGCACGCCGCGTTGTTGATATTGCCTGGCTCGGCTGGCAGGAGAGTCTTGGCGAGTGGCAACAGTAAGTGGAGGAACATGCAGGGGAGTCTTAGCGAGTAGCAACAGTACGTGGAGGAATATCCCCCCGCAGATACGCCCGCGGAAGCGGACACGCTCGTCTGCTTTCACATGCGCGTACTATCGAGACTGCAGCCCCATCGACGCTGATCCAGTCACCTGGTCAAATCAAATGGGTACGTGTGGGTACGGACTTGTCAGTTGTTCGACAGACGGCAGTCTCAGGACTCAAAGTGGCGTGTTTTCTGGGACGCGGAGGCTTGAAGCGGCCCGGGCCGTGTGTTTTGGCATTCTAGGTGGAGTACTAAAGCTCCGCGATATCATGACAGGTCGGAGAAGGAGAGCGAGAAGAGCAGCGAGTTGAACCTCTTGCGCAGCGCCTGCACCATCCTGTCGTGGGGGGACCACGCGTTGGCGCTCACGGCGCCCTCCGCCATGGCGATGGTGCTGCCCAGCCTCGCCATGCGCGACCTCAGCAGGCTGACGACCAGCCGCTGCTCGTCGTCGTCGTCGATCTGCCAGCCCCCCGCGCTCGGGAGCGGCGTCAGGGCGCCTGTCTTGCCCGCCAGCCACGGGTTCGCGGGGTCGGCCGTCGCCGTCTGGGTGCCCCCCCCGCCGCCGCCGTGCTCGTGCTTCCTGCGCACCACGCGCTCGACCGACTCGAGGCTGCCCAGGATGCGCTCCGACATGGTGATGATCAGGATGACAAAGTTGGAGCGCGACCAGCAGGGACCGCACCAGAGCAGCGAGTCTAGTCTAGCCAGAACCGTCTTTTGCCGATGGAGTATGGTTTGCTGAGTTATGAGTGGCTGGAAGGAGGGGGACAAGGGGAACGTCGCAGCCGAGGACAACTCGCATGAAGGTTCCCCGAGCGGCCGAGTCGCCGCCGATGGATCTGGAGGCAGGTCGTTCCAGACAAGGTCGATCTGGACGGCCTCGTGGAGAGACATGGCGGTGAAGATGCAGGAGCAGGACGTGTGGACAGAGCTGGACTTGGCGCTTGTCGACGCCGCTGGGCGAGCCAGTGCCTCTCCGTCACTGCTCTTCTGCGCAGGACTGGCAAAGTCTTCGGCGCCGCTGATCCTGGAGAAGCCAAGGTTGTCAAGCGCGAACGTGAACGGCATGTTGCCTGCGGACATGGAGGGCACAGCGGTACCGCCCTTTGCGGCCGCCGCGCCTGTGACTACCGCGAGGCCCTCGCCAAAGTCGTCGACGGCCATGTGGGCGGGGTTGGGCGTGGTGCTGATGAAGTCGCCCAGGTCCAGATCCGGGAATGCTACGTGGCCGGCGAGGTCCACGGGCGAACTGTTGGAGGGCGACAAAGGGCCTTCGTTTAGCCCCATGATGGAGTCTTGGCGTCGTTCGAGGGCGGGGCTCAGAGGCGCCCTTGCTGCGCGACATTGCGAGGATGGCGAGGCCAGCGACGACGCCGACGACTGGGATGATGCCCGCCGCCGACGGGCACCGCCTGGATGCCCTCCCGGGGCAGCCGAGGCAGCAGACTCGGCGACTAGTCCGGCCTCTGCGCCGATGCTGGAGCCGCGACGGGACCGGACTGAGACGGGCGAGTATTCGCACCTGCGGTTCCTCGCGACGCAGCGCTTGCAGCCGCCGGTGCCGCCGATGCACTTGGCCTGTGTTCGCATGGCTAAGTCAGCGGTTGAAGCTTGCGGTTTGGGCGCCGAACGGTGCGGAGACAGTATTATCATGTACAACCTTTTTGGCACGGCACCTGTCACACGCCGCTCGCAGCGGCCTCCTGCATTTGCGGAACGGGGCGACGGTCTGCACGTTCACCAGGGCCTCGTCGCCGCCAAAGGTCTGCCTCAGCGTGCTGAACATGGTCTCCCCGGTCCTCGCCGGTTCGGGGCCGTTCATGTCCTCTCGCCGCAGGCTTTGGCCATCGTGTCTTCCGAGGATGGAAGTGTCCTTGTCTTAAACCGACCCTGCGCTTCTTCCAAATTCAGAGATGCTTACGGCTCAGCATGCTGCGTGCTTGAGCCAATCACAGTGTGATGTGAGCTCGCCCTCCTGCCCAGCGCACGACGGCGGCAAAGTGCGTTAGCTGGCGGTCCGACCCGTGTATGACGCCGATGCCCAGGCGGCCTTGCTTGAGTCGGGCTGACGTGAGATTGTTCCAATGCAACCGCGCTGCAGTTTGGTGAGCAGATATCCGCTATCTGGTTCGGCTTCCGGAGCCGCCGAGACTCTGGCGAACCAGGCAGTGCTTCGGCCCCGACTTTCTGCAGAGGACCCCCACCCAAGTTTCTTCGGGCCACGGTCCGCAGCCAAAGAGCCTCGCATGAGGACCACGCTCCAGAGGCAAACCTGTGTACTTTGTCGGGACCAATGGGCAAGCCTCGATTGGACGAAAACATAGCGGACTCTCGTGCAGCAACGTGCCGCCCCTAACCAACGCCCCCCCACCCATCAGCTCCAGCACTCCAGACCGTCGTTTTCCTTACTCAGGCATGGCCGAGAGGGTCTTTGTTGGATACGGGAGTGAAAACCTGGGGCTTGGATTGCCCAGACC
>Ga0247770_1000365_pt1 | contig 44307 bp, 74 predicted proteins | sample UWRJL136409B6_FD_179943 | JGI IMG/M metagenome (GOLD analysis project Ga0247770, IMG submission 179943) | Plant litter microbial communities from Arlington Agricultural Research Station in Wisconsin, United States - UWRJ-L136-409B-6 | ecosystem: Environmental > Terrestrial > Plant litter >... | reverse complement strand
GTTCCTGCGTGCTTTCGGCGTAGTCGAGTGCGACCTTCAGACCGTGGACATAATCCCTGAAGCCGTCGAGGTCGAAGGAGCGTGTCTGGCCGTGATGCTCCGTGATGACGATCTCCGTGTATGACGTCGCGGGGATCCACCGGACGCGGACCGTGTCTCCGTCCGGCAGGCCCGAGACGGTGTATCCCTCGTCGATCACTTTCACCGCGTCCATACGTAGCCTCCAATTCCTACCAAAATGATGATGATTCCGAACATGCTGATCAGGTTGTAGGCGAGCGTCGTCTTGCGGTAGGCGCTCTGCACGCGCGGGTAGAGGTCGCGCTGCGCGCGCTGCTGCGCCTGGCCGCGCGGGCCGACCTTGTGCGACCACGGATTCTTCTGCCAGTTGTAGCGAGGGCCTGTGACCAGGATGAGCAGCGTCTCAAGCGAGAGCGTGATCCAGTCCCAACCCAGCCACCACGGGAGTCGCAGTGTCCAGCGGAAGACGATCAGGTCGTGCCAGAACTTCTCAAGGCAGTCCACGTGGTGGCAGGTGCCGGCGTGGCAGAGCGCTCGTGCGTCCAGGTTGCGGCTCTTGCCGGCGTATCCCCACTCCGTGCCCGGTCGCATGTGCCGGAACGTCCGGTAGAGGTAGACACCCGGCTTGCGCCGCTTGTACTTGGCGAGCACGGTGACTCCCTGCGCGTAGATGGACCGGCCGCAGCGGGGAGTTGATGTTGCCTCAGCCCGCCACGGCCGATGTTGTCTCTACTATGGCAGACGAATCACGTGGACGCAATACGTCGTTCTGGCGGAGTGTCGAAGTCGGCTGGCTCAGCCACGCTGAAGCCGTGTTCGCGCAGTTCCTGTGCCGCCTTGCGGAGCCGGTTGGCCGTCCGTGCCCAGTTCATCGGGCGCGTGTCCCGCCAGGACGTGGAGCGCTCAGTAGGTGACATCGGGCCCCTCCGGCGGATCGGCAAGCAGGATGTTCGTCACGGCCATCGAGGCCATGAAGTGGGCCGTAGCCATGGTCGCGAGCCGGGCGTCTTCGGCATCGCTCCCGCCCGGCCTGGCGCTGCGCTTCAGTAGGCGCTCCCCCTCTGCCAGGTGCTCGCGTGCAACTTGCATATTTGCGTCCATGGACCCTGATCGTACGGCAACGTGTGACGAATAGGGTATAGGTCCGAAAGGTCATGTGACGTATTGGTCACATGTGCGCTAGAGTCGATCAGGTGCCTCAAAATTCGGCCCCACTGATCTCCTGGCGTGGCGAGCACGCGCGTGTCCCGCTCCCGCTGCGCATCCTCGGCCGGTACCTCATCACCGGCCAGCAGCTCCGCGGCCCCGGCGATAACGCCACCTTCCTGCACCGCGCCACGATCGACTACCGCGCTCGCCCGTACATGACGCTGAGCGGTCCGATCTGGCAGCGTCTCGCGCGCCGGCACGCTGCCCTGACCGTGCCGCTGGCCCTGCTGCCTCTGGCCGGCTGGAAGATCGCCGTCGCCTGGGCTCTTGCTACCTGGCTGATTGCGATGTGGTGGGTTGCCAGATCATTTGTTCATCTGCTGCGCCGCGGCCGGCTGAACCGCGAGTACGTCGATCCCGCGGCGCGCGTGCTGTTCTCGCTCACCGGTGGCCGCTACACCAAACGCGCCGGCCGCGAGGCGATCGAGCTTCCTCCCAACTGGGGCAAGGAAGCGCAAGGCACAGTGCGCGTGCATCTGCCCGTGCACGTGCCCCTGAATCCGCGATCCAAGGCAGCCCTCACCGAGAACGTCGGCGCTCGGCTCGGCATCCCCGCGCCCGTACGCGGGGAGTGGAGCGAGGCAGGCACGAACGTCTGCGTCGACCTCTCCTCCGCGCCGCTGCCGCCCGGGGAGGTGACCTTCGCCAGCCTGCGTAAGGCCATCGAGGAATGTGCGGATGACGAGGTGATCGTCGGACGCAAGGCGCAAGGCCACCTCGTCAAGGTCAGCATGGTCGAAGACTCTCCCCACTTCCTCATGTCCGGCGCCGCGGGCACCGGCAAGACGGTACTTGCCCGCGTCTTCATGGTGCAGCGGATCGAGAAGGGTGACGGCGGAATCATCCTGGATCCGAAGCGCTTCTCGCACTGGCGATGGGCGGGTGGCGGCAAGCTCAGCAAAGACCAAGTGATCTACGCGTACCGCGATGCCGACCTGCATGAGACGTGGATGGCCATCGGCGAGGAGATCAAGCGACGCATCGAGCTGCCGGAGGAGGAGCTCGTCGGCCAGCGTCGCGTGATCATCATGGTCGAAGAGGCCAACGTCCAGGCCAAAAAGCTGATCAGGTATTGGCGCGGCCTGCGCAAAGAGATCATGCTCGCGGCCAAGCAGGCGCAGGCCGATGATGCACCGTTCGAGGTGGCCGATCTGGACCCGCCTGTCCAGTCGCCGGCCATCGTGGCCATGCAGGAGAGCGTGTGCATGGGCCGCGAATTGAAGATGCACGTGATCGTCGCGGCGCAGCGCGCGTCCGCATCGATCTTCGGCGGCAACGGCGGTGACATCCGGGAGAGCTTCCAGGGTGGCCGCTTCATCGCGCGCTGGGATCGCAAGCTCTGGAAGATGTTGGTGGACACGATGGACTACGTGGCCTGCACGTCGCGCGAGCGCGGTGTGTGGGGAGTGGCCAGAGCGGACGAGTTCGAGATCTTCCGTGTCCCCTGGTTGTCGGAGGCCGAAGCGCTGGCCATCGTCTCTGGCCTGGACATGGCCACTGGCCCGATCCTTGGCCAGTCCTGGACATCGGTGGCCACTGGCCAATCCCGGCCGGCGCTGGCCAGTGCGGTCACACTGGCCGAAGCGCTGGCCAATCTGCCTGGCCAGGACGGGCCGATGGCCATCACGTTGGCCACTCTGCGCCGGGCCAGCACGCTGGCCGGCTTCCCGGAGCCGCTGGCCAAACCGGATGGCCAGCCGTATGGCCAGACGGAGGCCAGGCTGTATGACATGGGCGCGCTGTACCACTGGCGGGAGGGCATGCTTGCGTTGAAGGCGTGAGGGGATGCCCAGAAGGGCCCGGAGAGGAATCCTCTCCGGGCCCTTCTGGGTGGTCAGGTCAGACGTTGCCGGTGTTGATGCCGCCCTGGCCGTTGCAGGCTGGGCACTTCTTGCCGTTGTGCTGGCCGGAACCCTTGCAGGTCTCGCAGGTCTTCCAGGCGCTGAGGACGAAGCGGACGAAGTGAGTGAGCATGGTGACCTCCTGCTGATCGTTGATCGCTACCTCTAGTATAGCAGATCGACAGTCAGGGGTGAAGGCCTAGCCGTGATGCAGGAGCGTGCTCAGGAAGCCGGTCCCCTGCCGGTTGCCGACGCTGTGCCGCTGCCGCAGGTCGGACACGGTGACGGGATTGCCTCCGCGCCGCTTCATGTCCTGCGCGATGGCCTGCTGCTGGCGCCGCTTGAGCGCCTTCTCGGAATGCTGACTGCCGCTGTCTCCGTTGTTCATCATGTGTCTACTATAGCAGACGAACCATGGCACGACAAGGGGGTCCACGCTTAAGCGTGGACCCCCTTGTTTTCCCTGGCAGCCTAAGGTTCAGGCCTTCTCGCCCCTAAGGTCTTCGATCATCCGCTGGATCTCGATGATGCTGTTCACCTGATTGTGGGCGATGGTCCGGTTGCCGGCGCCGAGTGCCTCCGTGAGTGCCATCTGCGCCTGCTCCAGGTCGTTGCGCAGCTCGCTGATCGTCAGGTCGTGGGGGTACTTCTGGTCCGCCATGTCCGCTCCCTCGCTCGTTCCTTATATCTCTACTATAGCAGAGGAGGAAGCGTGCGCGCAACCTCTGCGCGCCACCGCCTCGCCTGCCGCGGCGAGACACCGTGCTCAGCGGCTACCAGCGCATCGATGGCGCTCTTGGCATCCTGCTTGGCCAGGCACTCCTGGATCAGCAGCGCCGCGGCCGGAGGCACCGCGGGCACCACGGGCGGGTCCTCGGCAAGATGCCCGTTGGCCACGGCCTCCGCCTGCCTGGCTAGCTCCTGGCCGGCGTCATGGATCGCCGCGTCCACCCCGCGCTCCCACGCGTCCAGGTCATCGGCCAACTGGCCGGCCTCGACCGTCGGTTCCTGGCCTCGCATGGCCAGTTCGGAGGCGGCCACATCCGCGGCACTGGCCACTGGCCCTGTCCAGCCCGCCGGCGTGTGCTCGGTATGGCCAGTTGGCCGATTGGCCGGTGTGTCTATACCCTGCTTGGCCAGATCCTGGCCACGGATGAGCGCTTCGGCCTGCACGATCGCGTCCAGCGTGGCCACCTCCGTTGGCCAGTTGGCCAACGTGGCCATGTCCTTGTTGGCCAGCGCCTGGCCAACCGTGGGCGCACTGGCCGGCGCCGTGGCCAGTTGGCCAGACTGTCCAGCCGTGGCCAGTTGGCCACGGCTGGACAGGATCAGGCCGGTGGCCATGATGACCATGCCGTCGATGGCCAGCGGACCGAGGATGGCCACGATGGCCAACTGGCCACGACTGGCCAACAGATCGTGCAGGTGTGTCCAACTGGCCACCATGGCCATCGAGCCGATGGCCAGACAGCCGGTCCACCGCCAGATCTGGAACATGGCCGAGCGCTTCCACCGCTCGGACACGAACATCTCGATGGCCAGGATGACCAGCGCCGGCCAGGCGAGCGCAAGGATCTTGTCCAGCGCGTCCACCTGGCCGGCGCCGCGGGTGCGGTAGGTGTCCGCCAGGTTGCCAGCCATGGACAGGCCGGCGCCCACGCCGAGCGAGACGTAGGCGACGGCGCCTGTCCAGAGGGATCCGAGCGTGCTCACGGTTGCGTCCTTTCGTCCAGTTCGAGCGGGTGGACCTCGTTGTCGTTGTGACCGACACCACTGGGGTAGTTGCACTGCCACCACTGGCCATACACGCGGGAGTACTCCCACTCGCCGGGCGTCTGGTGTGCTGCTTGGGCCGCTTCGAGCGTGCTGAACACGCCGAGGACTGTCGGCCCCTGGTTGTCGGGGGCGATGATCGCTAAGTAGACCGTGGTCACGATGCATCCTGCCTTCCTGTGTCCGCGTGATCCGCGGCGTACCCGGTCGCGTCGTTCATGTCGTCATAGCGCGCTGCCCAGGAGCAGAGTCCGCCGTACTCCCGCCTGAAGGCGGGATGTATCACGCAGGTGGCGAATACTTGACCTTCGAGCGAGTCGCTGGTCAACTCGACCTGGGCGACTGAGCCGATCAGCATCAGCTTTGCCATCTAGATCAACTCCCACATCTGTGCGAACTCTTCGTGCGTGCAGGTGCCGATGCCGTCGGTCGCCGTCACCTCGACGTAGTCCAGCCCCACGCCGGTGACCTTGCCGAGCATCCAGGGATGCTCGGTGTTGCGGTACCAGACGCCGAACATCGGCTTGAGGTCGTCGCTCACCTTGTCCATGCCTCTACTATAGCAGAGGAAAGATTCTGCGCAAGGGGTTGCGGCCCCTCCTTTCCTCTGCTATAGTAGATATATAAGCAAGCGGGAACGAACGAAGGAGACGGAAATGGGCCTCTTCAAGGTCGAGCGAGTGGCGAACGACGGCGACAAGGTCCGGGTGACCCGGGCGGTGCCGGAGAGCCAGGTCAACAGCACCCGCGCCCGGATGCAGGCAGACATCGAGGCGAGCAAGACGCCGGCCCACGGCTCCGATTGGGTCCGGGCGAACAAGGCCTGAGGAATCTCGGGGGAGGGGGTTGCGACCCCCTCCCTTCCTCTGCTATAGTAGACATATAAGCGAGAGGGAGGGGCCGGAGATGACATACCAACTGGCGATCGACGAGGGCGACGGCCTTGAGATCATCGACGAGGGCAGCAAGGCCAAGATGGAGCGGGAGATGAGCTACCTCCTCAGCGACTTCGAGGAAGGTGGCGAGCGGGAGGGTGAGCCGCGGCCGGAGTACTTCATCCAGCCGGCGAGCTGAGGGAGCGGGGCCCCGCGAGGGGCCCTTCCTTTTTGCCCACGTTTGACACGTTTCAATTCCAGCGCAAGCGACAGGCCCCGGGCGATGAAGCTCCGAGGCCTGCGATCGTGCATCCTAGCTTTCGATCATGCGATGCCGCGCCGGCTCCACCGGCACCGTCCCGGCATCCTCAAGCTCGACCACGAGCGCCAGCGTGACCAGCAGGCAGGCCATGCCGAGCACAGCCAGTAGGAGCCAGAGGGTCACAGAAACCCCTTCCCACCCCACTCGATGCCCTGCATGGCGAACAGCCGCGCGGCCATGGCGCCGGGCGTCACCGCCTGGTGCGGCACACCCTCCATGACCCGTTTGCCGGCCAGCGACCACGCCTGATCCGCGAGCACGGAGCAGATGGCCTCGCAGGGGAGCTGCGCACCTACGGTCTTCCCTGCGAGCGCGAAAGGGGGGCGGGGGAAGGGCGCAACGGTCGGCCGGCGCCGATCGATCCACCGCTCCAGCCGCTCCGCCTTCCACCCCCACTTCCAGGCGATGAGCGCGGCGTAGGAGAGGAAGGAGTACGGCACCCGCTCCGAGACGAACAGGCGCGCGATGGCCGCGGCGTCGCTGCCCTGCCCGGGGTAGTCCTCGGGGATGCGCACGTACGCGTGGCGGTCCGTCCAGTGCGCTGCCTCAGTCAGCTCGATCTCTTCGGCGCCGTGGGGCATGGCCTGGACGAGGCGAGGACCCTTCATGATCAGTCGATCGTCGCGCGTGGTCACCCACTGGAGATCGGGGACAATCATGGATGCCGCCTCGGCCGGCGACTCGCCTCGCCGCTCCGCCGCTTCCACCACCACCCCGACGTGCCGGGACGACATGACGCCGGAGCGGAAGACCTCACCCAGCAGCGCCTGACCGGCGCCGACCGGGAACAGGCCGGGCACGATGCCGCCGATAGGGCCGAACATGATGTCCCCCGGCCGCAGATCGGCCAGGGAGCGGATAGCGCGCACGGGCTTACCGGCCTCCCAGCGAGCCGACTCGATCTTGTCTTCCCAGTGTGGGCTCATGCCTTCACGTAGACCTTTCTCCATTGGTGCTGATCACCGCAGGTGTCGCAAGCCATCATGACCGGGATGTCCGGCTCCTGTCCGCCGAACTTCTCGACGAAGTCGTCCGAGATCCACTGCGCATGATTCGTCTCGTCTGCCACATAGAGCGCTTCCGTGCCGATGCCGAGCGAGTGACGCTCGATCTCCTGGTAGCTACTCATGTCAGCCTTTTTTGACGTAGAGCGGGCGCCAGCCATCTCTTGGCGTCGCCTTGCCGGAGACGGTGTACTGCGTAAAGCCGCGGTCATCGATCCAGAGCAGATCACCGTCCGCGTCGCGAGCCTGCTCATACTCGTTCGGCGGAGGGGTCAGGGCTCGAGTCAATCCCTCGATCAGGCCGACAGCGACTCCATCAAAACTCAGAAGAACATGCTGCATCTGTTAACCTTCTTAACAATTAGATGTCCGTCAATGAGCGCGAGGCCCGGACCATGGCGGCAGTCCGAGCCTCGCAGAGTGCTCCGTATCGGGCACGCCCGGAGCAACGACGCGGATCGGCGCCTTACGGAGGGAAAGCGCTGCCCTGGAAAGACCTACTCGAAGTCGTTCGTGTCCGAGGTGCTGCCGCCCTCGCGGGTGGCCTTCACCTCGGCCGTGATCGCCCGGATCTTGTCCGCGTACTTCTGGATGGTCGCCAAGTCTTCCGGCGTCTTCTCCGCGATGGACCACGGGTTGTTGCGACCACGGACCGTGGACCTGCGCTCGTTGATCCGGCCGATCATCGGCCGGTAGATCGGAGCGTCCGTCTTCTTGTCCTTCAGCTTTAGCCGCGGCTGAAGCCGCGTCACGATGCCGGTCGCGGACCACTGGAAGTTGTCCAGTCGCGCCGGGCCCTCGTCCTCGACGGGTGGCACAAGGGTCTCGACCATGTCCCCGTGCTCGTTCTTGACCATGCCGTCCCAGCCGGTCTTGCCTTCGGGATCGTCGAGTACGAGGGTGATCGTCTCGATCCACGGGTAGGTCTTCCCCTCCTGGCCGGCGCGGGAGCCTTCCTTGCCGGTGACCCAAATCGCCACCAGGCGATCCTTCAGGTCGTACTTCGAGGGGAACTCCGCTTTCGCGTCGTCGTAGAGTTCGAGATCTTCGGTGGCGTTCGTGTTGTCCGTCATGCGCTTGTGTGTCCTCTTCCGCTTGATCTTGTTCTTGTGAGTGAGGGGGTGACCCGATCGGCAAAAGAATGCTGTCACGCTGCCACCCCCTCGCGGTCCCCGATGGGATCGAACCACCGACCACCGACGGTGACCAACCGCACGCCGTCGGGTCTGGCTCCCGAGCGTCCGTCCGGCACGCCGGCAAGCCGGCATTACGGGATCGGCGCCCCTGTCGCTCGCTGACCGCACGGTTCCCGACAGGACTCCCGTGGCCGGCGCCCCTCCGCTCCGAGAGGACTTGACCTGCATTCCACCAGACCAATTGAACAGCTACCTGGCGGACGTCTTCGATGTTCCAGGGCCTTGCTCCGGTTCAGACATTGGGAGGTCGTACCGGCAACTCCGTCCTATGCCTCTACTATAGCTGAGGAAAGCATGGGCCGCAAGCCCCCGACGCCGCGACCTTTCGCCACGCTCTTGCCGCGGCTACGCAGCTCCGTGTTCGCCGCGGCGACCGCGGCCACCTGCGCGCCGTACTCCAGATCGACCTCGTGCAGCTCGACCGGGCCACCCGTGGACGGCATGTGCGCGATGATCGCCACGCGCTTGCCTTCGCACATGCCGCCCGGCCGACCGATGAGGCTATTGCGGTCCGGAGTGACGTACTTCCCCTTGGTCAGTTCAGGCTTCTGATACGGCACCCATCGACCGCCCGGACCTTCCGGTCCCTCCCATGCCCACTCGGCAGAGTCATAGGTCCACTGCTGCGCGCAGATCTCCTGATACGTCCAGAAGCGGCGCTGCGTCTTCAGGTCGATCACGCCCACCTGGCCGGTGCGCCGGCACAGCACCCGGCCGTCCATGCGGCCCATCGTGCCGCCCGCGATCGAATGCCAGACGGCGCGCTCGGACCAACCGGGGACGAAGTCCAACTCGTGCTGCTCCATCACCTCGATCAGCTCTTCGAGCTGAAAGCGCATGCGCCGATGGCCGGCGACCTCGCCCGTCTCCAAGTAGTGCTGAAGCATCTCGTGCCGCGCCGTGCCGTGGCGCGCACCGACCGCGCCGGCCGCGGTACGCGCCTTCTCAGCGAACTCCTGGATCAGCTCGTCGGTGAGCCGGCCGTCCGGGATGGCAGCGAGTTCATCGAAGATCACCCCATCATCAGCCAGCAGACCGAGCAGCGTGCGCTTCTCCAACCAGAGCTGCAAGGCGCGCTGGTCACTGAACGCGCCGGCAAGGTTGCTCGCACGCATCCAGCCGCGGGGATTCGGCGCGACGCCGGGCGGCGGCGGGAAGCGGTAGCGGCCGGCCTGGACGCGGTACTCCGGCTCCGGCGGAACGTCGTCGAACAGATCAAGGTCGGTCACGCGCGCTTCCGCCGTTCATTCAGGATGTTGATCATGGTGTGCTGGTTGTCCACCGCGGCTGCCATCATCGGGCAGGCCCCGACTCCACCACAGTCGGACCGGTCCGGGTGCATTCGGTCATGCTCGTCCTCAAGCCGTGCCCATTCGTCCGCCACTTGATCGAATGCCTTGCCGTATCTGCTCTCGGTCACTTCTTAGCCTCTCGTTCGACCTCGATCTGCGCGATGGCCACACCGAGATGGGTACGCGATATCCGGCAACCGCACCTCTCGGCGAGCACACGCGCTCGCTCCTGTGCATCGCAGTGACAACAGGCGCAGTCCCTGTTGTTGACGATGATGGTCCTGAGGTTCACGGCGTTCCCCCGTTCCTCTTGCGGCACAGCTTGGAGTGCGTGCCGTACCCGAGCCAGCACATCGCGCAGCACCTGTGACCCTGCTTGTTGACCGGACGGCCACACCGGCACTTCACGAGGCCATCCTCTCGCAACCGTCGTCCGCGTGGATCCATCCGCCCTGGCCGTCCGCGCGGATGTCTTCGCCGGGCAGGATGCCCTCGCCACAGCACGCGTCCTCGGACTCGAACGTGGCCGCGAAGACCGGACCGAACGGGGATGCGCTCTCCTGGCCGGCATCGTCGAAGAGGTCAGTGGCGGGTGCCCGCTCCGGACGCACACACGCGTCGTCCGGAGCGTGATCACCGTTGCAGATGTAGCAGTGAGCCGGCGTCATCGCCTACCACTGCCCTTGCAGACGGGGCAGGTCTTCGTCTCGATCTTCTTGGATGTCGAGTTGTAGGCGTCAACCTTGCCAGCGCCGGCGCACCTGCCGCAGACTCCCTCGCTCACTTCGTGGCCTCCTTGATCCGCTTCAACAGCTCAGCCTTTTCCACGATGAGGTAAGCAGCCTCGCCCTCGTCATGGTTCAAGATCGCCAGGCGCACCTCATCGTCCGCACATCCGTCCTGGTTGATGATCAGTTGCGCGTCCTGGTCAGAGCCGTTGACATACATGCTGCCGCTCACTTCGTCGCCTCCTTGATCTTCTGAACCATAGGCTCCAGTGCCCTGGTAGCTACCGTCTTGGCGATCAGGTCCGACACCTTCCCGGCCTTACCGCCCGCCTTGCTCGCCAGGATCGCGGCCACCTGCGGCCCGAGCCCGAGACGCTCCGCGTACTCCTGAAGCTCCTGGCTCGGCACCTGTTTGCGCCACGGCCGGTTGCGATCGGCGATGAGCCGGCCGATGTCTCCGCCGCGCTCCTCGGCTTCCTGCTCGGCGACGGTCAGGGCCAGTTCGAGATCGGGAAGATCATTGTGGAGGCGACGAACGCGCCGGTGCCGGTGCGTCTTCATCGGCACCGAGTGCTCCTCGTAGACGAACACCGACGTGCCCACGATGAAGACGTACTCGCGATCGATGCTGATCGGCAGGAACGGCGTGCCGTGCTCGGTGGCGCGCCAGACCTTGCTGGAGCGCTTGACCAGCGGATCGAACTCGACCGGATCGACGTGGCCTGTCCAAAGCTTCTGCCGGTTGGCCTCGTCCAGCTCCTTGCCGATGTTCCACTGGTCCTCCATCGCCACCAGGGAGCCTTCGGCCTTGCGGTCCAACGGCCGATCGGAGAGGTCTGCCACGCTGCACAGGTCGGTGGTCGCGTCCGCGACGGTGATGAGGATGCAGTCCTGCTCCTCCACTGGGACGCCGGGCACCGGGCGCAGGCCGCGACCGGCCATCTGGACGAACAGGGAGCGGCTCTTCGTCGGGCGCCCGACGATCACGCACTTCGTGCGCGGCGAGTCCCACCCCTCCGTAAGCACCATGGCGTTGACCAGGACTTGGATCTCACCAGCCTCGTAGGCCGCGAGTGCCTCGCGCCGCTGCCATGACGGCATGTCGCCGTGAATCACGTCGGCCCGGATGCCGGCATCGTTGAAGCACAGCGCGAGCATGCGGGCAGACCGGACCAGCGGCATGAAGGCGACCGTGGGGCGTGCCTTGCCGAGGCAGCCGTTCGGGCAGTAGGACGGCATGGCCGGCGCGTTGAGCGCGTCTACCGCTTCCAGGCACTCGTCACAGAGGCCGGCCGCGAGCTGAAGCCACTTCTCCACGATCCTCTCAGGCGCCAGCCCCTCGACGAGCTGCGCATCCTGATCGGCCGGATTGGTGGAGAAAATGCGGTCCGCGATCTCATGCACGTCACCGGAGTGACGAGCGCGGAAGACTCCCGGCTCGATCTCCAGCCGGTAGCCGACCGGGTTGACCAGGAAGCCCTTACGCACCCCCCACGAGACGTCACGCGAGTAGGCCACGTCCTGCCAGATCTCGCCGAGCCCCTGGCCGTCGCCGCGCTCCAAGGTGGCCGTGAAGCCGAGCGCGGGAGTCAACGTGCCTTGAGGGCAGGCTCCCTCGTGATGCCGCGGCAGGATGGGGCAGATGCAGGTATTGCCTGCACGCTTGCCCGTTTCGGGACCGGCGATCATGCACCCGAAGTGCCGCATGATGGCCTGGTAGCTGGCCGCGGTGGCGTGGTGGCACTCGTCCACGATCACGAGGCCGACGTCGGTGATGCGCGCCCGGCGTTCCGGATTAGCCAGCGTCGCCACGCTGCCGATGACGATATCCGCATCCATCTCGTCGCGCTCGGCCTTGACGATGCCGACGGTCCAGGCGTCACCGACCACGAGCTTGACCTTGGCGTACGCCTGTTGGGTCAGTTCGTCGGTGTGCACGAGGATGAGAACGCGCTGATGTGGAAAGACCGTGATGTCGTTGAAGGCCTCCGCCAGGAAGCGCCGCGCCCGCTCAGCGAAGGTGATCGTCTTGCCGGCGCCGGTTGGCAGCACGATGGCCAGGCGCGTCTCCTCGGGGTGCTCGGCCCGGTGCCGAGCCTCGGCGTCGAGCGCGTCGAGTTGGTATTGACGCAGTTGGATGGTCATGATCCAAACCTCCTCTTCGCCTGACGTCGGACGTGGTAGTACTCGCCGCGAATCCGGCCGTAGTTCATGGCACTGATGGCGCCCCATCCACCTATGGTCACCATGGGGATGTGGCCATAGTGGTTGACGTAGCGTGCCCATCGGCGGGCGCGGCGTTGCTTGTTCGCGATGGTCATCCTCGCGGCCCCAATTCCATGTACTTCTTCTTGCACTTGCAGGGGCCGGTCTTCGGATCCCAATCCTCACAGCCGTTCTTGGAGTGCACGCGCCGCGGGTGACGGCAGGACGGACAGATCGTCTCGGTCATGACTTGCCGATCGCGAGCAGGCCGGCCTTGCTGATGATCGGCATCATGGCGCCGTTGTGCACCATTCCGAGCCGACCCAGAGCACGAAATGTGGAATCCCGGAAAGGGATGGTGTCGTACGTTGCGCCGGGATGTGTGTACAGATACTTCAGGCACTCGATCTGCGTCTTGGAGAGGCGATTCTCCATTTCACTTACCTCCGCTGGAGAAGACGTTCACGAACATGTCCACGGCGCGCCCGGTCTGGCCGCGGCGGACGATAGCCTCCGGTTCGGCCAGCGTCGGCCGGGTGATCAGGGCGCGCTTGCCGCCGAGCCTGATGCCGATCTTGTACCCGTCCCGCATGGCGTGCACAGAGATGACCTCCCAGAAGACGCCCGTCTTGGCGCTCTTGAGATGGTCACCTTCAGCCAGCTCGCGCCAGGAGATCGACTGTTCGGCGTCCGGGGTGTCGAGCGCATCGATGGCCTCGAAAAAGAGAGCGTCCGCGCGTGGATCGACCCTGGTCCGCCTGCGCCATGCGCGCGCAGCTTCGATCACCGCACGTTCCTGCGGCGTCATGACCGGTCTTCCCAGACCGGCACCTTGTAATTGCCGTCCTGGTAGACCGCGACCGGGTTCCATTCGCCAGCCTCGTCAACGCTGGCCGGACCGAACGCGCCGAGAGTGATCGAGCCGGGCATGTCAGGGCTGCCGTAGACCTTCTCCAGCGCTTCTTCCACGCTGCCGGCCTCGACTGTGACGGTCGTGCTGACAGCCATCGTCATGTGCACGCTGAACGTCGGCATCATCGGGCCCTCGTGATCTCGATGCGGCAGTCCGAGTCCGAGGATCCACGTACGCCAGACAGCGTGTTCAGGTTGACCACCAAGACGTGCCGCGCGGCGTGCGCCCGCGGGAAGGTGATCGTGGTGATCACGATCGGGGTGTCCGTGGCCAGGTCATGCGAGAGCTTGCTCTCGACCGTGGCGATAACGCCCGGCATCAGCTTGTCCACGTAGCGCCGCGCCTGGCTGGTGGCCTTCACGACCGTCAGCGCGCTGGTCTTCGTCTGCCTCATGGATCAACTATAGCAGAGATACTCTTTTCGTCAACGTCGTGCGTCCGACGTTTGACGTCTGATATAGTAGATCCATGACACCGATCGAGAAGAGGCGAGCGCAAACCGCGGAGGCCACGCGCGCCCGCTTGGAGCGCGCCCGCGAACGCAGGATCCAGGAAGCGGCAGATCTGCTGAGCAGCGAGGGGTGGGACCTCGCCTCGCCAGCCATGAAGGCTACTGGTTGGGAACTGATCGACCGCGGACCGGCGTTGGTGGTCGATGGCGAGGGCGACGGGTGGGCTCGTGGCCGCGATGGCAGCTACTACATGATCACCGGGCATGGCACGGGACATGTGCCATGGTCTCTGAGCGACATTCGCGACGCGTACGGCACCAGGGAGGAGTCGGCATGAAGATCGGAACGGGCCTGTTCTGCCTGGGCTGCCGCGCAGAAGTCAAGCCGGATCAGGGGGTCTGCAAGTGTGGCGACCGGCTGAAGCCCAAGGCGCGGCCGGATCGACTGGAGCTGCTCCCTGATGTGCCGCTGACGCCCACGGAAGAGGAGTACGACTCCCTGCCGGTACTCGATCTCGCGGTTCTACGCACTCCTAAGTCCATACCGGCCGGTAATCCCCCGGTGGCCCCGGTCACACTTTCGGACCAGCAGCAGAGCGCCCTCGACGCCATTCAGGGATGGTTCCTGGACGGCCGCGTGCGTGATGTGCCGTTCTTCCTCACCGGCCCCGCCGGCACCGGCAAGACCACCCTGGCGAAGCACGTGGGCGCGGCGGTCGGCGCCCGGTCCGGAGTGGTCTTCGGCGCCTACACCGGCAAGGCCGCTCACATGCTGCGCAAGAAAGGCGTACCGGCCACCACCATCCACTCTGCGATCTACACGCCGATGGACAACTACGAGGCCCGGGCGGAGCTGCGCGAGGCTCAAGATCAGATTGCACGAGCCACGCTGAGCGGCATAAGCCTGGATGACCTTGCGGTGATCGAGCGGCGAGCGCTGGAACTCGAAGCGCAGATCCGGCGCCCGGGATTCGAGCTGAATCCTGACTCCCCGTGGGCCGACGCCGACCTGATCGTGCTGGACGAGGTGTCCATGGTCAACGAGAAGATGGCCCTGGACATCGAGAGCTTCGGCGTGCCCGTGCTCGTGCTCGGCGACAAGGCGCAGCTCCCCCCGGTCGAGGGCGGCGGCCACTACACCCGGCGGGAGCCGGACTTCCGGCTGACCGAGGTGCACCGCCAGGCACTGGAATCGCCGGTCTATGCGCTGTGCACGGACATCCGCAAGGGCATGGACTGGCCGAAGGTGAAGGTGAACCTCGATGCGGCCATGCAGGCGGACCAGATCATCGTGTGGAAGAACAGCACCCGATGGAACCTGATCGAGAAGATCCGGGCCAAGCTCGGGCGTGCAGTGGGCGTCCCTGTGGCCGGCGACCGCATCATGTGCCTGGTCAACAACCGTGATGCCGGCGTGCTTAACGGCCAGCAGTTCGAGGTGCTCGAATCAATCCGTGACGGCGAGGATTGGGACCTGCACGTCCGCGATGACGAAGGCCGCGAGCGCACCGTCTCCGCCTATGCCGATGGTTTTCAGGGCATGATCGCCGAGGCGGAGGCGAAGACGGACCTGCGCGCCTACCGCGGCAAGCGGGCCCTGTTCGCGTTCGCCAACGCCATCACCTGCCACAAGGCGCAGGGCAGCGAGTGGCCCTCGGTGTACGTGGTGGACCAGACGCATCAGATGACCCGCGACACGCCGGCCGATCGGCGCCGCTGGATGTACACCGCCGTCTCCCGGGCGAGCGAGAGCGTCACCGTCGCGAGCACGCAGGCATGAGTGCCGATGGGCGGCTCAGCCGCAAGAAGCTCCGGCTCATCCGCGCATGGACCGGCGTCGAGCCTGATTACGGTTGGGCTGACTCGCCGTGGTGGTTTTTCCGGAAAGCCGGGACCGGCCTGTACTACCGCCTGAATTGGGCTACCGGGGAACTGAAGCGGGTGCCGCTCGGTGAACCGAAACTGCCTCCGCAGGCATGACCGGTAATAGTCCGTCCTCGCGATGGACGAAAGAGCACGGCTACGGCACGCCCGGATCGGCCCGGCGCCGCAAGCGCCGCATGAAGGTCGCCTACCGATCCTGGTGGCATGCCCGCTGGGTCGCTTTCCTGATCAACCGGCGCAGGCACAACGAGCCGGACGAGAAGGTCATCACCTACGCCTGCGAATGGGGTGACGACTATCGCTCCGGCCAGACGGCGCGGCGGCACTGGCACAACGGGCGTGCGCCGCGTGACGACATGTGGGGCTACTAGCGGCGTAGCCTGAGCATCTGTTATCAGAAGTGGAATCTGATAGCATGCAGGCATGACAAATGATCCATTCGGGTTTCAGCTCACAGAGGATGCGCGACAAGAGATTGCGCGGATCGAACAATTCATCGAAGCCGCGCGCCCATGGCGGCCCGATCCATCGGCCGCACGTGCAGCACGCACACGGAACAAGCAACTGCGCTGGATCGATGAGATGCACGAGCACGGATGGTCGGCGCTGGACGGAATGTCGTATGAGCAATTGGTAACGCTCCAGAGGGCAGTCATCCAGCGCTGCGATGATCTTGGTTTGAACAAGTGACGGCGTACCCTGAGGCACCCCTGAACAGCGCTCGGCCCCCGTGGACGGACATCCCGGGGGCCGAATCAACTACATATGGAGACTGTCTTGACGAATCCTACCAGTGGTAGTGGTTTGGCCGCTCCTTACGCCAGAGGAGCGCAGGTCTATTGGCGGCGCGGCTGGGAAAATCCCATCCCGGTCGGCACCGCGCCGAAGCAGAAGAAGCCTGTTCCGGCCGGCTACACCGGTCGCGAGGGCAAGAAGGTCGGTCACGATCAGCTCACCGTCTGGTCCGGCCAGCGCGGAAACCTCAACATCGCGATTCGACTACCGAAGTTCCTTATCGCGTTCGATATCGACGGGTTGGAGGGAGCCGACGTCCTCGGCCAGGTGGAGCAGCAGGTGGGCGTAGCCCTGCCGGCGGGGCCCTACTCCACCAGTCACGGCGCGGACAGCGCACGCCGGCACCGTTTCTACCGCATTCCTACCGATCTTGATCTTTCCCGGATCGAGGGCGTTCTCCGCGAGCGCTACGGAGACAAGCTCGATCTACTCCACTACGGGCACCGGTACGCGATCGTGGCACCGAGCATCCACCCGAGCGGCAACGAGTACCTCTGGTACAACGAGGCCGGCGAGCGGTGCAAGGTCCCCGTCGCCACACAGGAGGTCCCCCAGCTCCCCGCGGAATGGGTCGCGTTCCTGCGCTCGCTGAAGATGCCCGCGGTCGCGGTCGACGATGACCTCTTCGACGATGCCGTCTCGGATCACCTGATGACCGAGGAGCAAGTCCGAGACGCATGGCGGCGCGCCTGCGCGCGCTTCGGTGAGAAGTTCGTCCAGGGCAACCGCAATAACGCTGTCCGGGACCTGGCGTTCGAGAGCTGGCACTACAGCGCGGTGATCGAGGCCGGTGACGTCCGGGCCGAGGTGTCGCGACTCGGGCGCGAGCGCTGGCCGGCGGAAGGCTGGGACGTCCTCGACGAGGACACGCTGAGCACGATCGAGCGGTCGCGTGCGGATGCCGAACGGCAGGGCCAGTGGATGGCCGAGATCGTCGAGCCTGCCCGGTTGCAGGCGGACGAGACTCCCGGCCTGGCGATCCTCGCGCCCCCAGGGCAACCGCTCAAGGTCGCGCGTGCACTGAAGACGCTGATCCCTGCTAGTGACGGTGTGCCGCACCTGATGTGGTGGCAGGACGATTTCTATCGGTGGACAGGCGCGCACTGGGAGGTGGAGCCGGACCCGATCGTCCGGCGCTGGCTGTATCAGCAGACCGGCGACGCCGTTTACCTGACCGCGGCCAAGAAGGCGGGGGATGCGCCGGAGCGTAACCCGTGGGCTCCCACGAAGCAGAAGATCGCGAACGTCATGGATGCGCTCGCCGTGGCGGAGTTGCAGCATCTCGGCGAGGAGGATCGAGCCCTGGCCGCGGCCAACGGTGTCGTGGTCCGGCGGGAGTTGCTGGCGCACACGCCGCGCCGCTTCAATCTGTTCAGCCTGCCGTTCGACTACAACCCTGATGCACGGTGCCCGAACTGGCAGGGCTTCCTTGATCAGGTGCTCCCGGACGACGGCCAGGCGCAGGACTTCCTCGGAGAGTGGTTCGGGTACGTCCTGAGCGGCCGCACGGATCAGCAGAAGATGGCTGCCCTGATCGGCAAGAAGCGTTCCGGCAAGGGCACGATCGCCCGTGTCCTGACGGCCTTGGTGGGCAAGGACAATGTCTCCGGACTCAACCTCGGCCTTATCGGCGGCACCTTCGGCCTTGAGCCGTTCGTGGGCTCCGCATTGGCCGTGGCTTCGGATGTGCGCTGGCACTCGCGCAATATCGGTGATGCCGTCCAGGTGATGCTGGAGATCTCGGGCGAGGACCACGTCACGGTTCACCGCAAGAACAAGGCCGCATGGAAGGGCCGCCTCGGGGTGCGCTTCATGCTCATGAGCAACGACACGCCCACCTTCTCCGACCGGTCCGGCGCTTTGGTTGACCGCATGCTCTACGTCGCGTTCAAGCAGTCGTTCTACGGCCGCGAGGACACTGCCCTGACCGAGAAGCTGATGGGGGAATTGAGCGGCATCCTGAACTGGGCCCTGGACGGACTCGACCGGCTCGATGAGCGCGGTCGCTTCACTCAGCCTGAGAGCGGGCGCGGCGAGGCGGAGGCTACGCGCCGGCTCGCGGACCCGATCGGCGCCTTCATCGAGGACTGGTGCACGGTCGATCCGAAACAGGCGATTGACCTTGATCACCTATACCTCAAATACCGGAACTGGTGCGAGGGCGAAGGCCGCACAAGGGACACGACTACCAAAGAGATCTTTAGTCGGGATCTTCGGCAGAAGGTGGACGGCCTCACCTCAAAGCGGACACGCAGTGAGGGGAAGTTCGTGACCGTCTTGCACGGCATCGGGTCAGACGCCATTTGAGAGGTGTGCAGGGTCTGGCCTGCGGTGCAGGGTGTGTGCAGGGTACCGATCGGTACCCTGCACACCCGTTTTTGCAGCTCACCCCCCTTATTTACTCTCTTGTGCAAGATGTGCAAGGTAAAAGTACGTATATATAAAAGGGCTCCAGGGAGTAAGGGGTTTTCTCAATGTAAGAACCGAGTAGGGAAATACCCTGCACAACCCTGCACACTTGCTCGAAAAACGGCCCCTGAGCAGGGAAAACATCATGTGCAGGCTCCCCTGGCCGATCCTGCACATCTACGGCCCGTCTGCTATAGTTGAGCTATGATGCACCCATACGGACCGCAGGCCGGTACCTGCCCTTCCTGCACGCGCGAGGTCGGCAACGTCGCGCGGCACCTGCCGGCGTGCCGCGCTCGCCTGGCCGATTCCGAGACCCCTACACGCGCCGTGGAGCGCGCCGTGGCACACATCCAGCCGGACAGCGCGCCGTTCGAGAACGGCGTCACCGATCTGGAGATCAGTCGCCTCATACGCGCCTTGGAGATGGGTACTGAGGTCGTTCAGGGCGGCCATACCGGTTGGACGGCGCCGGCCGGCTCACCACTGCGGCGGACCGGCCTCGCGAAGATCGTCCATGAGGCGATCCGGACCGGCCTCGTGGTTGCCGTCAGCAGGCACGTGGCGCCCTCCATCGTGCGCGTGCGGGTCCTGCCGGCGCCGGTGCACCTCCGGGCAGGGGAGCGGCCCGCCTGCAACCCTCCGCAGGGCCTGAAGCGCTACCGCATGGTCGATAACCGTGACGTGGTGGATTGCTTTTCCTGCCTTACTGAGGCATAGTAGAGTAATGAATGTGAAAGACAGGCCGAACGGCGAAGCGCCCCTGCCCAAGGTGGGCAACAACGGCAACAAGGGCGGCAAGGTCGCACGCGCCTGGCAGCACGTGTGGGATCAGCTCAGCCACACCGAGCCGCGCGAGGCGATCGAGCTTGCGGTCGAGGCCGGCGAGCGCTTCGAGCTCGCGCCCAACAGCGTGCTTGCGCACATGCACCGGATGGCGCATGACGGCTTCCTGGCCGTCAGCCATCGCAAGGTGCCCACCACCGTGCAGCGGGAGGTGGAACTCAAGGACGGAACCGTCAAGGTGGTCTCGTTCAACGCCAGCAGGAACCGGACCTTCTACACCATCGCTGAACGATGACCAGGGAAGATCCGGTCACCTCCTGGACGCCACCGGCCGGCATGCTCGCGCCGGTGGCGCGGGAGTGGCGCACGTTCTACCGGCACGCATTCACCACGTACGGCGTCACGCCGCAGATGTACCGTGGCCTCTACCTCGCGCAGCTCGGCCGTTGCTACATCTGCCAGAAAGCGCGCGGCAAGCATCCGGACGATCCGAAGGGCACTGGTGCGCGCCGGCTCGGCATTGATCACAATCACGTGCTCGGCTTCCGCCCGCAAGCCGTCCGCGGCCTGCTCTGTTCCGGCGGAGACCGGACCTGCAACCGGATCATCGGCTGGCTGGATCAGGCAGCCCTGACGCGTGCCGTGCATTTCCTTGAGGCTTCGCCGGCACAGGCCGTCTTCGCGGCCATCGAGCTCGGTGATCCGGACAGTGCCATCCAAGGCATGGTGTATCACCCGTGATGCTCGAAATCAGGCATTACCCGTTCCCGCCGGTCGGCGAAGCGCCCGCGCCCGCGGCGCGCAGTCCGTTCCCGGCGCCCGCACTCACCTCCCGCGATGAGCCGATCGCCTCACCACCCGATCCGGTCGCGACCCTGGCCGTGGAGGCGGACCTTCTCGGCTGGAAGGTCGCCGGTCCGTGGCAGTCCATCGGGCACACCCCGCACTCGATCCGTGGCACCCCGAGCGCTAAGACCAAGACGCTGTGGGCCATGCGGTTACAGCGCGGCAAGCAGTCCGCGGTAGCCGTGCGCACCGATGATGACTGGACATCGTTCTGGACGTGGAGTGATGAGCACTTCTTCCGGCGCCATGCCACGCTGGGAGCGTTCAAGGAGGCCATTCGATGACCCAGCCAACGCAGTTACCTCGGACCGCTCGCGCCACGGTGGCGGTCGCCGCAGGGGCCACATCCGTGATCGCCTTCTGGTTCCTGATCTGGGGGTACTGGTTCACCCTGACCGGGCAGCTTGCCGCCGGCGTGCTGTCGTTTCTGGCCGCTCTCGTGCTCGGCCATGGGGTCATCTTCATTCCGCGGCTCATCGCGCAAGGGGAGGGGCGGTAGATGCCTGACTTCTTCGAGCGCGCCTGGCACTCCGGCGCCGATGAGTACGGGCGCGCTCGTGCTGAGAAGTACGGCCGTCGCGCACGCTGGTGGGCCCTGATCAAGCTCGCGGCTATCGTCGTGCTCGTGATCCTCATCCCGGTCGCGATCTCGGGAGGTTTCGGTGGCTAGTCGGGAGGTCGTTCTCAACTTCGGCCCTGCCCCGACGCATATGGCCACGACCTTGCGTGGTCTTTCGCGCCCGACGTGGCAGTTCGGCCCGGATGCGGCGGAGCATCCGACGCCGTGTCGCTGGCCCGAGGAGTCGTGCCGCGGGCATGTGACGAGTTATCCACAGGTTATCCACAGGCCTTCGGGCAACTACGGCCCTGGTCAGCCGCGTGTTCGGGAAAGTTATCCACAGGCTGTGGATAAAGAGCTTCCTAAATCTGCACTTCCGGTGCAGGAACCGGAGTGTGATCACATCTGGCGTATTGGCGAGACTGAGGACCCGTTTTGCGTCCGGTGCCGTGCCAGGTGGTCAGCTTCGTGCGTCTTTGAGGCGGAGCGATGAGCGGGGCCACGAAGCGGGACCGCGGCAAGCTCGGCGGACTGAAGCGCAACGGCCTGATCCGCGCGCTCGCGCTCGAAGACGTCACGCAGGCCTCCCTGGCCGTGCGGTACGGCGTGACCGAGGGTGCGATCACGCAGTTCAAGCAGCGCGAGGCCGAGGCCATCAACGCGCTGCGCGCCGATGCGGACAACGAGTTCGCCGGCATCCTGATCGCGCAGAAGGCGGAGCGCCTGCGCGCCTTGGAAGAACTGTTCGAGGTGGCGCGTACGCCCACGCCGAAGGTGGCGCCGAACGGCAGGATCATTCGCGAGACGGTCGAGGACGATACCGGCGAGACGACCGAGGTCATCGTGCACGAGGTGGACGTGCGCGCGGCTGCTCAGGTGCTCAAGCAGGCCGCGGAGGAGATGGGTCAGCTTCCGACGCGCTTGCAGGTGTCCGGCGACATGAACACCACTACGACGTACCGCATTGAGGGCTTCTCGGCCGAGGACTTGCAGTAGGCCGTAGGTCTGCTATAGTAGAGACATGATTGATCGAATGGCTCTCCCCAGTGTCCAGAACGTGGCCTTCCCTGTCGCGCATTGGGTTGACCGCATGATCCTCATGCGCAAGGTTCGGCGCCGCATGACCAGCACGGAGTACATCGCATACTGCAAGAGCGCGACGCCGATTACCGTCAAGGCGTGACCACCGCCCTCGTCCATCACTTCCGCCCCCGGGGCGCCGCGGCAGAAGCAATGCGGTACCGCGGGGGTGAAGTGCTGCTCGCCGGCCCGGCCGGCACCGGCAAGAGCCGCGCCGCGCTGGAGAAGCTGCACTACATCTGCCTGCTCACGCCCAACGTGCGCGCGCTCATGCTGCGCAAGACCGCCGTCTCGCTCACCACCTCGGGCATCGAGACGTACGAAAAGCACGTAGCCGTGCAAGCCCTGCTCGATGGCACCGTCAGCTTCTTCGGCGGCAACCGGCGCGAACCTCCGAGCTACCGCTACTCCAACGGCTCACGCATCGCCATCGGCGGCATGGACAACCCGATGAAGGTCATGTCCACCGAGTACGACGTGATCTACATCCAGGAAGCCACCGAGATCGAGGTCGAGGATCTCGAAGCGTGCGTGTCCCGCCTGCGCAACGGCGCCATCTCCTTCTCGCAGATCATCATGGACTGCAATCCACAGGAGCCCACGCACTGGCTGAAGCTGCGCTGCGAGGCCGGTAAGACGTTGATGCTGCACTCGCGTCACGAGGACAACCCGCGCTACTTCAACGAGGACGGCTCCATGACCGAGGCCGGCCGCAACTACATGGAGAAGCTCGACTCGCTCACCGGCGTGCGCTACCTGCGCCTGCGCAAGGGCATCTGGGCAGCAGCCGAAGGCGTCATCTACGAAGACTTCAACCCGGCGCTGCACGTGGTCGACCGGTTCGAGATCCCCGAGGACTGGCGCCGCATCTGGAGTGTGGACTTCGGATTCGTGCACCCGTTCGTCTGGGGCGATTGGGCGGTCGCTCCCGACGGTGAGGCGATCCTGGTCAACGAGATCCACAAGACGAAAGTCCTCGTGGAAGACCACGCGCGCATGATCCGTGCGCATTGCGGCTGGGGGCCGGTCGATCCGGAGACCGGGCGCATCCTGCCGTATGAGGGTGAGCCTGTCACCGGATGGCAGGCCAAGAGACCATCCATCATCATCTGCGATCACGACGCTGAGGACCGGGCCACACTTGAACGCCACATCGGCCAGCCCACCCGGCCGGCGAACAAGAGCGTGAAGGATGGCCTTCAGGTCACAGCCTCACGCTTCCGCCCCGACGCCCGCGGCCGTGCGCGCCTGAAGTTCTTCCGCGACGCCGGGATCGTGCGCGACCTCGAAGCGGAGGAGGCCAAGAAGCCGACCTCCACGGTCGCGGAGATTCCCGGCTACGTCTGGAACGACAAGGGCAAGGACGAGCCCATGAAGGACGAGGACGACGGCATGGACCAGATGCGCTATGCGCTGATGGAGATCGACGTCCAGCCGCGCCCGCGCGTGCGGTTCATGAAGAGTTGACCTATCCTGAACGCAGCAGCCGCTAGGCCGAGCACGTAGCTACCTCACCGCGGACGAGGAGAGCGCGACTCGTGGCCTAGCGGTTGCTCCATGTTCAGCGCGAGCGCGCTGCCTTGCGCGCCATCCGTGTCCGGCCCATCTTCGTGCGGCCGGCGTTCGCGATCCTGGCGGACATGCTCTTGCTCTTGCCCTGGCGCCGGAGCGCTCGGTAGACGTTCTGCCTCGAACGCACGACGTATCCCGCGCGCCCACCTCGATCACTGACCATGACTGCCTCCTGCCCTTATGCTGTGCTTCATGGAATTCCCGGAGGCCGGCATCGTCAAGCCAGGAGACACGCTGATTTTGCGCACCTCGCGCCGGCTCAGCGACTTCGAGATCGAGAATCTCAAGCAGGAGATCCGGTCTCAGCTTGATGATTCGATCAAGCTCTTGATCATCGACGGTGTGGATCAGGTAATCGCGGTGCGGCCGGCGTGAAGATGTTCACCGTGTCGTGCTGCTGTGGCAGGCGCCGTGGCCTGTTCCCCGGCGGGATCCTCGTCTGTCCGAGGTGCGATTACAACCATGCCGCGGGCACCGTGCTGCCCAATGAGCGTCACGCAAAGGATGTCCCTGAAGGCAGTGAGGTCTGGACTCCCGGGCTTGAGGAAGCATGACCACAACCACCCTCTTCGATCTCCTCGCCGCGCGGGATCAGTCCATGCAGGTGCCGCGCACGAAGCGGCGCGCCGTGCGCCTGTTCTGGCGCCGGGTGAAGCGGGTCAACCTCGCGCCCATCCACCGGCTTCTACTTGTCCTGACAACCTTTGCCACGCGTCACACGCTCGTGCTAGCCGGATGCTCCGCTTTCGTGATCGCTGCGACTATGCTGAGCGCCATCGCGGGGTGGGCCATGGCCGGACTCGCCCTGTTCTTCCTGGAAGCGAGACGTCGATGAGCCTGCGGAGCCTGCTTGGCGGCATCGCCAACGAAGCTCCGCCCGTCCCCTACATCTCGCGCTGGCGCTCCGGACTCATGAGCGTCGGCATCGGCACCTCCCGTGGCGCACGCGGTCGCGCCGAGCAGCTCAGCATGTACTCCGAGATCGGCACCCTGCACGGGGTCGTCAGCAAGCTCGCCTCCATGACCTCGCGCGTGGAATGGAAGCTCTGGCAGAAGGCGCCGTCCGGCCTCGCCGAAGACCGCACCGAGATCACCCGCCACGCCGCGCTCATGGTCTGGTCACAGCCGAACGCGTTCATGCCCGGTCAGGAGTTCCGCGAGATCGGCCAGCAGCACCTCGACCTCGCCGGCGAGGCCTGGTGGGTACTCGTGCGTAGCCGGCTCACCGGCGGCACCCCGATCGAGATGTGGCCCGTGCGCCCGGACCGGATGAGCGCCGTCGAGAGCAACGCCGAGTTCATCGCCGGCTATATCTACACCGCACCTGACGGCGAGAAGGTACCGCTGCGCCGTGAAGATGTGATCATGGTCCGCACCCCGGCGCCGCTGGACATCTACCGCGGCGAGTCGCCCATCCCCTCGCTGAGTACCGACCTCAACCAGGACCAGATGCAAGGCCAGTGGGCAGCCAACTTCTTCCGCAACTCCGCCTCCCCGGGCGGCATCGTGGAAGTCCCGACCAAGCTCACCGATACCGAGTTCGACGAAATGGTCGAACGCTGGGAGCAGCAGCACAAGGGCATCGCGAACGCCGGCCGCGTGGCCGTGCTTGAAAACGCGAAGTTCGTGCCGCTCACCTACACCCAGAAGGACATGCAGTTCGTGGAGACCCGCGGCTGGACGAAGCAGTCCATCCTCGACGCGTACGGCTTCCCGAAGTTCGGCCTCGGTGACGTGGACGATGTCAACCGCGCGACCGCTACCGCATCACTGGCGCTCATGGCCGAAACGCTGACCGTGCCCCGCCTCGACCGGCTGAAGGCCGCGGTCAACTTCGACCTCCTGCCACAGTTCTACCCCGGCCTCGCGGCGTCGAAGATCCCCGTGGAGTTCGACTACGAGTCGCCGGTGCCGCCGGACCAGGAGTCCGACAACGCGACCATGACCACGAAGACCACCGCGTGGAAGACGCTGGTGGACGCGGGCGCTGATCCCGACGAGGCTGCCGACTTCGTCGGCATCCCGCGGCTGAAGATGGCGCCGAAGCCCGAACCGAAGATCGTCACGGTGCCGGCAGGGGGTGTGCCCGGTGAGCCAGGAGCCGACGATGCCTGAGCGCGAGTCCACCGAGCCGAACATCATTCAGCCGGTGATGATCAACTGCCCGCTGTGCGGCGGGCGGCACCCGCGCGACGGCGAGCACGCGGAGTTCGTGCCGCTCGCGCCTGGCCGGCGCACGGTGCACAACCTCCTGCGTCAGGGTCGGGTGATCTCGTGAGGTGGTGGAGTCGTGAGCCCGGTGTGGTGGTCGAGTGCTTGGCATGCCGCGTCGAGCTCGACCGCAAGGTGCCCTTGCCGCAGGCGGAAGACCTGATCCGACGTCTGAAGAAGCGCGGGGTGATCTCATGAACGTCATCGAGATGGCCATGCGCTGGAAGGTCAAGGCGCACATCGACGGCAATACCTGCGAGAAGTGCCTCGACAACAAGAACAAGCTGTACCGCAACCGCTCATCAGCGTACGCGGACTACCCCGGCGGCAGCGGCTACATCAAATGCATCGGCCGGCAATTCGGCAACAAGTGCCGCTGCAAGGTGATCCGGCGGAGGCAGTCATGAGGTGTCAGCACTGCTACACGCGGATCGCCGTCTATCCCGGCGCGGACGGCATCGTCGTATACGCCCGCGAGGGCGTCGACCCTGCGCACCACACCCTGGCGGACCGAGCATGCGTGCCCGGTGATCTTCGCATCGAACACAAGCCCATGCCTACGATCGAGGTATCCCGATGATCAAACGCTTCCTGGCGCTGCTGGCCGTGAGCCTGCTCGCCCTGTTCGGCATCGCCGCTCCCGCACAGGCCATTCCGCCGAACAACTGCGGCGCTGCGTTCATCTGCCTCTATGATCCGACCAACTTCGGCACCGCGGGGATGGGCTATCGGGCGTATCAGCCGGCCAACATCCTCAGCCAGCCGGGCGACTGCCTGAACTTCGACGCGAACTTCAAGAATCGCGCATCGAGCCTGATCAACAACATGAGCGCGAACGACGCGAGCTACGTGACGATCTATCCGAACGACAATTGTCAGGGTGCGCCGGTACTGTCGCTCGATCTGATCAACTCGCCCTGGTACGACACGGACCTGTCGAACACCACCACATGGGATCCCTGGGTGCCGCACTACCCCACGAACTTCTCGAACGCCGCGAACTCGATTTACTACTACGACGCGCCGTAAGGATCCTCTCTGATGAACAAGCGGCGCCGCGAGATTCTCACCGGCCTACAGCCGGCCGTCGACTTCGCCATGCGCGCGAGCGTCCAGCGCAGCATCGACGACGTGCCCGGCCTGGCCGTGCACGAGCGCGTCAGCGCGCAGGTACCGGCCGAGATTATGATCTACGGCTCGATCGGAGCCAGTATGTGGATGGACGGCATCACCGCGTCCGACGTCGCGGCGGCGCTGAAGGAGGCCGGCCCCGGCCCGGTCAATGTACGGATCAACTCCGGCGGCGGTGACGTCTTCCAGGGCATCGCGATCCACACCCTGCTCGCGCGTCACTCCGGCATCGTCAGTGTCTACGTGGACGGCCTTGCCGCTTCCGCGGCCTCGTTCATCATGCTGGCCGGCGACCGGATCCACGCCGCGCGCAACGGGTTCGTCATGATCCACGATGCGATGACGTTCACCTACGGCAACGGCAACACGCACCGCGATGCAGCCGATCTGCTGGACAAGGTGTCCGACAACATCGCCGACATGTACGCGGAGAGTGCCGGCGAGGATCCCGCATTCTGGCGCGCCAAGATGACCGAGAACGGCGAGGACGGCTTCTGGTACACCGGCCAGGAGGCCATGGAAGCCGGCCTCGTCCACGAACTCGTGCAGCTCACGAAGGGCGAGGAGGCCGACGAGGACGAAGAGGTAGCCGCGCGGCTCGCCGGGTGGGATCATGCGCTCAGTGATCGCGCTCGCGCTTTCGTCAACGCGCACCGCGTCCCCGAGGTCAAGGACGAATCCCCCGAATTCCCGTGGGATCACAGCAAGGTATTCGAGTCGATGAAAGGACTCTTCGCATGACCGCACCCGTGCTCGCGAAGACTTCGGCGGAGTGGGAAGAGTTCATCAACGGACTCGACACGCCGCAGAAGTACGCCGACGCCATGAACGACGGCACGTTCAAGAACAACCTGAACGCCTACGTGCAGGCGCAGACCTCGGACACTGCCGAGATCCAGAAGATGATCCAGTCGGAGATGCAGGCGTCCCTGACGGAGATGCTGAAGGAGCGCGGCGCCGGCAACGCCGAGATCAAGAACGCGCGGCTGGCTCTCGGCGCACGTTCGCAGGGCAACCGGCAGGCCAAGGGCGCCGGCCTGAACGGCAAGTTCGACGACATGGGCGAGTTCGTCCAAACGATCTGGCACCGGCGCCTGGAAGGTAACGCGCGCCTGGCCAACGGCAAGACGCTGGACGAGAAGCTCGCCGTCCTGAACGCCTACCAGGAGAAGGTGCCGTCCGACGGCGGCTTCCTCGTCCCGGAGGAGTTCCGCACCGAGATCGTCTCGCTCTCGCTGGAGACGGCCATCGTCCGGCCGCGCGCCGTGGTCATCCCCATGGGCACGAACACGCTCAGCTTCCCCACGGTGGACGCGACCTCGAACGTCTCCTCGGTCTTCGGCGGCATCGTCGTCTATCGCACCGAGGAGGGCGAAGAGTTCGTCGAGTCGCAGGCGAAGTTCGGCCGGATCAAGCTCGACGCCACGAAGCAAACCGCGCTGGCCTACCTCACGAACGAGACGATCAAGGACACCGGTGGTGCCCTGCTCGCCTGGTTGCGCCAGGCCCTGCCCCCGGCGTTCGGCTGGTACGAGGATTGGGACTACCTGCGCGGCACCGGCGCCGGCGAGCCGCTCGGCGTACTGAACGCGAACAACCCGGCCCTGACCGTGATCAACAAGCGCTCCGGTCAGCCCGCGGCCTCGTTCATCTGGGAAAACGCGATCGACATGTACGCGCGGATGCTGCCGCAGTCGCTCGCGCGTGCCGTCTGGATCGTCACCCCGGACGCGTTCGTCGAACTCGCCACGATGGCGCTCAACGTCGGCACCGGCGGTTCGGCCGTCTGGCTGATGGACGCGCACAACCGGCCGCAGCTCACGCTCCTCGGTCTTCCGGTGATCATGAGCGAGAAGGCACCCGCCGTGCTCGGCACGAAGGGTGACGTCAACCTCGTGGACCTCGGCTTCTACTACATCGGCGACCGCGAGGAACTCTCGATCGAGACCTCCGCGCACGTCAAGTTCACCTCGGACCAGACCACGCTGCGCGCGATCCAGCGCAACGACGGCCGGCCCGCGATCCTGAACGCCATCACGCCGGCCAACAACGGTCCGACGCTGAGCCCGTTCGTGCAGCTCCAGACGCGCTCCTAGCGCGTAAGCTGATCGAGGTCCCGCCCGAGAGCTACCCCCGTGGCACTCGGGCGGGATGTCTCTAGACCCGCACCCCAGCCGGGGAGTAGGGCGAACTCGTCCGGCATTCAAACCCCGGGCAGAGAGAAGGATCCATGTACTCCGAAGGTCTGGGTCGGCTGTACGACGTCGTCTCCCCCGCGGACGACGTCTACGTCAACCTGAAGAACGCATCCGGTGTGACGTTCATCGTGCACGAAGTGGACGGCGCATCGGTCGTCACCATCACGTTCGCGTCCGATGCGGCCGGCACCGGTGCGGTCACGCCGGACGTGGTCGATCACTACTACGGCAAGAGCAACGACACTGCCTCCGGCGTCTGGCACCGGACCGCGGTGAGTCCGGCGTCCGAGACGTTCACCAAGGCGGACGGCACGGAGGACACCGTGGCCGTGGAGATCTCGGCCATGAAGTGCCCCGACCTCAAGCCCTACGTCAAGTGCACCGTGGACGGCGCCGGCGTGGTGACCGCCATCCTGCACGATCTGTCCATCCAGCGTGCGCCGCAGAACCTGTCGAGCGTGGTCGCATGACCAACCTTCAGGGCGCCGCCTCCTTCCTGGCCGGCATCATGGGCACGAAGGTCGAGCGCGCTACCGCGGCGCTGCCGGCCACCACGACCGCATCGCTGTTCACGATCGCCACCGGCCGCGTGCTCATCACGTCGATCGTCGGCGAGGTGACCACGGTCATCCAGACGCAGGCGGACGCGACCAAGCTTCAGTTCGACCCCACGGACGCCGGCGCGACGCAGGATCTCTGCGCCACCCTGGACATCACCGCCGATGCGGTCGGCACGATGTACTCGATCACCGGCACACCGGCCACGGCCATGCAGGACGCGCTGAACTTCGTGTCTTCGGACAAGATGCTGGCGCGACCTCTCCTGCTGAAGCCCGGCGCGATCCTGCTCAACTGCGCCGCCACGAACACCGGCTCGGTGAAGTGGTCGCTCACGTACGTTCCGCTGGACACCGGAGCTTCGGTTTCCGCGGCCTGATCACCGGGGATCCTGTTGAAGGCAGGATCCCCGGTTACCAAGGAGTAGGCAGATGCCGAAGAGCAGCAACTACGGTGCGAGCTACCCGGACGGCGCGATCATCGCGCACAACGGTGAGGTCACGAACGAGGCCGATCCGGACTCGGACGCGCCGCGCTACGAGGACACGCGCCCGACCATCGAGACCGACGGCAAGCAGACGGCCGACGAGCGCGGCGAGGACAACCCGACCACCACACATCGCGAGACGGCGCACGAGGCCGGCGACGGTGAGCAGCCGAAGCAGGCCGAGACGGCCGAGCGCGCGGACGAAAAGTCCAAGCCGACCGCGCTCGACTCCGGCAACGACACCGGTCGCAAGCCGGCGCCGCGCAAGGGCACGCTCTCCTCGGTCAAGAACACCGACAAGAACTAAGGGCAGGTAGCCGTGACCGACGCGTACTTCACTCCCGCCGCCGAAGGCTTCATCGACGGCACGATTGATCTTGACACTGCGGTGATCAAGTGCGCACTCGTTCGCGGCTACACCTTCTCTGCCTCGCACAAGTTCGTCTCCGACGTCACCGGCGCGGGCGGCACCCTGAACGGGACGTCCGCCGCGCTGACCTCCAAGAGCGTCACCGGTGGCGTATTCGATGCCGCGGACCCGACGATCACAGCCGTAGCCAGCGCGAGCAACCACGGTCTGCTCCTGTTCCAGGCGAGCGCCGTTACCGGCGGCGCGGACGTCGCGTCGAGCGCTCAGCGCGTGATCGCCTGGTACGACTCGTCCGTGATCCAGCCAGGCACCGGTGACGTGAGCGTGGCCTTCTCCAACGGCACAAACAAGATCCTCAAGGTCGGCTAGCCGATGGTCGCCGAAAACCTCTTCGGCACCGAGACGCCGGCACTGAACAACCTCACCGACTCGGCGACGTACTGTCTTGCCACGAACTTCACGCCCGCCGTCTCCGGCACCATCACGGCCGGCAGGTACTTCTTTCCTGACGCCGCGGGATCCGGCTACACGGTGGGCATCTACCGTGTCTCGGACCAGGCGTCATTGGGTAGTGCCTCGTTCCCCGTGACGAGTTCCGGTTGGCAGGTCTCCAACGCGCTCAGCGTGGCGGTCACCGGTGGCGTCGAATATCAGGTCTCGATCTTCATCCCTGAACGCTACGTGGCCACCACGAGTTACCCCTGGCCGAAGATATCGGGCAACCTCACCGCCGGGACGGACAACGGATGGCTTGCCATCACGCCCGTGTCCAACCAGTTCGCCACGATCGAGTCCGGCAACGGAGCCTCGTATTTCGCCGATGTGGTCTTCGAGGCCGACGAGGTGGGCGGCGGGAGCATTTCCGCCGGCGGGCTCGCCGTTCCGATCGCGCTCGGCGGACCAGTACTCAGTCAGACTCTGGCGCTGAGTACTGGTGGACTCGCTGTTCCGATCGCACTCGGCGCTCCCACGCTCAGCCAGACCCTGGCGCTGAGTATTGGTAGCCTCAGCCTCCCGATCGCGCTCGGCGCTCCCACGCTCAGCCAGACCCTGGCGCTGAGTATTGGTAGCCTCAGCCTCCCGATCGCGCTCGGCGCTCCCACGCTGGCGGGCCCTCCGGACGACCTCGCGATCACCGCGGGCGGTCTGGCTGTCCCGATCGCGCTCGGCCCGCTCACGCTGGGCGGCGCGACCTACGCACCGCCGGACACGGGCGGATCGTGGGAGTCCCTGCGCGGCATCGTTCACGAGGCACGCGCCGACCACGCGCGCAACCTCGCGCGTGAGGCCAACCCGCTGGACTGCCCGGAGCACGGCTGGCCGCTTGAGCTGACACCTCGCGGCCGGCATTGCAAGTTCGGTGGTCACACCGTCTGAAGGCGGCGCTGCCGGCGACGCTCGCGGTCCCGGTCTCGCTTGTCCTCGGCCCACGCGTCGCAGCACTCTCGATCGGTCACCTCGCCGTGGCGCAGATGGCGCTTGTAGGCGCGGACGGTGCCGCAGGCGGGGATCTCCTTCGGCTTCCAGTCCGGATCCTTCTGTAGAGCTGTCGCGAGCGCATGCGCTCGCCGGCACGGTGTGCAGGCGCGCTCGCGGCGTTTGAGGTGGCGCTTGTAGGCGGCATCGGTGCCGCACGGCTTCAACGGCTGAGTCATACCTCAACTATATCAGATGTGTGATCAGTGCAAAGAGCCGCGGCCGTCCTGGTCTAAGATCAGGCCGAGATCGAACAACCGCATAGCCAGAGGTCCCGCGCAGAAAGCAGCCGCGAGCATGACCGAGATCGAAATCCCGTACTGCACGCGTCGTGCCGTGCAGCGCGAGTTGGGCTATGCCGACTCCGTGCGCCTGAACAAGCGCATCGACGAAAAGATCTTGCAAGCCTCCCGGGACGTCGAAGCTCTCTGCCACCGGCGCTTCTACCCGTGGACCGGAACGCGGCTGTTCGACGTCCCCGAGACAGACACACTCTTCCTCGGCGAGAACGAATTGGCAGAGGTGGACGCGATCACCTCTGGCGCATCAGCCATGACCGCGGACGACTACGTGCTCCGCCCGTCCTCGGGACCGCCGTACACGCGCCTGGACGTCCGCTGGTCCGGATCGGTCGGATGGGAATCCGATCAGACCTGGCAAGAGGCCATCGCGATCACCGGCACCTATCACTACCCAGTGCGCCAGGAGGCCGGCCCGGACCTCGCCGGCTCGATCACCGACTCCGCCACCACGCTGCAAGCGTCCACGTCGGAGTACGCCAGCGCCGGCAGCCTCCTGCTCATCGAAGACGAGCGCCTGCTGGTCACCGGTGAGCGCTCGGTGGATACCGGCGTCGCGCTGACTGCTGCTCTGGCCGCGAACAAAGGGCAGAGCACGGTGACCGTGGATGACGGTGATGCCATCGAACTCGGTGAGCAGATCATCATCGATGGCGAAACGATGTTCGTGGAACACATCCTCGGGGACACGCTCATCGTCACCCGCGGTCAGAACGGCTCAGTGCTCGCCGCGCACGAGATCGGCGCGCAGGTCTGGGCGCCGCGCAGTCTCACCGTCACCCGCGGCATCCTCGGCAGCACACCCGCAGCGCACGCCGGAGATACGCAGATCTACCTATTGCGCGCGCCGTCGCTCGTGGAGGAACTGACTATGGCGTACGCCATCACCGCGCTCGAACAGGGTTCGAGCGGCTACGGTCGCGTCGTCGGCTCGGCGGACAACCAACGCGAGGCTGCCGGCCGCGGTGTGCAGGCGCTGGCCGATCGCGTGTACGCCGCTTACGGCCGCAAGGCGCGAGGCCGGGCGATCTGATGGCTACTGTCCGAGGACCGTTCTTCAGCTCGCACGCCGACAACATCGTCGATTCCGGCTGCAACCTTCTGGAGAAGCGTCTCGCCGCTGCCGCGCACTGGCGCCTTCAGATCAAGATGCACGGCTACTTCCGGCACCCCACCCCGTACTACTGGACGCGCGTGATCGATAAGCCTCGCGCGGATTACCACGTGGTCACCGATCAGGGAGTGATCTATGGCCCCTGGCTGGAAGGCGTGGGGAGCCGCAACCGGAGCACCCGCTTCAAGGGCTACTTCCACTTCCGGCAGACCACGCAGTCCATGAACGACAGGAAGTCGGTGGCGTTCATCGTGGATCCGGTCATCTCGGACATCGTGAAGGTGCTGAACGGATGATCAATTCCCTTGATCTCGTCGAGTCTGTGGCCAGTCACGCCATGGCCAGCGGGCGCTTCAGCTTCGTCAACCAGCATGAGCCGAAGTCGCCACCCGGCACCGATATCTACGCCGCGGTCTGGGTGGCCAGTGTCGGGCCTGCGCCGGCCTACTCCGGCCTGGCCGCGACCACCGCATACGTTGTGCTCAACGTGCGCATCTACACGAACATGATCGGCGAACCGCAAGACATGATCGACCCGAAGATCATGGAAGCCGTGGACGATCTGATGACGCGCTACTCCGCGGACTTCACCCTAGATGGCCTCGCCATGGCGATCGACCTCCTCGGCCAGGGTGGGCAGAACCTGAGCGCGGAAGCCGGCTACGTCCAGATCGGCGGCAAGGAAGGTGCGATGTACCGAGTGATGACGATCAATCTTCCGATGATCATTGAGAATGCATGGGTGCAGGCGCCGTGAGCAAGCAGAGCGGACTCGGTGATCAGCTCCTGATCGACGGTTATGTGCTGTCCGGAGACATCGGCAGCCTCAGCCGCATCGGCGGCGGCAATACACCGGTCGACATGACGGCGATCGACAAGCTCGCCATGGAGCGCGCTGGTGGCATCCTGGCCGGCGCGATCGAGTTCACCTCCTACTTCAACGATGCAGCCGGTCAGGCGCACCCCGTGCTCTCTGCGCTACCCACCGCGGATCGCATCGCCACTTACCTGCGTGGCTCCGGGATCGGCTCGCCGGCAGCGAGCCTGCTCTCACTCCAGATCGGCTACGACCCCACGCGTGCCGAAGACGGCTCGCTCACCATGAACTCCTCCATGCAGTCCACGGGCGGGCTGCCGCTGGAGTGGGGAGAGCAGCTCACCGCCGGCGTGCGCACCGACACGGCAGCGACCAACGGCGCGTCGTTCGACGGCACCGCCTCCTCCTCGTTCGGCGGCTCCGCCTATCTGCACGTCCGCTCGGTCACCGGCACCTCAGTAACGGTGACTTTGCAGGACTCCGCCGACAACTCCTCGTGGGCCAACATCACCGGCGGCGCGTTCACCGCGGCGACCACGCGCGGCGCGCAGCGGTTGGCGATCACCGGCACCGTGCGCCGCTACGTCCGGGCGATCACCTCGGGGACGTTCACGAACGCGCAGTTCATGGTTGCCTTCACCCGACACCAGACCGCGGTGAGCTACTGATGACCGAGAAACGCGGGCAGCAGAAGGCGCCGAAGACGCAGCGGCCGTCTCGCTTAGAGAAGACTCCGGCGCCGGCGCCTGTCTCGCGGACGATGGCGCGCCGATGCTGCCTGAGTTGCTGGGGGAAGTGCCGTCATGCCTGAACCGTTCCGGCCGATCGCGCCGCAGGGCCCCGTTCAGGCCTACAAGACGTACGCGGTTCGGCAGCCGCTCGCCACGCACTGGCGCAAGGCGACCTGCGAAGAGATTAACTGCCCCGCCTTCCTCAACGGCTGGGTCACGCGCGTGCCGTGGGGATCGCCGGAGGCGGACTACATCATCGCCGGCCGCCACCGGCGTCGGTTCAAGGAGACGACCGGCATCGACTCGGCGGAGCGCGAGTTCATGTTCGCGCCTGGCCAACCCTGCTGGCGCGCGTCCGAGCACCAAGCGCCGCTCGGCCGGCCACCCCTGTTCATCGTCCGCGGGGGTGACTACCGCGGGAACCCGGCCGGCGATCGGCGCGTGCACGTGCGGGCGGAGGACTGGCGCGATGATCTCGGCGAGCACCTCATCATGATCAAAGATCGACAGGCGCGGGGGTAAGCCATGACCAAGAAGGTTGTCTATTTCGGCGGCAGCCAGATGGACGCAATGGTGATGGCTCATCTGACCGAGGCCGGCATAGACCCAGCCATCGTCTACGGCTACACGCTTGAACGCGCCAATGACGGCACGTCGACGCTGACGCTTAAGATCCACTTCAACGACAAGCCGGCCGCGGCCGAGAAGGAAGGGTAGTTGATCATGAGCAAGGAAACCGGCCTCGGGTGGACCACGCTCAGCGTGGATGACTCCTCGGGCTCCGTGCAGGACATCAGGAACGACGTCACCAACTTCAACTTCTCCACGCCGCGCGCCGTGCAGGACGTCACCGGCATCGACAAGAGCGCCATCGAGCGACTCCTCCTCCTGGCAGACTTCTCGACCACGCTGAACGGCGTGTTCAACGATGCAGCCGGCAAGAGCCACGCCGTTCTCAAGACGGTTTCGAGTACGAGCGTGGCGCGGACCATGTCGATCGCGATCTCCGGCCAGACGCTCGCGAACGAAGTCCTGTTCACCGACTATCAGCTCACGCGTGCGCAGGACGGCTCGCTGGTCTGGACGGCCCCCGGCTCTCTGGCCGATGGCACCGTCCCTGCTTGGTCGTAACCCGTGGCCTTCATCGTCAAGCGGAAGATCCTCACGCTCCAGTTCGAAGAGGGCCATGACCTCTTCGGCGCCACCGTGCGCTGCCGATCAGCCAGCCTCGGCACGCTCATGGAGGTCGGCGAGGAGGCCGAATTGGCGCGCACCGGCGGCGGCGCTGTGCTCAGCCGCGTGCGCGACCTCCTCACCGTCTTTACCGACCGGATCGAGTCGTGGGACCTGGCGGACGAGGACGGCACGGAGATCCCTCCGACCGTCGATGGCTTACTCATGCTGGACGCGGACGTCGCGCTGGACCTCGTGCTCACCTGGGTAGACGTGATCATGAGCGTCAAGGGTGACCGTGACCTGGGAAAAGACTCCACCTCTGGCGAACCGTTCCCGGAGGCATTGCTGCCGATGGCAGTCGCGTAGAGAAGCCCATCGAACTTAGCCACGCGGAGACGGTGATCGCCCTCTGCGACCGGTGGAACAAGTTGCCGGAAGAGATCCTCGCCATGGACGCCAGCGGATTGCGGCTACTGGAGATCATCAGGCTCGGTAAGGGAGAGGAGGTGACCGACGATGCCGAATGAAGTCTTGATCATCGTCAAGGCGCGCAACGACACGCGCGCCGTCTTCGCGCAGATTCGCCAGGACGCGCGCAATCTTGGCGGTGAGATGGGAGAGGACGTCTCCACCAACTTCAGCCGCTCGATGCGTGAGGGGGTGCAGCGGGAGGCGGCCAACTCCGGCGGTGATATTGCCCGGATGGGTGACTCCATCGGCGACTCGGTGAGCCGGCGCATCTCCGAGCGCGTGACCGAGCGTCTCACCCGCGACGTCAACGGCCGGCTACGCGACTCCCGCGGCCGGTTCGCCGGAGGCTCATCGTCGGAATCCTCCTCGCGCAGTGGCGGGCTCGGTGGCCGTGAGCGCGTGCAGGTCGATGTGGACGTGGACAAGAAGTCGCTGATGGGCCGTCTGGGTGAGATCGGCAAGAACATCCAGGACAAGATCACCGGAGCGCTCGGCGCGGGCTTCACCTCGTTCTTCTCCGGCGACGCGTTGACCATCATCGCCAAGGCGTTCACCGTCGGCGGACTCGTCACCGTGCTGCTGCCCACGTTGGGCGCTGCGATCTCCTCGGTTCTGCTCACCTCGTTCGGTACCGGTGCGATCGGCGCCGGATTCTCCTTGGCGATCAAGAACGATCCGAAGCTCAAAGAGGGACTGAAGGATCTCAAGCAGCGCTTCAAGGACATCGGTAAGGACTACGGCGAGTGGTTCGAGCTGCCCACGCAGAAGCTCTTCGACGGTATGAACAACGTCGCCGATCAGGCGGCCAGCGCATCCGACAGGATCGGCGCGGCGCTGGCGCCGGCCGCGGACAAACTTGGCAGCCAGGGCCTGACCGGCTTTCTGCAGAACCTGATCCCCGGGCTGGAGCGCTTCGCCAAGGCCAGCGAGCCACTGGTGGAGACCTTGGCCGATGAGCTGCCCGGCATCGGCCAGGCGCTGACGGATATGTTCGACACGATCGGCAGCCAGGGCGATGACGCCAACCTGTTCTGGAACGACTTCCTGAATCTGCTCCAGCACGGCATCCGGTTCGTGGGTCAGCTTATCGCCGCGCTCACCAGCATGTACTCCGTGGTCCGGCCGGTCATCGTCGGCCTGATGACCGTGTTCATGAAGTTCTTCCAGCTCCTCCTGGCCGGCGCTGACGAAGCATTCGGCTGGATCCCCGGCATCGGCGGCAAGCTGCACTCTGCCCGGCAGAAGTTCGCCGAGTTCAGCAAGAAGGTCAACGCCGAACTCAAGTCCATCGATGACGTGGACGTGACGGTCCGGATCCGCCAGGTCTATACGACCGTGGGGACCGCGGCCGTGGGCGTGGGCAAGATCCTCTCCCGCCGCGCCGCCGGCGGCATCTCCGGCGCGGCATCCGGTGGCGTCCGCAACGGCCTCACCTGGGTCGGTGAGCACGGGCCGGAACTCGCTCAGATCGCGCCGGGTGGTCGCGTGTGGTCCAATCCCGATTCCATGCGGTTTGCGCAGCGCGCCGCGGATCGCCTCGGCGGGCAGCCGCTCCTGTTCCGCCTCATGCTGGACGGCCGGATCTTGGCCGAGCAGCTCCTGGACCCGCAACGCGAGATCGTGAATCACCGCTTCGGCGGCAGCGTTCAGGCCGCGCTGGGACGGCCGCACTGATGGCGCTTCAGGCGATCAAGCAAGAGATCAAGATCGATGGTGCATGGACCGCGGTCACCTCCGACACGCGTGGCCTCGGTCGCGACGTCCGGATCACCCGCGGCTCCTCGGCGGAGCAGGCGAACATCGCCTCTGACGTCGCCTCCTTCTACCTGGACAACCTGGACGGCCGCTACTCCAACCGCAACCCGCTGTCCCCGTACTACCGCCTCCTTGGCCTCTACACGCCATACCGGTGTTCGATCACGCAGGCCGGGACCAGCCTGCGGCTCACCGATACGAACACACCGGGCACCCGCGACTACGACGGGGCCCGCGCGTGGACCGCGGACAAGGCCAGCCTCGATATCACCGGTGACATCGATATCCGCATCGACGCTGAGGCGGACGACTGGTACGGCCGGCTCGGCCACGTCCTGGCCGGCAAGTACGTCATCAGCGTGGATCAGCGAGCATGGGCCTTCTGCACGGACCAGCACGGCTACCTGATGCTCATCTGGTCCACGAACGGCGCAGTGAGCGGCCGCATCGTGCAGCGCAGTACAGCCACCATCGCCGGCCGCGGCCGGCAGGCGTTCCGCGCAACGCTGGACGTCAACAACGGCGCCGGCCAGTACGCGCTCACCTTCTACACGTCCACCTCGATCAACGGCACCTGGACGCAGCTCGGCTCCACGATCACCGGCACCACCGGTACCACCAGCATCTTCGCCTCGAACGCGCCGCTTGAAGTCGGCACGACCGGTAACGCCGGAGGTCGTGGCATCTTCGCCACCTCCTTCAACGCCGATCCGTTCACGGGCAGGATCTATTCGTTCGAGCTGCGCAACGGCATCGCCGGCACGGTGGTCGCACGGATGGACGCGACGGCGCAGGCGTCCGGTACCACCTCCTGGTCCGACGGCCTCGCCTCGCCGAATACCTGGGCCCTCGCGGCGAGCGCGGAGATCACCGACGCGGACTACCGGTTTCATGGTGAAATCCCCGAGTTTCCCTCAGAGTGGGACACGACCGGCACGGACGTCGTAGTCAACATCAGCGCATCCTCGGTGGCTGAGCGCCTGATGTCCGGCCAGAAGCCGCTGCGCTCGCCGATCTATCGCAACCTCACCCGGTATGCCATGGATGGGTACTGGCCGATGGAGAGCGACCTGGGCGCCACCACGATCGGTGCCTATGTCGGCAAGACCGGCTACATGAAGTCCGCGGCGTTCGGCACCGCGCCTGATCTGCCCGGCTCGGCCGGCGCGCTCGGCTTCACCGACGATGACGGGTACGCGTCCGGCGTGGCCGTCACGACCGGCGCGGTGAGCGCGCAGAGTTTCGCGCTGTTCTACTTCAAGTTCGATGCCATCCCCGCGGCCAACCGGGAGATCTTCTCCATCTACTACCGGGGCGGCACCGTCTACAAGGCGACCTTCAACGTCTCCACCACGAACTACTCCATGGAGCTGTTCGACCGTAACGGCACCTCGCTGTTCTTCTCGAACGCATCGTTCGGGGCCGGCGCCGAGCCGAATCAGTGGATCGCCATGCGGCTACTCATGGACCAAAACGTCAACTTCGAGTGGGGCTGGTACGCGGTCGGCGCGCCGGTACTGTACGGCATGACGGGATCGTTCGCCGGCACGTCCGGGCGCGCTTCGTCCTGGATCTCCTGGCCGTTCACCGGCAAGAGCGACCTCCAGATCGCCCACGTCGCGCTCTCGCGCGAAGATCTCGAATTCACCGGCGCCGACTTCACCATGAGCACGAACGGCTACGTCGGCGAGAACGCCCGCGACCGCGCCATGCGGCTGGCCGCCGAGCTAGGTATCCCGTTCTGGTGGATCGGTCCGGACTCCATCGACGGTGAGGATCAGACGCCGACGATGGGGGCGCAGGGATTGCTGTTCCCGATGGACCTGTTCCAGGAGTGCGCGGACATCGACGGCGGCATCCTGCACGCGCCGCGGGACAAGCTCGGTCTCGCGATCCGTTCGTACTACTCCCTGCTCAACCGCTCCGGGCCCACGCTGGACTACGCGGCTCACGTCTTCTCCGGCTCGCTGCGACCGCGGGAGAACCGGGACATCCGCAACGACGTGACGATCACGCGCGCTGACGGCTCCTTCGGCCGATGGGTCAAGGAGGAAGGCCCGAACAACGTCAACCCGAGGGAGGACGATCCCGACGGCGTTGGCCTGTTCGACGTCTCCATCCCGCGCAACGCGAGCGAGGATAGACAACTCATCCCTCTTGCACAGCGCGAGGTGCTCCTGGGGACGTGGGACGAACTCCGGTTCTCGGTAGCCACGCTCGAACTGCACCGCTCCGAGGTGACCGTCGACGATGCTGCCTGGCTGGATCTCGGCCGGCCGTTCATCCTGTCGAACCTGCCGGTGTACGCCGGGGGGCCGACGGTGACGACGGAGATCGTGCGCGGCTACACGGAGATGATCTCCAACATCACGCGCACGATCGACTTCAACCTGACGCCATACGGGCCTTACCTCACCGGCGTCTACGGGCTGTCTGCACGGCGTTACGGCGCGAAATATACGACACTGAAAACCGGTGTCAACTCGACGGCCACCTCCCTGACCTTCTCCTCCTCGGACGTCCGGGAGCATTGGGGCACCACGGCCGAGCCGTACTCAGTGCTCATCGCCGGTGAGCTGATCACCGTGACCAGCATGGGCTCGGTGAGCGGATCCGGCCCGTATGACCAGACGGCCACGGTCACGCGCAGCGTGAACGGGATCGTGAAGTCGCTCGACGCCGGCGAGCCGATCCAGATATTCCTACCCGCCCGATGGGGCATGAGAGCGAGGCCCTGATGGTTGCCGTCGGAGACATCGTCTACCCCACCGACCTCGACGAGTACGACCGCGTCCGCTGGGTGGCCGGCGGCGCGCTCACCGGCTCGGCCGGCCCTACCGTCGGCACGACCGAGCTTGCCGTGCTGACGATCGGCTCAGCCACCTACGAGGCGAACACGGCGTACAAGTTCATCGCGACCGGTCCCGCCTCGGTATCCACCGGGACCAACTCGCCGTTGTTCCGGGTGCGCAAGACGAACACTGGCGGGCAGCAGTTGGACGGATGGCGCACCCTGATCGCCACCGGCGCCGTGCACGGCACGCACTACACCGGCTACTTCCAGGTCGGCGGCAGCGCCGTCGCCGCGGCGCTATGCCTGACCATGAACGGAACGGCCGGCTACACGGTATCCATCGGCGCGTCCGGCACGGCGCCGTGCACGCTGAACGTCTACCGCGTGGGCGATGCGGCTGATTTCTCGTGGGCGCCCACGCTCGCGTGATCCCGTACGCTGCACGGGGAAAGGAAGACTCATGACCATCGCCGTATTCCTGTACCTGATTGCCGTCGTGCTCGGCCTGGTGGCTGCTTTCGTGAGCGCTTCTCGCGTCAATCTGCTGGCGCTCGCCGTCGCCTTCCTGGCCGCAGGCTCTCTCGCGGAGCTGATGCAGTGAAGTCCATCGAGTACCCGGACCTCCTCTGGATCCCGCCGAAGTCCTGGACGAACGCCAACCGAAGCGCCGTCCAACTGGTGGTCATCCACACGACCGAGGGCAGCGCGCGGCCGGAATCCGCGGAAGACGGCGCCGCGTACGACGCGCGCCGCACCGACGGCACGAGCGCGCACTACTTCCATGACTCGAACTCCACTGTTCAGTGCGTGCACACCGCGGATCAGGCGCACACCGCCCGCGCGCAGGGCAACAAGCGCGGCATCCACCATGAGCTGTGCACTACCGTCAAGCGCGCCGGCACCTGGGACGACGAGTACCACGCCGCGCTTCTGCGGCAGGCGGCCAGGCAGGCAGCGCGGGACGCGCGGAAGTGGAACATTCCGATCCGCAAGCTCAGCGCCGCGCAGGTCGCTGCCGGCGTGAAGGGCTTCTGCGGTCACGCGGACATCACGCAAGCGTTCCCGCAGGACGGCGGCACGCACACCGACCCCGGGAAGTCTTTCCCGTGGTCCCGCTTCATTGCCTTGGTGAGCAAGGAAGCGGGCTTCATCGACGACAAGGACGACGACATGGACGCTTCCGAGGTTGCTGCTGAGGTGGTCAAGCAGCTCATGGCTCGCAGGATCAAGGACGCTGCCGATCCTGAGCGCTCCCTTCCGTGGGAGACCTGGATCCAGTACACCGACGCGCGCCGCAATCAGATTCTGGCCGCGGTCGCGAAGACGCAGGCCACCGCAGAGAAGATCCTCGCGAACGTCCAGATGGACGATAACGATCGCGAGATCCTGGCCGCGCAGATCGACGCCCGGGCGGCGGAGTTGCTGGCTGAGCTGAAGGAACTCCAGCCGGTAGACCCGACTTCCTGAGCTGCTGATCCGATACTTCCTCTCCCCCGTAAGGTGGATCATGAGTGACCATGCGACCTGGACTGCCCACGCTTCTGCGCGACACGGTGGCATGGGTGGGAGGGTGGCTGATCATGTTCCGCCAGGCGGGCGTGTTCTTCGATCCGCCACCCCATCCGAACGACACGGCGCTGTACGTGGCGGGAATACTTATCGGCGCCCCCGGCCTGTTGCAGCTCTGGCAGGCGCGCTCCGGCGGAGCAGCCTCTACGGCCGCATCGCTGCCGGAGGCTCCCTTGCCGGCGTCATCGGAATCATCGCCTGGCGCATCCTCGGGAGCTGAGTGACTGTGCCGCTGAAGCGATGGTTTCGCGAGCACGGTCACCCCGGCTGGTACTCCTGGGTAGTGGTGGTCGGTCTCACCGCGGCCAGCGCGGCACTGTCCGTGGTGGTCAACCTCAACCTCACGCAGAACGCGATCGAGAACGACAGGCGAGCGCAGGCGGAGGCCGACGTAAAGGCGCAGCAGTTGGCAGAGGTTAATCGGCGCGGGCTGTGCGGCGTGTTCCTGGCGCAGGAGCGCGTCTTCAGTGAGGCCGAGAGCGAGGTCGGCAAAGCAGCGGCCAAGGCATGGCATGATCTGGCCGTGACGTATCGCTGTTACGAGAGGTGATGACCATGGGTAACCCGATCAACCAGGGCCCGAACGGTGACGGCTCACACGCACTGGCCAAGGAGTCCAAGGTCGGCATCGCCGTCCAGTGGGCGTTGACGGTCGGCGCAACCGGCGTACTCGCCTGGCTCACCGACTTGGACACTTCGACGTGGTCCGGCTGGTGGGCCGGTACCGCGGTCGCCGCTGCGGCCGGCGTGTCCGGTCTGCTCACGGCCTGGCTCAAGAAGAATCGCTGAGCTACGCTGCGCATGTTGGCGTGGTGACCGACACGGAAGAAGGGGCCCTCCCCGGTGGATGCGGGAGGGCCCCTTCTTCTACGTCTAATCCCAATCGATCGTCATCGGCGCACCGTCACCGATGCCACGGCTACCGCGGTCGCCGTCACCGTTCCACCCCCGCTTGAACGCCGGCCGGCAAGCATCAGGAGCACGAGGCCGGCGAGCACGGCGCCGGCGAAGGTCAGGAACGCTGCCGTGTTGAGCGCGGTAAGCAGCCACCAGCCGGCCGCGAACATGCCGGCCAGGAACGCGATCACGATGCCGGCGACGATGGCCGCTTTGCGGCGCGCGGACATCCGCCTGCGCGGCTCGCGCAGGACGCGCACGGGGATCTCCCAGAGCTGAACGTCCTGATTCCAGAGCGGCTTGCGGCGCAGGCGCTCGATCTCGCCTGCCTGCTCCATGCGCGCGATGTCCGCCATGAGTACGTGCTTCTGGTGATAGCCGGCGCTGTAGACGCGGGTGGGCCGGGCGGGCGCCGCGGCCGGCGTGCGGACCACGAGCGCGCCGGGGCGCATGACCAACGTCTTGTCGGGGGTGCTCATGCCCTGGTATTCC
>Ga0247770_1000364_pt1 | contig 44345 bp, 19 predicted proteins | sample UWRJL136409B6_FD_179943 | JGI IMG/M metagenome (GOLD analysis project Ga0247770, IMG submission 179943) | Plant litter microbial communities from Arlington Agricultural Research Station in Wisconsin, United States - UWRJ-L136-409B-6 | ecosystem: Environmental > Terrestrial > Plant litter >... | reverse complement strand
CCCGACGCCCAGGCGAGCGAGGTGGCGCGCCAGCCGGTTGGCCCGCGCGTTCAGCTCGCGGTAGGGAAGCGACTCGTCCTCGAAGACCACGGCCACGGCGTCCGGCGTCCGCTCCGCCCGCGCCTCGATCAGGTGGTGGATGCAGGCGCGCGACGGATACTCCGCCGACGTGCGGTTCCACGCCTCGACCACCAGCCGGCGCTCGTCATCCCCCGCCAGCTCCAGGGCGGAGAGGCGTGCGTCGGCGTCGGCGGCCACCTGCTCCAGCACGCGCTCCAGGTGGCCCAGCATCCGCTGGACGGTGGCGCGATCGAAGAGGTCCGTGCTGTACTCGATCGTCGCGCGGAGCCCGTCGTCCTTCGGAGCGACGTAGAGCGTGAGGTCGTACTTGCTGGTCGCGCTCTCGGCGTAGCTCCGCCGCATCCGCAGGCCGGGGAGCTCCGCGCGGGAGCGGTCGGCGTCCTCCAGCGCGAAGGCGACCTGGAAGAGCGGCGAATGGCTCAGCGAGCGCCCCGGCTGCAGCTCCGCCACCAGCCGGGCGAAGGGCACGTCCTGGTGCTGGTACGCGCCCAGCGCCGCCTCGCGCACCCGCCGCAGCGCCGCGCGGAACGACGGATCGCCCGACAGGTCCGCGCGCAGCACCAGCGTGTTGGCGAAGAAGCCGATCAGCTCCTGCACCTCGCGCCGCGTCTGCCCCGCCACGGGGCTGCCGACGACCACGTCGCCGCTCCCGGAGTAGCGCGCCAGCAGCGCCTGGAAGGCGGCCAGGAGCACCATGTACAGCGTGGCGCCCTCGCCGCGCCCCAGCGCCTCCAGGCGCGCGCGCAGCCCGGCCGGGAGCACCGCGTGCACGGTGGCGCCGCGGAACGACTGGAGGGCGGGGCGCGGATGGTCGGTGGGGAGCTCCAGCAGCGCGGGCGCGCCGGCCAGCCGCTCCTTCCACCACGCCACCCGCCGCTCCAGCACCTCGCCCGCCAGCTGCTCCCGCTGCCACGCCGCGTAGTCGGCGTACTGCACGGGAAGCGGGGGGAGATCGGGATGGCGGTCCTCCCGGAACGCCGCGTACGCCGCCGCCAGCTCGCGGAAGAGCGCCTCCACCCCCCACTCGTCGACGGCGATGTGGTGCATGGAGAGGAGAAGGACGTGCTCCGCCGCCTCCAGCCGCAGCAGCACCCCGCGGAAGAGCGGCCCGGCCGCCAGGTCGAAGGGCCGCTCCGCCTCCTCCGTGGCGCGCCGCTCCGCCGCCGCCTCGCGCTCCGCGTCGTCGAACGACGACAGCTCCTCCACCGGGAGCCGGAACCCGCCGAACGGCGCGATCACCTGCACCGGCGCCCCGTCGCTCTCCCCGAAGGTGGTGCGCAGCGACTCGTGGCGGCGGACGATCTCGCCCAGCGCGCGCTCCAGCGCCGGCGCGTCCAGCGCGCCCGAGAGGCGGACGACGGCGGTGATGTTGTAGAAGGCGCTCTCCGGGAGCATCCGCTGCAGGAACCAGAGCCGCTCCTGCGCGAACGACAGCGGCAGCGGGCCGGAGCGGTCGACGGGAACGATCGGCAGCGGCCGCGGCTCGCCCGAGCTCCGCAGCGCCTCCACGCGCTCCGCCAGCTCCGCCACCGTGGGCGCCTGGAAGATCGCCGCCACCGACAGCTCCACCCCGAACACCTCCGGGATCCGCGCCGCCACGCGGGTGGCCAGGAGCGAGTGCCCGCCCAGCGCGAAGAAGTCGTCCGTGACGCCCACCCGCTCGCACCGCAGCACCTCGGCCCAGATCCCCGCCAGCATCTCCTCCACCGGCGTGCGCGGCGCCGCGAATCCGCCGTCTCCCCCGCCCCGCGCCTCGTCCGGCTCCGGGAGCGCCCCGCGGTCCAGCTTCCCGTTGGCCGTGAGCGGGATGCGGCCGATCTCCACGAAGGCGGCCGGGACCATGTGCTCCGGGAGATGGCGCTTCAGCGCGTCGCGCAGCCCGGACGCGGAGGGCGCGCCCTCTCCCGCCGGCACCACGTAGGCGACGAGCCGCGCATCCTCCCCCTCGCCCCGCACGACCACGGCGGCGGAAGCGATGCCCGGCTGGGCCAGGAGCGCCGCCTCGATCTCCCCCGGCTCGATCCGGAAGCCGCGCACCTTCACCTGCTGGTCGATGCGCCCCAGGTACTCCAGCGTCCCGTCCGCCCGCCACCGCGCCAGGTCGCCCGAGCGGTAGAGCCGCGCCCCCGCCTCGCCCCCGAAGGGATCGGGGACGAAGCGCTCCGCCGTCAGCGCGGGGCGGCCCAGGTAGCCGCGCGCCAGCCCCGCGCCGCCCACGTGCAGCTCGCCGGGGATGCCGACCGGCGACGGGGATCCGGCCGGGTCCAGGACGTACGCCCGGAGGTCGGGGATCGGCACGCCGACGGTGCTCCCGGCGCCCGGATCGCGAAGCTCCTCGCCGGTGACGGTGTGCCAGGTCACGTGGACGGTGGTCTCCGTGATCCCGTACATGTTCACCAGCCGAGGCCGCCCGGGCCCGTAGCGGTCCAGCCACCCGCGCAGGCTCTCGTACCGCAGCGCCTCGCCGCCGAAGACCACCACGCGGAGCGCGTCCAGCGGCTCGGCCTCGCCCGCGTCCACCTCGGCCAGCGCGCGGAAGGCGGAGGGCGTCTGGTTGAGCACCGTCACCCCCTCGCGCCGAAGGAGCGCGCGGAAGGCGGACGGGTCGCGCGACGTCTCCCGGGGGACCACGACCAGCCGCCCGCCGTGGAGGAGCGCCCCCCAGATCTCCCACACCGAGAAGTCGAAGGCGTACGAGTGGAAGAGCGTCCACACGTCCTCCGCCCCGAATCCGAACGACGATTCGGTGGACGAGAAGAGGCGGAGCACGTTCCCGTGCGTCACGCCGACGCCCTTCGGTTGCCCAGTGGAGCCCGAGGTGTAGATGACGTAGGCGAGATGGTCGGCCGAGACCTCGATCCCCAGGTCGTCCGGGAGCTCGTCGGCGGGCGCGTCGTCCAGCGAGAGGATCTCGATCCCCTCCACGGGGACGCGGTCGCGGAGGCCGGGCTGGGCCAGGAGGATGCGGATCCCCGAATCCTCCGCCATGTACGCGAGCCGCCCCGCCGGATACGCCGGGTCCAGCGGGACGTACGCCGCCCCGGCCTTGAGGATCGCCAGCACCCCGGCGACCAGGTCGGTCGACCGCTCCGCGCACAGCCCGATCCGCGACTCCGGCCCGGCGCCGAGCGCGCGGAGGCGCCGCGCCAGGCGGTTGGCCCGCGCGTTCAGCGCCGCGTAGGTCAGCGATTCGCCGGCGAACGTCACCGCGGCGGCGTTGGGACTGGCGGCGGCGCGCGCCTCGAAGCGCCGGTGCAGCGCGCCGTCGGCCGGGAAGCGCTCCCCCGCCCCGCTCCACTCCGCCACCAGCATCTCCCGCTCCCCCGCCCGCAGCAGCGGAAGGCGCGACAGCCGCGTGTCCGGCGCCGCCACCGCCGCCTCCAGCAGCACCCCCAGCCGCGCGGCGATCCGCTCCGCCGTGGCCGCGTCGAAGAGATCGGTGGCGTACTCCAGCACCCCGGAGACCCCCGACTCGTCCTCGTCCAGGAGAAAGGTGAGGTCGAACTGCGCGGTCCCCAGGTCCACCCAGAGCGGCTCCGCCCGGGCGGCGCCGAGCGCGAGCCCGCGCGCCGGGGCGTCCTGGTAGGCGAAGGCCACCTGCACCAGCGGCGCGTGGCTCCGCGCGCCGGCGGGCGCCAGCGCCTCCACCAGCCGGTCGAAGGGGACGTCCTGGCGGTCGTACGCCGCCAGCGCGGCCGTCCGCACCTGCCGGAGGAAGGCCCGGAACCCCGGGTCGGCCGAGAGGTCGGCGCGGATGGGGAGGGTGTTGACGAAGAAGCCGACCAGCGCCTCGCTGTCCGGGTGCGTCCGCCCCGCCGGCGCCGAGCCGATCACCACCTCGCCCGCGCGGGCGTGGCGGCCCAGGACGGCGTACAGCGCCGCCAGCAGCACCATGTGCAGCGTGGCGCCCTCGTCGCGCCCCAGCGCCCGCGCGCGCTCCACCATGTCGGGCGACAGGCGGAGGAAGTGCTGCGCGCCGCGGTGCGTCTGCGCGGCGGGGCGCGGCCGGTCCACCGGCAGCTCCAGCACCCCCGGCGCCCCCGCCAGGTGCCCGCGCCACCACGCCAGCTGCTCCTCCTCGACGGCCGCGAGCCGGTCGGCGTGCCACGCCGCGAAGTCGCCGTACCGCAGCGGCATCTCCGCCAGCGGCGACGGCTCGCCGCGGAGGAAGGCGCCGTAGAGCGCGGAGAGGTCGCGCAGCATCACCTGCGTGCTCCACCCGTCGCACACCAGGTGGTGCACGGTCAGCATCAGCACGTGCTCCCCCTCGCCCCGCAGGAGGAGCGCGCGGAAGAGCGGGCCCGCCGCCAGGTCGAACCTGCGCGCGCCTTCCCGCGCCAGTCGGCGGCGGAGCGCGGCGTCGTCTCCCGGGAGCGGCTCGACCGGAAGGGCGAAGGGAGACGCGGGGAGGATGCGCTGCACGGGCTCGCCGTCGCGCGTGGCGAATGCGGTGCGGAGCGCTTCGTGGCGGCGCACGAGCGCGTCCAGCGCCCGCTCCAGCACGGCCGCGTCGACCGATCCGGAGAGCCGGAGCGCGACGGGGATGTTGTACGCGGCGCGGCCGGGGTTCATCTGCTCCCACAGCCAGAGCCGCCGCTGCGCCGGGGCCAGCGGAAACGGCCCGTCGCCCGGCGCGCGGGGGATCGGCGCCGCGTCCAGACCACGATCGCGCGCCGCGACCGCCGCGGCCGCCTCGGCCAGCGTGGGGACGCGGAAGAGCTCGCCCAGCGCCAGCCCCGCGCCCAGCCGCTCGCGCACCCGCGCCGCCACCCGCGCCATCGCCAGCGAGTGGCCGCCCAGCGCGAAGAAGTCGTCGTCCGCGCCCACCCGCTCCACCCCCAGCACCTCGCCCCAGATCTCCGCCAGCGCGGCCTCCGCCGGGGTGCGCGGCGCCACGTACGGCGCGCGCTCCGCCTGGGCCGGGGGCGCGGGGAGCTGCTTGCGGTCGACCTTGCCGTTGGGGGAGAGGGGGAGGCGGTCGAGCGCCACGTACGCCGCCGGGACCATGTAGTCGGGAAGCGTCTCCCGCAGCAGGTCGCGAAGGTCGCGCGGCTCCGGGAGCGCGGCGTCCCCTGCGGGGACCAGGTAGGCGACCAGCCGGCGCTCCCCTCCGTCCGCCCGCGAGACGACGACGGCGCGCGCCACGGCCGGGTGGCGGCGGAGCGCCGTCTCGATCTCCCCCGGCTCGATGCGGAAGCCGCGGATCTTCACCTGGTGGTCGATGCGCCCCAGGAGCTCGATGGTGCCGTCCTCGCCTTGGCGCGCCAGGTCGCCGGTGCGGTAGAGCCGCGCGCCCGGCGCGCCGTGCGGATCGGGGAGGAAGCGCTCGGCCGTGAAGCCCGCGCGTCCCGTGTACCCGCGCGCCAGCCCGATCCCACCGAGAAAGAGCTCGCCCGCGACGCCGGCCGGCACGTGGCGGAGGTGGCGGTCCAGGACGTACGCCCGCTGGTTGGCCATCGGGACGCCGTACGGGATGCTGCGCCAGGCCGGATCGACCGCGCCGACGGGCTGGATGATGGAGTGGATGGACGCCTCGGTCGCCCCGCCCATCACGATGAAGTCGCGCATCCCCGGCGCCCAGGCGCGCACCCGGTCCACCAGCGGGACGGGGACCCAGTCGCCGCCCAGGAAGGCCAGCCGCAGCCCCGCGGGCGCGTCCTCCGGACGGGCCTCCGCGTGATCGCAGAGCATCCCCAGGAGCGCGGGGGCGCTGTTCCAGATCGTGACCCCGTGACGGCGGCAGAGCGCGGCCCACGCCGCCGGGTCGCGCAGCTCGTCCGCCCGGGGGATCACCACGGCGCCGCCGGCCGCCAGGATCCCCAGCGTCTCGTAGACGCTCATGTCGAAGGAGAGCGACGACAGGAGGAGCACCCGGTCCGCCGCGCCCACGCCGTGGCGGGCGTTCAGGTCGGCCAGGTTGTTCATCACCCCGCGGTGCGCCAGGGCGATCCCCTTGGGCTCGCCGGTGGAGCCGGAGGTGAAGATCACGTACGCCAGGTTCTCCGGCGTGGCGCAGCCGTCCGGGCGCTCGGCGTCCTCCGCCGCGATCGCCCCGCCGTCCTGGTCCAGGAGGATGCGCTCGCCCTCCACCTCCAGCGCGGCGCCCGGGCCTTCCTCCGTGACCAGGACGCGGATCCCGGCGGTGCGGACCATCCCCGCCAGCCGCTCGGGGGGATACGTCGCGTCCAGCGGGACGTACGCGCCGCCCGCCTTGAGCACGCCCAGGATGGCCGCCACCACGCGCGGGCCCCGCTCCACGCAGATCCCCACGCGGCTCTCGGGCCCCACGCCCCGGCGCCGGAGGTGGCGCGCCAGCCGGTTGGCGTCCGCCTCCAGCTCGCCGTACGTGATCTCCCGCCCCCCGTGGACGATCGCCACGGCGTGGGGATGGGCGTCCGCGTGGGCCTCGAACGCGCCGTGCAGGAGGACGCCGTGCGGGAGATCGGCCTCCGTGGCGTTCCAGCGGACGCGCTCCTCCCGCTCCTCCGCCGTCAGCAGCGGGAGATCGACGATCGCCCGCCCCGGCTCGTCCGCCATGGCCCGGCGGATGACCTCGAAGCGCGCCAGGAAGCGCGCCGCCTCGTCGGACGACACGCGCCGGGGATCGAGCTCCAGCGCGCCGGCCAGCGGCTCGTCCGTGTCGATCCGGAGCGCGACGCCGGCCGCCACCCCCGTCTCCTCGCCCCCGTCGAGCGCCAGCACCATCCGCCCCTCATCCCCCGCCCATCGATCGCCCATCCCCCGATCGCCCGTCCCTCGATCGTCCGCGCCCGGATCGTCCGTCCATCGATCGCCCGTCCCTTGATCCCCCGACCCGCCCGCCACCGTCCGCGCGGCGAGCGCCACCGCCAGCGCGTCTCCCACGCGCGCCGTGAAGGCGGCGGCGGAGAGAGCGGCGGAGGCGTCCACGCGCACGGGGATGGCGCCGGCGTCCGTGGACACGCGCACCACCACCTCGTCGTCGCCGCGGTGGCGTGCGAGGACCAGGGCGAAGGCGGCCAGCGCGGGCACGACGCCGCCGCATTCGGCCGGGAGGGCGAACGGGAGATCCGCGGCCAGGACGGCCGCGCCGGGGGAGCGCTCGGGCGCCGGGGCGCCGGGGATGGTCGTGGGCATCACGTCCGGAGACGGGGGGTCGGGCGGTGCGGCGGCCGCGCGGGAGCCGTGGTCACGCGGCCGGCCCGGCGGCGAGCGCCGCGTCCGCGGAAAGGGCGGCGTAGCCGGGGATGGGGAAGCGGGCGCAGAGCGCGGCCACCCCCTCGCGCGCGGCGGCGGCGGCGGCCGGGTCCAGCTCGAAGGCGCGGTCGCCCAGGGGGCGGACGGCGCCCAGGACGCGGTCCACCAGCTCCGCGCAGCGCCGCATCTCGGCCGGCCCCATCCCGCGCAGCGCCAGCCCGTTGGTCCCGAAGCGGATGCCGCTGGCGACCGTGGCGCTCCTGCGGTCGCCGGGGACGCGGTTCTTGTTCACCACGATCCGGCACTCCTCCAGCGCCCGCTCCGCCACCACGCCGGTGAGGCCGCGCGCGGTGAGGTCCACCAGGACGATGTGGTTGTCGGTGCCGCCGGAGACCACCTGGTAGCCGCGCTCCTCCAGCGCCGCCGCCAGCGCCCGCGCCGAGGCCGTGATGCGGCGCGCCACCTCGCGGAACTCCGGCGACGCCACCCGCGCCAGCGCGCTGGCCTTGGCCGCGATGGAGGCCAGGCTGGGCGTCCCCTGGAAGAAGGGGAAGGCGGCCCGCTGCACCAGGTCGGAGAGCGTCCCGCGCCCGTCCGGCGCGGGGGCGTCGTGGTCGCGCCCCATCAGCACCAGCCCGCCGCGGGGGCCGCAGAGCTGCTTGTAGGTGCTGGTGGTGGTGAAGTGCGCGTGGTCGATGGGGCTGGGGTGCTCGCCCGCCGCCACCAGCCCCGCCACGTGGGAGATGTCGGCCAGGAGGATGGCGCCGGCCTCGTCGGCCACGCGGCGGAAGGCGGCGAAGTCCAGCGCGCGCGGGTACGCCGAGGCGCCGCAGATGATCAGCCGGGGGCGGTGCTCCAGCGCCAGCCGCCGCACCTCGGCCATGTCGATCCGCCCGTCGGCGTCCACCCCGTACGCGACCGCGTGGAAATAGACGCCCGACACCGAGGCCTTCGCCCCGTGCGACAGGTGCCCGCCGGCGTCCAGGTCCAGCCCCAGCACGGTGTCGCCCGGGCGGAGGAGGCTGAACATGACGATCTGGTTGGCCGAGGTCCCCGAGTGCGGCTGCACGTTGGCGTAGCGCGCGCCGAACGCGCGGCGCGCCCGCTCCACGGCGATCCGCTCCACCTGGTCCACCACCTCGCACCCGGCGTGGAAGCGGGCGCCGGGGTACCCCTCGGTGGTGGTGTTCAGCAGCGCCGTCCCCTCGCAGGCCAGCACGGCGGGGTCGGCGATGCTGGAGGCCGCCACCATGGTCAGCGTCTCGGACTGGCGCCGGTGCTCGCGGACGATCAGCTCGTAGAGCACGGGGTCGCCGTCGCGCAGGCGCTCGATCCCCCGCAGCGCCGTCGCCTCCACCGCGCCGTCGTCCTCCGCCCCGCCCCGCTCCCGCCAGGCGGCGGGCGGGATCTCCGGCGCGGCGGAGCGCGCCCCCGGGCGAAAGACGCCCGCGGGGAGCTCCACGACCTCTGCTGGGCCCTGCTCGACGGGTTCGGCCACGGCTTCCCTCATCCGGTGGGTGCCCGGCCGGGAGCTCGCCTTCCCCGGCCGGATCGAGTGCTGCTCTCGCGGTCCCTCACCACGCATTGCGCGCGCGTGATCTCATCGCCCGCTCCCCGAACCGCCTCCGACTGACGGCGCTCGCACGATTTTATTCGCAAAACGTTGGGAGATGATCGTACGCCCATGCGCCACGCGGAGGACGGGAGAGGGCCCCCGCCCACGCATACACGACCACGCCGTCCGTTTTCGGGAACTATACGCCGGCCGGTGAGGTCGGGCTCATCGGGGGAGATCTTCCTGCTTCGGGGGCACTGCGGGAGGGATTGCGGATCGTCCCTGACGTAGTCCGACACAAAGCGCGGTGGCAGCGATTGCATTACGGTAATGAAGCAGGCATCAAACGCGCAAGTGGCAACAAACATTCGAATCAGGCGTTTGCAGGCGTGGAACGGGCACGCCGGCAGCATGCTTTTACGGCCACGCCACTTACATGAACGGAGAATCCGAGCCCCTCCTGACCCCATCTGCCGGAGGCCTTCAGGGAGGCATCTCGCCCGAAGATTCGGAAGCGGAAATCATGCGCTCTCAATCCGCCCCCGCGAGCATGAAAACCAAGGTGAGACGGTGATGCGCGGGTCCGGCCCCGAGCCGGATCGCGGTCGGCCGGCGTGATGTCGGAGCCAGGAAGGGGAAGTGAAACGCGGATTGCCCGAAAGAAGCGCTGATGAAGACGCTGAAGCTTGCCCGCGACCGGATCGTCCCTTCGCCCACCGCGGCGGAGTAGAGCTGACTCGCGGGCGCCGTCCACGCGCCCCCCCCCCCCGGCGCCATGGACTCTGCGTACCGCCCGTCGCAGTCGGGCTCTGCCACTCGTCCGCGCCGCAGCCGTGCCTCCCGCGGCCCATCTCGTGGAATCGGGAGCTCCGAGGAGGCCGCGCCGTTTGCCTGCCGATCGGCGTGGGCCGATCCGGGGCCGGGCGTCTCGCGCCTTGACCGCGCGCGGGTCTCCGCGAACTCGTCGGGCACGGGCTCGACGGCGGACGCGCCGAGGTTCCCGTTCGGCGGATGCGGCCGCGTGGGGGCTTCGTGGCTGGGCGCTCCCGAGCTACTCAGCCCAGCAGCATGATGTCCCGCGCGACCTCCGTGAGATCGTCGTCCAGCTGGTGGTTGCGCCCGTCCAGGGGGCGCACCGTGGCCCGGGGCAGCGCCCGCGCATACATCTCGACGTGGGAGAAGGGAACGGACTCGTCCCGCCGGCCATGGTAGAGAAACACCGGCAGGCCGGCCGGAATCCGCTCGGCGGCGTTCGGGGGCAGCTCCACGTCCTTCCACTTCCAGAAGTCGTGGTCGTGCCAGAAGGGCGCCGACAGGAGAAACACGCCGGCGGGCAGCTGCTCGAGGCCTCCGTCGGCGACCACGCGGATGATGACCGACGCGCCGATCGAATGACCGACGAGAACGGCGCCGCTCCCCATGTCGGCGAGCTCGCGAGTGATGATGTTCTTCCAGACCTGGTAGTCCGGCTCCTCCTCGTCCGGCATCTCCGGGTAGCGCACGACGCAATCCGCGCCCAGCCCGCCCCGCAGGCTCGCGACGAGCTTCTCGTCCGCTTCGTACGCGCCGCCGCCGCCGCCATGGATGAACAGCACCTGGTTGGCCATCCCCCGCTCCTGGTGAAATCGTGGCTCGATCAGTTTCGCCAGGAAGAGAGCAACGAGCGTGCTTCGGCCGCGCATCGACGCACCTATCGACCCGCGGACCTCCCGCGCGTGCGTCTTCGTGGGATTCTGAAAAGGGTTGCCAGGCATGACCCCAGAGGACAATCCATGGGCACGGCTGGATGGCCCATCCGGCAAAGGTCCCCCTATCCGCTGCCCCCCCCCCGACGAGGATCCCATGAAGAAGATCAGGCTGGATCTGGCGACGCTTTCCGTCGAGTCGTTCACCGTGCCGTCTTCCGTTCCCGGACGCGGAACCGTGAAGGGGTACAACACCTTCGCGGGCTACAGCTGCGACCCGATGGTCGCCTCGTGCGGTCCGCAGACCTGTGGCGACTTCCATTGCGCTATCGCCACGGACAACCCGGACTGCTCGGGCGCCACGACCGGCACGCTGCACGCCGACAGCTGCGACGAGTGCGTGACCATCGATACCTTCGATACCGGTTTCAAGGACTGTCCCTGCGGCTGAGGCCGCGCGGCAACCGCTGATCTTCGGGCCGGACGGGAAGCCTCGCGCAATGCGCGGGGCTTTTTTGCGGTTGGAGCGTCGCGCGGACCGCATCGACCCGAGCCGGACGCCTTTCGTCCTGGCTTGGGCGCCTCTCAGGCGCTTGCCGCGCCGGTTGCGGTCGCCAGAAACGAGACTAGCTGTGACTCAAAGCTGTGCCGTCAGACGTGTGTCATGCTCGGGTTCGACGGTGGCCGCTGCACCGGTCCTTTTGGCACCGGCGATTGCGAGTGCGTCATCTTCTCAGAGTGAGAGGTGTTGCTGACCCCTCACTCGGACCAGTCGAGCGCTCCCGGCAGGATGACCCGAACCGCCGCCGAGACGCGGCGGAGCATGCGGAACTTCCTGCGGGAGCCGGACCGTCCGGACGACGTCGCGGCTTGAACTATCCCAGAAAGTATTCCACCCGGCATAGCACGACGAAGCCCCGGCAGCGTTGATCGCTGCCGGGGCTTCGTCTTACGTAGCGCCCACTCCAGGACTCGAACCTGGGACCCTCTGATTAACAGTCAGATGCTCTAACCAACTGAGCTACGCGGGATCGGGCGAACACGGCGGCAAACCTAACGAATTTCTCGATGTTCCGGAAGGGCCTTGCCGGACTCTCACGGGCTGTATGCCCGACTTTGCCGCAGAACCTATCCCACAATCTATCCCACTCCCCCCTTACCGCTCCCGATCCCCGCGTCGGGCGTCCGACCGCGACTGCGTCCCGCGTCGGCGGAGGCGGCGTTGCTGATCGTCGCCTCCACGCCGGCGAATCCATGGCGAGTGCTCGGCTACTCGGCGGATGGGTACAGATCGTCGATGGAAACAAGGATCACGCCGCGACCCGCCAGCACACCCTCGCGAATGGCCTCCCCGCGGCGATGAACCAGCAGCGCATCCAGGTGGAGCGCCGGGCCACCTCGCGGGGACCCCTGCCCATTCCACAACGCCTCCACGAGAGTTCCCCCGCGGAAGTGATAGGACTCGTCCTCGATCGGCTCCGGTCCACTCGTCCAGGCGCGGCGCCGAATGTAGACGAGTTGCCCGCCAGAGTCGAAGTAAAACTCCTCGACGATCCGCTCCACGTCCCCCACTGGCATCTGCAGCCGAAGGTCGGCGACGGCCTTGTACAGGTTCCCATCCCGAACGAACGCCCGGGCCGGGTAGCTCTCGGGAGAGGCGCCCGAGCCGACGTACAGCGTCGGATGCAGGATCTGCATGGAAATTCGCACATCCTGGATCGTCTGCACCAGCGAAAGGTTCTCGCGGGTGATGCGCTGCTGGTCCTCCAGGTCCGGAAGGCGCAGCAGACCGCGCTTCTCCACGTACGCCTCGATCTCACGGTGCCGGTCGCAGGCGGCGCGACCGCCGCCAAACTCACAGTTCGTACCCGATTCCACGCTCAGCCGCAGCAGAGCCTCCACCTCGTCCATCCCCCCACGCTGTTGTGCGGCGACGTGCTCCTCCTCTTCAGGTGTCAGGGACGGCCACGGTCTCGGTGGTGGCAGAAGCTTCTGGGCGACGACAGGGGGGATGACGGCGGCAGAGACGGAGTCGGAGCCAACCCCTTGCGCCTCCTTACGGTGCGCCGAGGTGCCCGGGCCGTTCAGGAAGAGAAGGGCGCCACCGACAGCCCCGGCCGTGACCACCGTGATGATCGCTCCGACCGGCGTCTGGAATCGACGGCGTGGGCGCTTTCGGGCAAACGGTCGTGCGGGGACGACAGCCGGCGGGCCGCCAAATCGTGTTTCCACCGCCGCTGGCAGCCGGGCCGCCGGCGCCTCTACCGCCTGCCGCGACTCTACGCCGTCTCTTTGCAGCCGCGCCAGCGCCTCCGCGAGCGCGGCTCCATCCCGGAAGCGCTGCCCGAGATCGGGGTGCAGCGCGCGAGAGAGGATGCTCTCCACGCCCGCCGGAAGCGCTTCGACGGGCATCCGGAGCGGCGAAGGCTCTCCGTCCAGCAGGCGATTTCGTGGCTCTGCGGAGGAAAGCATCGCCAGCGCGGTCATCCCGAGGCTGTACACGTCGGATCCCGGCGTGACCGTGCGACCTGCGGCCTGTTCCGGAGAAGCGTAGAGGGGCGTAAGCGGAACGTGCCCGAACTCGGTGAGCCGTGTGACCGTCCCCTCGCGAGACCAGTCCTGTGCGATCCCGAAATCGAGGATCCGCACCCCCGGGGTGCCCTGCCCGTCGGCGAGAAGGAAGATGTTCCCCGGCTTCACGTCGCGATGGATGATTCCGAGACGATGTCCGGCGGCGAGTCCCGTCGCCGCCGCATGGAGGACAGCAAGCGTCTGGCTAAGGGTGGGTCGTTTTGGACGGGCGAGCAGAGTGGCCAGGTCTTCGCCGGCCAGCAGCTCCATCACGAGGTAATCGAGGCCCAGGTCGGGGTCAGTGCCGTAATCATAGACCGTGACTACGCACGGATGCCGGATCGAGGCGGCGGCCTGCGCCTCCCGCCGGAAACGCGCGCGCAGGCTCTCGGTCGGGGTGTTTGTGACCGGTGGCGAGAGTACCTTGAGCGCGACGGGGCGCTGTAGCCGGTCGTCCGTCGCACGGTACACCACTCCCATCCCACCGCGACCGAGCATCGCCTCGACACGGTAGCGCCCGGCCACCTCGCGGCCGATCAACAGCTCTTCCAACCGACCCATATTGAATCGAGATAGCAACGGGGAGTAACCGACGCGCGATCGCCGGAGAGTCGCCTTGATGTGGAGATTGCCCGCCGCGAAACCGGAAGCGGGAGCGGACGGGCGGAAGCGCTAAAGGTGCGATCGAACCGGGCAAGTGCTGAATTATGGGCAGGTTCCGCGGGAACGCAAGATACCAGAAGCCTGAAGCGCTCCCCGCGCCTGATCGGCCACGACGCCGTGGAGTGACGCCGGCCGAGTGCTTGCGGCAGGCACACACCTCTCTCAAGGACGAGGAGGGGCGGCCGCGGGTGACCGGGAGGATCTTCGGGGCCGGCTTGGCGCCCCCACAACCTCGCGTGCGATTTGGGTGCGGGAGCGTTGTTCAACCGGGGGCTTACCCGGTTTCCGCGGTAGATCCGAAACCCGGAACAGAGACTCGCCGGCTTCGGTCCGAACGGGGATCAGCTTTCCGTCTCGATAGAGACGCCTGAGGTGACTGCGCGTGAATCCAGTGAGGTGCGCGGCGGCGTGAAGCGTCACAGCCGATTCGGCGGCCCCCGCAATCGCCTCCTCCAACTCGGTCGCCATGCGCTCGAGCATTCGCGCGCGGCCTACAGCGCCGTAACGTCGTAGGACGAGCGCGTCGGCTCTCCAGCGAGCCGCCAGTGCGGCGGGCCCGGTCACGGGTTCAATGGATGGGATCATGATTGGGCTCGGGACGGCAGGTCAGGGGCTCCTCCCGGCTCACCACGAGGATGCCCGAATCATTGCGCCTCGACGATCCATCAGGACGGGGACCCCAACCCGGTCCGCCATCGCGCGCTTACGCCGCGTCCAGGCTCCTCGATGGCGCGCCGTCGCGCGGCGAACTTCCTGTAATGCATCATCCGGTGGCGTGCTGTTCGGCCGCAAGCCGCGCCGGTGTAAGGCTGCCTGCAGCAGCCCCGCTCCCACATCTCCCAGCGACGCGCAAAGTATTCGTCTACGCGCGCTGAAAATTCGGGTACACACCACAACAACGCGAATAGCTCGTCGCCCACGTACCAGGACGGTGCGCTGATCTCGTCAGGGTCCGTGCTCCCCCTCGCTCGCGCCGCCTCGGCTTCGCGCCCTATCTCGTCGGTAGTCCTCACGAGCTGAACGATTTCGGCCGCGAATCGCTCCGCTTCGTCGGGAGACAACCAGCACGAACGCGCGGCGTAATTCCGCCGCCGTGAATGGGATATGCTCTCCGTCGATGAAGTCGGACTGGTTCATTTCAGCGGACGGCCTGGGCCAGCAGATCCGACATGAGCACACGCCAGCCTCGCGAGGTACGGCGGGCAGTATTCACGCGGACGGTGCCGCCTTCCCACGTCCCATCCGGTCGCTGCTCCTGTTCGCGGTACAGCACGTGAGCCGTTTCCGCACCCTCGCGAATGATGTTCATTCGGAAGGACACAGCTATTCCCCGCACGTTCAAACTGGCCCGCAACAATACGCGCGGGCAAGGCCAAGAACGCGATTGGCTCGCGGCCACTCCGGTTCGGTCGGAGCGCCGCGAGCCGCACCCTCAAATCGGCGTGCGGAGCTACTACACCCGCCGGGCAGGCTGTCCCTGCCGGGAAGTCAGGTTTCGACCGCGCGCACGTGTCCGATCCCCGACACGTCCCTGTACTCCGCCCTGCGGAGGTCCGCAAGCACACGCGGACCCCAGAGAAGCGACAGCCGCGAAACAGCCGCACGGTCCCTCCGGCCGAGGCCGCACCACATGCGTTGACGCCGTTCACCGCCGCTACCACTCAGTCCGCAAACACTTGGTTGGACATCACGGGCTTGAGATATTCCTCGAAGCGTCGGATCGAGTGGCGGTACTCGGCGGTCCCCAACAACTGAGGCTGTCGAGACACCTGAAGGTACAGCACGCCGTTCGCCTTGCGTTCTATCGCCGGGACAGGAGCTTCGGCCATCACCCGTCCCGGGCCGCCGAGCGCCTCGATCAGGGCCGGGCCCAGGAAGAGCCCCCAGGCCGCGCCCCGAATCCGATCCCCCAGCTCCGGACGAGCATCCTGGATTCGGAACAGGCGCTCATCTTCTTCCGAGTCTGCTTCGGGAGCGTCCCACGGCCGGACCGGGGTCGCTCCCACCTCCGAAAGTACCACGACGGGTGATTCGCCGAGCACGACGAAGGCATACGGGCTGCCCAAGACTTCGACGACCTCCGTCACGAGTTGATGGGCGGCATCCAGCGACTCCAGAGTGTCCGCCTTCAGGAGGCAGTCCCCGAACCGGTACCGTACATCTTCCCTAAGCCGCACTTCTATCCCTAGCTGCCCCACCGGATCCGTCTTGCTTCCTGCATAGAAGAGCAGGTCCGAGTATTCGCCAGCTTTCAGATGGGGACGAAGCTGCGCCGCGACGTCGCTACCCAACGTCCGGGCGGGAGAGAACCGGGCGGTGTCTGCGCGCATTCCCTGGAACCGGACGCGCTCCGGGAGTATCGCCCGCGCGAACAGGTCCGCAACTCGTACAACCGGATCACCTTCAGCCGCAACTGGCGGTGGGTGGTAGAATCCGAATCCCATGTGCATCGGAGTAGGCTCCTAATAGGTGTCTACCGCCGTGACCCAGCGGCGGACGTTCGGCCACGCCTTCTTCGCCGCCTCGACATAGCGCGCCAGCTGACGTTGGCCGCGTTGGATTGCCCTGACACTGTTGGGCTTCAAATCGCGGATTATCCCCACCCTGCCGTTGATGCGAATCGCGTCCGGTCGAAGGTTGCTCCCCGGGATGTTACGGTTCGTGGTATACCCCTGCCGCTGCATCCTTGCCGAATACCGCGCGTGAGCGGCCCGGCCGCCGGTTGCGGCCGGATTCTCACCACTGGTCGAACTAACTGCCGCGAATACTTCCCCGAACGATCGCAGGGCGTTGTTGGTCGCCACGCCGACCGTTGCACCGAGGGCGGCACCCTGCACAGCGCCCGCGACACCACCGGCGATGGAGCATGCCGGAGCGCCGGGGCCACAGGCAAGCCCGAGCGCCGCACCGCCCCCGCCGCCGAAAAATCCGCCGATCGTTGCCCCGACCGCCGCCCAAGCTGCATCGGACCCGTCGCAATTTGGTGGGCACTGGTCCGTAGCCGCCAGACCATAAGGATCAGAGTAGCTCACAGGGTCACCGTCTGCGAACCCGTACAGATTGACGCCGCCGTCCAAGCCGATCGGGTCTTCCTGGGTGAACCGCCCCGTCTGCGGGTCGTAGTACCGGGCCCGCATGTACAGCTGGCCGCTCGCATCGCGCTTGTTGTCGGCCAGGCTCCCCATCCAGCCAAGCGGGGCGTTCAACCTGCCCACGCTCGTCCGGTGCCCCGCGAAGGTCTGGGAAGCGGGCCAGTCGGCGAAGAAGCACGGCTGGCCGGCCACGCAGTGCCCGAGGAGCTTCCCGTCGATCAACGAGCCCGCGTCCACGCTGCCGCGCCAGTCACGGTGAAGGACGACCGTGAACGGGGCCGAGAGGGTGTCGTTGAAGTTCATCCGGACGAGGCCGAGCGGAGCGTCGATCCCGGGGCCGTGGGTGTAGACCACGCGCCCGTAGGGGCCCCAGCCGTCGTACCCGGAGTGGATGGGCGTCGCCCTGCCGGTGTCCTGCTCGATGGAGGCGAGCGGTGCTCCGCCGCCCCCGCCGGCCGGGTAGCGGATCTCGTAGAGGATCTGGTCGCCGTCCCACACGAAGCGCCGGACCGAGAGGTCGCAGTCGCTGGTGTTGTGGCAGGTGTACTCGCTGCGCGTCCGCACCAGCACGCGCCGCCCGAGCGCGTCGTAGCGATACTCCTCGAACACGCCCCGCTGGTCGAAGGTCGTGTATCGGTCGTACCGGCACACGCCAGCGGTGAAGGTGCAGGTCCGCCGATCGACCAGCTTCAGCTGGTTCGAGGCATCGTAGTAGGAGCGGGAACGATCGACGAAGCTGCCGTTGGCCGTCGTGCTCGTGCTTCCGTAGAAGATCCGGTTTCCCGCGGGATCATAGACCGTGCTGTCGGCGCTCTGGGTCGGTAGCGCGTCGAAGATCACCGGATGCTGTCCCGAGGCGGCACGCTGCCGGCCGGTGTTGCGCTGGTATCGGTAGACCGACGAATCCTTCTGGGCATTCACATCCGCCCCCGGCGCCCCCTGCCGGAACATCGTCAGCTGGTTGCCGAGAGCGTCCAGCCGGTACCGCTCGATCGTGGGCTGGACGCCGGTGAACACGAGATCCTGCACCTGGCGGTGGGCCAGCGCGCCGAGACCCGTGTACGCCATGGTGGTCGCGTCGCTCCAGGAGGTCGCGAGACGGACCTTGCCACGCTGGTCGTAGGCGAGGGTGTCCTGGTGCAGCACGTTGCTGCTCTCCCCGCGCGGCCGGATGTACGGCCGGGTCGTGGTCTCGACGCGTGCCCTCAAGCGGCCGTCGAGGTCGTAGCGGTACCGCTCGGTGTATCCGCCCGGCATCGCCAGCGAGTCGAGCTGCCCCGTCTCGTTGTAGTGGAAGTCCCACCGGGCCCGGAGCGGATCGAAGACGTGGGCGAGCTGCCCCAGCTCGTCGTACAGGTAGGTCGTGCTGTCGCGGATGAAGACGAAGTCGCGAGGGGCCAGGCTCCCCGGGTGTCGCAGCTTCGTCCGGCGGCCGTTGAGGTCGTAGCGGTACTCCAGCGTGTAGGCGTGCCGCAGCGTGTCCGCTCCCACGTACGTGCGGATCTTCTGCGTCTCCCAGGTGAGGTTGCCCGTGGCGTCGTACCCCCGGCTCACCTTCGCGTCGCCGTTGTTGGCCACGATCACGTTGCCCATCATGTCGTACGCGAAGACCGCCGTGTCCGCCGGGAGGTTGTGGAGGCTGCCCCCGTTGTTCGCGTAGAGGGGAAAGCTCCACCCGGTGTCGCTGGTGTGGATCACGCCCGGATCGGGAACCGCCGGGGCGATGCGCCGCGTCAACCGGCTCAGCGCGTCGTACTCCGAGGTGATGGTGTGGCCGCGCCGCGTCACCCGCTGGACGACGTTCCCGGCGGGGTCGTGGACCATCTGCTCCTCCAGTCCGTCCGGACTCCTCTCCCTCACAACCTGCCCGAAGGCATCGAACACCCAGCTCGTCGAGACCGGCCCCACGTTCGTGATGTCCGGCCGCGCCCAGCGCGTGACCTCTTCCGCGTCGCCTTCCGCGTTGTACCGCGTGTGGACGAAGAGCGTCTCGGCGGGAACGGTGACCACATCTCGGCCCTGCACATGGGAAAGTGCCGGACCGATGCTCACCACCAGAGTGTCCCGGCCAAGCACGTCGACGAGCCGGCGGAGCCGGAGCTTGTTCAGGCCGTCGAGTGGAGAGATGACGAGCGTGTCTCGCCCGAGGGCGTCGGAGACGAATTCGGTCCGGGCGCCGAGAGGAGTCTGGCTCTCGCTCAGGTTGCCGCGCGCGTCGTACCCGAATCGGTCTGTCGCGCCGTCGGGATGGACGACGGCCGAGACGAGTCCAGGCGCGTTCGCGTCGGTCGTCTCGCGATACTGGAAGCGGGTCCGGCGGGTGGAATCCTGACCGGGCTGGACCCAGTCCAGCTCACCCGTGGAGGTGTAGGCGCGGAGCGTGACCTCGCCTTCGGGTAGGGTGACGCGGGTGACGGCGTCCCAGAACGGGTCCCACTCGTAGAGCGTCGTCGCGTAGCGCCCACCCCGCGAGGCGCTCCAGTCCGTGGTGCTGGGGATGTTGCCGCGGGAATCGTACGTGGCCGTGACGACGCGGCCGTTCGGGTACTCCACCCGCGTCCCCAGCGCGGGCCAGCGGGGATCGCCGCGCACGACCTGGGTGGTGTTCCCGTGCGCGTCGCGCACCCGGACCGGCGCACCCCAGCGATCAAGGTGGAACGCGGCGGTATCCCCGACTGGAGAGAGCCGCGGGCCATCGATCCTGGTGTACAGGCGCGCGGGATCGACGACGCTGCTGTCGGCCAGGCCCTGGCTCTCCTGCGGCCGGAAGCTGGTCGTGAAGATTTCCGATGGGGTCGCCGGATCCATCTCCGCGCCCGGCACGGTCCAGTGCCGGACGGACGAGAGGCGGCTCCCCTCCCCATAGGTGAAGTCCGTGGCATAGCCTCGCCGATCCACTCGTCGGAAGACGCGGGGATCGGCGGCCGTCGGCTGCTTGAGCTGAACCCAGCCGCCGTCCGGGTCCTCGAAGTCCGTGACGTCACCGTTCGCGCTCTGCCCGACGCTGGTCAGCCGGCTGCCGGGAGCGACAACCCCGGACAACCTCCCGGAGGGGTAGTACTGGAAGACGTACTGGTATCCTGGCTTGGGGAGCTCGATGCGCATCAGGCGGTTGCCGTCCCACACGAACCGGGTGACCTGCCCCAGCTTGTTGACCGTCTCGGCGTGGCGGCCGTCCAGGGCGAAGCGGACCTCCACGCGTCCCGGAAGGGTGCGCACCAGGAAGCTCCCCCGCCGGCGCAGGGTGTCCGGCCGGTCGAAGGCCGGCGCGGTCCACGTCGTGTCGTTCAGGCGGCCGTAGCGGTGCGTGCTGCCATCCCCGCCCACCCACAGGCGCGCGGACGTGTCCGCCGGCATGATGACGAGCCGCTCCACCCCCGCCACCCACCATCCCCGCCCGAAGAAGTTGTCCGCGAGGCTCCGGTTGACGACGACCAGCTTCCCGAGAGCGGGAACCGTGGTGTGCAGCGGGCCCGACGCCCCGTTCAGCCTCACCGTCAGCGTGTAGTCGTAAATTCCCGTCGGCAGCGTGGAGGCGTCGAACGAGACGGCGAGCCGGCGGGTCTGCCCCGCGGGCCAGGCGGCGAACGTCTTCGTGATCTGGGGCGCGGGACTCGTGGTCACCTGCAGCGTGACGGTGACCGAGGTGGGCGTGGACCCGGTTCCCGGGACGGTGTAGTTGACCCCGACGACCGGAGTCGGCCGGGCGTGCTGGCTGCTGTAGAGGAGGCTCGGGGCGAAGGGTCGGTTCAGCAGCCGGACCAAGGGGAGCGGATGGGCGAGCCGCAGGTCCCCGCATTCGTAGGCGGCGGCGTCCCCCGCGGGCGTCGTCAGGCACATCCCCCTTTCGACGGTCGTGACGCTGCTCACGTCGCCGACCACGCCGGCCGGGGGGAGATCCACAAGCGTCACGTTGTACTCGCCCGCCGCGGTCACGCTCGGGCTACCGGAGAGCGTAGCCGTCAGGCGAACCGCGCCCGAGGCGCCGATGGTGCTCCCGGTCCGATAGGCGACCGCGACCGCCGTGGAGGCTCCGCCGTGGAGGGTCACGGACGTGGCGCTCGCCGAGCACGCCGTGCTCCCGGGAACGGAGCAGGCGGGGGTGACCGTGAAGGTTCCGGCGGTTCCGCCGGTGTTGGTCAGGATGAAGCGCTCCGCGACCTCCTGCCCGACAGCGCGTTGAATGCTGCTGGTCGACGGCGAGACCGAGATTCCGGTTGAGCCGGACGGAGGCGTCCCGGTCTGCGTGTACGTATAGGTGACGGTACCCTCGCCACGCTGCCTGCCGTCGCTGATGCTGGCTTGAAGTTGATGCGTGCCGGGCGTGAGAGTGATGGTCCCCCGCGACTGAGCATACGCCGGACAGTCATCGGAGGCCCCGGAGACGTAGTCGAAACTCCCCTTCACCGAGGTTCCGTCGAGCGTGATCGCGTAGCTCCCCGTGTTCAAGCCCAGGTCGTCGCACCAGTCGATCGTCACCGAAACCTGCACGCTGGGGGCGGTTCCGCTGAAGCTCATGTCCCCGGGGGAAATACCCACTCCCGGAGGGCCATCGCCACAGTTGATGAGGTCGGTGCACTGCGCGTTCGCGGAGGTCGGTGTGAAGAGGGCGGCAGCGAGGACCAATGCGCTCCAGAGGAGGAGCGTGCGGCACACACCGTTAGCGGTCATCTCGGAAACTCCGTCTGAGGGAGGACGACACACCAGCAGCACCAGACTGCGCGAGCAACGACACAGTGAACTTGTGAGGATTGGCGCAAAATACTGTGTAATCCGCCGCGAGAGGAGGAGCGACGTGCCCGCCCAATCAAACCGTTCCAGCGTACACTTGGTAGCGGGTCCATCGCCGCCCTGCGACCGACAGGAGGGCTCCGTACGCGAGGGCTAAAGACAAGCTGTAAAGTCGTGTGCAGACTCGGCCGGGGCGCTCGTCGGTTACCACTCACCTTTCCCGATCGGACGGCGGCGACCAGGTGCGGATGGCGATCACGGCGGCGAGCGGGAGCGCGAGCAGCACGGCGACGGGAACCGTGAGGCGTCCCATCCGCCCGGCCAGGAGTAGACCTGCGATCCAGGCCACGACCACCGCCGCCACGTACCTGCGGCGCCTCACTCGCCGGATCGCGCAGCTTCCTGCACTCCCATTCTCATGGTTCGGGCGTGGGGTAAGCTTCCGCCATCAGCGCGAGGAGCCAGGCCGGAGCCACGCCCCCCACCTCGCGTGTGAAATCCGTAGAGAATGGCCAGGATTCCGAGGACCCCCATCCGCCGGTCTTCCTCCGGCAACCCGAAGGTGAGGAAATCCAGCTCCGCTCGCGCGGTTTCGACGGTTACCATCCTTCGGGTCGCCGCCTCGGATGATGATGATTCCACCGGAGGCTCACACTGCGTCGTCAGCGGAACGGCGGCTCGCCCACAGGCGCAGCTTTGCTTCCGTCCGTGGAAGCGGGCGTTTCGTTCGCCGCTCAGCGATCATCTGGAGCGAGCGGGGGTTGAGCCCCGACTCACGACCGACTCGCCGCCAGCTCGTTTCAGACGCCCGCTGCCGCAGCTCGTCGCGAATCAGGTCGAGCGGTGCAGTGGCCGCCGCACCGAACGGCACTCCCTCCCTCGCGTGGAGGTCGGCAAGCGCCCGCATCAGCTCATCCGATGCGCGCTCGCGCGATTCCGGTGGGAACGCCGCCACCAGGAGCGAGACGGACCGCCGAAGCACGCCGGCCCCATAGCCGCGCCCCCCGCCGGGCCTAACATCCATGATTCCCGCCCACGCGAGCCAGGTGCGCCCCGACCAGCCACCGCTCCAGCGGGTCGCAGGCGAGGTCCCGCGCCGCGTCTTCCGCCAGCCGCGCGTGACGGACGTTCCCGGCCGCGAGTGCCGCCGCCGCGAGCGCGAGCAGCGCCCGCGTGCGGGGCTCACCGTCCCCACCGCCGCCTTCGCTCGCCAGATCCCACGCGGCGGTCCAGGCATCCGCGAGCGGCACGCTCTGCCCCTCCAGCCCGTACGCGTGCGCTTGCAGCGCCAGCAGCAGCATGCGCTCGCGCGGCTCGGTCGCGACGCTCAGCAGGTTCCCGAGCAGGTGCAGGGCTCTACCCGTCTCGCCGGAGCGGATGAAGAGCGCCGCCAGGTCGGCGTCCAGGCGCGGCCGGCCCGGATCACTGAGGCTGACGCATCGGCGCGCGAAGTGGGCGACGCGGCTTGCCTCAGCAAGATCCCCCTCGTCCATCGCCAGGCGCAGCAGGCCGTGCAACGCCTTCCCGCGCAAATCGCGTATGCCGTTCCGCCTCGCGGCGCGTCTGGCAGAATGGAAGCGCCGCCGCGCCAGCGCCCGGTCACCACGCTGTTCCGACACGCGGGCCAGCTCGACGTAGCTTTCGGCGTACACGCTCCAGTCACGCTTTCGCGCGAGCCCGACGGCGCGGAGAAGCCACGATTCCGCCCGCAGCAGCTTGCCGGCGCGGCGCGCGGCGATTCCGGTCCGCAACGCCAGTCTTCCACTTGTCGGCAGCGCGAAGGCCGCCGCCTGCGCGAACCACACCGCGGATTCGTGCGCGCCCGCATCCAGCGCCCACTCGCTCGCGTGGCGGCAGAGCAGTGCCACGTCGTTCGCGTCCGTCAGCTCCGGCTCCTTGAGCACCGCCTCGCTCAGCGCCCGAAGCAATGGCGCCACCTCCTCCGGAACCTTGAGCGACCGCAGGACGGCCAGCCGCTCCCTGTGCGCGCCCGCCACGAAAAGCCCCGCGCGCGGGCCGTTCGCTCTCGTCCACAGCATCACCTCTCGTCCCGCCTGCCAGAGGACCACGGAGAGCGGGCCGCCGCCGAGGTCCCGGAGGACGCCGCTCCCCTCCAGCGCATCGCCGTCCAGGTCGTGGACCAGGGCGGGCGACACTCGCCAGCGCCGCGACCGACCTCCGGGGGAAGGGTGTGATCCTGGCGCTGAGGCCATGCGAATTACGCGACGGGGAAGGCGGATGAACTGAGCCGGCCGGGGACGTTCGCCGGTTTCCCGCCCTCACGGGATACCGACTGTGGAAGGTTGAACGGCAATCACCGCCAACCCTTCACCACCGACGAACGCCCTCGACCAGCATGGGATGGGGGCTGCCTCCCGAGTGTGTGCCGCCCTCCGGGCGTAGTGCGCGCCCGCCAAACTGAGGACGTGGGTTCGGCGTCTCCGCCTCACCGTGTTCGGGCGTATCCCCGGCCAACCGGCGCCGAGGTGATCCCGCTCCAGCGACAGCCCCCGATTTGCCGCTGACCAACGGTAGCAGTCGCCTTTACTTACCGCCACTTTTCCACAGAACACCGCCATTGCGCTGCGCACTGACACGAAACGGTCGCCGGGAATCTCAGTCGCTAAGCGATCTTCCTGCTAATGCCCCATCCGGATCACTGACAACCTACCCCCGGTACGTGGCGTTTTAGGTGCGGGTGAAGGTATTCTTAGACGCTCAAACCCTCCCGCTGGCCGCACGCGGGCAACGTTACCTCTCTCAGGAGCGCCACATTATGTTCAGGATCACGAAGCGGAGAATCGCCGTCACCGCTCTTTTGCTGGCTGGGACGGCCTGCCAAATCCCCACCGGCGGAGAGGATGAGCGGGTAGCGGCGCCATCGAGTAGACCGACGCGGGACGCCAGGGCAATCAGTGACGGCGGCGCAATCGGATCAGGCAATAGGGACGCGGCAAGCGATTCGACCACCGCGATTAGCGGCGGCGGCGCAATCGGGTCCGGCAACAGAGAGGGCGGCGGGGCGATCGGATCTGGAAACTGAACGGCACTTCCGGAAGGGGAGGAAAAGCGCGCGGCCCGCCTGCTAGATCAGTCGGGCCGCGCGGCGCACACGCTCTAGAAGAAGACTCGCGTAGACTTCCACGGATTCCTCTGGCGGCGGCAATCGGTCGTATTGCGGTGGAGCAGCGAGACGCAACGAGGCGAGCAACTTGTCTGCCCGGGATTCGGCCGTCGCGTCTTTACGACCGCGGGCCAACTCCCGCGCGCGCGTTGCCAGATCCCGTGAAACGGCTATATCGCCTAATCCATGAGCACCTTCCGCGAGGTGCACCAGGGCAATCGGGGTGTTCTCGGTTGCAATTCCGGCCAGCTTCAACACCGACTCGGCCGCTGCCTGATAGGCACTCCGATTTGCGAGAACCCCGGACGCGAGCGCGATGCTCGATAACGCAAGAATCCGGGCGCTTGGGCCCGTCAGGTATGGTAAGACTGTTTCGATCACCGGGACGGCAGATGAGAAATATCCCTTCTTGATCCAGATTAAAGCCCAGTCGTGCGCGAGGGCGAAGATGTTGCGAGAGCGCGGCCCGTAGAGTTGAAAAGCCGCCTTGGCATGGATTTCCGCGTCGGAATAGTCCTCAAGGTCGATGGCGAGCGCGAGGAGGTCGTGCCGCGCCTCGGCGCCAAGGTGACGCAGGTTATAGCGGCGAGAGTAACGCCAAGCTTTTACGAGCAACGCCCGTGCTCGGCTGCTGTTTCCGCGATCAATCTCTAGATTCGCCCATCCAAGGAGCGCGACCGTCAACGCGGCTCGCTTGCCAGATCGCCGTGCAACGGAAATCGCGACTTGGAACCAGAGCGTAGAGCGCTCATATGCAGCTTGTGCTCTCTCCGCACGCGCCGCGTAGATCGCAAACATCGGGTCCCGTGGACGGACCACAGCCGCCGCACGGGCAAAGAGTGCGGCAGTTGCATAGAGCACTCGATCCTGAGCCCAATGGAAGATGCCAGCGCACGCCGAAGCGATGCGCTCAGGATCAGCCTCATGAGTCTGTTCACCATCTCGTCCAGGAGGGCTAGTTCTGCCGCCACCTCTCCACCGGAATAATCGCCCGAGGACTTGCGGACCGCCTGGAGGGAAGGGGCTGAACCGCTGAACGCGAAGAGCCCATCCCGTTCGGGAATGCTGCTCCCACTCCACAACGCAACGTCACGCACCCGTTGGAAGAGGAGCAACCCTAGTTCACCACCAACTTCATCCAGTACCTGCGCGCCTTCGTACGGCGGCCAGAGCAGTGGAGGATGCGGCGGGGTACGGCGCTTCCGAGATGGGGTTGCGTGCGGGTCTGCGCGGCGAATTCCGGTCAAAGCGTACGGCCCCCTGTTTGTAGCTCCCGGCGCATTGAAGGGACGTACCTCCCGTGTACTTTTACAAAATGCACGCGCACCGGCACCTACGGCAAGCCCGCCAGAGAATCCTCTGACGCCGAAAAGTCTTCTTCGCCGTAACCTTCCTTCTTCCTTCTTCCTTCTTCCTTCTTCCTTCTCCCCGGCTGCCCGGCTGCCCGGCTGCCCGGCTGCCCGGCTGCCCGGCTGCCCGGCTCTCGGCGCGGGCTTTTCCGACTCCGGGGCGTCGGCCAGAGCCGCGGCCGGAGCCCCGGACGGTCGCGCCGGCGAGGAAGGGGCCCCCAGCCCATGCTGGAGAAGCCGATCAACTACCTGACAGATCCGGTGTTCAGGCATGTTCCTGCCCAACCCACGCGGTCTCGGCGCTCTGTCGCGCCTCTTCCCGGACCGTGACCGCGAAGGCTTTGCGTTTCACATCAGCAGTGCGACCCGGGTGCCGTGGTGCCGTGGTGCCGTGGTGCCGTATCGACATGTCGCCACAAATTCACATCCACATGGCTACGAGTTGCTTGGCGCCTACGTTTTTGCCACCATGCACTTCCGAATAAATGGCCTCACCCGGATGCATCCGAGTAAAGGGATAGAACCTCACGCACCAGGCTCCCCTCACGTTGCTTCGCTCCTCGCAACTCTCCCCCATCTTCCCCCTCCCCGCAGCTTCCGACCTCCCGGCCGGGGATTGGCCCCCGCCGCCCGGTGGGTGAAGCCTCCCAATCGGTCCACGGATTCCGATCGGAATCCGGACTCCGGCCCCCTCTCTTCCCCGCTCCCCCGCCCACCGGACCCTCGCTGACGCCTTTTCCCTCAGATCCACCTCGTCTCCCCTTCCCTCGCCCCACCGACTGAACTCGAACAGGGCGGGCTTCGCCCGCGGTTGCTCTTTCGCCCTCCTCTGCCCCTCTTCTTGTCCCCTCCAACCCGTGCGCCATCCCCTCCCGTCGTCCTTCCGGTGGCCTTCGAGGTACCAGCACGCAGACCTCCCCCGGCGGCGATTCCTTCTTTCGGCGCGGGTGGGGTAAAGCCTTGAAGCCGCCCGGCTGACGCTCAGCTGGACACCTGGAGCCAGCAGGGCAGGGTTCGCCTAAATTCGCTCGCTTCGCTCGCCCGGCTCACCCTGCTGCTGGCTTCTCGCTGCGCTCGAAGGAACACGAACCGCCGCACCCCGATGCCATCCCGCCGCACCATCCGGAAGACCACCCTGTGGACGCCCGAAGAGTGGCGCCATATCGAAGAGGCCGCGGAGCGGCGGGGCGTCACGCCCGCACGCTACGTGCGCGAGGGCGCGCTCGCGGTCAAGCTGCCGGCGCACACGCGCACCCGTGGCGCACACGCGCTCCTCGGCCAATTCAGGCGCGTGCAGAACAACCTCCGGCAGCTCCGTCACATGGCCGAGGACAACGGCGCGGACGCCGCCCTCCGGATGCTCGATGCCTCCCTCCAGTTGACCGATGAGGCGGCTGACGCCGCCGCCGGGCGCCGCGGAAGCGCGCACCCGCTGATCATCGCCGTGCGCGACGCGGGCCTGCTCCTGAACGACCTGGCGCACCGGGCGAACGCCACCGACCGGCTTCCCGCCGACGAGGAGCTCGGCGAGGCCCTAGCCCGCATCGAGGTGGCCGCGAGGGACGTCCTCGGGTGATCGGATGGATCAACCCGGAGGGCGAGAGCTTCGGGGGGCTGATCTCGTACATCGAGACCGGGAAGGGCGGCCGCCATCCCGGCCGCGTGGCGTGGAGGGAGTTCTACAACCTTCCCACCTGCAAGCCACGGGTGGCGGCCTGCTACATGGCGGCCACCGGGCGCAGCTCGATCAGCTGCACGCGGACGCCGGTCTACCACTTCTCGGTGAGCTTCGCCCCGGACGACCCGGTGGACGAGGCCATGATGCGGCGCGTGACCGAGCGCACGCTGCGCGACATGGGGCTGGAGGAGTACGAGTGCGCCGTCTTCGCGCACCGGGACCGCTCGCACGTGCACCTGCACTTCGTCGTCTGCCGGGTGCACCCGGTGCGGCGCACGCTCTGGCGGAACTGGCGCGACCGCACGCGGCTCGAGTACAGCTTGCGCGCGCAGGAGGTGGAGTTCGGACTGCAGGTCGTGCCGGGGTGGCTGGCGCCCGTCCCGGCCCCCGTGGACCGCGCGCGTGACGGACTCGCGCAGGGCCAGGAGCCGGAAGCACGCTGGCTCAAGCCGCGGCCGGCACCGAGGCGCGGGGATGCCACTTTCCTGCAAGACGTGACGGAGCGCGCCTCGTCGGTTCTGGCTCAGGCGCGCTCGTGGGCGGAGCTGGAGCGCGGCTTGGCCGAGCAGGGGCTGTCGCTGCGGGTGAAGGGAGGCGGGTTCAGGATCACGGATGGCAAGCACCAGGTGAAGGCGTCCGAGGTGGGGCGGGGCTTCTCGCGCTACCACCTGGAGCAGCGCCTGGGCGGGTATCCGGACTACCGGGCCCGCATGGCCGTGGCCGGGATCGCACCGGCGCGGCCCTCCCCCACCGCAGTACAGTCGTCGGCCTCACCGGAGCCGGCCGCGGGGCCAACATCGCCGGCGTCAGCGCACGCGCCTCCAGCCGAGACACGCGTACCGGTCCAGTCAGACGTGCCGTCGGTGGAGCTGCCGAAGCCGCCCTCGCCCGGGCGGCAGAAGGTCAATTTCCTGATGGAGGCGAAGGAGCGGGCCGCGCCTGTACTGCAGCGAGCGGACTCGTGGGAGGCGCTGGAGCGGGACCTTGCGGCTCACGGGTTCTCCCTGCAGATGAAGGGGGGCGGCTTCGTGGTAGCCCGCGGGGAACTGGAGGTAAAGGCATCGGAGGTGGGACGGGCGTGCTCCCGCTTCTATCTGGAGAAGCGTTTGGGCCCGTATCCTCACCCGCGCCCGCGGCCGGACAGTGCGCCCGTGCAGCCGCCGGTCGTGGAGCTCCCCGCGACCTCGATCTCCGTTCAACCGCCGGAGCTGCCGGTCAAGCGAGCGGTGGAGCCGGCCGCGCCGGTCCCGCCGCCGGTGCAGCCGGTGGCGTCCCCTGCCCCTGATGTGCTGCCGGCAGCGACGGTTGAGCCGGACCAAGCCGTTCCCGCCCGGCAGGCGGGGCCACCGAAGGCGACCTCGCCAGGGCGGCGGAAACTCGATTTCCTGATGGAGGCGAAGGAGTGGGCCGGGCCGGTGCTGGAACGCGCGGACTCGTGGGAGGCGCTGGAGCGCGGGCTCGCGGACCGCGGGCTCACCCTGCGCCCGAAGGCGGGCGGCTTTGTGGTGGCGCGCGGAAAACTGGAGGTGAAGGCATCGGACGTGGGTCGGGGGTGCTCCCGCTTCTACCTGGAGGCGCGCCTGGGACCGTATCCGCACTCGCCCGCGCGCCCTGCCCCGGCCCCTGTGCAGCCGTCGCCGCCGAGCGTGGCGCCACGCACACCCTCGGCTCCTGTCCGGCCGCCGGAGCAGCGGGTCGAGCGCCCGGTCGAGCCGGCTATGCCCGTCCGGCCGGCTGTGCAGCCGGTGATGCCGCCGCGGCCGATCTCGACCGGGCGGCGGAAGGTCGATTTCCTGATCCAGGCGAAGGAGCGGGCCGGGCCGGTGGTGCGGCGGGCGGACTCGTGGGAGGCGCTGGAGCGCGGGCTTGCGGACCAGGGGTTCTCGCTGCGCGTGAAGGGGGGCGGCTTCGTGGTCACGGACGGGGTGCATGAGGTGAAGGCATCGGACGTGGATCGGGCGTTCTCCCGCAAGCACCTGGAGGACCGCCTGGGCCGGCACCCGGACTCGCGCGTGCCGACCGCCAGCACCGAGCCGACATCCACCGCGCCGGGAGCGATTGGGCAGCAGGACCGGCCCGCCCTGGCTCCCGCGAAGCCGCACGGATCTGCGGAGGCAATCGACCGCCCGGTGGAGTCGCCATCGCACGTCCCGTCACCGGCCCAGCCGCCGGTGCCAGCCAATAGAGCGGCACTCTCTGCTCTACCACCGGAACCGCTACGGGAAGCGGAGCCACCGCGGCTGGCCGACGTGCATGTCGTCGCGCAGGAAAAGGTGTGGATTGGCGCCGCGCTCGATGTGGCCGCAGAACCGCTCCGCCTTGTCGAAGCCATCGACGCAGCCAAGGCCGCAGAGGGGGATGCGCGGGAGGTGCTCCGTGACGCGTGGACCGCATCCAAAGCGCTGGAGGCGAAGAAGGACCGCGCCAAGCACACGAGAGCCCAACTCCTAGAGCGGGCGAGTTACGTTTACGCATCCCGCCTGATGTCAGTGGATGCGCTCCTGGAGCACGCGCGTGAAGACCGCACCCTGGCGGAAGCGAAAAACCTGCTTCACACACGGCCCGAGCACTTCGGCGCCCTGGAGCCGGACACCACCGGGTGGGCCAGGTGGAATCCGTTCCCGACCTTCCGCACCGCCAGAGCGAAAGCGCATGAGCTCGCCGACCTCTTGGACAGCGCCGCCCGGGCCAGTTGGAACGTTCCGAAACCCGAGGAATTCGTCAGGGCCACCGAGGGCGTGCGGCAGGCCAACGAAGCGCTCGATGCTGCCATCGAGACACGTGAGGGATTCTCAAAGAAGCTTTCGCGTCGATCACTCATCGATCAGGCCGCACGCGCGCTCAACCCGTTGCTGTCGGTGCTGGACCGCGAGGAGATCGAACTTCGGCTCGGACAGAAACTCGCTTCCGGCGGCGCGTCTCTGGCGACGCAGGCGATCAAGGCCGCAATCACCTTGGCGGAGGGCCCACGGCAGGAGCGGGGTGGAGTGGAAATCGACTTCTGAGCTGGTTGCATCGATCACTCCGCGCGCTCAGTCCACTGCTTTCGGTGCTGGGCCGTGATGAGATCGAAGATCGGCTCGGTCAGAAACTCGGTTCCGGCGAGTTCCGGCGGCGTATTCTTGGCCAGGCAGGCGATGGAAGGTTGCCGTGGAATTCGCGGCAGGTCCGCACCCGGGCGGGCACGAAGACGAGTTTGAGCCGTTCGGCCAGCACCTGCGCGCGTGTTTCAACCCGGCGCAGGCGGGGGCCTGCCAGGCAGGAGCGTGGCAGCCAGCTTGCCCGTCGATGACTCTCTGGCTCGACCATGAGGAGATTCGGCGCTGCACAGTGTAAGCGCTTCCAGGGTTGCTCCCGCCTCGGGGCAACTCTCATCAAGTGGGTGTGAACCCCCCGACGTGTTGGTGGGCGACGAAACAGAGGAGGGCTTCCCGGTTGGGCTGTGTGCGGCTGATCGTCTGCCGCACCCTGTCGTGCAAGGCGAGCCAGTTGCTCGCGATCAGCAGCGACCCCTCGTGTGTCGGAACAACTTCACCGACCTGGTCTGCCGCACGCTCCAGTGCGGCGAGAGCGGATTCGATCCGCGGTGGCACCTCACCATACTCGGTGGTGCAGCCGCGGCGGATGGAAGGAAGATAGAACCTCAGGCCGAGGCTCCCATCCGATCCTGGCTCAAGGATGGGAAACCACTGTGGCTCCTGCCCGTCCGCGTAGCTGAACGGTATCTGTTCCTGGATCAGCAGGTCGACCGCCGCACGACCTTCGTCGGTTGCTCGTAGGGCTTCGATGACGCGCGCAACGGACGCGAGCCGCCACGCCCCATAGTCGCCGCCGCGGGGATCCGGCCTCGTGATGTAGACGAGGCTGAGCTCCGGGCGATCTTGATAGGTAGAGAAGTCGCCATGCCACCCGATCTGCTCCGCACGGTCGAACGGAGCTGCCCGCCGCCTGCGCGCCGGCGCGGTACGGATCACCGGTGCCGCAGGATCGCAATCCACCGGCACGAACAGCTCGCCCAGCGAGCGGGCGATTTCGACCAGTACCTGCACGGGGTCGCCTTCGCCTGCCGGCAGACGTGCTACGTAGTACCCTTCCTGGCGCAGGCGAGCCTGTACATCATCGAGCGGAACGTGCATCACCTCTCCTCTTGCCGGTGTCTTCGCCTGTGCGAGCCTGATCCTCGCGCGGAATCGTGAACCGTGTTCGCATGGACGTTGCGGCCGCTTCGTCGAGGAGCGCACGTGCGTATGCGGGATCGTACAGCCTGTCTTTCCTCAGCACCATGCCTGCCCAAGCGTAGGCGTATTCGTCTGCGAGCGTGGTGGAGAACGTGATCGGGTCGTCGGTGCTTATTGTCCAAGTGAGCGTCTCCTCGACTTGCTCATTATGGGTTGTAGGCCGCTTTTGCAAGAAGTCCTGCGAGGCTCCCATAGCATCAAGACCACCAACCACGAGGTTGGAACTAGGATTAGACTCGATACACACTTGCCACCGAGCCACCTCCCGAATCAGGTTCTTGCGCGCGATGACGAGCAAGCCGCATTCATTTCGTTGACCCGCGATACGCAGTTCGCCCCGATCGTCATCAACCTTCAACCGAATCGGCTCGTGTGCGTATTTCTGTAAACCGCGGCTCCAAAGATAACTGTGGAGCCACCGCTCGTGCGTTTTTAAGCTGCTCCCTTGCTCCGGCCTATCGATCAATCGTCGCGTCAAGCGCCCTCCAAGTGAACGCCAGAGTTCCTGGGCGGTTTCCACGAGATTGATCGCTTCTGGGTTGAGCTTTCGCCGAAAATGTAGTTCCTCAACCGTGGTCCTGATCTGGTCTAACAACCATTCGTCCTGTTCGGCGGTTCTTTCTCGCGCTGTATACTGCGCAAGAAAGGCAAGATCGAGAAGCCGATCGAACCTCTTCACCTCGATAACTTGGCCCTCTTTACGTTCCCACCATTCCTCGGGTTTGAAAGTGATCGCTATCCCGTGGCCAAGACGATCACCCCGCTGGATCAGCTTCCAACGGAATGGCTCGGCGACTGCCCGTACACCTGAGGTCAACCACCCGAAGTCCTCGCCGGCGTGCAGCGTCAAACGCAGTGGCTGAAGGTTGAGTTCCGGACGACGTCCAGCAATTTCCGATGAACGAGTCCGTACATAACGTAGCGATTCTGCTGAAACCCATAGCGGCTGGTCCGCTTCCACGCCACAAATATCGACTCCGCGCAACGTCCTCAGGCGCCTTGGTTGCGCAGCAAGGGCCCGCACCACCCTGTCCGCCGCGCTATCCATCTGGCGTATCTCAGCGCCATATAATGGCAGGCCATCCACTACCGGCTTTCGCTGGAAGTGAATCAGCCACGCCCGTTCTGGCCTATGTGCCTGCGCCGGACGGGCATTGTTCTCCCTGTCCCAACGATCGCATGCTCCAGGCCAGTCGTCCGGCGATACGCGGTGCTCAACAGCTCCAACGCATAGGCCAGGTTCCGGGTGCTCGGTGGGGCGCAGGAGAGCCGACTCTGGTACGTAGACTTTGATTTGTTTGAAGTGATCAAGAAAATGTCTGAGGCCGCGCTCTCCGGGTGGGTGGACGAGCAGACGGAACACGGCGGTTTTGACTCGTAGATATTGAAGGAACATCTGCTCATATAATGCATCCGGTGAGGAAACATCCTGATCATTGTAAGGAATTGGGTCAGCTTCCGCAGCGCGCAAGTACGAGAAGGCTCGCACTAGAAGGCCACGCTCTCCTGCGCTCATATTCAGCAATAGCCGATGTCGATCGGGTTCTCGTCCACTCGGAAGTACGGGCATCTTTGCGCTACGTAGATTGCGCAGGAGCTTGTACCGTTCGCTCGGCCACGGGTAGGGTGTTGTGGCCGCATGATATGGCTGTGTTCGCCCATCGATAAAAGACCTCAATGCCGCTTTCCCGCGCTTGCAGACGGGATCGCTGCAGGATGAAAGCTCGCGTGTGTGATACGCGTGTTCGACCAAGACGCGACGAGCGACGAACGTTTGCCGGATGAGGCCACCCCATTCTGTCATGTGCCGCCCACGTTCGAGCGGACGTTTCTTGGCGAGGCGTTTCTCTTCCTCAGTCGTGCCGCCCAAGCACAGTCCTCGATGTAACGACGGACATATCGAACGATCATCCCGGAGGCTTCGGAGAAGTTCCACCGGCTCCAGCAGCGCACGTAACCGGAGGGATGCCCACAGTTCCTCAAAGGACATCATGGCCGCGTGATGCACATGCTGATGTGCGACAGGCAGATCAGGAGCCATGGGAGCGTGCAGAAGACGGACCGCAGCGGGGGGTGGCGATCCGCGAGGTGTCGCGGCTGCCACGAGAATCGCGGGTGGAAGCGCAAGTGAAATGAATCGCCAGCGAAGGATCTCTCGTCCCGGTTCATCGCGGTCTACGCGGAGAATCATCTCCCGACCATCGACCTGTAGCAGACTCTTGGCCGAATTGGCGAGCAACGTGATGAGCCGCACCCGTCCTTCAGGTACTATCGAGGCGTGCCATCGCTTTTTAGTCTTCTCAATTGCGCGCTCGCCCATTGCGGGAGTCGCCCCGAGTTCTTCTCGGTACACCTTCGCACGCTCGCGCACGTACTCCTCGAGGGCACCCCAGCTCGTCTTGACAGCCGACGTTAGGAAAGCGTCCCGCACCCGCAGGTTCGCCGCCAATGCATCAGCATAGAGCCGATCAGAAAACGCGTTCTCGTCGACACTCATTTATTGCTTGACGGGACAGGTAATTACGCTGGCCCAACTGGCTCGCGTTTCGTGGGCGAAAGGCTCGTATCGACACGGCGACGCCGCGTTGAACCGGATGTCACCCCCCGCTGCTTTCGTACTCGATTCTCTACGATGTCTTTCCAGTGGTTTCGCTTCAAATGGCTGCGCTTCAGGTAGCTTGCTTCGTATATCTCATCAAGTTTCTTTAAGAGAGCCGTTACCTCGTCCTCGGGAGGAACGCTGACCTCATACTCACCCAGTTGGATGTGTGTCGCGATAACTGCATCCGCAACTAGCCGCCGTCGTTCTTCCAGCAGATCCTGATAAACACTTGCGGGTGCACCAACCAATCCTTCGAGAAATTTCTTCTGGATGTCCGGGGGAAATCCTAATTCAGGGCGTCCGAGAAGTGGCATGGTTCTATGTTTCCACCGGTTCCGATCTTCTTCGTCAGCAATATTGGAAAAATCGAGTAGCGCGAGCCACGGCCAACGCTTTGATGACCCTCTTAGCTCTTCGGGCTTCTTTGCATTGCTAACTGCAGGTTGACCAGCCCATTTTCTTTGGTAGTAGACCCACGCATAGGCGCAGCGCTCCACCCGCCAAGAATTCTTGGGTTCACGCAATTGTTCTACTAACCCTGCCCACTCGTCCGTTTGTCTAAACAGTTCATCAGGTCTAGGATGCTTGAAACGATTCCAAGCAAAAGAAAGTTTGGGTGTCAGAAGCCATTCTGTCCAGGCATGACTGAGATAAGTGTCCCACCGCAGACCAATCGCATCGATCGGGAAGTCAGCCTCTTCCAGCATCTTCGCAATCAGCCCTCCCGAAAAAAAGAAACGGTTCGTGAAATCCGCATGCATCCAACCATGATCATTGTCGGATATACGCCTAAAAACAAAGTCTGGACGCGTACTCATTACCATCTCATAAGTGCCGGCCGGCACTCTCAGCCCGGGTCGGTAGCTGGCAGCAATTTCGCCAGCGGTTTGGACCTCTACAGAGTAGCGCTCCCCCGTGGTCCCTGGTTGGCGCTCCGGACCCGGAATATCACTGTCGATCATGGTGGCGGGACCGTGGGATCTAACCACGGCTTGGTACTCATCTCCATTTTCCGAGACGAGACGTGCCAAGATCTCAGCCGCTCGTTCCTCTCCGCTATACCGCATTACATGATGGCGAAGTTGCTGCGCCGCGCGGTAGGTCATCACACCCGGCAACAGTGAGCGAGTGGTCCGGGCAAGCTGCAGAATCAGGTCACCCGCACCTAACCCAGATGGAAGAATGTTACTACTTGAATCAGGCGTTCCCGAACGCGGTTGGCGCTTGAATGCATTTAGGAACGTGTAGAAGTTCGAGCCAGCTTGCCCCCTTTCTAAACCGACATCTTCAACGGGGAGATCGTCCGGCAGATCGGTGATTGGGCCTGGGAATGCCAAGAAATCCAAGATCGATAGCCTGTCTAGCTTCCACTGACTCGCCTTAGGAAACACTTTATCGACAGATGAATACGCCAACTCAGAGGCCCATGGATCGTTGTTGACTAGGTCCCAAAGCGGATCAGGGTTTGCATTCTTATGCTTCGCGAGACCACTTTGCTGGCCATAATAATCAAGCTTTAGCATGTCTACCATATGCCGACGGTCGGCCGCCACAATAAAAAACACCCTCGGATGATAGAGCGTACGGAGGGCAGGAAGAAGCTCGCGAATACGTCCGACCTGCAGGTCACAATCATCTATCATAATGACAAAGACAGACTTGGAACTCAGCACACCCCTGTCTTTCCGTGCCCACCCTCTTTTGAACACCTCATTCACGAACACATTCCAATCTTCACTAAGCCGCTGCCAGTGCTGTACTTGATCTTGGCGATCAAGCACCTGTTCGATGAGACTCTTTTCTTGCGAAACCGTTCCCCAGCCAGCGGCTGCCATCCGAAACAATCCATGCCAGCGATCCGTGAGGGATCTGTAATCATCCGTTTCCTCAATGCAATCATCCCATGGCTCATCATACACTTCGGCAAGTGATTTCCATGCTTGCACGATCGCAGCAAGGAGGGGCATTCCTGGCGGTAAGGGATCAAAATCAAGGATGGGAAGCACTTGGACATCAGTCAGGATGCGCTCATCTGCGCTACGATTCGGGAGCGATTCGATTCTGGCTCTTCCCTTATTGCTCATGTTGTTGACTCGACGGTCGTATGCGGCGGCGAGCGTGCGAGCGCCATTTTCATCGTTCGAAATGAGATGATGCCAGCGCCGCACCATTGTCAACAACAATGATGTTTTTCCGGTGCCTCGACCGCCGTCTAGCAGAAGTACTCGCGGGTGACGTGGGTGAACTGTCTTGAGATAGAGATCAACCCCTTTGGGGTCTCCTATAAGACCAGTGTCCTTCGCTGCCGCGATGCGACTCTCGATCTCAAAAATCGCGATCAGTTCCTGTTCGGAGAGCTGATCCGGATCGAGCGGACTGGTGTCCTTGGACTCACTGGTGGTATTCAATTCGGACATTGCTCGCCCCTCATGATGTTGCGCCGGGTTGCGGCATCAGGAAATCGTCCCAACTACGAACGGGGTGATGGGGGTGATCGTGTTGACGTCGACTGGCTGGAATCCAACACGCGCCATGGCGCTCGCGATTACTGCCGGGTTTGCGAACCGCAACTCGTGCTGCTCCGATAGCAACTCGCGGTGTGTACGGTTGGCATACACGTAATCCGCGAACACCCGGTGCTCAGCGTCGTGGAGGGGGTGGAACCGGTGGATGAAGAACGTGTCATCAGGCTCGCCTGAAGGGCTGCGCTCACGGTCGACGTTGACCGCACCGGTCATCACCTCATCGTTGGCTACCTGCAGAATCAGCAATCCACTTGGTAGCAGAGCGTCACGACAACGCCTGATGACATCATCGAGTTCCGCCTCCGTTTCGCAGTAGTGGATCGTCCAGGAGAGAGCGCAGACGACGTGGTATGCGCGCACATCTGAGATATCCTGCATGCGCTGAACGCGAACGCGGTCTTCTCCAAGCCGTTTCGATGCGACGTCGACCATCTCTGGAGCGGAGTCGATTCCGTGTCCGTCGATTCCGGCGGCGATCGCAGCCTCCAGGAAGACACCCGTACCGCAACCTACATCTAGCAGCCGGCATCCCTCAGGTGCAATCCGCAACGCCTGTTCGATGACGAACGCGTGATCATGCTTGTAGTGTCCGGGGGGCGTGTGAACGTCGTATCGGTGGGCGAACTCGTGATAGAGACGGTACATGCGGTCAGCTCCGGACGCTGTCACCAGGATTCACCGCCATTGTCGTGAAAGCCCCCACTGCGCGTTCTACGACTGCGGCCCGTGCGGTGAAAGTGCTCGACTTGGTAAGCGGTGCAAGGCAGTCGAGGATACGATCTCGCGTCTCCCTCTGACGTGGAGTGTGGGCTTTCACGTTGCGCAGCAGGTTGAGTCTGCGGTTCGGGTCGTCAACCACCGACCACTCCGAGAACGATATCTCACCCACGCTCAGAACCTCCGCGAACTGCTGCAGTCCGCTCCCACCACACCGTGGGCAGGATACCTTGTGCTCGCTCTCCTTCAGGCAGCGCACCCATTCAGTGTTCCGGCTGCGGTCCGACTCGTCGAGCACACGGCGGTACAAGCCATCCCACCGGAGCCATGATCCCACTTCCGCAGGATTCGCGCTCGCGGTCTTTAGAAACGAGCCGGCGCCCGGACGCGACCAGAAGCCGAACAGGATCAAGCCGCGGCGTTCAGGGCTGAGCTCCCCGAACGGCATGCCCGACTCCCAGAGGCCTTCCGCCGCCATCCGCCGCAAGAACGGCTTCAGCTCATTGCGGCGAACGCCTTTCATCACCGCATCCGCCTCGGACGTAAGGAACCCTTCACCCTCGGGAGCGGCCCCGGGGTTCCCGATCACCAGGGGCCCAGCCGCCGCCGTGACTTCGCGCTGCCCCTTGCATGCAGGGCACCACCCACGCGGATCGGCTCGAGAAAAATGCGATGGAATGGGGGCCATGGGCGCGACCACCCCCGCGTCCAAGTCAAGGAGGCGTTCGGATGCGGTCGCACGGAGGCGGCCGCGGGCATCGCGCAGCTCCACGTACCTGGCGCCGACGGCAAACGCATCGCGGAGCACGCGAACCCGCGCTTCGGCGGTGTCGGCTTCAGGGGTCAGCCGCTTGCCCGTAGCACGCACCGTCCGCACGTCGAAGTCCTTCCGAGCGTCTTCGCCCGTGGTTGTTACCAGGCGCAGTCCTTCCTTCGCGACGTGCCAGGAGACGGCGTCGATCGCCGACCGCGGCAATTCAGCCCCCCATACCTGCATGTCCGGGAGGAACGGCTGGATCGCGAGCCAGCAGTCCGCGTCCTTCTGCCACTCGGCGAGAAGCTCGGCGAAGACTTCGCCTCGCGGAGGCCGCTGCACGTCGAGCAGCAGCTTCGGAATCTCGCGGTCCAGCCCAGCGACTTCCCAGTCGTCACGCCCCGACCAGAAACGCTCCGTCACCATCACGACAGGTTCGGCGGCGCCGTCCTCGGACCCGAGCGTCTCCGCGGCCTCGCCGCTGATGAGCGTGCGCAGCAGTCCAGCCGTGCGCGCCACCTGCTCCTCGATCGGGAGCTTCCGCTCGGCCGCGGCTGGCTTCTGGTCCTTTGACGATCTCTTCAGCGCCGGGAGCTTGCCCGCCAGCGCCAGCCCGGTCGGGGTATCGGTCTTCGCCAGCTGCTCGGGCGGACCGGCAAAGATGATCCGGCCACCCTCGGGCCCACTCCCCGGCCCGAATTCCAGCACCCAGTCCGCCGATCGAATCAGGCGGAGATCGTGTTCGACGATCACCATCGTGTTGCGGCCGTCATCCAGCACGCGCTCCAGCGCGGACGCGAGGCGGCGGACGTCGCGCGGGTGCAGTCCGACCGCCGGCTCGTCCAGGATGAAGAACATCGCCCCGGTCTGCACCGAGCCCAGACGCATCGCGAGGCGAAGCCGCTGCACCTCACCGCCGCTCAACGTGTCGATTCGCCGGCCAAGGGAAACATACCCGATTCCCAGGTCGCACATGGCACTGATGAGGCGCTGGGGCACGTGAAACGTATCCGCGCAGCCACCCAGGCGCTCCACGGGCGCCTCGAGCAGCTCCTGCACGTTGACGCCCTCGATGCGGACGGATAACGCGGCATGCCCATAGCGCGAGCCTCCGCAGGCCGGGCACGGGGACCAGAGATCATCGTCGGTTACCTCGCCGACTCCAAGGCAGATCGCACAACGGCCGTGCCCTCCGTTTACCCCGAAATCGCTCGCCGAGAGCCCATCGCGCTTCGCGGCAGGCGAGCTGCCGAAGGTCTTTCGAATGCCGTCGAACACGCCTGTGTAGGTGGCGACGAGACTTCTCCGATTGGGAGGCGGCATCGCCTGATCCAGCGCGACGACCTCATCGATCGACTTCGTCCCTCCCACCGAACTCCACCGGCCCTGGCGGACCGCGAAGTCCGAGGCCTCCCCGCCGAGCGATTCAAGCAACGCCGGCGCGAGTACGCCACGGACAAAGCTCGATTTCCCCGACCCTGACACGCCGCTGATGCACGTCAGCCGTCCAAGCGGGATCTCACAATCCACGCCCTCGACGTTGTGAATCGACGCGCCCCGGATCGTGACTTTGGGTTCGTCCGCGGCAGTAGGGCGAAGTGTGCGAAGGGGTTCGTCGTCTTCGCCTGCGCGGCCGCGAGGATCACCCGCGTACGTGATCTCGCCGCCCGAAGCCCCCGCGCGAGGTCCGACCTCCACGAGCCAATCGGCCGCGTCCCAAACGCGCTCGCGGTGTTCGTTGAGGATCACGGTGTGCTCTCCGCGGAGACGCTCCAGCGCGAGCGTCAGCCGCGACAGGTCGGCCTCATGGAGTCCACGCGCGGGCTCGTCGAGCAGAAGACAAAGGCCGCTCTCTCCCGCGTCCAGCACGCGCGCCAAGCGAATTCTGCGGCTCTCGCCTTCGCTCACGTCGAGCATCCCCCGGTCACCCGTCAAATAGCCCAGGCCGACCGAGGCGACGGAGTGCGCATGGCGATGGATGGCCTGTACGAGAGGACGCGTCTTGGGCGGGACAGCCTGAGCAAAAGCGCCACGCGGGCCGGCGAATGCCTCCGCCTCGCTGAACGTCATACCGAGGATCTCGGCAATCCCGTGCCGGCCGACGCGCAGCGCCCGGGCCTGATGCGACCAGCGAGTACCTCCACACGCCTCGCAGGGCCCGGTTTCCACGTACGGGGCAAGCTGGTCCGCGATCTTGGTCTTTGCGGCGGATTTGTCGAGGATGATCTTCCGGAACCCCGCGAATGGGCGCCCGATGCCGAACGTTCGTCCGGTGGGACCGCGGTCGAAAACCAGCTCTTCGCCGCTTCCGTCCAGAACGAGCGCCCGCGCAGCAGCGGGCAACTCGGACCACGGCCTGTCGGGAGAGAAGCCGTGCATCCCCCGCAGACCCTCGATCGTCTCGTGCTGGACGTGAACGTAGCGGTAGTTCTTCTCCGTCCAGATCGCGAACGCTCCCTCGCGCATGGAGCGCTCAGGGTGGGCTACGAGCGCCGCTTCGCGAAGCCGGCGTCCAATGCCCGTGCCGCGGCAGGTACGGCAGGCGCCGCTCTCCTCGTGCTCGGGAGCATTGAACGACAGGAGGTGAGCCGAAGGACGCGCGAAGACCTCCGGCGCGTCGGGGTGGACCCAGTGCTTGATGGAATCGAGCCGCGGACCAAACGGACCGGCGAGGTCAGGATCGAGGGCGGTGGGAAGCATGACGACGACAGACCCGTCACCAGCCAGGAACGCACGCTCCAGGAGCCCTTGGAGTGTTTCCGCCTGCGAGGGCCCACCCACCTCGACCGAGCCGACGAGCGCCTCGATGGTATGGGTTACGTTCGCGTTCAGTCCTCGGAACGCGCTCGGCTCGACTGCGCGGCCGCTCTCGCGCAGCCGTGGAGGATCAGTACTGCTGCGAATGATGATGGGCTTGAGATCGTGCGATGCGAGCAGACGGACAGCGTCGACCCCGTCCGTCTGCTGCTCCCGAACGGGGACGGCCCAGATCTCGGCGATTCCGCGGTGATACCTGGCAATCCATCTCGCGTACGCCTCCGCCGACGGGGGCGGCACATATTCCTTCAAACGCTCGGAATAAGGAGCTGACGCGAGGACAAAGAGGCGGCGCAGGACGGAGAGGAAGCCGGTCGCCGTCCCGATGGTCGTACGCACCGTCGGGCGAAAACCACGCTGGCCTACGAGGATCGTGGGCGGAAGTGGGCCTATGAATGCGCGGACGTCGTCGCGTTCCAGTTCCCGCTGGGAGGTGTCGAGGAAGGTCCGCATTCGCCGGCTCCCCTCGGCCGCCACGGTATCGGCCAACAGGGAGCTCTTCCCCGAGCCGGACACGCCGGTCACCACGGAGATGCGTTTCAGCGGAAACGCGACGTCGACGTTCTTCAGGTTGTTCGCGTCGGCGCCGATGACGTCGATGGACGACACCCCTGCCGATCGCGCCTTGCTCATTCGTTCGCGCCCTGATCGTTCATGTGCAGCACGAGGAGGGACCGTGATTCGAACTCAGTCGGGAACTTCGTGAATCGCACGGAGCATTCGCCACGGTAGTGCAGCGCGAATGTGTTCGATACGAGCACCGTATCTCCCGGACTGGTATGGAACGGCAGAGACACATCCATCGATGCGCGGTGAATCGCGGCGATCACCGGCTCTACGTCCTGGGCTTGCTGTTCCAGGCGTTTGGCGGCGACGCGAAGGCTCTGAGGGTGATAGCGGATCTTCCCGTCCTGAACGAGACGGCCCCGCCACACGCCGGGCGCGGTTTCGCTCGCCATGGCTGCTTCACTCTTTGTCAGGAACTCGAACGCCGCGACTTCGTCTGGGGATCCTGACGCAAGGCGCTCCAGGATTTCGGGCAGGTACGCCACGCGCTGTTCCGCGTACTCAGGCGCACCCGGATCCTCGATTTCACACTGCATGGCGGTGCCGACCGGTGGAATCCGGGAGACGTTTCCGTCCGTGTGGAAGTCGCCAGCCTTGAGTGTATGGGAGAGACCATCCGCCCACGGAGACATGCGGAAGCGCTTGACGATCCGGCCGGCTCCGTACGTGCCGAAAGTCGTGCCCAGCGCACGGCTGACGATGAGCAGCGACCGCCCTTCATCTGCCGGGAGTCCGCGAACCACGATGTATCCACGACTCTGGACCGTCGACGACACCAGATCGCAGAACGCGGTCCAGCGCTCATCCCCATGCAATGGCGCCGCGATGTCTCCATCCAGCGCCGCGGTTTCTGCGTCGTCGACCGATGCAAACGTGCTGGCGAGTTTGTCGATCTCGCTTCGGAGCAGCGGATCGATCGTCGTTTCAGGAAGTGACCGTCCCGTCATCAGCGATCTCGAGGCAAAAGATTAGCTTGTGCAGATAGTGATGTTCAAACATCGCCCGCGCAGTGGGGTAGCGGAATTCTGCCCGGCGCGGGTCGTAGGTTATCCACCCTGAACGTCGAAGGGGCTGCACTGAAGGTAGTAAGCCAGCGACCGAGGCCGCCTCCATGATCTCGATCGGCGCGTGATCAGACACCCGGTGTCCGGCTGCCACCAGGGGAGTCTTCCACGCCTGCCACAAGGGATTCTCGGAGTGACAGCCGAGCACCACGTATGCTACCCCGCCCGTCGCGAGCACTCTGCGAACACGCCGCATGAAATCCAGCAGATCGGGCTCGAGGTACAGCATCTCGTGGCTGACCACTAGATCAATGCTGGCGGCCGGGACGCGGTCCCACTCGGATGGGTCGAGAAGACTAACCGTTGCGGAAGTGGTGCTGAGCAGCCGCAAAGCGGCTGAGCGCGCGGACGCCAGCGGCTCGATCCCGTACAGCTTCGCGGGAGCGAACCGCCGGCCTAGCGCGTCAAGCAGTCCACCGGTGTGACAGCCGATGTCGAGGACCGCGCGGGGCGGAGGATTCCCGTCCCGCTCGACATGCCCGATCAGCGCGTTCCAGAACGCTTCATTGACCGTCGGCAGATCATGATCGAGCGTCGGATCGCCGAAGAACGTACTGCCCTCGGTGCCGCTCTCCTTCAGGGGCATCGCTGGGATGAGCAGCCACGCGCAACGGTGTCCCCAGCCGTCGGATCAATGCCGAAATGAGTGATGAACAGTTCGACAGACTTCCCGAAAGTGTCCTCAAGCAATGCCAGGTCCTCGGGTCCACGCATCCCAAAATACGGATAGTGGTGAAGCAACCCGCCGAAGACGAGCTCGCAGTCCTGGGCGTAGGCACGCGTATCCACGATATGGGCGTGCCAGAAGGTATCGATCGGTCCGGTCGGGCAGATCTTCCGTTCCGGGTAGCGGGCGTTCAACGCCAGGAACTTCAAGTACAGATCCTCCACCTCGTTACACATTTCGGGCGTCCACCCGTTCTCGATCACCAGCTTACGCTTCAGCATCGTGAAATCGAGTTGCTTGACGCGAGCGAGTGCCTCATCGAGCGCGGCGTCGATCGCGACCATCGATTGCGCAGCTTCGAACGAGACTGGACCGGCGACGTTGAGCGCGTCCATGTAGATCGCCTCCTGAGGTGTACGCGTCAGATACCACCTTCCAGACGGGCGGCAGCTAATGCGAGCCGAGTAAAGTGAAGAACAGCTACTGCAAGTAAAGGTACGCGCGGGACTGGTTGGGGGTCAAGAACGTGGTGTTCCACGACAGTGTCTGCCCTACCGCATCGGCTCGGAACGAGATCCTCCTCGCCTGCCGTCGCATTGCGTCGCCACTCAGATTCCTAAATCCAACATTTCCGTTCGGAATCCCAGCAAAGCGGTTGGCCCCGCCCTCTCCCCCCCTCCCCCCGCCCC
>Ga0247770_1000361_pt1 | contig 44497 bp, 33 predicted proteins | sample UWRJL136409B6_FD_179943 | JGI IMG/M metagenome (GOLD analysis project Ga0247770, IMG submission 179943) | Plant litter microbial communities from Arlington Agricultural Research Station in Wisconsin, United States - UWRJ-L136-409B-6 | ecosystem: Environmental > Terrestrial > Plant litter >... | reverse complement strand
ATATTCTTTGGAGGTGGAACAGTTAATGAAGTTAACTCCTTCTAAACGCCGCTTTTATCAACAAGGTATGCGGGCTGCAACCCTTATACAGTCTATCTCGTAGACCTCTTTGTCACCCCCCCAGGGAATACTCAAAGGTGCGTCGGGAACTCCCACAAAAGCAAGCGCACCGTCAGAATCGAGAAAATCAATGTACGGAACCCAATCTAAAGCAGCAGCAACAGTACTCAACAAAATATCTAATTTGCTGCTGGGCGCTTGAGGAATTTCGCCTTTTCCTACTACAATAGCTTCGTCCGCCCCCATTTTATGTGCAAATTCTGCTACTTGCAAATAAAAGTGCTGTTGCTTTGCCACTTCCGCAAGAAGCACCTGTAATCAAAACTGTAGGAGCCATCTATAGTTATAAATTGTAAGTGAGGAAATCGTTTCTTGCGGTATTGAAACTATAACAGAAGGAATAAGAAATAAGGAAGAAGCAGTAACAGTAAGGGTTTCAGCGATTAAGAATGTCCTCACCGACAAGGCGATTGCGATATAACAGAGGTAATCTAATTTTAGGTGCGCTCTACATTAATAATTATTGAGTATAGGAATTTTTTGTGATTCGCGATCCTGTCTTTTTTTAACGAACCGCGAAGGCGCGAAGGACGCGAAGGAAGAGAGAAGAGGAGAGGAGAAGAAGAGAATAGAAATTATTCATAGTTTGTGCGAAAATTGCTTTGTAAATTTTCCCAATGCCCAATGCCCTGTTTGGCCAATGCCCAATGCCTAAAAAATGAATCTTCCGAAACAACCGCCGAATTGGTCGATCGCCCTACTGTTAATTATTGGCGTTTTAGCCGTCTCAACTTCCTCAATCTTAATCCGGCTGGCTAACTTGGAAGCAGCGGCGGGCGGCTTCGGTTTCAGTCTGGTACTTGCGGCCTCTCGCCTGACTTTATCTGCTTTAATCCTGCTTCCGGCTTGGCCGAAAATTCAGTGGAACGCCCTGCAACCGGGAGCTTGGCGCTATGCTGGTGCTGCGGGTTTGTGTCTCGCCCTGCACTTTGCCCTCTGGATTACCTCACTTTCTTATACTTCGATCGCCGCCTCGACTGCCCTCGTCACCACTAATCCTGTCTGGGTAGCGCTGTTGTCACGCTTCTGGTTCGGGGAAAAACTCAGCAAAATGTCGATCGTTGGCATTACTATAGCCCTTGCTGGGGGAATGGCGATCGCCCGAGGTAGCGCGGGCGCAGCCAATGCCGGCAGCAGCGAACTGCTGGGCGATTTCCTGGCTCTGGCTGGTTCCTGGGCCGTCAGCTTGTATTTGCTGCTGGGCCGAGAAGCTCAGCGGCGGGGACTGGGAATTGGTGGCTATATCGCGATCGCCTATACTGTTGCTGCGATCGTCCTGCTGCCTCTCCCCTTCGTCTTCGGCACCAGTTATACCAATTATTCGCACATTGTATATTTTTATATTTTGTTAACGGCCGCTTTGCCTCAATTAGTCGGCCACACCATTTTGAACTGGGCTGTAGTGCAGATTTCCCCAACTCTGGTAACTCTTGCCATCTTGTTTGAACCGGTGGCGGCGAGTTTTTTGGGTTATTGGCTGTTTGGGGAAGTGCCGGCGCTGGCGGTACTCGCAGGTGCTGCGGTGCTGCTGTTAGGGGTAGCAACCGCTACCCTCGGAGCCAAAAAAATCACAGTCAACAGTTAACAGTTAACATATTTCAACATTGCCACGAAAGTTCCCGTGAGTCAGAATAAAACAGATTAGGGTTTCAAAACAAAAATAACTCGTCACTTAAATATCGGTTCCAAACTATCAAATGTCTGGCTAATGACTAATGACTAATGATACTCGGGTGCCTTTCGGAGAATAAAATTATGCTGCCAGAACAACTACAGCGCATCATCGGCTACTTTCTCGAAGAAGCCACAGAACACCTCCAAATCCTCGAAGAAGGCTTGCAGAGCCTGCAAAACACCGTGCCAGCTCCCCAAAGGATACACCACCTGATCCGAGCCTCGCACTCGATTAAAGGGGGAGCCGCTATGCTCGGATTTAGCAGCATTCAGCGAATTGCCCATCGCTTGGAGCATTATTTAAAACAGCTCCGAGAATGTCCCATCGCCGTTGATAGCAGGCTGCAATCGCTGTTAATCGAAGTTTTTGATATTTTAGCAGCCCTCGTATACAAGGTTTCTAAGGGTTTTGGGCTCAACCACGAAGAGGCAAACCAACTCCTCTCCCTCGCGGAACCGGTTTTTGACGAACTCGACGCTTACCTGAGAGTGCTGATTCCCACTCGCCTGACGGTCAGGGCTACTACGGACGAACATATTCACGTTTTCTCCGGTTACTGCACTTCACTGGCCGAATATTCGTCGGCTATTGTCTCGCGCGTCGGTTTGCTGGGAGGCACTATTACCCGCCACGAGCACGAAGGCTTGGGCATACGCCTTTGTATTGACATTTACCTGCCGCCTTACACCAGGATCGAAAACATCCGCCAAGCTGTCGAACTCTCAGGCGCTATTATCGGGACTGTTCAGACGCAGCGCGACTTTTCGCTGCTGGCGACAGGAGATTATCCGGTTTACCAAAGTGCGATCGAACCTCCGGCAATTTGCACCGGATGCCGCTACTATTACGGCAGAAGGGACGGCGGCTACCTGCTCAACTGCACAATCCATCCCCGCGGCCCGGAAACAGAAGATTGTCGCGATCGCGAACTGGAATAAGCATTAAAAAATCTGGACTCTGAGCCCAGATTTGGAACCAGGGAAAACTTTATTGTCAAACCAATATTCTCCCTGATATCTTTCACATTACCCCCGACCAAATTCTTTGTGAGTTCCTAGATCACTAAATCCTTCTCTCCAAGATTACTAAATCCTTCTTCCTTCTGAAAGCTCCCCTAACAACTGATACCGCAACTCGAATTAATTGCATCATGCTTGCAGGATGAGCGATCGCCCAGACATTAATTGTCAGACAAGTGATTCCCATAACTAGCAAGATGTATGTCGGAGGCATTACTACCCCGATCGCGAACCAGGTAAAAACGTGAAATATCATTGCTGTAGCCCAAAGGCTGGCCACCACCACAGACGCCCAAACTTGTATTCGAGGTCGGTTTAGTCCTGTCAAAATCGTTGTCTGCAAAGTAGTCAGCAAGTTTGCCGGAACTAAAAAGGCACAGATAGCTATGCAGTAGGTATGAGAAAAATCAGTAACTGTATTGAAGTCGAGCATTAGTCTAATTGTCGGGCCTATTGGATATACTTAAAGAGCTTAACGTGACTTGACTTTCAGAGCTTGTCACCCTTACTTTAACTTAATATTTTCCTCAGTAGGCCGCTCTGGAGACGCATTTCTCTCCCCCTTTTCCTGCTGACCAAATTTTACCACAAATATTAATTTTGTGAAAAATCATTAAAACTTCTTGAAGAATGGCAGCAATTGCTGCGATAATTAACATCAGGGATCAAGGGTATACAAAAGCCAAGTCGGTAAAAAAATCTAAAAGGCTCAGGCCGGTCTCGCAGCAACACAACGGCAGGCAGATTTTCGACTCAATCATTGAAGCCTCGTCGATTCTCGGATGATTGATTGTCAGCGTCTGTCAAGAGATCGAGCCGTTATGCGATCGAACAAGATGAGATTATTCTGGAAAAGCCAATTTGATCTCACATCTAAAACCAATAGAACCCTCTCGAAATTTTACAGCGGAAAATAAATAAAATGGCTCGACAAATCACAATTCCCGCGCTCGAAGAAGTTGACTTGACAAACTGCGATAGAGAACCCATTCACATATCGGGACACATTCAGCCACACGGGGTGCTACTTGTTGTACAAGAACCTCAACTAGAAATACTGCAAGCCAGCGCAAATACGCTGCATTTGTTAGGATTCGCTCCAGAAAGTGCGATCGGTGAAGATTTGAGCTTATTATTCGATCGAGTTCAACTAGAAAAACTCAAGGCCTGTTTGCGGAATGAAAACTTAAAAACCGTCAATCCCATTAAACTCTATGTCGAAAGACCAGGTAAATCTTTAGAATTTGACTGCATCCTTCACCGAGTACAAGAAGTGTTGATGGTCGAGTTAGAATTAGCCACCAGCCAAGAAAATCTTTCGGTTTTTAGCTTTTATCATTCAGTAAGAGCCACTGTCAGCAAAATTCAAAGCGCTAAAAATCTCAAAGACTTATGTCAAGTGACTGTAGAAGAAATTAGGCAAATATCGGGGTTTGATAGAGTTATGGTCTATCAATTTGACCCCGAAGGCAACGGCGCTGTGATCGCTGAAGACAAAGCAGAAAAGCTGAGTCCTTTCTTAGGATTAAACTACCCCAGCTCAGATATTCCCAAACAAGCCAGACAACTGTATTCGTTAAATTGGCTGAGGTTAATCCCAGATATTAATTATCAACCCGTTCCCATTGTTTCAAGAAAAAATGCTCTTACCACCCAGCCCCGAGACCTCAGTTTCAGCGTATTGAGAAGCGTTTCTCCCATTCACATAGAATACCTGCAAAATATGGGCGTTGCAGCTTCCATGTCAATCTCGTTAATCAAAGACAAAAAACTGTGGGGATTGATTGCTTGCCACAACTATACACCAAAATACCTCAACTATGAATTGCGCGCAGCCTGCGAATTTATCGGGCAAGTAATGTCCTTAGAACTGCAATCAAAAGAAGGAAACGAAGACTACGACTACAAACTACACTTAAAATCTCTTCAAACCAAAATTTTTGAAGACATATCCACCTCGGAAAACTTGTCACAAGTGTTAGTAAAATGTCAGCATAATTTGCTGGAAGCAGTCAACGCCCAGGGAGCAGCAATAGTATTTGGAGACAATTGCTATCGAGTCGGGCAAACACCTCAGGGAGAATCGCTCAAATACTTAACTCAGTGGGTGCAAAAGCACCTAAAGCAAGAAATTTTTTATACAGACTCCCTGACCAAATGCTATCCAGAAGCTGAGGAATTTAAAGACACAGCCAGCGGGTGTTTGGCCATAGCAATATCGCCGACTCAGAAAATATACGTTTTGTGGTTTCGCCCGGAAGTAGTTAAGACCGTAAATTGGGCGGGCAACCCCAACAAACCACTTCAAACAGATGAAGATGGCAACTATCGACTGTCTCCTCGGAAATCCTTCGAGCTGTGGAAAGAAAATGTGAGGTACAAATCCTTGCCTTGGAAACAATGCGAAATAGACGCTGCATTGGAACTGAGAAAAGCAATGATTAATATAGTGCTGTGCCAAATCGACAAACTCGAAAAATTAAATAGAGCACTAGAAGAATCAGTCGCCCGAGAACGCGAAAAGACTGCTCATTTAAAAACAGCGATGTCGGAGCTTAAGCGGGCGCAAACTCAATTGGTGCAAAGCGAAAGAATGTCAAGTTTGGGCCAGTTGGTGTCGGCGGTAGCTTATGAAGTCACTAACCCGATTAACTTCATATACGGAAATCTTAACTATGCCAACGAATACAGTCAAAAAATGATCGATTTATTGCAGCTTTACGAGCAGCACTATCCGTCGCCTTCGCCAGAAATTCAAGCACAAATAGAAGCAGTAGAATTAGAGTTTATAGTTGAAGACTTACCGAAGTTGCTGGGTTCAATGAAAGTAGGAGCTAACCGCATCCGCGAGATAGTTCAGTCACTGCGAAACTTCTCTAGAATTGACGAAGCAGACCTTAAACCAGTTGACATTCACGACGGATTGGACAGCGCTTTGCTGATTTTGAGCAACCGACTCAAACCGAAGCCCGATCGCCCAGCAATTCATCTCATCAAAGAATATGGCTCTCTGCCTTTGGTTGAGTGTTACCCAGTTCAAATCAACCAAGTATTTATGAATGTACTGACAAATGCAATAGATGCTCTCGAAGATGCCTTTGTCAACCATAATTTATCGTCGCACGGCGGGGACAAAGAAGAGCCAGTCAAGTGCGGACAAATTCGGATCGTGACTGAAATTTGTCCGGGAGAAAAAGCCGTAGCAGTTCGGATCAAGGACAACGGTTGTGGCATGACCCAAACAGTTCGCCAGAAAATATTTGAGCCGTTTTTTACCACAAAACCGGTGGGCAAAGGTGCGGGGATTGGTTTGACGATTAGCCACGAAATTGTGGTGGAACAACACGGCGGCAAATTGACTTGCAATTCAGCCCCCGGAGAGGGAACAGAGTTGATTATTGAGATTCCCTTAAACCAAACTCATCCCAAACCCATTGTGAAGTGAAAAAAAAGTCCGCGTTCCCGAAGGCACGTTCGCGCGTGCCTTCGGGAACGGTAGAGAATCGCCCAAATTCAAAAATAGAAAATTCAATTAAAATACAAAAGTAGCTAAGTAGATTTGAGCCAATTCAGAGGAAGCGACTGTGACTGAAAAAAATACCGCCCAATGGGATGCCGGCAGGTTTCTCAAAACCTTGGCTTATTTCGGCGTCATTCCCTTCATTGGCAGCATTAGCTGGCTGCAACAACTCTTTGGAAGCAGCAGCAACACTAAAAAAGACCAACCCAAACTGATACTGGTAGCCGGTGCCACCGGCGGCGTCGGGAAACGAGTTGTGAAGCGGCTGCAACAGCGGGGATATAGAGTACGCTGCCTCGTCAGAGATGCCAAAAGAGCAACAGAAATTCTCGGCCAAAATGTCGAATTAGTCGAAGGAGATATCACTCTGCCAGAAACCCTAACACCGTTAGTAACCGAGGGTATAGAAGCAGTTATCTGCTGCACCGGCACCAAAGTTCAGCCAATAGAAGGAGACACCCCAACCAGGGAAAAATACTATCAAGGCATCAAATTTTATATGCCGGAAGTGGTCGATGTTCCCGAAATCGTCGAATACAAAGGTCTCAATAATTTAGTACAAGCTGTTCGCAGCCAGCTAATTCAAGCAGGCGAAAAAACAATTTTTGACTTCACAAAACCCAGCCAAGATTTAAAAGAAACTTGGGGTGCCCTCGACGACATCGTGATGGGCGGCACCAGCGAAAGTTCGATCCGGCTGACAGACAATACAGCTATATTCACAGGCAATGTTTCTACTGCCAACTCGGGCGGCTTTGCTTCGGTGCGTACCCGCAACTTCGATCCTCCGATCGATCTGGCAGGATTTAGCGGCCTCCAACTGCGCGTCAAAGGAGACGGCAAGCGCTACAAATTGATTGTTCGCAACGAAGCTAAATGGGATGGAATTGGCTATTGCTATTCGTTTGATACTGTTTACAATATCTGGATTACTGTCACCGTTCCTTTTGATGAGTTAATTCCAGTATTCCGCGCGAAAACTGTGAAGGATGGCTCTAAATTTGAGGGCAGCAGTATTTTTTCTTTTCAGTTAATGTTGAGCAAGTTTGAATATGACGGCGCGCTCAACCCGAAATTTACACCGGGTATTTTTCAACTCGAGTTAGAATCTGTTAAAGCTTATGGGGGACAGAATTTGCCGCGATTTGTGATGGTGAGTTCGGCAGGAGTTACCCGCCCGGGCCGCCCGGGAATTAACTTGGAAGAAGAACCGCCTGCAGTCAGAATGAATGATATGTTGGGGGGGATTTTGACTTGGAAGTTGAAAGGCGAAGATTGTGTGCGATCGAGCGGCCTACCTTATACTGTTGTCAGACCTTGCGCTTTGACTGAAGAACCGGGAGGCAAAGCTTTAATATTTGAGCAAGGAGACAATATTAAGGGCAAAGTCAGTCGGGAAGATATTGCAGAATTGTGCGTGCAAGCCTTGGAACAGCCTCAAGCTTGCAACGTTACTTTTGAGGTCAAAGAGGGGGAAAATGGCAGTTCTCCTCGAGACTGGCAGGGTTTGTTCTCTGGAGTTAAATAACATATAGCACTTCTTAGTAAAATGAGGTAGGCTTGGTGATTAGTAAGGGGTAATTGAGAAAAAGGATCTCGCCTGCCAGCATACCTCACTTCTTTGAGAAATGCTATGTGCTCACCAATATTGAGTAAGATTAAATGAACCGCGAAGACGCAAAGGACGCGAAGGAAGAGAAAGAAAAAGATACAGTTCTTCCTTCGCGCTCTTCGCGTCTTCGCGGTTTAATCATTCCGATGCAACTGGATTTGGTATGATGAGTAAAACAATAACCAATAACTAATAACTAATTTATGTCTGTGAGTTTTTTGCGACGAAACCTGACTCCTTATTTGTTTTTGCTACCTGCTTTATTTATTCTGAGTTTGACTGTGTTGTGGCCTGCGGTGCAAGCTTTTTATTTGAGTTTTACCAATTACGAATATGATTTAACTCAAATGCCGCAGTGGGTGGGTTTAAAGAATTTTTACAGGTTGTGGGGCGATCGAGTATTTTGGCAAACTTTGACGAATACGCTGCTGTATCTCACCTGCGTTGTGCCTGTATTGGTTGTTGTGCCGTTGGGAATGGCGATTTTGTGCAACCAAAAACTTAAGGGGATGAACTGGTTTCGAGCCGCATACTACACGCCGGCGGTGATTTCAATGGTTGTCGCCGGGATTGCTTGGAAGTGGCTGTTTGCTGAGACTGGACTGCTTAATCAGTTGGGGGAATTGTTTGGTTTACCTCCTGTTTCTTGGCTGGCTAATCCGAAGTTAGCAATCTTTAGCGTCATGGCAGTTACTATCTGGAAAGGATTGGGCTATTACATGGTGATTTATTTGGCAGGGCTGCAAGCTATTCCGGCAGAACTTTATGAGGCGGCTGCTATTGATGGTTCTGATGGTTTGGGCAAGCACTGGGATATTACTGTGCCGCTGATGAAGCCGTATCTAGTTTTGGTAGCGGTAATTTCGGCGATTTCTGCTACTAAGGTTTTTGAAGAAGTTTATATTATGACTCAGGGCGGGCCTCGCAATAGTTCTAAGACTGTTGTTTACTATCTTTACGAACGGGCTTTTAAGGATTTGGAAATTGGCTATGCTTGTACGATCGGGCTGGTTTTGTTTTTGCTAATTTTGGGTTTGTCGATTTTGCAAGTTAGCCTTCAGGGTTTGGCTCGCAATGATTAAGAATGATTAAGATTTATGACTGATTAGGGCTGACGCAGCCCGAACCTCATAAACTCGGTTTCTCCTTCTCACTTCTGTTGCTCCCAAAACTTCATTAGATTCAGAAACCGGGTTTATTGGTCTAATTTATACTAATTTTAGACTTGAATCTCGAACTAATGCGATCGCTCACGGTTTTGGGCAGGTCTTATTGGTGAAATCACAGGTATAAATATAGGGTTTCTGCCAGTTCAGAGGAATTTCTAATAAATCCCTGGTTCCGGTCATTCCCTGTCCCAGAAAGAGCAGCACAGCGATCGAGTTCAATATCACATGGATAGTGCGCCAGCGATTTGAGCGGTCTTTGTAAATGTCTTCAATGATGGCAAGGGAAAAAACCATAATTAGCGCAGCGGTGATGCCAATGTAGTAGTGAGACCAATACCATTCATTGGTTCGCCGATAAACGCCATCTTGAGTGCCAAGAATCACCAAACCAGTACCTGTTAGCGTCGCAAATATGCCGCGCCATAAAGCGGGTGTCGCTCGATATAGCATGACCAAAGAGGCGACAGTTGCAACAAACATCAGCACAATGAAAATGACCTGAAAGGAGTTTTTGCTCCAAACCTGTTTGCTCCAAATATGCTCAAAAATCGGGTAGGCTAGACCCAACAAGGTCACTCCTACCACAGAACCTGACAGAATTTGACCTGCTTTGACGTGTTCTGAACCGACTACAGGTGGAATTTTGCTCTTGGTGTCGATCGCAATTTGCTTGCGACGCTGCATAGTTTGCCACCCCATATTGAGAACAACACCAAGCATAGGAAAAACAATCGCTACAGCTAACATAGGATGCAGCAAAGCCATAAAATCTTTAAATTCCATAGATCACCTTTTTGTTGAGGAGGGTTGGCTTCATTAACCCTGTTTTTGCTATACATAATATCATATCCGGTGTTCTAACCACAGTAAGTTTGTAGTCAGGACTAATAGGGATTATTCACCCGCATAGAGAGGACTGAAGTCCTGACTACAAACACGCTTTATGAAGGGTAACTCACCGGAAATGTTGATCAATCAGAAAATATAGCAGTTGTCAATTGGGTGAGGTACAACTTTCTCTATTACGCAATTACGCAATTATACTTACCTTGTTCTCAGGGAAATAAAAACTGCTGGTGGTAATCTCACTGGCGGTTAGCGACTAATTGCCTGCATCACTTTGAGCTTAGCGGAACAGTTCTTTGTTATTCAGAATAGTTAGCTAATTTTTGTTCGCTAAAGCAATGTGACGAGAGATATCCCCCATCCACTGTGCTTGTACTTTCTTGTCGTAGTTGAGATCGAGCTTCCCATTAACGATTTTCCCGGCGTCACAAGGGTTGGCTTGTGCAACCTTGGATGAAATGATTGTAGAGTTTAAGTTTGTGGAAGCCTTAGTGATACCAGTTTAAAAAAGTCTTGCTACAATCCTCAATCTTATACCAATTATTAAAAGTCAAAGCGAACCCTAGGGACACGGGGCTGTGCCGTGTCCCTAGGGTTCGCTTTTGTTTGCATCCGGTGATGCTGAATACTCTGGTGGCTGAGGTAGCCCAGATGAGTCAAAAAGTTAGCAATCGGAAAATTATTTTGGTTTCAAATGATGAGGATGTTGTAGCCTGTGCGGATCAAGATCGTTTACAACAAGTGTTAATTAACTTAGTCGATAATGCAATCAAGTATTCTGCTCCCGAACAACCAGTTGAGTTAGTCTTAGAAAAGAGGGAATACCAGGTGATGATTCATGTGGGCGATCGGGGAATTGGTATTTCTCTCCCCCATCAAAACCGGATTTTTGAGCGGTTTTACCGGGTGGATGAGTCAATGACGCGCTCTAGAGACGGTACAGGGTTGGGATTGGCGATCGCCAAAAGCCTGATCGAAGGCATGGAAGGACGTATTACGCTCCGATCTAAACCGGGAGAAGGTAGTATTTTTACTATCACCTTACCTGTCTGGAATCCGCAGCTATGAGCGATCGCATTCTCCTTGTTGAAGATGACCCTAAACTGGCAAAGTTCATCGAATCTGAACTTAGTCTTGAAGGATATCACGTCACTGTCGCCCCAAATGGATTGGATGGATTAACGATCGCTCGTGATGCTCAACCGGATTTATTAATTTTAGATTGGATGCTTCCCGGCATCTCTGGATTAGACATCTGTTTAAGGTTGCGATCGACTAGTGTTCAAGTACCAATAATTATGTTAACAGCAAAAGATGAAGTACCTGATCGCGTGACGGGATTAAATGCTGGAGCCGACGATTATGTTACTAAGCCTTTCAGTATGGAAGAACGCCTCGCGAGAGTGAAAGCACGTCTGCGCCGAACTCAACCAAATGACCCGGATCAGATACAATTTGAAGACCTAATATTAAACGGTTTAACCCGTGAAGTATATCGAGGTAGTCAACTAATTGAACTCACTGCCAAAGAGTTTGATTTGTTATAATTTATGCTGTAAAATCCCGGTCAAGTCATTAGCGGCGATCGAACTTTAGAAAAAGTTTGGCGTTACGATTTTATGGGCGAGTCAAACATTATTGAAGTCTATATTCGTGCGTTACGGATGAAGTTAGAAGCAAGTAACTCAAAACGCCTGCTGCATACTGTTCGGGGAGTGGGATATGTGTTGTGAGAGCAAAAGAGAGGAGGGGCGGATTTACAAATACTTGGGAGATAAAGTATGGATACTGCTGAACCCGCTCCTCAAAAATGTGAGATCGCATCCGCTTCTACTACCTATTTGTTCGTAAAAAATAGGCCTATAAATCCGGTCGTTCCTGATAATCTTCCGCAGAACTCGGGTCTAATTCCCACCGATGTTCATCTCGTTCTTCAAGCATATCTGTTGTGTGCAAAACATCCCCATCTTCCAATTCTATGCCCGCAGCGGCTCCGAGTTCGTCAACAATATCCAGGTCGGGAGTAGGCGTGGTTCCGCCCACCGATTGCTCGCCAGTGGCACTTTCTTGTTCCGCAGCAGGATCGCCATCCTCGCCACCGATTCGGGAACTGGTGGAAGAGTATTCTGAACTGCTGTCCTGCAGGGTTGTTATGTCGTCTTGGCTCAATCCCGGTTGATCGATGACGCCGGTACCGTAAGATTCAGTAATTTCTTGAGGCAATTCGCCCAAATTATCACCATCTCTTGTTGTTTTTGCCTTGCGTTCCTTTTGCTGTGCCACGAGACTTGCTCCTGTTTGTTTTTGAACTCAATTAAATTAAAAATGTCCGAATTTCCCTTGAGCTGAATTATTTTTAGTTATTGCCAATTGCTGTCATTAAGTGGCATCATAATTGCTATTTAAGCTAAAAGCTTCTATCCCAGGAAATATATGGATTACGATCGGCTATTTCATTGGGAATACAAAAAGCGATCGCTCGTTTGAAACGGGCGATCGCTTTTTAATTCGGCGGCTAATTTTATTCAGGAAAATCAGGAATTACCCATTTGGGGGGTTCCATCCGTTTCCTTCTCACCGCTTCCTCTGCTATTTCTAGCATTTTTTCCAGAGAAGTATTTTCAATAAAGTTGGACGTTGCTTCTGCGTATTCCCGCTTCGGGCACTTGTCGCCCAAAATGCAGCCGTTGATACAAGCTACAGCACAATCGACAGTGTTCTCCACCATAACTTTTTTCCTTTCACGGTTCCAACAACTAGCAGGCAGATACTCTGGGTTAATTTGTCAAGAGACTGCCCTCTATGTTTATTTTACTTTACAAATTGGGTTCAAATGTCGATCGCCCACGCAAAACTGTTATAAAATCAAAGTAACCTACCTAATCTGGCGATCGTGAGCAATTTTATGCGGCGCTTAAAACTTTTACCTTGGCGAGAAATGGTGCAAATTTCCGCCCTCGTCAACTGCATCGTGGTTGGATTGGAGTCATTTTTAGTGTGGGGCTTGATTCAGTCGGAAGTATTCCAGAAGGTGTTTACGCTTCTCGGGGGTTCCTCGCTGGGGATATTGATACCTTTGGCTATCGCAGTGGGAATGGGGGCTTTAGCGGTTTACTTTTTAGAGTATTGGCAGCAGCAATTTTTGTTGAACCGAGTTAGTTTGTGGGTTTTAGTTTTGTGCCTACTCCTGGGTTTGCTGTTAAAGTCATTCCTTCCCTTACCTTTTTTTTTAGTAAGTTTATCGGAAACTGCACTAATGGGAGTTACGGTGGGAGTTTTTTGGAAAGGCCGGCCTTATTGGCGATAGTCATGCCATTTTAGATTTTAGATTTTAGATTGGCCGTGACTGATGAAGATTCTGGTTTCGAGCTTCTCTACAGTTGCATTTTTTTGTGAATATAGTATCATTAGTCATTGGTTATGAGTCTATATGTAGGGTGCGCCGGGCCGCGCACCTTACCGCTTAAAGCAAGAAATTCCTCTTCCTTCTTCCTTCTTCCTTCTTCCTTCTTCCTTCTTCCTTCTTCCTTCTTCTTATGGCAGCCAAAAATCGGGAATGAATGTTTTAGTCAAACTGCGAGTAAACTGATTAATCTTTCTCCCGAGTTGAATGTGCGGTTCGTCAGCTTCCACGGGAATAATTGCCGCTTTGTTCCCAAGTCCGAAACGCGAAATTACCAAATTTGCCGCCTCCAAACCAGTCACATAAGCCTTTTCCTGCGACCAAGAACCGTGACGGGTCACAACCCAATCGCCGCTCATGAATACATTATCATAACTTGTTACAGCAGGCAACAAATACTGATAGCTGCCAGGGGCAAAATGAGTCACCGCCCGCGACAGCCGAATCGCGCTGCTGTCGATTACTTTTGCCTCGCGAAAAGCCGGAATGCAAGTCGCTAAATCCCGCTGGACTAAGGAAACAATTTCCTCATCTTTCAGGGGAATTAATTGATTTGCGTGATAAAAGTCAGCTTCGACAACTGTTCCCGGTTCGTCTCGAAATTCATCGTGCAAAGCATTCAAATCAAAAAACGTCCAACCAGTCGTTGAACTAAACCCAAAACAGGCATTAGAAGGCAGCGGAATGTCAATTTTTCGGTCAAACCACAGGCGAACAGCTAACACGTCAACTGCACCCAAATTCATTGCGTCCCTAAACTCTTGGCGGCTTTGCAAAGCAGGGCTGCTGCTGATAATTTTTTGCATTCCGGTGACGCCAACTGCAAAAATAACTGCATCTGCCTCGAAGGTTTCTTCGCCACAAACAACGCCTGTGGCTCGGTTGTTGCTGTCAACTATTAAATCAGTAACTCGCTGCTTTGTCAATACTTTTGCACTGAGTTTTTCCAGGATATCGACCCAGGGGCGAAATATTTTTTCTCCCACTGTTCCGCGACACCAAACTACATCAAAATTCGGTTGGTGTGCTAATATGAAATAATAAAGCATTCCCAAAGCTGCGGCGGCAGAACATTGTTCTCCTGGTGCAAATAAACCTACTAATAACATCGGTTCAAAAGCATCGCGGTACAGTCTTGCAGAAACGCCAAACTGTTTGAATAGTTCGCGGGCTGTGACGCGATCGTACCTGCGCCAAGCTTCGTCGGAATTGTCGAAATCTAGGACGGCGTAGAGTAAGGGCAAGGCTGAAAGCCGATCGACTAATGGCAGCCTTTTAAATCGCGTGTAAAGAAAGGTTCCTAACGGTGTGGGAAGGATCGGTTCGTCCTGAAAAATCGGCGATTCTACTTCCAATCCGGCAGGTGAATACTGACAAGAACGAGTCCAAGGCGTGAAGGGATCGAGCCCTAATTCCTTGACTAAGGAAAAGATGTTTTTGTAGGGATACCAGAAGCCATGAATGCCTGCTTCTACGGATCGCCCGCCGGCGGTTTTCCACCCTGCAACTAAGCCACCCGGATAAGGGCCTGCTTCTAGCAGGGTGACATCATAGCCTTGCTGGGCTAGGTGATAGGTAGCGCCTAAACCGGCCCATCCTGCACCGACGACGACTATTTTTGGGGTTGACGATTCTCCTGACATTGCGTACCTCTTGATAATTTATTAATGATGACATAATTCATAAAATGCGGATTTGATATAAAATGTGTTGGATTATGTGCTAAATTTTGCTTGAGTGAATAATGAGTGTCAAAAACCGCCAGCAGACTAACCTCTTGCTGCTCTTATTTCCCGCTACCGCATGGCTGCTCGTTTTCTTCATTTTGCCAGTGCTTATTGTACTTTTGTACAGTTTCTTAGAACGCGGTACCTATGGCGGGGTTACTTGGATATTTACTCTTAGCAACTACCAGCGTTTGTTCAGTGGGCTTTTCTTAGGAGTAATTGGGCGATCGCTGTGGCTGGCTTTTTTGACAACGGCCGCTTGCTTGTTAGTTGGCTATCCCCTAGCATTCTTCATCGCCACCCGTTCTCCCCGCTGGCGAAATGCTTTGCTTTTGCTGGTAATTATTCCATTTTGGACTAACTTTTTAGTGAGAACATACGCCTGGATAATACTCCTGCGTAGCGAAGGAGTAGTTAACACAGCCTTGCAAAGCTTGCAAATTATTAGCGAACCGTTAAACTTGCTTTTTACGCCTTTCGCTGTGGCGATTGGTCTTATTTACGGCTATTTACCTTTCATGGTTCTGCCTTTATATTCTAGCATAGAACGCTTCAATTTTTCATTAATAGAAGCCGCTCAAGATTTAGGTGCTAATGATATTCGCACTTTTTGGCGCGTATTTTTACCCTTGACCACTCGCGGCATTGTTGCAGGTTCAATTCTGGTTTTTGTTCCCGCAGTCGGCGCTTTCATCACACCGGATATATTGGGCGGATCTAAAACAATTATGGTGGGAAATTTGATTCAAAATCAGTTTATGAAAGCCCGCGACTGGCCTTTTGGATCGGCGCTTTCTATACTGTTGACGGTAATCATATTGATTCCTGTTTTAATTTATTCCCGCGTATCTGATGAAACTCAATAGTAAGGTGCGAAATAGGCACCTGATATCAATTCCGGTTGCACCGGAATTATAGTTGACTGTTGAAGGAGGGGTCGAGAAACTGAATGATAGTTGAGTATTGACTGTTGATTCGATTTTACAATTCCGATGCTAGCGGAGTTGATATGATACCAAATCCGATGAAAGTAAAACTCCTACAAGCAACAATAAAACCTTTGCTAAAAGCGGATTTAGTAAATAAATCTGCAAGGTGTCTCTCCTCACCGGATTTGGTATGACTTAGATTTTAGCTATAGCAATCCTAAATCATTTGTGAATTTCTTACTCCCTCCCCTTAGTAAGGGGAGGGTTGGGGTGGGGTAAAAAATTTACGACTCATTTAGGATTGCTATAAAGAAACCCACCTACCAACTCAATTTGCTGAAATTGAGACAAAATATCGGCTTCCAAGTCTTTTAGACGTTTAGTTTCAGCGAGTATGTCAATTTCTCTGGATTGTTTTTGAGCGAGCAAACTATCTAACTCGGCTTTGCGAGAATTGATATCAGCATTCACGCGATCGCACACCTGTTCTTCGTAAGTATCAAAACATTTCTTGACTGCTTCAGAAATATATTGCGACTGTTCTTCAGCAATTTGTGGCAGATATTTGACAAACTCTTTCTTAGTCGCAGAAATGAACTGTTGACGAACATACTCTGCTTGCAATGCTACAACACCTGTAACTACTAGAATTCCACCCAAAACAGAAAGAGTTAAAGAGGCAAAAACTACACCAATAATATTTAGCACAAGCGTCACCATGACACAAGCCAAGACACTCTGCCAAAACATATTGAAAGAATGGATACCTCTGTTGAGGTTGTCGGGAATCGAGGAAAACATATCTATCGCCACCTCAGCCCAAGTCGAGTTTTCTTCTGGCTTGTAGCTATGTCCGACGGCGTAGAACCGGTAGCCTAACAGCTTCTTATTCATAGCCTCTACTACTCGTTCATATTCAATTCGAGAATCGGCGGCTTTTTCCTCGAGTTTAGAGAAAGCAGAGGCTATCTTCTGTTTGGCAATGAATTCCCAAGCAGCGAGGCGATCGTTCATATATCGCTCGAAAGCACGTTTGAATGAGGTATAGAACATGGCCCGGTTGTTTTTGTCGAGAAATTCCATGAAATCTAAATCGGGCTGAGTGCTTAAAAAATCCTTTTCAAAGGTGTTCTCTAAATCCAGGATATAGGTACGGAAAGAATCGCCTATTTCCTCGGAAGTTCGCTCGCGGACAGTTCTAATTTCTTGCTGGAATTGATTACCAATTTTAGACAAAATTGCGAAGTCCGACTGAATCGAATCAATTTTCTGTTTCAATTGATCGACAGTTTCATCTAACAAAGGAATGCGGCGGGAGATTGCTGCTTGAAAGCGATTGCAAGCTTGAAGGGCGATCGCTCTTGCTTGTTCCCGTTCAGCAGCAGCTCGTTCCCCAGTCAGAAAATGATTGAAAGCCGCCAGAAACTCCACAAAGCCAGTGCCTTCTAAAGTAGCTTCTGAGTTTTTCAAACGACTACGCAAGGCATTGAGAGCAGAAATCTCAAATACTCGCTGCTGATAAATATCCCGACCCCGATCCTGACAATATTCACTCAGATTAGTCTGGAAAACTTTACGCAGTTTGTCCTCGGCTATTTGCAGTGCCTCAGTGTCTTCTGGATCGACAAGTCCATCTCGAATTCTATCCCAAGAATTGACTATGAAGAAAATTGTTAAACCTCGGTCTTTGAGGTAATTCTGGAGATAGCGGCGTTCCTCCAATGTGCAAGGTTGAGACGCACTCAACACAAAAAGTATGGCGTGACAGTTGTAGATATAGTCAAGAGTAAGCTGGTTTCGCGCTTCCGTATCATTCAGTCCGGGGCTGTCCACAAATTCGATACCTTTGGCTAGCAGCGGTAGCGGATGTTCTACCTCCGCATGACTGATATCTGGAAAAGCTAGCTGTTTGCCCCGCTCTAGAATTTTTGCTTCTTCTGCATCAATTGTATAGCGCTGCTTAAACTGCTGAAAATCTATTTCCTCTGGTTGTTTGCTATCGTTATAGTAAATCGTCGCTTTCTCGGCTGTACCGTATTTCAGCACCGTTAACAAAGCAGTACAGGGAGTGACATCACTGGGAAGTAAATTCTGCCCTAGCAAAGCATTGAGAAATGTAGTTTTTCCCCGCTTCATATCCCCTAATACTAAAAACCGAAAGACTCCTTGGCGCAAATTTTCACTGTGCTGGATGAGACGTTCAATCTCTTTAGATAGTCCTAGTTTTCCGGATGTATTTTCTGCTTGTGATTCAGCTTGGGTGAGATTTTGGGCGATATCCTCCAACAAAGCTGCTATCTCGTTGCGAACTCTGACAAGGCGATCCAAGTTATGGAGCCAACCAGCCGCTTTTTCTTGACTGCTCATGGGTCTTCCCTCGAGTAAGGTCTAATTCGATCTTATCACCTTGACAGAGCTAAATTTAGGGTAAGATGCGCAAATGACTAATGACTAATCACTCATGACTAAACTAGACTTGCTCGTGCGGGCGATCGGCAAAAAGTGGCTTTGGGTACAAGCTGCACTAGCATTTGCCTTTCTTTACTTGCCAATTCTCATCTTAATTATTTACTCCTTTAACGCCTCCAAATTCAATGCCGTTTGGCGCGGTTTTACCCTTGACTGGTATCGCAGTTTATTCGGCGGTGCAGGTACACTTGGACTGGGAACACAGCTAGGAATTGCTAGTAGTAGTGCCGGAATCTTGACTGCACTCAACAACAGTTTGCTAATTGCAGCTATTTCAACTGTGTTAGCGACAATTTTTGGTACAATGCTCGCGTTAGCACTCGAACGCTTTCATTTTCCAGGACGCAAAGCAGTAGAAGCTTTACTGTTTTTGCCGATTATCATGCCCGAAATTACGATCGGCATTTCGCTGCTAGTTTTCTTTACCCTAGTATTTCGGATCGTAGAAAATCTCACGGGAATTCGCCTCAATCTTGGCTTACCTACCGTAATTATCGGTCACATTGTCTTTAATATTTCCTTTGTGACTATTACTGTCAGGGCGCGTTTGGCGGAACTCGATCCTCAATTAGAACAAGCAGCTTTTGACTTAGGCGCTAACGAATGGCGGGCTTTTTGGCGCATCACTCTCCCTCTAATCTGGCCCGCTATTTTCAGCGCGGCACTCCTGGCTTTTACTCTGTCGCTGGACGATTTTGTCGTGACATTCTTTACCACCGGCGTCGGTTCAGTGACGCTGCCGCTATTTGTTTACGGCATGATAAAATTTGCTGTCACGCCAGCGATTAATGCCATTTCAACTTTGATGTTGTTGGCTTCCTTATTGCTGGTTTTATCATCGCTCAAAGTTAAAAAAAGTTAAGATAATTGCTTTCTGTGTCATAATTATTGTCGTCTGCAAGTAACAAAACCTATGAAACGCCTCCTGACTTTCCTACTTTTGTTTGTGATGAGTGCAACGGTGGCTTTCGGCTGTAGCCCCACAGGTGGCAACCAGCAGCAAGTGCTCAGCATTTACAATTATGCAAGTTATATCGCCCCAGAAGCGATCGCCCAATTTGAGAAAGAGAACAATGTTAAAATTCAATACGACACTTTCGAGAACAGCGACGCACTCTATGCCAAACTCAAACAGGGTAACCCCGGTTACGACTTAATATTTCCCGCCGATTACATGGTGAAAATCATGATCGCAGAAAATTTAATTGAACCGCTGAATCTTAACAATATTCCCAACCAAAAAAACCTAGAACCTAAGTTTATCAATCAAGCTTTTGACCCGGGGAATAAATATTCCCTGCCCTACCAGTGGGGAACGATGGGAATTGGCTACAACGTGAAAGCAACCAAGGGCGATATCAACAGTTGGGCGGCGATGTTCGATTCTAAATATACCGGAAAAGTCGCGTGGCAAGACGATGCCAGATACACATTTGCAGGAGTTTTAATGTATTTAGGATTTGACCCAAATACAACCAATCCCGAAGAGATTAACAAAGCCCGCGATTTGCTGATTAAAAGTAAAAATATCATTGCTGCTTTTGTCCCCGACACTGGTCAAAATCTGCTCGATCAAGGAGAAGTAAATCTGACGATGGAATGGAGCGGCGATCTTTTTCAAGTTATGAAAGAAAATCCTAATCTCCGCTACGCTATTCCCAAAGAAGGAACAATTATCTTTTCTGACAACATGGCAATTCCCAAAGGTGCGCCCCAGAAAGAGTTAGCGGAGAAATTTATTAACTTTATTTTGCAGCCAGAAGTAGGCGCTAAAGTGTCTAATTTTACCCACTTCGGATCGCCCAACAAAGCAGCAATCGATCAAGGTTTAATCGACCCGAACGATTTTAAAAATCCTCAAATTTACCCGCCGTCTGAGGTGTTTGGCAAAATGAAATTATTGCAGGATGTCGGGAAAGCCACTGCATTGTACGATCAAGCTTGGACGGAAGTTAAAGCAGGGGCTGGAAAGTAGATATATAGCCTTTCTCAGTAACATGTTCCGACGTGCATAAGGCATAGGCCTCCGTGGGCATACCTCACCACGCTTGAGAACCGCTATAACACAGGTTTCTGCGGGGGCGGGTTTACTTAAATTTTTAGTTTGTATTAGAGATTTTAATGAACCAGCCCCTCGATAATTTATGTTTATTTAACCGGAATCGAACTCAAATTTTTATTAGTCATAACTAATACATACTAACACAATGCACGCTGTCGAAGTTTTAGAAGTTTCCAAAGTATTTAAAAGTGTCCGCAGCCAAGATTTCTTAGCTGTAGACAACATCAACCTGCAAATTTACGATCGAGAATTCTTTTCTTTACTCGGCCCTTCCGGCTGCGGCAAAACTACAACTTTGCGAATGATCGCGGGTTTTGAAATTCCCACAGCGGGCGAAATTTACATTCACGGTCAACCGATGCAAAATCGCCCACCCTTTCACCGCCCTGTGAATACGGTATTTCAAAACTATGCTTTATTTCCGCACATGACAGTAGCACAAAATGCCGCTTTTGGGTTGGAAATGGAGAATTTGCCTCAGAAAACAATTCGCGATCGGGTTGTTGAAGCCTTAGCATTAGTACAGTTAACGGATGTAGAAAAACGCTATCCCCGCCAACTGTCAGGGGGACAGCAGCAGCGAGTAGCGCTAGCAAGAGCATTAGTGAAACAGCCGTCTGTTTTGCTGTTGGATGAACCCCTAGGAGCGCTGGATTTAAAATTGCGTAAAGAGATGCAATTAGAATTGAAAAAAATGCAGCGCCAATTGGGAATTACGTTTATTTATGTGACTCACGATCAGGAAGAAGCACTTACGATGTCGGACAGAATTGCAGTGATGGATGGAGGAAAACTGCAACAAGTCGGGACGCCTGTTGATATTTATGAATATCCTAAAACTCGGTTTGTTGCTGATTTTATTGGCGATAGCAATTTTTTAAGTGGGCAAGTAGTAGAAAACCAACACGGTCAAATAATCGTGTTGGTTGACCAGCAGTTGCCCGTGTTAGTTGCGACTGCAGAAGATATGCCCGCTGGTAAAGTTGTTACCATAGTGTTGCGGCCAGAAAAAGCTGCTATTTACCCGGCTAATTATGATGTTGAAAATAGCTGGCCGGGAATAGTAGAAGAGGCTATTTATATTGGCACTGACACGCGCTATAGGGTGCGGTTGACTGCTAAAAGTTCGATCGCCCTTCGCCGACAAAACTTGCACAGAGATGACTTGCAGCGACACAAAGTCGGCGACAGCGTTCGAGTTGCCGTCCCGCCGGAAAGTATCTGCATTTTATGAAAGGTTCTGCTTCAATTAATCCCCCTTACTCCGGTGATGGCGAAGGAGTTGCCGCTTCTTCGGGCAAGGGAATTTCCGCAGGAGTCGATTCGGGCGACGGCGAGGGACTCTCGGTCCCGGGCGAGGGAATTTCCGCAGGAGTCGATTCGGGCGACGGCGAGGGACTCTCGGCCCCGGGCGAGGGAATTTCCGCAGGACTCGGGGCGGCAGTTTCCGGCGGTGGCGGAACTTGTTCGGGCTCGGGCTGAGGGCTTTGGAGGCTGCGCACCCACAAACCTAAAGCGCCGCCGGCTAATATCAGCCCCAACAGCCCCAGTAGGGGCAGCGGAAGCTTGAAACCTTGTTTTTGAACTGGTTCCGGGGCGGGGGTAGGTTCGGGGTACAGCAACTTTTTGGACGATTCAGGAAGCGGAGGTTCTGAACGGAGCCCCGACTTCTGGAGGGACCGCGGCAGGGACGGCGGCAGCGACACCGAGGCTGACACTGGCGCTGAGGCCGGCGCTGAGGCCTCCGCCGGATCAAACAGTACCAATCTCTCCGGCGACATCCGACAGTGAGTCGCCACCACGGAGGTGTTGTCATAACCGTTTTTCTCGTTGGCGAGACGAATCCAAGACTCAACCGCGGCTTCCAAAGACATTTTGCCCTCAAGCACCTCGGGGCCGTAATTCTCCCAAGAGTGCTCTACCCAGTCGTTGTCGCTCAAACCATCGGAACACAGCAGCAGTAAGCCTTCCTCTTCGACAATAAATCGCTGAATCGTCGGGCGCAAGAAATCGGCGTCCCGCGTGCCCAAAGCTTGAGTCAGGGCTCCTGCATCGGATCGCAGTTGAGTTTCCCAGTACAAACAGTGTCCTAGCTGGACTTCCCTTGACGCTACGTCATCGTCCACAGTCAGCCGCTGACAGTAATTTTTGCCAATCCAATAAGCGCGGCTGTCTCCAACATTGACTAAATAAAGTTCGTGACTGTTATTCGAGGGCAAATCCTCGGAATTTTTCACTTTTTGAGGTAATTGGAGGGCCATCACCAAAGTCGTCCCCATCCGCTGCCGCAACTCTTTTCCCTGCTCGTTATTTTGAGCGGAAATCACATTATTCACAACTCTCACTATTTCTTCGAGTTGCTTGATGACCATTGTTGGCGTCATCAACTCTTCTTGTTGAGTGATTTCTGCGAGCAAATTTTGGATTAAAGCTTTCAGGGAGTGGACGGCTAATTGACTGGCAACTTCTCCTCCTTCGTGGCCTCCAACTCCGTCGCAAACCATTGTCAAGTAAGGAATTAGTTTGTCGTTCCCTGAAGTTTTGCTAGATTGAAAATCAGCAGCAGTCGGATAGCAACTGTCTTCATTTTTGGATCGCTGCGGCCCGGTATCGGTCATGCCGACTACTTCTAAGTGCAGAGGCAATTTAGCGGCTTGTTCTAATAGTAAATCGTTTAGTTCCAGGGCGATCGCGTCGAAAGGCATGCTGGTGCGGCGCATAAACTGACAAATCTCTCCGAGTTTCGACTGCACCTCGGGCTGGGCCGATTCCACCAAACCCGACCACACATCTCCTAAATCCCGCAGCGTGGGTACAAAATTGCCCCGGTGCAGTTGCAGCAGGCGTACCCGCCAACCTTCCACCCGCAAATTTTCCGGTACCAACAAACTCGAAGCGACTCCCTGTTCCGACAGCGGCGCCCACAGTTGGAGCATTTGCCACAGCCAGTAAACTTGGCGCGCGGCGGTTGTCCCAGACCAAGCTTCTAAAATAGAAGGATACAGGCGACCGAAATTATTGATTGGCACATTTTCCAACAACAGCACCTCTGCAGCTTCCGGTGCTTCCCCCAGGGCACAAAAACCGTATACTTCCGGCGTATGCAGCCGTTGGGGATACAAATGCAGGTAAGGCATAATGGTATCAGGTAGTTGTTCCGGGACGCTCGGAGGCAGAGCAGGACGGCTGTCGAGCCAGATTTGGGGTGCAATGACAAAGTATCGATCGGCTATTACCTTACCCGCCGGCACTTCCTCGGCTGCTTGCCCCACCACCCACAAATACCGATAAATTAAATCGGTTTCGCAAGCTGCACACTGCTGGCGGCCAAAGGTATTGCGGGGCTCGCCACAGCTAAGATTCGGGCAATAAATCGGTTCGGAGAAACTGCTGATCATATCGAAATAGTTTGTGTAAAAAGATTCTGAAGATATATGATTCGCCAGCCCAAATTCATGAGCTTGAGAATAAACTGATTTTAGCCCCTATCAATTTCTTAACTGCCTTTGGGCCCCTAGAAATTGTAGTTTCTGCCAGTCTGCATGGGCTAAAATTGTAATTTAAGTTACTAAACTCTGACTTAGAGTAGGAGGGAAGCCTCAACCTGGTACGGCTGCGCGACAAATCGCGAGGAAGGCCTGCAAGTCGCAAACCCTTGCAGAGTCAGTTTTTGGCATTTCTTAAATCTTAAATTTCAAATCTAAGATCTAAATAGTATCACCTATTCTTTTTATGATCTTGACTCCTACGCTCCTTTGGCTGCTAGTTGGGTCTTTGCTGTGTTTGGCAGAGCTATTTCTCCCGACTGCTTTTGTCGCTTTTATGATGGGACTGAGCGCTTTCGCCGTAGCTGGATGCTCTCTAGTTCTACCTTACGTTAATTTACAAATATTGCTGTGGATGGTATTTTCGACTGTTTTTGTGCTGCTGTCTCGGCGGTTGATACCAAAAGGCACGGCAAGGGCGATCGCAGATTCTCAGGAAGCAAAAACGTTAACAGAAATTCCTCCCGGAGAAGTCGGCCGAGTCATTTATGAGGGGAATTCTTGGCAAGCTCGCTGCGAAGACACGAACGCCGCCATCCCCCCCAACCAAAATGTAATTGTCGTGGGACGAAAAGGCACTACTCTGATAGTTTTGCCAGAAAAATTATTGCATTCTTAAACAAAATGCGTAATTAATCACAGGCAATTAGTAGTTAGTCATCAGTCATTAGTCATCAGTCATCAGTCATCAGTCATTAGTCATTAGCCATTAGTCATCAGTCATTAGTCAACATTTAACAGTTAACAGTCAACACTCAACACTCAACACTCAACATTTATAGGAGGCGACCGTGGAACAAATTTTTTTACTTGTATTTTTAGCACTAGGTGGCTCAGCCCTCGCAGGTTCCGTCAAGATTATCAATCAGGGAAATGAAGCGCTGGTGGAAACTTTAGGTAAATACAACGGCAAGAAACTGGAACCAGGTTTGAATTTTGTCACGCCGTTTATGGATCGCGTCGTTTACGAGCAAACAATTCGGGAAAAAGTCTTAGATATTCCTCCGCAAGCTTGTATTACCCGGGATAACGTTTCCTTCACGGTTGATGCTGTGGTTTACTGGCGCATTGTAGACTTGGAAAAAGCCTGTTACAAAGTAGAAAATCTCCAGTCAGCAATGGTAAATATGGTGCTGACTCAAATTCGCGCCGAAATGGGTCAACTGGATCTCGAACAAACCTTTACTGCTCGTTCTCAAATTAATGAAATATTGCTCAGAGATTTAGATATTGTTACTGATCCTTGGGGAGTGAAAGTAACGCGGGTAGAATTGCGCGATATTATCCCTTCTAAAACTGTACAGGAATCGATGGAATTGCAGATGGCAGCCGATCGACGCAAGCGGGCGGCAATTCTGACTTCCGAGGGTGAACGCGAGTCAGCAGTTAACAGCGCCAAAGGTAAAGCTGAAGCGCAAGTTCTGGATGCAGAAGCGCGCCAAAAAGCGACTATTTTGGAGGCGGAAGCTCAACAAAAGGCGATCGTCCTGAAAGCTCAAGCAGAACGCCAAAGTCAGGTTTTGAAAGCTCAAGCTACTTCGGAGGCTTTGCAAATAATCGGCAAAACTCTGCAAAATGACCCCAATGCTCGGGAAGCTTTACAATTTTTGTTAGCTCAAAACTATCTGGATATGGGTCTAAAAATTGGCAGCAGCGACAGCAGCAAGGTGATGTTTATGGACCCGCGCAGCATTCCCGCTACAATGGAGGGATTGCGATCAATTGTTGGGGAAGGTAATAAGGCTGATTAGCCAGTTGGCAGTTGACTGTTGACTGTTAGCTGCTGACTATTATGATTACCTATTACCTATTACCAAATTTAAGATTCTTGAGCCAAAGTACATCGATCGCACAATCCGAAAAACTCCAAAGTGTGATAATAAATCTTGAAAGAATGAGATTGTTGTAGTTGGCTTTCTAAGTGGTGGACGGGGCATTCGTCGATCGTAATGGATGTGCCGCATTCGAGACAAGTTAGGTGGTGTTGGTCTTGGTGGGCGGCACCGTAGAGAGACTCGCCACTAGCGAGGGTTCTGACGTGAACGAACCCCTCTCGCTTTAAACCGTCGAGGGAGCGGTAAACGGTTGCTAAGCCCATGCTGTGGTCGCTGTTACGCAGTTCTAAGTAGATATCTTGCGCTGAGAGCGATCGATTCAGGACTTTGAGCAAGTTTAAAATACGCTCCTGACTGCGGGTGTGGTTGGTTCTCATAATTTTTTTCTCGAATCTGCTGAAATCACATCTGTCCCTATTTCTAGGCTATCTTACTTGGGCGAACCAAATGGCGATCGGCGCTCCGCTCGGTTGTAGAATACAATGGGGCTAACTTTCACATCACCTACCGCAACATTCCCGTGACTCAGAAATATCTTGCCCAAATCTATGTTACCCTCCGCCCTTCTGTTTTAGATCCAGCGGGTACAGCCGTACAGTCTGGTTTGCAACACATGGGATACGACAATGTTGAGGGCGTGCGCATCGGGAAGTATGTTGAATTGACGCTGACTGCGGAGGGTGAGTCCCAGGCGCGCGAACAACTCGATCGCGTTTGCGACCAACTTTTGGCGAATCCAGTGATTGAAAATTATCGCTTTGATTTGACTGAAATTCCTGTGGCTGTGGAGACAGCGGCGGCATAAATTCGATCGCCCCTAGCCCTTCGATCCCCCCGGCGCCCCCCTTAATAAGGGGGGACAAGAGGTCCTCAAAGTCTCTGTTAACAATACAAGAACTAGAACAACTCTTTCGTCCCCCGACTATCAGGGCGATTTAGGGGGATCGAGACTTCGATACAAGAGAAAAAAACATAAGATTTTAGTCTTATGTTGACACCTCTTCCCTCGGATCTCTTCCGACTTCCATCGGACTGACATCCGTTACATCCGTTACAGAATCCGTTGCCGAACTTCCTTCTTCCTTCAGCTTATGAAATTTGGAGTTATTGTTTTTCCTGGTTCAAATTGCGATCGCGATGTGGTATGGGTGACTCAAGGGTTACTCCACCAACCGACGCGGATGATTTGGCACGAAGATACCGATATTTCGGATATTGATATCATTGTAATTCCCGGTGGTTTCAGTTACGGAGATTATTTGCGGTGCGGCGCGATCGCCCGTTTTTCTCCGGCGATGCGGGCTACTGCGGAACACGCGAAACAGGGCAAACTTGTACTGGGTATTTGCAACGGTTTTCAGGTGTTGACTGAAGCTGGTTTATTGCCGGGTGCTCTGGTGCGGAATGCGGGATTGAATTTTATTTGCGATCGTACTTCTTTGAAAGTCGAACGCAGTAATACTCCTTGGACTGCGGCTTATACTTCGGGTGAAATCATCGATTTGCCGATCGCCCACGGGGAAGGCAATTATTATGCCGATCCGGATACTTTAGCAGAACTAGAAGAGCACAAGCAAGTGCTGTTTCGCTACTGCACAGAGGCGGGCAAAATTAGCGATGCTGGGAATCCGAACGGTTCGTTAAATAATATTGCCGGTATTTGCAATCGGGCGGGCAATGTGTTGGGAATGATGCCACATCCTGAACGGGCATCCGATCCGATGTTGGGCGAAACTGATGGGATTAAATTGTTTGAAGGGCTGTTGATGGCAAGTGTTGCTGCTGTTTTGTAGTTGATATTTGTCTCTGATTTTATGAACAGGCAAGATGCCTGTTCCACAGTAGATTAAATTTGTTGTGGGGTGGGCTCTTCGGCCCACCCAAAATCAACAGGCAAGATGCCTGTTGCACAAAACATCAAGTTTGTTGTGGGGTGGGGTGGGCCGAAGAGCCCGCCCATAATCAACAGGCAATATGCCTGTTGCACAAAACATTAAGTTTGTTGTGGGGTGGGCCGAAGAGCCCGCCCCAAAAAAATACAATTTAGATGCGGGACAGCTTACCAACTTTTGAAAAAAAGAATATTTATTTTATGTCGCTAATTGACTTAGCTAATTTTAAAACTAGGGTGATTGGATGCAGTGCGGTGATGGCTATTGGACAACTTATTTCAAATGCGATCGGCAATCCGGCAACTCAAGCAGCAGCGGGTATTATCGGCGGCCCGATCGCAGTTGGGGGAGTTTCTATCTTAGCAGCGATTGCTAGTGGTATAGCGGGGAATATCGCGGCTAATGACCTCGGAAATCGGATGACGGAACGGTTGAGCAAAAATCCGAAGATTCTCGACAATCACGATTTGATTAAGGCCGCAGGTGAGGCGATCGGCTATATTTTGAGAGAGGTTGCGAAGTCGGATGAATTAATTGCGATCGCCGAAACCAAAAAATTGCCTTATCCAGAAACAGCACTCAGTCAATTAGCCGAGAAAACTCCTGAATACTGGCTGGATATTAACACGAATACAGCCGACTTGTCAAGGGGTTTAAATATTTCCGAAGACCAGTTAACCCTGATTTTTTCTGCGGCTGCCGAGGAGTTCGATCGAGTTACCGGATTGACAACGGCAGATTGGGCAACTTTCCTCAACGAATTCGCCCGGCGCGAGGGCAAATCCTTCGATGCGGAAATCGTGGAATTTGTGGCGGACAAGCTGTACGCAACTTTCCCGAAAGCGTACTGCGGAGTGCTGAAACAGGATGCGGCGAAGGGAGGAGAAAAGTTTGCCGCGATGCTGTTGAATCTGCACCAAATTGCTTTGGCCCAACTGAGAGATTTGGGGCTGCAAAATGGGGAAATTCTGCAAAAGTTGGAGGCCGTGGCAACTGGGCAGCAGATTTGTCAAGTGATGGGGAAGTTGTCAGCCATAGAAATTGGCATCCGGGACGAATTGGCGCAAGTTCGGGAATTGCTGCAAACATTTATCGATAGTTCCGCGCCCCGATTGCGGATTTCTTTGAAGTCCGAGACGATTATTCAAGACCGGACTAAAGACTTTACCGGGCGCAGATTTGTCTTTGAAAACATTGCCAGTTTCTTGCAAACAAATCGCAAAGGCTATTTTGTTTTAGAAGCAGAACCGGGTGTCGGTAAAAGTTCAATTCTGGCGCAGTGCGTGTTGATGATGAGACGCCGCTGCGTTACTCATTTTAACTCGCGATCCGACGGGATTGTTGATGCCAAAACTTTTCTGGAAAATGCCTGCCTTCAATTAATTGATGGCTTTCAACTTAGGGATAAGTATCGGCCACTGCCGGAAAATGCGACGGCAAACGGCAATTTTTTAGGGCGGCTGTTGGGGGAAGTCAGCGCTACATTGGGCGGGAAAAAGTTGATTTTTGTGGTAGATGCCCTCGATGAAGTCGATTTGAGTTTGCAAAGCAGCGGCAGCAACGTTCTCTATTTGCCGGACGTTTTGCCGGATAACGTTTACTTTATTGTTTCCAAGCGGCCGGAATCTTTGCCTTTGCCGATGAATCATCGGGTGTTTGATTTGATGCAGTACGATGCAGAAAGTCTGGCAGATACGAAGGCTTATATTGCAAAACGTACCAGCAATAGCGCGTCGATTCAGAATTGGATTGCCAGTCATGATTTGAGTCGGGAACAGTTTGTGGGGGCGGTGGCCCAAAAAAGCCAGAACAATTTTATGTATCTCCGCTACGTGCTCAATGATATCGAAAACGGCGAGTACAGGGATGTTTCTTTGGAAGATTTGCCTAGGGAGTTGACAGGATATTATGGGAAGCATTGGGCACAGATGATGGGCCGGGAAGACGATCCGCTGTTGGAGATGAAAGTTAAGATTATCTACGTGATCTCGAAAGCGCGCGAAGCTGTTTCTCGCGGATGGATTGCTAAATCGGTAGGCGAGACAGATTTTAAAGTACAGCAGGTACTCAAGAAATGGGATTCATTTTTGCGGCAGCAGCAAGTCAGCGGCGAAATTCGCTACAGCATTTATCACAACAGTTTTCGCGAGTTTCTGGCAAAAGATGAAACCGTGCAATCTGCAGGAGTTAATGTTGAAGAACTTAACCGCCAAGGTATGAATAACAGGATAGAAGGAGCGCCTCTATGAGTGATTTGGGTGTGTGGTTGGAGAAGCAAAGTAAATCGGAGCGAGAATATTTTTTGAAGCATCAACCCAGGGATTTCATTGAGATTGGGCGAGATTTCAACCGTTATTATCGTTGGGTGACAGATTTTGGTTTTATTGAGGCGAAGTTAAAATTGTTGGGGGTGCAGCCGCTAATTGAGGATTACGGTTTAGCGAGAAGGGCAGATGTTTTGCTGTCGGAGGGGCAAACTCAAACTCTGAAGTTGATTCAAGGAGGAATTCGCAAGTCGGCGCACATTTTGGAAAAGGATAAAACGCAACTGGCAGGTCATTTGTGGGGGAGGTTGGTGGATTTTGAAATGCCCCAGATTCAGGTGATCGTGGAACAAGCTAAGCAGTCGAGAAATAGTCCCTGCCTGTGGCCTTTGAAGGCTAATTTAGAGCGGCCGGGAGAAGGATGTCTGCGAACTCTCAGCGGTCATACTGACTGGGTATTTGCAGTGGCGATCGCACCAGACGGCAAAAGAGCGATTTCCGCTTCATGCGATTACACCCTGAAAATCTGGGACACCGAGACAGGTACCGAAGTTAGAACCCTCACCGGTCATACTCGCTGGGTAAGAGCAGTGGCGATCGCACCAGACGGCAAGAGAGCGATTTCCGCTTCATGGGATAAAACCCTGAAAATTTGGGACACCGAGACAGGTACCGAAGTTAGAACCCTCACCGGTCATAGTAACTGGGTAGAAGCAGTGGCGATCGCACCAGACGGCAAGAGAGCGATTTCCGCTTCATGCGATAACACCCTGAAAATCTGGAACACCGAGACAGGTACCGAAGTTAGAACCCTCATCGGCCATACAGACTGGGTATTTGCAGTGGCGATCGCACCAGACGGCCTGACAGCGATTTCAGCTTCATGCGATTACACCCTGAAAATCTGGGACATAGAGACAGGTACCGAAGTTAGAACCCTCATCGGTCATACTAACTCGGTAAAAGCAGTGGCGATCGCACCAGACGGCAAAAGAGCGATTTCCGGTTCAGAGGATAACACCCTGAAAATCTGGGACACCCAGACAGGTACCGAAGTTAGAACCCTCACCGGTCATACTGACTCGGTAAAAGCAGTGGATATCGCACCCGACGGCAAAAGAGCGATTTCCGCTTCATGCGATTACACCCTGAAAATCTGGGACACCGAGACAGGTACCGAAGTTAGAACCCTCACCGGTCATACTAGGTGGATAAATGCAGTGGCGATCGCACCAGACGGCAAAAGAGCGATTTCCGCTTCAGACGATAACACCCTGAAAATTTGGGACACCGAGACAGGTACCGAAGCTAGAACCCTTACCGGTCATACTCAATCGGTATCAGCAGTGGATCTCGCACCAGACGGTCTGACAGCGATTTCGGCTTCATACGATAACACCCTGAAAATTTGGGACACCAAGACAGGTACGGAAGTTAGAACCCTCAGCGATCATACTAACTCGGTATATGGAGTGGCGCTCGCACCAGACGGTCTGACAGCGATTTCCGCTTCACGGAATCACACCCTGAAAATCTGGGACACCGAGACAGGTACCGAAGTTAGAACCCTCACCGGCCATACTGACTCGGTAAAAGCAGTGGCGATCGCACCAGACGGCAAAACCGCGATTTCCGCTTCATTGGATAACACCCTGAAAATCTGGGACACCGAGACAGGTACGGAAGTTAGAACCCTCACGGGTCATACTGGCTCGGTAAAAGCAGTGGCGATCGCACCAGACGGCAAAACCGCGATTTCCGCTTCATGGGATAAAACCCTGAAAATCTGGGGCACCGAGACAGGTACGGAAGTTAGAACCCTCATCGGTCATACTGACTCGGTAAATGCAGTGGCGATCGCACCAGACGGCAAAACTGTGATTTCCGCTTCACAGGATAACACCCTGAAAATCTGGGACACCGAGACAGGTACGGAAGTTAGAACCCTCATCGGCCATACAGACTGGGTAAATGCAGTGGCGATCGCGCCCGACGGCAAAACCGCGATTTCCGCTTCAAACGATAACACCCTAAAAATCTGGGATTTGCTTAGTGGCAAAGAAATTGCTAGTTTCAGCGGGGATTCTGGCTTCGATTGCTGTGCAATTTTGCCTGATGGAGTGACAGTTGTAGCGGGCGATGCGTCGGGCCGGGTGCATTTCCTGCGATTGGAGGGAGTTAGCGGCGGGCGATAATCCAAGAAACCGGGTTTTTGCCCGAATCTGTCGGTTGTAACGAAGTATTTCCGTAAAAACCCGGTTTCTGGGCCACCCGCCGATCCCAGAAACCGGGTTTTTGTCCGAATCTGTCGGTTGTAACGAAGTATTGTGGTAAAAACCCGGTTTCTGGGGCCCCGCGATCGGGTTTTTTGTGGATGGGCGATCGAATTTGAGAGAAATGTGCGATCGAATTCGATTTGTTAGCCCGTTAGTTTGTCTGCCCAGGGAAGGCCAGTTGGTTCGCCCGCGAGTCCACCAGGGGTTGAAATCCCTGTCTCAAAGCGAAAGTCCTCTCAAGAGGACTGAAGAGTTAGTTGATGTACATCGATTTGAGGCGAATCTTGAGTCGGTTTCAACTCACATCTTGCACCATTCTCGCTTAACAGGCAAGATGCCTGTTCCACAAGAAAATTCACTCTTTGTGGAACAGGCATCTTGCCTGTTCATAAAAAGCTTATTGAGAATGGTGCAACATCTCAGTTTCAACCGACTTTAGCTATGAGACGGGGGTTGAAACGAACGGCGGGCCGTGTCACAAACCCATCAGAATATTGTACCAATACCCAAATCCCCGACTTCTTCAAGAAATCCGTAATCTAATCATCCTTATCCAATCCCAGCGGCACAAAATATTGACTGTAAACCACACTATCGGGTTCCCAAAGCGGCCGCCAATAAACATTTTGTATCACCGCCTTCTCCCCATCACCATCATCCGGCCACTGAAAACTGACGATCGCCATATTGCTATATCCCACAATCTCATCACCCTCTTGCAGCCAGCGATTGCGCCACAACAGCGCTATCAAATTCCACAACCTATGCAGCACAGACAATTGTTTATTTTTATGCGATCTATCTGACGCAGTTCCATTTTCTTGGGGCAAAAACACCCGAGCTCTTTGCCGTTTAATCCAGTCAATCCGATAGCCCCAATCAGGCAGAGATTGTCTACTTTTGAAACCAGCCGCCACAGCCTTCTTTCTGGTCATCCTCGCAATATTCATTAATTCCAGCGGCTCATTCCATCCCAAACATTGGTGCGATCGCTCAGGAAGCAACGACTTAATCTTAGTATGAACTAAATGCGTTTTCCACTCCTCATTGATAAAAGCACTAGCAGTCAACTGCGCCAGCACAGAATATTGACAACTTGACTTATAACTCGCCCCCCCCAAAGGCTCAATATTCGATCGAGAATCGCCAAAATGACAATCATACCAATAACTCAGCCGCACAGCCGCAGCATAGTGAATATCCCCCGTCAACACAATCACCCGATCGCGCTGTTTAAAAAATTCCACCAACAGCTTCACAAAAGCCAACTCATGAAAATTCCAAGAATCCCCCGCATCACTATTAAAAACCTTCCCCTGTGCCACATCCCACTTTTGCACCGCATCAATAAGCCACAAACCCACCAAATTTGTCGGCACAACCACCAGCGTCGCCTCAATCTCAAACTCCCCAGTTTTATTCAGCAAATCAGTCTCCTTCAAAGGTTTCTGAATTTGCTCCTCAAAACCTTTGTGAGTCAAAAGCATCGGCGGATCGATCGGGCTTTCCACCGGATACCCCCGCCAAGTCCGCGTATCCAGCACAATCACCTCGTGCTTAAAACTTCTCACAGTAAAATGCCAATTCAAAACCTCATTTACACCCTCACAATCCCGATCCAAAATAAAAACATCTTCATCTAATTTCAACTTAGGCAAATTAGTTTTCGGATCGATCCTGGGAATTCCCAAATACGAAGCCGCCTCCTCCCAAACAGAAACATCAGTCCCCGCCGAAGCCGACCATTTTTCAGTCGCCTTTAATAATTTATCTCCCGGTTTTTCGCGATCGAACTGTGCGGGCGTATTTCCCCAAGCCTGAAACACAGCATAAGCCAGCAAAGCATTCTGCAGCACCCGCCGGCCCAGCGGCTTCCCCAGCACCCGGTAACACCACTCTCGATTCAAAAACAAATCATCGCTAACATCATGGTCATCGCAAATCATATAAGTAGGAATATTTGCTAGCGCCCTCCTCACCCTCCACAAATTGCGGGCAAAATTCTCAAGTTCAATAACTTCTTTATCCCAGACTCTTGCCTGCTTAGAACTTGGGCAAATATCCTTACCCTTCGGAAAACGTGCGCACCAAAGAATCGGCGACCAAACTAACAAATACATCGCGCAATATTCCCCCAAACCGAACAAGTGACTTTTAGATTTTTCCGGTTGATTCACCAACATCGCCGTAAAGCCGGCAAAATCTCTGGCAATATCGCTGCGAGTCCCCGGCTGTAACTGAATAGGTTTCTTGGACCCATACTCCGTATCAGACGGTTTCTGAATTGACGACTCTCTAAAAATTTTTCTCTCTTGGCTACCTGCATTTTCGTTTTCCGAAATTTTAGGTATACTGATACACAAATTCTTTTTAATTTGGGCATCATCCATCAGGGGTAGACTCTCTTCCCAGCCCAACAGTGTATCGCCAGCATCAGTCAAAGCCCACAGCATCGCATCGGCAACGTCATCGCCGTAAATTTGGTCGCCCGTTAAAAAGAGTTGGTGGGGTCTGCTATTTGCCATTCCTGCAAACTGTTCGATGGAATTATCCAAGATTGGCAGGGCATCTCTGCCGTTTCCGTGGGGCTTGCGACAAGAACCGTGAACGATACGCAAATAGTTTAAATCCTTCGGTGGCAGCGCAAAAGTCGGCAACTGGTGAGGGAAATAACTAATCGTCTCCGGCCCCAAAGCCGACAAATCAGGGGAGGCCGGCCACAGGCAAGAAATGAGATTTTCTTTCTCATTTTCTGGGACCCGAACCCCGGACCGCGACTCGGGACTCCCAGCAAACTCGATGTCATAAGCATAAATTTGCCCGGATGTCAAGACATTGCTGTTAATTGGTTTAGCAGTCACCGCCACTACGTGCAGGTATTTGCCGAGCTGCACGGTAGAGCTCGCACCTTGGAGCAAGAGCCGATCGACAATTTCGCCGGTTCCGCCCTCAGTCGAATAAACCTTGAGTTCGACTTGGCGGGGTGCTTTCAGAGCCAGCCAAACTGTCACGAGATCTGTTTGAGTCCGGCGCAAAATCGGGCCCGCAAGGATGAGCGGCAAGTGATGAATTCGATGACTTAAGGGAGTCCACGACATAGGATTTAAAAAATAAAAATTAAATAAGGGTGTTCTAGCAATCAGATTTTTTTTAGGCGATCAACCATCTGTCACCAGCTTAAATTAATGCTAAGTCTGCCAACCCCTGTCTGCAAATTTGTAACAATTCATTAAGTAAAATTAATAATCAACCATGCTACAACAACAACAACAATTACAACATTTCCTAGATTCAGCCCTGCAGTCGCCAGGAATTAAATCATCAGAACCCGCCGGACCACCCAACAGCGGGCCGATCTGCTCGTCACCTTTAGATCGGGCGATCGACCGCCACCCCCTCACCGTGGCTCCAGAAACCCCGATAGCCGAAGTGTTGGCTCTGATGAACCCGATGCACGTCTCGTGTCAGCTTTGTAGCGAAAAACAAAACGCTCTTAAGAGCGCGGCCAAGCGCAGTTGCGTCTTAGTCGTGGAAGATAATCGGCCGATCGGCATTTTTACAGAACGGGATATTATCGTCAAGCTAACTACCGTCGCAGCTTGTGCGGTAGGACTGACAATTGCTGACGTAATGACTCGTGAGCTCATTACCCTCAAACAATCCGAGTCTCCAGATATTTTCACAGCTCTGTTCGCGTTGCGCCAGCACCAGATCCGGCATTTGCCCGTAGTCGATGAGGACTCGCGACTTCTGGGCATCATCACCCGCGAAGCCATCCACGAAGCTCTGCAACCGGTTAACTTGCTAACGAATTTGCGCTGTGCGGCAGATGTCATGACGCACCAAGTCATTTCCGCCCCAAAAACTGCCTCAGCGCTCGATTTAGCCCAGCTCATGGTCAAGCATCGAGTTAGTTCCGTCGTCATTGTCCAAGAGCAAATCCAGCATCCCGATGGGGCGATGGCACCAACACAAAATTACGAAATTCCGATCGGCATTGTCACCGAGCGCGACATCGTGAAGTTTCACGCCCTCGAATTAAACCTCTCGGAAATCTCCGCAACTGAGGCCATGGGTGCGCCTTTATTTTGCATATCTCCCGCCGATTCCCTCTGGAGTGTCCACCAGTCCATGCAGCGGCACAGCGTCCGCCGTTTGGTAGTAGTTGGCAGCCAGGGAGAACTTTTGGGCCTTGTCTCTGAGACAAGTTTGCCGCAAGTTTTTAACCAATCTGAAGTGTACGGGACGATCGAGCTTTTGCAGCAAGCAGTGGACGAGCGAGCCGCCCAATTGCAGCGCGCCAACGAACTTTTGCAGCAAGAAATTTTAGAGCGGCAGCGGGCCCAAGAAGCCCTGCGCCAAGCTCACGACGACTTAAAAAAACAAGTTGAAGAACGCACCGCTCAACTTTTAGAATCAAATGAATTGTTGAGACGGGATATTATCAAGCGCCAGCGAGTCGAAGAAGTGCTGCGGCGAAAGCAAAGTTGCTTGAAAAATCAAGCGCAGCAATTAGAGCAAACTGTGCGAAAGTTGCAGCAAACTCAAACTCAATTAGTGCAAACCGAAAAAATGTCTTCTTTGGGACAAATGATTGCCGGTATCGCTCACGAAATTAACAATCCTGTTAATTTTATCTACGGCAACCTTTCCCACGCCAGCCACTACATCAAAGAATTGATCCAACTGCTGGAACTTTACCAGCAGCACTATCCCGAACCAGTCTCGGAAATTCAGAAAGCAGCAGCAGACATCGAAGTCGATTTTTTGGTAGAAGACTTATCTAAGATCGTGTCTTCTATGCAAGTAGGAACCGAGCGCATCCGCCAAATAGTTGTGTCGATGCGCAATTTTTCGCGATCGGATCAATCTCACATCAAGCTTGTTGACATTCACGAGGGACTCGAAAGCACTTTGTTGATTTTGCAGCACCGGCTCAAAGCTTACGGCGGACATCCATCTATTCACATCATTAAAGAATACGGCAATTTGCCCCAAATCGAGTGCTGTGCCGGTCAGATCAATCAGGTGTTCATGAATATTATCGGCAATGCGATTGATGCTTTGGATGAAGAAATCCACACAGGGAAATGGGCGACGAAAAATGGGAAAAATTCACCCCCGTCAAATCCTAGTTCTCCATTGACTTTTCCCACTATTAAAATTCGCACTGAAGTTGTTGGCAGCGATTTTGTGGCGATCCGCATTTCCGACAACGGGCGGGGCATACCGGAGGAGATTCGCCGCCAATTATTTGACCCGTTTTTTACTACCAAACCAGTCGGCAAGGGCACTGGGTTGGGACTGTCGATTTCTTACCATTTAGTGGTGGAACAGCACGGGGGGCGGCTCGACTGTATTTCGCAAGCTGGACAGGGCACTGAGTTTGCGATCGAGATTCCGATCGTCAGTTGTCATTAGTCAACAGTCATAGGATTTTAGATTTAGATTGAAGAATTGCAGAATTGAAAAATTGCAGAATTGGAAATGAGTGATGAAGCTCGTGGTTGGGAGCACGGGCCTACAGTTGCATTCTTTTTTTAAACTGGTATCAGCAGGATTTTAGATTGCAGAATTGAAGAATTGCAGAATTGAAAAATTGCAGAATTGGAAATGAGTGATGAAGCTCGTGGTTGGGAGCACGGGCCTACAGTTGCATTCTTTTTTTAAACTGGTATCAGCAGGATTTTAGACTGAAGAATTGAAGAATTGAAGAATTGCAGAATTGCAGAATTGGAAATGAGTGATGAAGCTCGTGGTTGGGAACACGGGTCTACAGTTGCATTCTTTTTTTAAACTGGTATCAGTAGGATTTTAGATTTTCCCTTGGCGATTTTAGAGTGAAGAATTGCAGAATTGCAGAATTGGAAATGAGTGATGAAGCTCGTGGTTGGGAGCACGGGCCTACAGTTGCATTCTTTTTTTAAACTGGTATCAGTAGTGATTGGGAACACATAATATACGGACAATCCCCCACTCTCCCTCGGGCCCTCCCCACTCTCGGACACTCCCTCACTCCCCCACTCGGACAATCCCCCACCAATTCCTAAAAATTCACAATTTTTTACAAAACACCAGAAACCCCAGCAAAATCACTCTTTCCCAATCAAAAATCAAAAATCTCACATCAAAAATCCTATAACTTTGCCCTCCCCTGACCCAACAGGGCCAAACTCATTCTCCCGTGTGCCTCATCCACTAGCGCCTTTGTGCCCGTTCAAGTTACCCGCACAAGCCATCAACTGCCTGCATCCTAGCCCCAAAGCCAAAAGCCCAGATTGTTGGATTCGTTAATTTTTGTTTTATTTTTGTACCTCTTTATATTAAAAAAGTATCCTAAAATTAATTAAAAATCTAAAAAAAGTATAAAAATAGATTTTTAACCCAAAAAACCAGTTATGATTCCAAAAGGTGCAAAATAAACAAATTTACTAGCATTTTCATTTAGACGCCCCCTTTCCTTTCATCGCAAGTTAGCTAATAATGCTTTCAACGAGGTGACTCAGGGCAGGCTCCAAAATTGGCCTAACCGAAAGACGGATACAAGCCCCAAACAAAAGTCGTCGAGAGCGAAAAATTTTAGACATTAGGGAGAACCCTCAGATTCATCTGTGGAGTCAATCTAAAATCTCAAATCAGAAATCTCAAATCGACAGACAGTAAGGGAATGGCAGTTGGGCTATTGCAACGCCTGCTATTGCAATGGGGCTATTGCAGTGGGGCGATCAAAAAAAAGCATGAAACCCCAGCCCTCATCGTTTTGATAGAAACCTATAGGAGAACAAAGAGTGAAACTCGCAGTTTACGGAAAAGGTGGAATTGGCAAATCGACAACAAGCTGCAACATCTCCGTTGCCCTAGCCAAGCGCGGCAAAAAAGTTTTGCAAATCGGTTGCGATCCAAAGCACGACAGCACATTTACCCTCACGGGCTTCTTAATCCCCACAATTATTGACACCCTTCAGGAAAAGGACTATCACTACGAAGACGTTTGGCCCGAAGATGTCATCTACAAAGGCTACGGTGGCGTTGACTGCGTAGAAGCAGGCGGCCCTCCCGCAGGAGCTGGCTGCGGCGGGTATGTAGTCGGCGAAACTGTCAAACTGCTCAAAGAACTCAATGCCTTCGACGAATACGACATCATCCTGTTCGACGTGCTCGGCGACGTAGTGTGCGGCGGTTTTGCAGCCCCCTTGAACTACGCCGACTACTGCATGATTGTTACCGACAACGGGTTCGACGCTTTATTTGCAGCCAACCGTATCGCCGCCTCAGTCCGCGAAAAAGCCCGCACTCACCCGTTGCGGCTCGCCGGTTTAATTGGCAACCGCACCTCCAAGCGCGACTTGATCGACAAGTACATAGACTCTGTACCCATGCCGGTGCTGGAAGTGCTGCCCTTGATTGAAGACATCCGCGTTTCTCGCGTCAAAGGCAAAACCTTGTTTGAGATGGCCGAGAGCGATCCTTCCCTCAACTACGTCTGCGACTACTACCTCAACATCGCCGACCAGATTTTGGCAATGCCCGAAGGAGTAGTGCCCAACGACACGCCAGATCGCGAATTATTCTCGCTGCTATCAGATTTTTACCTAAATCCAGTCCAACCAGTGGTCAAGAAGGAGGAAGATGAGCTAGACCTGATGATGGTTTAATAGGTCTAGCGATCAGGATGAGGATAAAGAGGTTATGGCTTTTTTTGATACTTTTTCAGTTGCTCTCAAACAGAAGTGGTTGGACTACTACCAGGTTAATCGGGCTTGGCTGCTCCTGCACATGACGGCTGAGAACACGGTCGCCACACCCGACGGCGGGAAAAGGCCTGTTTCTTACCTCATCCTGGGAATTGCGGCTGCCCTGGAGCCGGAACTCCAGCAATTAATGCTGCCCTTCTCAAAACTCAAGCCGGATGCAGACAGCCTGATCGAAGTGTTGGGGCTAAATTTTGACCCGGATCTGGCGCTGGGTATACCCTCAAATACCACGCAACAGACGGCCAGCCAAACTCCAACAACTGCTGCACCAGCAGCGACTCAAACGGCAACTGCTGCACCAGCAGCGACTCAAACGGCAACTGCTGCACCAGCAGCGACTCAAACGGCAACTGCTGCACCAGCAGCGGCTCAAACGGCAACTGCTGCACCAGCAGCGGCTCAAACGACAACTGCTGCACCAGCAGCGGCTCAATCTAATAAATTAGGCGGTGCGGCCTTAGCTGCAGCCGGAGTAGTCGCCGGAGTCGCCGGAGCCGCCGGTCTGGCTGCTGCTGCGTCAGCACTGAGCTCCGAGGAGGAATCCTTCGACGATGAGGAAGAAGGAGTCTCTGACTTCGACCTGGGCGATGACGAGGAAGAAGCAGTCTCTGACTTCGACATGGACGACGATGAGGAAGACGCGGTATCTGACTTCGACATGGACGACGATGAGGAAGACGCCGTATCTGACTTCGACATCGGTGACGATGAGGAAGAAGCCTCGGCTTTGGACGGTCTCGACCTCGGCGACGATGAGGAAGACGCCGTATCTGACTTCGACATGGACGACGATGAGGAAGACGCCGTATCTGACTTCGACCTCGGCGACGATGAGGAAGATGTCGTATCTGACTTCGACCTCGGTAACGACGAGGAAGAGGCCGTATCTGACTTCGACATCGGCGACGACGAGGAAGAAGAATCCTTGGCTTTGGGCGATCTCGACCTCGGGGATGACGAGGAAGAAGAAGCCTCGGCTTTGGACGGTCTCGGCCTCGGCGATGACGAGGAAGAAGAAGCCTCGGCTTTGGACGGTCTCGACCTCGGCGATGACGATGAAGAAGAATCCTCACAATTTGGGACTTTGACCTCTGAGGATCTCGAAGGGGGGATATCCGATCCGTTTGGGGAAGAAGATGAAGATTTTGTCGCGGAAGAAATACCCGATCCGTTTGGGACAGCGACCTCAGATGACCTAGACATGGATCTGGGCGACTTGGACGAAGACGGTATTGACGATTTCTCTGTATCTGATGACGATGACCTCGACGATCTCGGACTTGACGATCTCGGGGAAGCAACTACCGGAGATCCTGACGAAGATGATTTAGATGCTTTAGGTCTCGGCGATTTGGATTCCGACGATGAGGATGAAGAAATTTCGGGCTTTTTGTCGGATTTTAAGTGAGGTTGTTGCGCGATCGCCCGCGTCTGTCCTAGTCTTGAAGTTTCCCGCTCTATTTGTGAGTTGTGAGTTGCGAGTTGTTAATTTTTAATTAGCTCAAACTCACAACTGCCAAAAGGCTTTTTGCCTTAGGGAATTGAAGAACACTAAATCCCTGCTGTGAGGGATTGTATGCCCTCGCGCAGAATTTTTTAGCAAAAATTTTGGATGCTGCGGCTGCTGCGGAAATATTGAGTGGGCTGCATCTATTTTTCAGAGGAATTACGCGAAAACCAGCTATTTCTATTATTGTTCGCTGCTTCAGCGCGATCGCACAAAATAGGTGTTTTCTCGCCGCTGCGCCTGTTCGCGTTCGAGAGGAAAAACAACCTGAAAAACCACTTATGCTTGTCCGCAGCAAGAGACGCGATCGCAAAATACAGGTATTTCCTCGCTAGGCGAGACTGTCCTGTTTCAGACTAAAAACAATTTAAAGGGAGAAGATTTGAGATATGACTGCTATTACTACTAATGAACCGGAAGCTTTAAACTTTGAATGCGAAACAGGCAATTATCACACTTTTTGTCCGATTAGCTGCGTAGCTTGGCTTTATCAAAAAATTGAAGATAGCTTTTTCTTGGTCATCGGTACTAAGACTTGCGGCTATTTCTTGCAAAACGCAATGGGCGTGATGATTTTTGCTGAGCCTCGCTATGCGATGGCTGAGTTGGAAGAGGGCGATATTTCCGCTCAGTTAAACGATTATGATGAGTTGAAGCGGCTGTGCTTGCAAATTAAGCGCGATCGTAACCCCAGTGTAATTGTCTGGATCGGCACTTGCACCACCGAAATCATCAAAATGGATTTGGAAGGGTTAGCGCCGAAACTCGAAGCAGAAATTGGCATTCCCATCGTCACAGCGCGCGCTAACGGCTTGGATTACGCTTTTACTCAAGGGGAAGATACCGTTTTGGCAGCGATGGCTGCTAAATGCCCTGAGAAAGCGCCCGTGATGGAATCTCAGAAACAAGAACGCAATGCTATCTCTCAACTGCTGAATTTCGGCAAGAAAAAAGAGGAAGTTGCAGCAGATGAATCGGAATATGTCAAGCACACGCCGCTGGTACTTTTCGGTTCTTTGCCCGACCCGGTTGTTACTCAGCTAACTCTAGAATTGAAGAAGCAAGGAATCAAAGTTTCCGGTTGGCTTCCTTCCAAGCGCTACACTGAATTGCCTGTCTTGGAAGAAGGTTATTATGTATCGGGTATGAATCCGTTCTTGTCGCGTACTGCTTCTACGTTGATGCGCCGCCGCAAGTGTAAGCTAATTGGTGCGCCATTCCCGATCGGCCCTGACGGAACTCGCGCTTGGATTGAAAAGATTTGCTCGGTGTTGGGAATTGAACCAAAAGGTTTGGACGAACGGGAAGCGCAAATTTGGGCTGGTTTGGAAGATTACCTGCAAATAATTCGCGGCAAATCTGTCTTCTTTATGGGCGACAATTTGCTAGAGATTTCTTTAGCACGTTTCTTGATTCGCTGCGGCATGAGTTGCCCGGAAATTGGCATTCCTTACATGGACAAGCGCTATCAGGCGGCCGAGTTGGCTTTGTTAGAAAAGACTTGTCACGAGATGGGAGTTCCTACTCCTCGGATTGTGGAGAAACCAGACAATTACAATCAGCTTCAGCGGATTTACGAGCAGAATATTGATTTGGTGATTACTGGTATGGCTCACGCTAATCCTTTGGAAGCGCGGGGGATTAATACTAAGTGGTCTGTTGAGTTTACTTTTGCTCAGATTCACGGGTTTGGTAATGCGCGGGATATTTTGGAGTTGGTGACTCGTCCGCTGCGCCGGAATAATTCGCTGAAGGATTTGGGTTGGGGTAATTTGGTGAAGAATGAAGCGAAGGTTTAATCTCTAGCTCATCTACTTCCGGTTTTCACTGCTGTAAAAAGCGCTATAATTATATAAGTGGGGTAGGTAATGCCTACCCTACTTTATAAGTTAATCAATAAAAGGTTATCAAAATGACAGTTGAAAAAGAAGAATTTAGTGATATGATTCACTCTATTTATGTTAGGGTATCGTATGCTCAATACTATTTATTGGTAGCTTATGATTTATTTTATGGTTTAGATAGTACGCCAGAAAAATACGCTAAAGCACGTGATTTCTGGTGGATGACTGCCAAGGGATTTCGCGAGCTGTGTGTATTATATTTGTGTCAAGTATATGACTCACATGATGATGCTGTAAGCGTTCCCAAAATTTTAAAAATTGTTGATAGTAATTATAAATCATGGAAAAAAACATCCCAGGAAATAGGTGAGTTAGACAAAAAACAATTAGAGAAAGACAAAATTAAATTCAAAGATAAAAAAGCGGATGACAAAGATTACGATCAGAATCTAGATGGATTGAAAAAAATACTTTTTAATCAAAGAGACAAAGCAATAGCTCACTATGACAAGGCAGAATTTTCTAAATATAAAAAATATTTAGTTGTTATGGAAAAAAACAGGAAGATATTAAAAAATGAGGAAGATGAAAACGCGGTCTTAGAGAAAAAGCCTGAAGAGATGACTAGGCCTAAAAAAGATGAGTTGCAAAAATTGATCGATGAGGCGAGAGCAATATGTCATCGTTATATGTCTCTTTTAAAGATTGAAATTCCTCCGCTAGAGATTACAGAGGATTACAATAACTTATTAGATATAAGTACAACCCCCTAATGAAACAGGACTTACGCATTGTAACGTTAGTATCAGACCTTGAGATTCTTCGCTATCGCTCAGAATGACAAAAAATCGTTATCACTGCGTAAGTCATGGAAAGCTATGATAGATAGTCGGAAAATTTGGTTATAGCGTTTTTCACAGCTATGAGGTACACTTGGGAAAGTAAAACTATTTAGAGGAAAATCATCAATGCAACCGTATTCACTAGATTTTAGAAAAAAAATAATAGAAGTGAGAGAACAAGAAAATA
>Ga0247770_1000357_pt1 | contig 44703 bp, 38 predicted proteins | sample UWRJL136409B6_FD_179943 | JGI IMG/M metagenome (GOLD analysis project Ga0247770, IMG submission 179943) | Plant litter microbial communities from Arlington Agricultural Research Station in Wisconsin, United States - UWRJ-L136-409B-6 | ecosystem: Environmental > Terrestrial > Plant litter >... | reverse complement strand
CGTGGCCAGGTTGCGGAAGGTGGTGACGGAGACGTTCTCCCCCGGCACCCCTTCGCGGATGCGGCGGATGGCGTCGGTGGTGTGGCGGTAGTACGGCGACAGCGAGAGCGAGCCCCAGGGCATGGACTGCTGCAGCGAGAGCTCCATGGAGTGCGTGTACTCGGGCTTCAGCTCCGGGTTGCCCTGGAAGCGGTTGAACTGGTCCTCCGCGAAGGGGAACGGGTTCAGCAGCCGCGTGTCCGGGCGCTGCACGCGCTTGGAGTAGCTGGCGCGCACCTGGCGGCTGTCGTCGATCTGGAAGGTGGCCGCCGCGCTGGAGAAGAGGCTGGTGTAGTCGTTGTCGAACTCGTCGCCCGTGGTGCTCAGGTCGAAGGTGGTGTTCACCGCCTCGCCGCGCAGCCCCGCCTGCAGGTCCAGCTTCCCGAAGTCGCGCGTGAGCAGCGCGTACCCGGCGTGCACGTTCTCGTCGTACTGGAAGGCGTTGCTCCCGCCGCCGGCCAGCGGGTCGGTGCCCGTGACCTCTTCCAGGAAGTCGTTGTCGATCCGGCGCAGCGTCCCCTTGTACCCCGTCTCCAGCTTCAGCGACTCGCCCAGCGGGCGGGTGTAGTCCAGCTGGAAGGTGGTCTCGCGGTTGCGCGAGTCCAGCGTGTTGACGCGCAGCGAGGTGGCGTCCAGGTCGCCCTCGTCGAACACCGAGAAGCGGCTCTGGTTGTCGTCCTCGAAGGAGTTGACGCGCGCCTCGAGCGACAGCTCGTGGTCGCGCGGGGCGAAGTTGTGCTTCAGCGAGAGCGTGGCGTCGGTGCTGAAGTTGTCGAAGCGCAGCCGGCTCTGCTCGTCGAAGCGGCTGGTGGGGGCGCGGGTGGGGTCCAGCGCCACGAAGACGTTGTCGTTGCGCCCGCTCCCGTCGCGGGTGGAGACCATCAGCGAGCTGGCCAGCGAGGTCTTGGCCCCCAGGCGCAGGTCGGCGTTGCCGGTGAAGGTGTGCGAGGTGTTGGCGAAGGCGCCCGTGATGTCCTGGTCGATGAAGCCCGTGGTGGCGCCGTTCAGCAGGTTCTCGCGGAAGTTGTCGCCCTCGGTCTCGCGCTCGTCGATGAACAGGCCGTAGCTGCCGAACAGGGTGAGCGGCCCGCGCTGGTAGCCCAGGTTGCCGTTGCCGTTGTAGCGGCCGCCGGTGCCGGCGCCCAGCGTCAATCCGCCCGAGAGCCCCAGGTCGGCGTTCTGCTTCATGACGATGTTGATGATGCCGCCCATCCCCTCGGGGTCGAACTTGGCGGAGGGGTTGGGGACCACTTCCACGCGATCCACCATGTTGGCGGGAAGCTGCTTGAGGAAGTTGGTGAGCTGGTCGCCGCGGAGCGGGGCGGGGCGGCCGTTGATCTGGATGGCCACGTTCTCCTGGCCGCGCAGGCTCACCTTGCCGTCGCCGTCCACCTCGATCGCCGGGACGTTGCGCAGCACGTCGGTGGCGTTGCCGCCGGTGGCGGCGGGAAGGTCGCGGGCCGAGTAGACGGTGCGGTCCACGCTGGTCTGCACGGCGCTGCGCTCGGCGGTGGCCTGGATCCCCTCCAGCGCCAGGGCGCTGGCGGTGAGCTTCACCTCGCCCACGTCGGCCGTGGCGGTGGGGCCGGAGACGGCCACGCGCGCCACGCGCTGCGGCGCGTAGCCCAGCTGGGTGACGCGCAGGTAGTAGGCGCCCGGGCGCAGCCCCTCGATGCGGAAGGTGCCGTCCTGCCGGGTGTTGCCGCCGGTGACCAGCACGCTGTCGGCCGCGCTCCACACGCCGATGCTGGCGGCGGTGAGCGGCTGGTTGGTGGCGGCGTCGCGCACGACGCCGCGGATGGTGCCGCCCTGCTGCTGCATGGCGCCCGGAGGGGGGGCCCCGGGGCGGGCGCCCTGCGGAGGACCGTTCTGGGCACCGGCCACGGCCGGCGCGGCCGCGGCGGCAAGGGCCAGGAAGATACCGCAAAGGCGCTTCATATCTGCAATCTCGTCTTCAGAAAGTTGAGTCGCCGGCGCTGCCCTCGCCTCCGCTGGATGCGGAGGTGGGCCGGCCGGCGCCGCTGGCGGTCCGCGTCCCTCTCCTCCGGAGCGGTACCGGGGAGAAGACACCCCGCTTGGATGCCTCGTTGGTGGGCGAGGTTGCATCCGGCCCGGGGGTCGCGAACGTGCCGGAGGTACGGCGTCCGGCGCCGCGCGGATTCACGCGGCGCCGGAAGGATCGTCGCGGCGGCCGGTTCGCGCGACGGCGCGGGGATGAAAGGCGCCGCCGGTGCCGCGAACGCGTCGTTCCCCGGGACGAGGCGGACGATCGGGGTCTCCGAGCGCCCTCCGCCCGAGCCGGGGGAAGCCGGTAAATCTAATCGAATCCCAACCTTACGTATACCCCGCCCCTCCCTGCGCGCCGGGATCGCGCCCCTCTGGCATCAACGGCGGAGGGGCGATAGAATCGCGGCCATGCGCACTCCCGTCCTTCCCGCCGCCGCCACGGCGGTCCGCGCCTCGGCCATGCACGGCAGGGGCGTCTTCGCGCGCGTCCCCATCGCCGAGGGGACGCGCATCGTGGAGTACCGCGGCGAGCGCATCTCCACCGCCGAGGCGGAGGCGCGCTACCCGGACGACTTCTCGGCGGCGCACCACACCTTTCTCTTCGCCATCGACGACGACTGGATGATCGACGCGGCGTTCCGGGGGAACCGGGCGCGGTGGATCAACCACTCCTGCGATCCCAACTGCGAGGCGGTGATCGACGACGACGGCCGCATCTGGATCGAGGCCATCCGCGACATCATGCCGGGCGAGGAGCTGGCGTACGACTACAACTTCATCCTCCCCGTGCGCCACACGCCGGCGATGAAGAAGCGCTTCCCCTGCACCTGCGGCGCCGCGATCTGCCGCGGCACCATCCTGGGAAAGAAGCGCTGATCCCCATCGCCCGATTGATCCGCCGCCGTGAGCCGTCACCTTCGACCGATCCCGTCGCCGTAAAGCCGTCGCCTTCGACCGATCCGTCGCCGTAAATCTGTTGCCGTCATCCAGAGGCCCGGCCGAGCGGAACCCGCCGCCACGCCATCGACGGCAGGGCCGTGGGATCCAACCGAGTACGCAGCGAGGCCCGGGCGCGGCAGCGGCGACACCGCCGCGGACGCTGCACCGGAGTCCGAAACGCATGAAGGGTCCCCGGCGCGCGCCGGGGACCCTTCATGCGTCGATCCTACCGGTACGAAAACGTGCTGCGTGAACCACGGTCGGTGCGCGGGCCAGGCGGTCGCCTGGAGTCATACGAGACCTGGCACGGGACCTTCCGCACGCCGGCGCCCGCCGGAGCAGCCTCCGCTTTCTCGATCCGTGGATTGCCGAAGGCGTTCGGCAAAGCGAATTCCGGATCGTCCTGTCCGACTCATTCGCTGGTCCCGGGACGCCACGCTCGCCTCGGCTTCATCCACGATCGATTCTTCGACCCTGATCCGCCGCTTCTCCCGGCGGCGGCGATGGGATCTCCCGCGGCCGCGGAACCCGTGCTCCTCCATCGCGATCATGAGCAAACTCAAGATCCTGTTCTTCGCGGCCGACCCGCTTTCCGCCCCGCCGAGCGGAGCGGCCCCCAGGCTCCTGCTGGACGAAGACATCCGGCAGATCCGGGAGAAGGTGCGCGCGTCCGAGCATCGCGATGCCTTCGACTTCGACTACCGCCTGGCCGCCCGGTCCGACGACCTGCTCCAGGCCCTGAACGAGCTGCAGCCGGACGTCGTCCACTTCAGCGGGCACGGCTGGAGCGAGGGCCTGGTGTTCGTGGATTCCGACGGCCGGAGTCCGCACGGCGTGGACGCGGCCCTTCTCACGGGGCTGTTCCGAATCTTCCCGGGCCAGATTCGCCTGGTCGTGCTCAATGCCTGTCGCTCTCACACCCAGGCCGAGGCGATCGCCCAGGTGATCGGGTGCGCGATCGGGATGCGCGGGGCGATCTCCGATGAGGCCGCGATCGCCTTCGGGGCGGCCTTCTATCGCGCCATCGGGTTCGGGCACTCGGTCCAGAAGGCATTCGACCAGGGATGCCTGGCGCTGCCTGCCGCGGAGCGTGACTGCCCGCGACTGCTGAAGCGTCGGGGGATCGACCCCGCGCGGCTCGTGCTGGTCTCACCCACGGGAACGCCGCCACGCGCGGCGGCCTGGACCCGGCGAGCGGCGGTCACGCTGGCGGCCGCCTGCGCCGCGGCCGGAGCCGTGTACCTCGGCCGGGAACGAGATGCCCGGGAACGAGATCCGAAATCCAGCCTTCCCGCCGGTGGCTCCCGGGCCGACTCGGCAGCCGCCCGGGGCGCCCCGCCGCCCGCGGCCCCTGCCGCGCTCCCGGGCCCGGTCCGGGATACCGCCTACCGGCCGACCCCGCTGGACGAGTCGGGAAACGTGGTCCGGAACGGAGGATTCCAGGACCGCTTCGCGGAATGGACCCGCGCGGTGGATGGGTCCCGGGGCAAGGGCACGAACGAGATCGTCTCCTTCGCGGACGCACGTTCCGGGTACGCGCTCCATCTCGCCTACGAAGGGAGGGGGAGTCTCCTGTTCACGCAGAAGGTCTCCGTTGCAGGACCCGACTACGTGTTCCGCGGGACGTTCCGCGCCACCTCGCACGAGGGGCCGATGATCGGCTTCAGCGGGACGGGGATCGCGACGGTGATGCTGCAGTACCTGGACAAGGACGGCAAGGTTCTCGGCATCACGAGCTTCTACAACTACGTGAAGAACCCGCTCGCCGAGACCCCGCTCGTCGGCGTGCCCCGGCGCGGGAACGGTGGGAACGACGTTCATTACATCGACGTCGAGAAGGAGCGCCTCTACAAGGACTACGAGCTCGACATCCGGCGGGAGATCGAGGAGAACCTCATCGGCGTGGTCGCGGAGCAGGTACGCACGATCGACGTCGTGCTGTACTGCGGCGCCAGCGACGACGGCGCCGGAGCCGAGCTCTGGGCCACCGATCTGTCCCTGCGGCCGAAGCGCTAGCTCCACGACGGCGGGCGCTTCCCGGCCGCGGGCGGCGAGGCTACGCCACGACATCCGCGCGATCCGGGCGCCGGTCGCGGCGGCCGGATGGATTCTCGTCCCGGCGACGGGCCTTCCAGCTCGCCCCCCGTCGGCGCCGCCCCTGCGCGTGGGTTCTGCTCCAACCGACGCGGGTGAGGCCGGGCGCGGCAGCTACGACACCGTCGCGGATGCTGCCCCGGCACCCGGACGCACGAAGGGCCCCCGGCGCGCGCCGGGGGCCCTCTTCGCCCTGGATCACGATCTCCGCGCTACCCTTCCAGCATCCGGCGCAGCTCGTCGAGGGCGCCCTCGTAGAAGCGGCGGCGCTCCGCGCGCTCCTCGGCGCCGGGGAGGTGCTCCTGGTGGAAGGAGATGACCGTCTTCTCGCCCGAGGGGTCGGCGCGGAGCTGGATGGTGGAGGGGCGCGCCCACCCCTCGGGGTGCCAGGTGATGCGCAGGTGACTGCCGGGCTTGATGACGCGCACCTCGCCCGTGGCGCCGTCGGCGGCCCTGTACGCCTGGCCCTTCTCCAGCCGCAGACCGGATACGTCACCCAGCCACGCCCGCACCCCCTCCGGCGACGTCAGCACCCGCCACGCCTCCTCGTGCCCCACCGCGATGGTGCGCCGCACGCCCACCTGGAACCCCGTCCCCGCCGTCTCGCCGAGCACGCGCTTCCCCTTCCGCTGCTCGTAGGTGACCGTCACCTGCTGCCGCCACCACGAGCTCTCCACCCCGCACCTCTCCCCCAGCAGCGCCACGATCTCCTTGTGCGAGAGATCCGCCGCCCCGAGCGCGTCCAACGCCGCTTCCCACTCGGCCCAGCCGCGCCCGGTGGCTTCGCGGACGGCTTCTTCGGAGACGTTCATGATTCCTCGTCCTGAGTGATCGGTACGGGTGTAGCCGGAGCCACTCCCTGAAACCAAGTTGTAGGGATGATCTTCATGCTGATGGTGAGCCTCTCGGCACGCTCCTGGGTTGACAGCGCCCATATCCATCGTGCGACCTCCGAAAGCGCCGCTAATAGAAGTAAGTTGATACGCTGTAACGGCTGCTTGCGAAGCGGTTACTCATGGAGTGTCGGCTTGGTCCTACGTTGCTCCGTCCCAGCAAACGGTGCATCTTATCTGTTCGCTTGGCAACATAGGTCTGTGCCTCGCGCTTTACTCCTCCTAAGGATCAGCCAATGAGCATCCTGAACGACGAAACTCTCTCTCAGGCCATTGGAAATGGCGATCTCATCGTTGGAGGTGATGTAAGGAACGTAAAGTATTGCGCGTACCAGTTCACCCCAGAAAAGATTATAGCTCCTGGCGAGCAGGGAGAGATCTATGATTGGACGACGCCCACGGCTGATTCCCATTACGTAATCAAGCCTGGGGCGCTCGTATGGATCCGCACACGTGGAGTTGTGAAGATGCCAGCAAACCTAAGTGCCTTTTACTGGCAGACGAACACACTCTCACGCAAGGGCTTGATGCTGGTCAATAGCAGCATGGTTGAACCAGGATACGAAGGACCGCTGGCATGCCTTTTTGCAAATTTTGGGAAACAGCCAATTACAATCAATCCCGAAACTCCGGTTGCTAAGCTAATCTTTATTGGGCTCAACTCCGATGCTGCGGTGCCTCTGGACCTTACGCGCAGCAATATCGAGTATGACCGTTCATTGAAGGAAGTGGCAGTGGCTGCCCCTGAGAGCTTCCTGCAGTTGTCTGATTTGACTCGCAACCTAGCCATTGAACGAGACAAGGCAGTTGAGGACGTAAAGAAAGCTGCCGAGGAAGCCCGAAAGAGTGAAGTAATCGAGTTCGAGAAAGACTTCCAAGGTAAGCTCAAGCGTGTTATGTGGCACGCTGCTGCCGTCCTTGCCATAGTCATTCTCGTCTTGAATGTACTGGCACTTACCCAATCCCGCCTGCGGCCTAATATTGAACGTGATATCCAAGATCGAGTTGAGATTGAACTTCGTCGACGTGCTGCAGCTGAAGAGGGTGCCGCGCAAGCTCGACAAGACAGCCTCCTGAGACGTCTCGGGCGGCTCCAAACTAACGTGGACTCGTTGCAGAGGCGCGTAGACGCAATACCGCGTTGAAAGGGTGAGTCGATGAAGACGTCCCTCCTTCCAGAATCGGTGGTCGATAGCAGTCTTCGGACGCTCGGGCCGCGTGCTGCCTACAACCTCATCGCCAATCAATACGATGCTTGGCATTGGCAAGAGTTCTGGCGGCGTAACGAAGTTCCACTCGTGCTCCGCTACCTTGAGCGACTTCGTGGTCTGCGAACAGCTCTAGATATCGGAACAGGTACGGGGTTGTACGCTGGCCTTTTGGCTTCAAGAGACGTACGTGTTGTCGGGATGGATTTAAGCGAGAAGATGTTGAGTGTTGCACGGAAGCGTCTCCAGGACGGAGTACACCTAATTCAAGGAGATGCGATTGCAGTTCCTGTCGCTCGGGAATCGTTTGATGTTGTGATAGCTGCACGCGTCTTTTCGCATGTCAGTGACATTTCTCGAGCGTTGGCTGAGGCTGCTCGCGTACTCCGTGACGGCGGGCATTTTATAATGACAGACGTTGACCCTTCCCATGACTACCGCGCAACGCGAATCGCCATAGGAAAGCGAGTAGTGTACATCGACACTTACAAATGGACAGCTGAGCAAATTATTTCATTCGCCGAGGACGTTGGTTTCACGTTGAAGAAGATGAGGCGGCTTACAGCGAATAATCTACAGTGGCTTCCAGATTCTCCGTCGTTTCATTCACTTGACCGCACGGGCAGTCGGGCAGTAGGGCAAATTCTTGTGTTCCGCCGCATCCATAGGAAGAAACGGATTAGCAGTTAGTCCGACGAACGGGCAACTCTGGCGTTAATCGCAACCATTCACGAACAGAGGGTCCCCAGCCGAAGCCGGAGACCCTCTCCCCAAATCCCGCCTGCCGGTTAAGCGACTGGCGCCTTCGTCAACCCACTCGCGAGTAGACATATCCGGATTTCTTTACGCACAGATCGAAGTAGGTGCCCTTCGATGGTGCATTCAGAAATCTCTGATACACTGACTGCGGTACATTCCGGTACCGGTACTCGCCGCCATTTGTGAATCGAACTCCCAGTACACGGCCATACTCGTCGTACGCGATCGCGGCGATGTTCGACGACAGCACATTGACGTAGTTCATCGGTGCTCCCTTACAACATGGTACCTTGCCAATTTTCCCTCTATCACCCTATCACCCGCACTCGCTGTAGCCGCAGACGTGGCACTTCATGCAGCCTTCGGCGAACTCGAGCTGGCTCTTGCAGTCGGGGCAGGTGCCCATGAAGGTCTCGCCGCCGTGGTAGTCCAGCGTGAGCTGCGGCGGCTCGGCCGCGGGGCGCGGGAGCATGGCGGCGTCGGCCACGTTCTCCGTCGCCAGCACCGCCTCGGGGATCAGCTCCTGCTGGATCCCGGCCTTCTCCCGCTCGTGCAGCCCGATGGCCTGCGCGATGGCGTCCGGCACCGAGTGCACCTTGTTGGCGCCGAAGCCCACCGCCCGGTCCGAGCTGATCCCGCGCAGCTGCGTGTACACGTCGCCCACCGGGATCCCGAAGCGCAGCGCCAGCGAGATCAGCCGCCCGATGGCCTCCACGTCCGCCATCGCCACCGAACCCGCCTTCCCCAGCGTGGCGAACACCTCGAACGGCTGCCCGTCCGTCTCGTTGATGGTGACGAACACGTCGCCCAGCGGCGAGCTCATCTTGCGCGTGGTGCCCTTCAGCACGTCCGGCCGCTTCCGCTTCTGGCGGCGCACCTGGGCCACCTGGTGCTCGGCCTGCGACAGCTCCTCGCGCAGCCGCACCATCTCGCGCTCCAGCTTGGCGCTGCGGGCCAGCGCCTCGGCCGCCTGCAGCCGCGCCTCGGCCACGTCGGCCGACTCCGACGCCTGCTGCGCCGGCGTCTTGGTGGCGCCGGTGGAGAGCACCTGCCCGTCGCGGCTCCCGTCGCGGTACACCGTGATCCCCTTGGCGCCCAGCCGGTACGCCAGCTCGTAGATCTCGCGGACGTCCTCGACCGTGGCCTCGTTGGGGAAGTTGGTGGTCTTGGAGATGGCCGAGTCGCAGTGCTCCTGGAAGCCCGCCTGCATCCGCACGTGCCACTCCGGCGGCGTGTCGTGCGCCGTCTGGAAGGCGCGCTGCACGTGCGCCGGCACCTCGGGGAAGTGGATGTGCCCCTGCTGCGCGATGCGCGTCATCAGCTCGTCCGAGTACCACCCCTCGGCCCTGGCCGCCGCCACGAAGTCGTCGTTGACGTCCGGCATCATCGCGCCCGCCTGGTTGCGCATGAACGCCACCGCGAAGAGCGGCTCGATCCCGGAGGAGCACCCGGCGAAGATGGAGATGGTCCCCGTGGGCGCCACCGTGGTCACGTTGCAGTTGCGCAGCGGGCGCATGGGGCGGATCCGCTCGCCGTTGGGCGCGCGGGCGGCCGTCTCGTCCGGCCCCCAGATCGACTGCTCCCACTCGAGGAAGACGCCGCGGGTCTCGGCCAGGCGCTCCGATTCCTTCTTCCCCTCCTCGTCCAGGAACTCCATGATCCGCCGGCCGATCTCCACGCCCTCGGCGCTGTTGTACGGCACGCCCAGGCGCACCAGGAGGTCGGCGAAGCCCATCACCCCCAGCCCGATGCGGCGGATGCGCTGCGCCAGGTCGGTGATCTCGGGGAGCGGGTAGTTGTTGGCGTCGATCACGTTGTCCAGGAAGTGCGTCGCCAGCCGGGTCACCCGGCGGTACTCCTTCCAGTCCACCCGCTCGTACCAGGGGCTCTCGGCCGGCACGTCGCTCCGCACGAAGGCGCCGACGTTCACCGAGCCCAGGTTGCAGACGTCGTAGGGCAGCAGCGGCTGCTCGCCGCACGGATTGGTGGCCTCGTACGCGCCCAGGTGCGGGACGGGGTTGTAGAAGTTGGCGCGGTCGATGAAGAACACCCCCGGCTCGCCCGTCTTCCACGCGTTGTTGACGATCTTGTCGAAGATCGCCCGCGCGTCCTTGCGCCCCACCACCTGCCCGTTGCGCGGGTTGATCAGCTCGTACTCCTCGCCCCGCTCCACCGCGTTCATGAACGCGTCGGTGATGGCCACGGAGATGTTGAAGTTGGTGATCTTGGTGATGTCTTCCTTGCAGTCGATGAAGTGCTCGACGTCCGGATGGTCCACCCGCAGGATCCCCATGTTGGCGCCGCGGCGGGTGCCGCCCTGCTTGACCACCTCGGTGGAGGCGTCGTACAGCGACATGAAGGAGACGGGGCCGCTGGCCACGCCCGTGGTGCTGCGCACGTGGTCGCCCTGCGGCCGGATGCGGCTGAACGAGAAGCCGGTGCCGCCGCCCGACTGGTGGACCAGCGCCATCGACCGGAGCGTGTCGTAGATCCCGCTCCCGCCGTTGGAAAGCTCGTCCGAGACGGGGAGGACGAAGCAGGCGCTGAGCTGCCCCAGCGGGCGCCCGGCGTTCATCAGCGTGGGCGAGTTGGGCTCGAACAGGCGGCGCGTCATCACCAGGTAGAACTCGCGCGCCAGCGACTCGATCTCCTCGTCGGTCGCGCCGTACGCGCGGTCCGCCTCGGCGATGGTGCGGGCCACGCGCCAGAACATCTCCTCCGGCTCTTCCGTCGGCTTCCCGGCTTCGTCCTTCTTGAGGTACCGCTTGGCGAGCACGATGCGGGCGTTCTCGCTGAGCTCGGCGCGGGGAAGGTCGGCCGGGGGTGCGAGCGTGGCCGTGGACGGAAGTGCGGCGGGAGGGTTCATGGACGCGGTCCTCTCTGCTGCTGCGGTCTGGCGAATGTGGATAAGCGGCGGAACGGCTTGCACGCGCGGCTTTTACGCTGTGGAAAACCGTCGGACCACCTACCACCTGTAGGGGAGCACCAAGCTAGTGCCCCTATATCTTGTGGTCAACCCTGTCGTTCACGCCGGGATGGTGTGCCGGGAGGACGCCAGGGGAGATGCGGATTGGTACACCGGACACGCGATTTCGACCGGTGAACGCCGCGAAAGATCACGCGGTCCGCATCCCGCGCGAGGGAAGAAACCGGACACGCGCGCGACGAAGGATGTTTCTGGCGCAGCACTCGGCCGCGCGGAATAGGCCGCAACGTTGATATGGGGCGAATGGGGCTGGTCTCGCGCGCGAGACCCACCCCGAACGAGCAGTGCCCGGCGCCCCGGACGTTCGTCCTGGACACCGGGCACTGGGCCCTGGGCACTTCCGTCGGCGCCGCTACGGCATGTCCGTCTCGTCGCGGTCCTTGTGCTCGCCGGGGCGCCGGTCGTAGGCGCTCTCGTCGTCGATGTGGCCGGGGCCCTGGCCGGCGCCGCGGTCCTCGCCGTGGGCGTTGGCCGGCGACGCGGGCACCGCGTTGGGCGCCTGCGTCTCGGCCTGCAGGGGCGCGCCCTCCGAGTTCACGTCCGTGTGCGGCGGGTGCAGGCTGGACGACGCGGCGTCGCCCACTTCCTTCCGCGGGCCGGGGGTGCTCACGCGCCCACCCCGCGGTCGCGCGGGTCCTCGGTGCCGCGCAGCTCGCGCTGCGCCTCGTCGCTCGAGCCGCCCCCGTCCTCGGTGTTCTCCACCGGGCGGCCGGCGCCGGCGTGCTGCGAGGGCTGCGGATGCTTGGGGTCGAAGAAGTGCTGCCCCGCCCCGCCGCCGGCGCCCATCCCCCGCTGCGCCGCCAGGTTCTGGCGATCGTCCTCCACCATCTCCTCCATGGAGCCGCCGTGGCCGTTCTGGGGGAGGTTCTTGTAGTCGCTGGCGCCGGCCTCGCCGGGAGCGATGTTGTGCTGGTCGGGTCGCTTGCCTGCCATCGTGCCTCCTTCATGGAAGTGGCTGCGGTGTCTCCGCTTGGCGCACCCGGTCTTCACGATCCGTGCCCGCCGCCCCTCCGCCCGGCAGATTCCCCGTCCTCCCGCCCCCGTGGTCCCGAAAAGGCACACCCAATGCCCTCCTCCTCCACGGGCGCAAACGGACGATTTCAGGAGGAGGATCGAGATGGCACCCAGGAAGACGCGGTCGCGCGCGCCGATGATGCTGACGATGGCGGCGATCCTGGCGCTCCCCGTGGCGCTGACCGCCGGCATCGGCATCTACCGCGCCGAGCGCGGGCCCGTGAAGCCCCCCGCCGCCGAGCGCCCCTCCGCCGAACGCCCCGCGACCGCCACCCCTCCCAACGGCGCGGCGGACGCGGACGGGGCAAACGGCGAGCGGTAGGCGGGCGGCTCGTCGCAGAACGAGAGATCTGGGCGCAGTTTGTCCAGTCCGACTTCTTCTCGCCGTGCGGCGCGGTTAACGTGGGATACCGGGCAGACTTACGGATTTCGCCCGACAACTCTTTCCAGGAGGTGTGCTCATGAAGACCGCCAAGCGCCCCCGGCCCATGACGCTCGGACTCGACTCGCTCGACGTCCAGTCGTTCGTGACCGACACCGAGTTCAAGACGCCCGTCGCGCAGGAATCGCTCGCCTGGACCTGCTTCCGCAATACGCAGTTCGTCTGCGGCACCGGGAAGCTGGGCTGCCCCGCCTGCCGCGGCTGATCCAAGCAGTCGCGGACGGCGATGGACGGAAGCGGGCGGGGGCGCCACCGGCGTCCCCGCCCGCTTCGTCTTCGGCTCGTTCCGCATCCCGCCGGCGCTCTTTCGCGCGTCCCCGCCCCGCCCCACATTCGGCATCGATCCCCCATCGCCCTCTCCCCGCCAGCCGCCGCCGACCGATGCCCGTGCGCCCCTTCGCCATCGACCCCGACATCCGCCGCGCCTGGACGCTCCCGGCGGAGGTGTACCACGCGCCGGAGTGGTACGCGCTGCACCGCGACCGCGTGTTCGCGCGCAGCTGGCAGATGGTGCGCGGGGCGGAGCGGGTGAAGGCGCCCGGGCACCTGCTCCCGTTCACGCTGCTGGAGGGGTGCCTGGACGAGCCGCTGGTGCTGGCGTGCGGCGAGGATTCGGCGCTCCGCTGCCTCTCCAACGTCTGCACGCACCGCGGCACCGTCGTCTGCGAGGGCGAGACGCACGCGCGGACGCTTCGCTGCCGCTACCACGGCCGCCGCTTCGCGCTGGACGGGAAGATGACCTTCATGCCCGAGTTCGAGGGCGTGGAGGGCTTCCCGTCCCCCGCGGACGACCTGCCGCGGCTCCCGCTGGAGCGGTGGGGGCCGCTCGCCTTCACCGCCATCGACCCGGCGTGCCCGTTCGACGAGTGGATCGGGCCCGTGCGCGAGCGGGTGGGGTTCCTGCCGCTGGACGAGATGGTCTTCGACGCGGCCACGTCGCGCGACTACCTGATCGGGGCCAACTGGGCGCTGTACGTGGACAACTACCTGGAGGAGTTCCACATCCCCTTCGTCCACGCGTCGCTGGCCGACACGCTGGACTACGCCACCTACCGCACCGAGACCTTCGCCTGGTGCAGCCTGCAGCTGGGGACGACGAAGGACCCGGCGGAGGCGTTCGCGCTCCCCGCCGGGCATCCGGACCGGGGCGAGCTGGTGGCGGCATACTACTGGTGGCTCTTCCCCAACCTGATGCTCAACTTCTACCCGTGGGGCCTGTCGGTGAACCTGGTGCAGCCGCTGGGGCCGGAGCGCACCCGCGTCTCCTTCCTCTCCTACGTGCTCGATCCCGCCAGGCGCGCCTCGGGCGCCGGCGCGGACCTGCACCGCGTGGAGATGGAGGACGAGGAGGTGGTGGAGGCCGTGCAGAAGGGCGTCCGGTCTCGCCTCTACCACCGCGGCCGCTACTCCCCGCGCCGCGAGGTGGGCACCCACCACTTCCACACGCTGCTGGCGGCGGTGGCGGGCGGTGGATCGGCCGATCAGCCGAACGTGGCCACGATATAGACGGAGAGCGCGATCAGCGTCTGGGCGAGGAAGTAGGTGGAGAGGACGAGCGCCTGGGCGCCGCGGAAGGGCTGGACGAAGCGGTTGATGGCCAGCGCGCTGTCGGAGACGACGAAGAGCGTGGCGCCGGCGGTGGCGAGCCCGCCGCCGGGGAGACCGGCGGCGGCGCGCTCTGCGGCCGTCCACGCCATCGCCATCAGCGCGAGGGCGTAGACGAGCACGGGAAGCTTGAGCGTGCCCACGCGCGGCAGGAGCACGCGCAGCAGCAGGGCGGCGTAGAGCGCGCACGGGAGCGCCAGCATCCACGTGAAGCCCACGCCGCCCTGGCGGAACGCGGCGACGTACAGCAGGTGCGCCACCAGGAAGCTCACCAGCCCGGCCACGAAGCGGTCCCTGGGGAGCATCAGGAACACGTCGCCGAAGAGCGAGAACACCAGCCCCGCGCATACCAGCCAGCGATACGCCGGATCTCCGCTCAACGACGCGAACGCCAGGATCAGCCCCGTCGTCAGCGGCTTGAAGAGGTAGACGCCGCGCTGCCATCCCCGCTCCTCGCACACGATCGTCCCCACCGCCGACAGGAAGATCGCGCCACCGAAGACGAGGAACGCGGGCGGGAGAGCGACGATCTCGTTCATGCGCGATCGAAGGCGGGCGGCGAAGGGAGATCGGATCCGCAGGCAAGATAGGGCGCGCCACCCGTGCCGCGAAGGAAAAAAGCGCCGCCGCGACGGATCGTCCGTCGCGGCGGCGCATCGTTTCCGCGCCACGCCCTTCGTCGCGTGCCGCTTCCCGTTCGCCCCGCGCGCGCCGCGGGCGGGCGCTCGGTCGTTCGGCGAGGGGGTCAGACGCCGCCGGCGGCGGTCCACTCGGCCAGGGTCTCGGGCGGGGTGAAGAAGCGCACCAGCGAGGCGTCGGCGCTGTTCCAGGCGCCGCCCTTGATGACCGTGAGGGCGGGAAGGCTGCCGCCCACGTTGAAGCAGCGCACCTTCTTCAGGTCGCCGCCCTCGTCGGACCCCTCCATCAGGAAGGTGACGTGGCCGCTGTGCGAGGCCTCCTTCTTCCCCGCCACCACCAGCCCGCCGGCGTTGGCGATGCGCGCGGCCGTGGGCACGGTCACTTCCTTCCAGTGGGCGATCAGCCAGTCCACCAGCATGTTGGCGCTCTGCTCGCCGCCGTCGGCGATGCCGTTCAGGTCCTGCAGGTTGATGCCGCCGTACGCCTCGAGGTTGCAGAACGAGACGTTGAAGTTGCAGTACGTCTGATTGGCGCCGGTGTAGGCGGCCGTGTACTGCGCGGGGGTGATCTCCTCGGTGGGGCGCTTGATCTTGATCAGCCCCGTGGTCTTGAAGTGCTTGAAGTCGACGCCCACCTGGTAGTACTTCGTCCCGTCCTTGTAGCCGTGCAGGTACAGGCCGCCCGTCCCCCATCCGGCCCGCGCCGCGCGCAGGAAGCTGTAGCGGTCGCCGGGGCCGCCGTCGACCTCCTTGAGGATGGAGTCGACGTACTTCCGCCGCGCGGCCACGTTGAAGCGCGCGGCGCTGAGCCCCGCCGGCGGCGGCGTCACCTGCGGGACGGGCTCGGAGTACGACGGGGCGGCGGAGCACCACCCCTGGATGCTCTGTCCCTGGCTCTCCAGCTCCACCCCCACCTTCTGCCACGCCCGGTCGGGCGAAAGCTCCACGCGGGTGAAGACCGTACCCTTCGGCAGGGCGGCGATGGGGGTGTTCCTGAGGCTGCTGGCGACGCTGCGCACGTTGAGCGACGCGGCGGTGACGCGATATAGCTGCGGCATGGGGATGTGGCTCCGGGGCGTTTATCGGATGTGTGGATCGCGCACGGGACCGCGTGCGCCGGTGCGGCTCCGCCGGCGAGCGCCGGAACGGATCGGCGGCGCCGCATCCGGAGAGGATGGGCGGCGCGGACGCGGGCGGATGGGCAACGGACATGCCCCGCCCCGCCGCTCCGCGCGCCATCGCGGAACCGCCTTGATATCCAGCTGTTTACGCGATCGTTCCCGCTTCACGCCCCGGGCTCGATCCGCCGGGGGATGGGGATCGGGCGCCCCACCTGGCCCGCCCGCGCCCCAGGATCGGGACGGGCGCGAACGCGGAAGCGCCGGAGCGAGGGGATCGCTCCGGCGCCGTGGATCGATCTCCCGCCCCGCCTACTCGTCCCCGCCGGAGAGCGCCCGGGCGAGGGCGACGAAGATCATGTCCTTCTGTTTCTCGAAGAGCGGGAGATCTTCGTACGCCACCATCCTCTCGTCGTCGCGCTCGGGGCCGTGGGTCCAGCCCTGGCCCCTGCGCTCCTCCATCCAGCGGGCGTGCTGCGCGCCGGGAGTGGGGTCCTCCAGCGCGACGCGGACGGCGGCGCGGCTGCTCTGGCGCATCCACTCCTCGGCGGCGCTCCACTCCGGGACGGGCTCCCGCCCGTGCGCCATGGCGTGGGCGCGGATGGCCGCGTGCGCCACCTGGGCGATGCGGTCGATCTCCTCGGGCGAGAGGGCGTTCGGCACGTTCATCGTCTCATCACCACGAACGTATCCGCTTCCCCTCCTTCTCCCCCGCGATCCCGGTCATCCCCCGGTGGACGCGGCGGCGAGCTCGCGGTCTCCATCCTCCGGAACGGACGGCACGGCCGCCGCGGATGCCTCCGGCGAAGGATCGAGGGACGAAGGCTCGGCGGACGGGACGGCGACGGAGGCGGGACCGGCGGACGGCGGCGGATCGGCCGGCGCAGAGTCGGCGGCGGGGGCGGCGCCCAGCCAGGCGTCCAGCATCTCCAGGTCGGCGTCGGTGACCTCGGCCTGGGCCTGGCGGAGGAGGTTGACCAGGTTGCCGCGGAAGGCGCGCCCCAGCTCCTCGGGCGAGTGGCCCCGGTCGGTGCGGTAGAGCGGGTAGCCCACGTACGCCAGCCCGCGGAGCACGAAGGTGACGCTCTGGCGGGCGATGGACTCGCCGCGCTCCACGCACTGGTCGCGCACGGCCTTCCCCGTCCCCATCAGCGAGTACGGCGCGCGCCCCAGCTCCTTGGCGATCACCTCGAAGAGGAGGCGGTACTGCGCCGGCCCCAGCCGCGGCGTCTCGGTCAGCCGGTTCACGCGGGCGATGAAGGTGGCCAGCGGCTCCGGGAGCCCGGCGAGCGGGTCGGAGGGGGCGCGCTCCTCGGGCTGCGGGTGGCGCTCGGGGTCGTACAGGAGCCCGCCGGAGCCGGTGAAGATGGCGAACGGGAGATCGCCCGCGCCGGCCAGGAGGTGCTTGAAGGTCCCCGCGCCCAGCCAGTGCGTCTCCAGCAGCTCCGCGCCGAAGTCGTGGATGATCTGGTGCGCCGCCCGGGCCATCCCCACCGGCTCCGGCGACTGCGCCACCAGCTCGCCCACGCGCGCCACGATGCGCCGCCGCAGCTCCTCGCGCCCGTTGCCGTCCGCCGACGGGCGCGCGGCGGGGGCGTCCTGGGCCTCCTCGGCCACGCCGACGCCCACGCGCCAGGTGGTCTCGCCCTCCAGGATGCGCAGCTCGGGGCGCCGCGCCACCACCGCCTCGGTCAGCCCGCGGAGCGAGAAGAAGCCCAGCCAGCTGCTGGTGGGGGTGAACTCGCGGAACTCGCGGTAGATGCGGGGGAGGTCGGTGGCCGGGAGGGTGCCGTTGGCGCTGGTCTCCTCGTAGACGCGGAGCGCGATGGCGTCCAGCAGCTCCGCGCGCGACGCGGAGGGCGGCGCCGGCGCGCGCGCGGGGGCGGCGGAGGCGGCGGGCTCGTCGGCCACGATCCCCAGCGCGCTCTCGATGAAGGTGTCCTCGGAGATCAGCAGGTCGCACCCGGCGCGGTAGGCGGGGGCGGCCATCCCGCTCACCAGCACGGCGGTGCGGCGGTCGTGCATCCGCAGCCGCTGCAGCACGGGGGTGAAGTCCGCGTCGGCCGACATGATGACGAACTCGTCGAAGCGCGTCTCGTGCTGGAGCGCGTCGAGCATGTCCATCACCATCACGATGTCGGAGCTGCTCTTGCCGCGCTTGGTGAGCGAGGGGCAGTCGACGACGGAGAAGCCGCTGCGGGTGAAGTAGGCGCGGTAGCGGGAGAAGGCGTCGGGGTTCAGGTAGCAGCGGCGCACCAGCACGGCGCGCTCGGCGCCCTGCATCCCCATCCCCTCCTCCATCCAGCGCAGCCACCGGTCGGGGGCGGTGGCGAACTGCTCGGCGGCGGCGGGCGAGTCTTCCCGCAGCCCCAGGTAGATGTTGTCGAAGTCCACGTACAGCGCGGTCTTCACCCGCGTGGTCGAGCTCGCCATCAAGGTCATTCCATCCAAGGATCGATCGGCTCCGTCGTTCCCCTCAAACAAGCCGCTCCACTGTCCACGCGCAACCCACCGAACGGAAGGGGCCGCTCGTATGGAGTATGATCATTCCCCGTGCTCGCAGCTCTGGCGCTGTCGTCGTCGCTTCCGCCGCGGCTCGGCCGCGTTCATTCAGGGGTTGCGGCGGCCACGGCGCGACCACGATTATTCAACGATTCGTGCCTGGAGTCCTCGCCCTACGATAATCGCCGCGAAGTTGTGAGCTTTACAATCGAGCTGCCCGCATCCACGACGGAAGAAACCCTTATCAACTTCATCAAGCACCTCGCCAGGGGCAATTCACAAAGTGAAATCGTTCTCGACTTCCAAAGAGTGGCGTGGATAACGCCTGGGGCTGTCGCGTCACTGGTTGCTACAGTCCGGGGTTGGGTCAAGCAACGCAAGCGTGTCAGCGTGATCAATCACCAGCGTTGTCCCGTGTCGGGGTATCTCCAGAGGTTCGACCTCTTCAATGCCATGGGAATTCGCATCCCTGAGCAGTTCCGCCGTCACACGCCAGGGAACCGTTTCGTTCCAGTCCATGAAATATCCAGAGGTGGCCGGAAGCCAATCGAGACACTGTATAGTGAGGTGGCGGGCGTACTGGCGCCGGACGAGCCAGCGGACGAGGACTGGGAGAGCGGAGAAGCCGGTGCCTACGGATTCTTCGAGCATGCGGTCTCCGAGCTCGGCAACAACGTCATCCAGCACTCTCATTCAGCTGGCTACGTGTGCGCGCAGCACTACCCATCGAACGACATGGTGCGGCTGGCCATCGCGGATTGCGGCATCGGAATTCGCAGGAGCTTCGAAGTGTCGCAATCGCCGCACTGGCGCGAAGGGATGACTGATCGAGAGGCGCTGGAGATCGCCCTGCAGCCCCACATGTCCAGCAAGCTGCACATCCGAAGCGGCTGGGGCGGAGAGCCGGTGAACGCCGGTGTAGGACTATCGGTGCTGAACGGCCTCGCGCAGGAGACCAGGGGGAAGCTTCTTGTGATTTCTGGAGGAGCCTTTTATACTTCCTGGGAAGGCTTCGGTAACTTTTCGGGGAATCTGGTGTATAACGGTACGCTCTGTGCTTTTGCGGTGCTTCGCTCGGAGGCAATGCACTTCACGAAGCACCTGCGCGCGGTCAATGCCAGAATTCGGCCGCTGCTCGACGGACCGAACACATTCGATGGAGTGTTCCGGTGAAACTGACGATACGAATCCGAGACGACTTCGGCCCATTCTGCGCCGATGGAGAAGCCGCGGCGGAGTTCCGCTTTCGGCGCGTCGATCCGTATGCGAGTGCTGCCGAGACGATCGAGTTCGATTTCGAAGGCGTGCGCAACGCCAACAGCTCGTTCTGCAACGCGCTGATTGCGAACCTCGTTGCCAAGAACTCCGAGGAGATCATCCAGCGCCTTCGGTTCTGCAACTGCAGAGAGAACGTCAAGATCATGATCCAGGCGGCATTGGCTCTGGGTGTATCGAGGGCTCGGGAACGTGGAAAGCCCGAGGCGTTCGCCCACAACTGAGGCGCGGATTGGAGCAGTCGAACAGGGGACCAGACTCGAGAGTCTGGTCCCCTGTTCGTTGGAGCCGCACAGAGCTGATCGAAAGCTACGCGAACGCAGAGGCCGGCATCGTGAGGATGCCGGCCCCGTGCTTTCACTCGATCCGCCACGCTCAGTCCGCGTCGGGGCGGAGGATGCGGGCGGCGGTGTCGAACTGGCGGACGGCCTCCGTCACCTGGCCGTCCAGGGCGGCGCCGACGCGGTAGTAGCCCTCGGCGCCCCACTTGGCGAAGGCCAGGTCGCCCAGCAGCTCGCGCTGCAGGCGGGCGTCGGTGTCGCCGCCGGCGGGGACGGCGTGGCCGGCGCGCTGGGCGAAGGCGCGGAACTCGGCCAGGGCGCCCGCGGGGAGCGCGGGGGCGGCGGCCAGCGCCTCGGGGGTGGTGAAGGCGCCCGCGTTGGCGGTGAGGTACGCGGCGCCCCAGCGGGTGATGACGTCGTCCTCGCGGAGGCGGGCCAGCCAGAGCGGCGCCGGGTCCGCCTCGTCCATCACCACGTCGGGGTAGATGCCGCCGCCGCCGTACACGGTGCGCCCGCCGTCCGTCCGGCACGACTCGCGGCCCACCGTGTCACGGGCGGCGCGCGCCAGGCGGTAGTACTCGCGCTGCTGCATCCCGCGGTACTGCCGCTGCACCACGCGCCCGCACGGCGTCTTCACGTGGCCGACGACGAGGACGATCACCGAGCCGTCGGTGAGCGGAAAGCCCTGCATCATCAGCGACTTGCCGAAGGTGGGGCGGCCCACCACCAGCGCGCGGTCGTGGTCCTGGAGGGCGCCGGCCACCAGCTCCGACGCGCTCGCCGTCCCCTCGTTGACCATCACGATCACCGGGTAGCGCCGCTCGCCGCGGCTGAAGAGCGAGCGGGAGACGCGCTCCGTCTTCGCCAGCTCCTCCTTGCGCCCGGCCGAGGAGTAGACCACCGCGCCCTCGGGGAGGAAGACGGAGGCGATCTTCGACGCCTGGTCGATGCGGCCGCCGCCGTTGTCGCGCAGGTCCAGCACCAGCCGCTGCATCCCGCCGCGCTCCAGCGTGCGCAGCGCGGCGTTCAGGTCCTCGGCGGTGCGGTCGTTGGCGAAGGTGGTGACGCGGATGTAGCCGGTGCGCGGGTCCAGGAGGAAGGCCGCGGGAACGGCCGTGCCCTCCTCCACCCGCTCGCGGCGCACCAGGCGCTCCAGCTCCACCCGCGAGCCGTCGATGCGCTCGCGCTCGAAGCGGAGCCGCACCGTGGAGTTCTTCGCCCCCGCGAGCGTGACGTCCAGCTCGAACGGGCTCTCGGCGCGCATCGGCTGGCCGTCGACGGAGACCAGGAGGTCGCCGGGGAGGATGTCCTGCTTGGCGGCCTGCGAGCCGGGCGCCACGCTGGCCACGATCGCCTGCCCGCCCACGAAGCGGAAGTCCAGCGGCACCGGGTGCAGCCGCCCGGCCTCGTACTCGCGCTGCCGCTCCGGGGAGAGGCGCGCGGCGCGGATGACGTACGAGTGCGGGTCGGCGGCGCGGATCATCCCCTCCACCGCCGACATGAAGAGTGCGTGCGTGTCCACCGAGTCGGGGTGGTTCACGCGGATCTGGTTGAGCACCTGTGAGAACATCTGCAGGTCCTCGTACGCGGTCCGCGGACGCAGCGCGCCGGAGCTCTGGGCGGCGGCGGGGGCGGCGAGCGCCAGGGCCGCAAGGGCGGCGGGGAGAAATCTACGCACGGTCGGGAACCTCTACGCGCGGGGATGAAAAGATGAAAAGAAGTGCTTAGTGCTTAGTGCTTGGTGCCCGGACCGGTGTCTTTTCGCCGTCAAGGACCAAGGACTAAGCACCAAGGACGTTCAGTTTTCCGTCACTGCGACGCGACGGGAGCGATCTCCGCCAGCCGGGCCTCCACCGCGGCGCGCTGCGCGTCGTCGCGGGGGGCGCGGGCCAGGAACCCCCGGTAGGCGTCGATCGCCTCGGGCTTGCCGCCCATCTCCAGCACCCGCGCCAGCACCAGCCACGGCGCCGCGAAGTGCGGCTCCACCTCCACCGCCTTGCGGAGCGCGGCCTCGGAGGCCGCGCCCTGGCGGGCCAGCGCCAGCATGATGCCGTGCTCCATGTGCACCACGCCGTCGTTGGGGGCGGCGTCGGCGGCCAGCGCCAGCTCGCTCACGGCGGCGGCGGTGTCGCCGGCGGCCAGCGCCAGCCACCCCATCCGCTGGTGCGCCGGGTAGTACGCCAGGTCCTCGGTGAGCGCGCGGCCGTACGCCTCGCGGGCGGCCGCCAGGTCGCCGGCCTTCTCGTGCACGGCGCCGATGCTCTGCTCGATCAGCGCCTTGGACTCGTAGACGAACACCACCTCGCGGTCGTCCTCCTTGCGGAACTCCTCCAGCGCGGCGCCGAAGTGCTCCAGCGCCTGCGGGTAGCTCCCCGAGAGGTAGTGCAGCCGGCCCAGGTCGGTGCGCAGCCGCCCCTTGTTGCGGGCGCGGCGGAGCGCCTTCTCGTACTCCACGATGGCCGCCGGGTAGCGACCCTCGGCGTAGGCGTACCACCCCTTCCGGTAGGGGTCGGTGCGGGCGTCCATCATGTACTGGTTCACCCAGTGCGAGGCCAGCGCCATGTTGGGGGCGCCGCCGCCGCGCGACATCTCGTCGGCGAGGGAGCGGATCAGCCACTGGGTGATCAGCTGCTTGTCGAACTTGTGCACCAGGAACGGGTCCATGGTCAGCGCCCGCAGCTGCAGCGAGTCGATGGCCAGGATCTCGGCCGAGCGGATGAGGCCGCGCTCGCCGTCCATGTAGCGCACCAGCCGGCTGGGGTCGCTGAGCAGGAGCGCCACGCGGCGGCCGTAGAGCGCGTCGGCGTTGCGCGGGTCCAGCCGGTGCGCCCAGTAGAACGAGGCGGCGGCCTGGACGGGGTTCCTCTCCAGGTCCTGCGTCCCCTTGATGAAGTACGCCATGGCGCTGTTGGTGTCGGCGTTGGCCCACAGCGCGGGGCGCGCGGGGACGTCGCGGACGCGGACGCGCTGGGCGGCGAGCGGCGCGGCGGCCACGGCGGCGAGCGCGCAGGCCAGCAGGGGGCGCGCGAGGCGCCGCAGGGCGTTGGGATTCATGCGTGTGTCCGGATGCTGCGGTGGGATGATGGTCGCCGCGCGCGCGGCGGAGAGCTGGAAACGGCCTTCGAGGAGGGACCTTCGGGATGAACCGATGCCCGGCGCAGGCGGGGCGAGGATACCGCAACTGGAATGCCAATCAATAGCGCAGGAGCGTTGCGCCGTTTGGTGCCATTAGTGAATCACCTTGGTGATAAAAAGTCAAGCGCGGGCGAGACATCCGTGTCTCGCCCGCGCCTAATCCGGGACACCCGGGCCGCACCCGCGCCTGCGATCGGCGTCTCCCCCGATCGCCCGGCGAGGCTCACGCGAAGACGGGGACTCTGATCTCCGGCGCTCCGCATCTCCTCCGCCGGTCCGTCGTCGCATCCCCCGGATCCGCCCGGCCGCGGCTGTGGCTTCCGGGGCGGTGTCGCCGCTGCCGCGCCCGGGCCTTCGCTTTTCGCGGGCTAGATCCCACGGCCCTGCCGTCACCTTCGCGTAGGCAAGGCTGGCGCGGCCGGGCCTCTGGATGACTGCTTAACGGCAACGGATCGAAGGATCGGGATCAATCTCTCACCTCCGCACCTTCGCACCTTCGCCCTCTCGCATTTCGTCCCTACAGATAGCTCAGCCACCAGTCCGTCCGCCGCCGCTTGACGCCGGCGAACCAGCGGCAGAGCGGGTAGGAGATGGCGATGCCCAGCAGCCAGGTGGCGTAGACCACGCCCAGGCTGAAGCCGGCGCCGGCGGGAACGGGGCGGACGCTGCCGGGGAAGGCCAGCAGGTGCGCGACGGGCTTGCCGGCCATCAGGGAGAAGAGGACCGCCAGCGAGTGCGAGATGAGCCACTGCAGGATGTAGAAGAAGAGCGGCACCCGGCCGTACGTCACCAGCGCGCGGCCCACGGGGCCGCGCTCCGTGCGCTCGAACCACGCCAGCGCCAGCATGGCCGGCCCCAGCGTCATCAGGGTGAAGAGGAGCGACGGCGGGTACTTGGTGGTGTTCAGGAACGAGAGCAGGGTGAAGACCCCGTTCTTCTGCGTCGTGAAGGGGATCTGCTCGCCGTAGACGCCCAGGAAGCGGAGGACGACGAAGGCGGCGATCATCGCCAGCCCCAGGCGCACCAGGAAGCGGCGGCGGCGCGCCGGCTCCCACCCGTACACGGCGCCCAGCGCGTAGCCCGCCGTCATCACCCCGATCCACGGGAGCACGGGGTAGAGGACCAGGAGCGGCCGGCCCAGGACCAGGATGAACCCCGGCTGGTGCAGCACCATCCAGAGCGCGTCCCCGAACCCCGGCGCGGGCGATCCCGGCCCCGCCCACCCCTGCACCCGGATCCCGTCGCCCAGGTTGTGCAGCGCCACGATGGCGATGCCGATGGCGGCCACGGCGCGGAGCGGGAGGTGGATGAGCCCCGCCAGGACGATCATCGACACGCCGATGGCCCAGATCACCTGGATGAAGCCCAGCGAGGTGGTGTCGAAGTCGAAGGCCACGGCGGCCCGGATGACCGTGAACTCCAGCACGATCAGCCACAGCCCGCGCGTGATCAGGAAGCGCGACAGCTCGGGCTTCGACTTCCCCCGCGCCAGCTGCAGGGCGATGCTGGTGCCGGCCAGGAAGACGAAGATGGGGGCGCAGAAGTGCGTGATCCAGCGCGTGAAGAAGAGGATGGGCGTGGTGCGCGTCAGGTCGGTGGGATCGAAGATCAGGCCGTCGGCGTGCACGTAGTCGCGGGTGTGGTCCAGCAGCATGATCACCATCACCAGCCCGCGGAGCAGGTCCACGGAGTCGATTCGCGAGCGCGCGGGCGGGGCGGGCGCGGCGATGGGGATGGCGCCGATCTCGGCGGTGGCGGTGGACATCGAGGGATGATCCTGATGGGGGGAAACGGATCGGACGGAGGGTGATGGAATTGTCGCATCTCCCCGCCACCCCGTCCAGCCTTCTGACAGGAATTTGACGAACGGCGCGCGGACGATCCATATCCATTGATCGGCATCCCTCGATCACCATCATGGATCGACACCCCTTCGATCGATATTGCCGATCAGCATCTCTCGATCAGCATCCCTCGATCAGCATTCCTCGATCAGCATCCCTCGATCTTCATCCCCGATCAACATCCGCGATCGTCATCGCTCAATCGACATCCTGGGCCAACATCCCCCGATCACCATCCGCCGGTCGACGTCCATCCGCCGATGCTGTCGGGTGATGATGATCGTGCTTGCCGGAGCGTGGGATCGGGGGCACATTCGATTCTCCGCATCACCACCTCCATCTCCCTCCGACGCGACACTCCGTTGACCGTCTCGCCATCCACGTCTCCCGTGACGGAACGGCCGTCGTCCGCGCGGACGGAGGGGCCCTCGCTGGTGCGCGGGCTCACGCTGCTGGGGACGGTGGCGCTGTGCGTGGGCAACATGGTGGGGACGTCGGTCTACACGCTCCCCGCGTCGCTGGCGGGATCCGTGGGGCCGCTCGGCGTCGTCGCGTGGGCGCTGACGGCGGCGGGGTACCTGTTCGTGGCGCTGGTCTACGCGTCGCTGGGGACGCGCTACCCGCTGACGGGCGGGCCGTACGTGTACGCGCGGGAGGCGTTCGGGGAGTTCGCGGGGTTCCAGGCGGTGTGGGCGTACTGGTTCAGCGCGGTCATCGGCAACGCGGGGATCGTCACCGGCGTGGTGGGCTACGCGGTGGGCTTCTCGCCGCGGCTGGAGGGGAGCGTGCTCCTCCAGTTCCTGCTGGCGCAGGCGCTGCTCTGGGGGTTGTGCCTGCTCAACGTGGTGGGCGTGCGGCAGAGCGCGCGCGTGCAGATCGCGGTGATGTTCACCAGCGCGGTGCCCATGCTGGCCATCGCGCTGGCGATGCTCCCGTCGGTGCGCGCGGAGAACTTCCGGCCGTTCGCGCCGCAGGGGTGGGGCGCGCTGGCGGTGGGCGCGGCGCTGGTGGTGTGGGCGTACTCGGGGGTGGAGTCGGCGACGGTGCCGGCGGAGGAGGTGCAGGGCCCGGAGCGCACCATCCGCCGCGGCACCATGATCGGCTACGCGCTGGCGACGGTGATCTTCCTGGCCGCGGCCGTGGCGGTGACGGGCGCGATCCCCAACGCGGAGCTGGCGTCCTCCGCGCGGCCGGTGGCGCTGGCGGCGGAGCGCACGCTGGGGCCGTGGGCGGGGACGCTGATCGGCTTCGCGGCGATCGCGGCGGGGATCGGGACGCTGAACGGGTGGATCCTGATGGCGGGGCGCATCCCGCTGACGGCGGCGCGCGACGGGCTCTTCTTCCGCTCGCTGGGGCGCGTGCACCCGCGCTTCGGCACGCCGCACGCGGGGCTGATCGTCGGCACGGCCATCGCGAGCGCGATGCTGCTGCTGTACTTCCAGAAGACGCTGCTGGGCGTCTTCAACTTCATCGTCCTCCTGGCCGTCCTCACCACGCTCATCCCCCACCTCTACGCCGCCGCCGCCGAGCTGATGCTGGCCCGCCGAGACCCCGCGCGCTACACGCCGAAGGAGCGGCGGCGCGCGCACCTGGTGGCGCCGGTCGCGTTCGTCTTCGTGATGTACACCATCTACGGCGTGGGCCCGCAGGTGGCGCTCTGGGGCCTGCTGGTGCTGCTGGCCGGCACCCCGCTCTACATCTTCTTCGCCACGCGGGACACGGCGGCGGGCGGCTGAGGCCGCGGCGGCCGAGGCTCATCCACCGGACACGTACCGGTGGAAGCCGTCAGCCCGCGCCCTTCGTTCAGGCTCCTTCTCCGCCGCGATCCGCCCGCGCAGCTCCCTGGCGCGGACGTCGAGCTCGGCCAGCTCCGCCTCGTCATGGCGGGGCCGCGTCAACAGCTCGGCGATCCGCAGCGCCACGCCCGCCAGCTCCACGTGAAGCGGCTCCGTCTCCTCCGCGATCTTCATCATGCGTCTCCGTGCTTTCGTCCCAAAGCGTCATCAGCCATCCAGGGGCGTGAGGGTGAGCGTCGACGAGTGATGACAGCATGTCGCGAACGAGCACGCCACGCCGAGGCTCCGGCACTCCGTCCACCAGCATCCAGACGGCCGTCCTCGCGGATTCGGGCGACAGGTCACCGGTCCGCGCGGCCGCTTCGCTGAAGTACCAGTCGCGGATCTTCCGCAGGGTCGTTTCCCGCGGGCACGACCCTTCGAGGAACTGGGCGAGGCTCGGCGCGCTCAACCCGATCTCGCGGGCAACGGCGCGGAGGCTGGTCCGCTCCACCTTTTCGCGCGCCGCCACCCGGAGCCCATCGATCCGCACCCGGCGACGCTCCCGGATGGACGCCGACAGAGCGGAACGCCCGCCCGTCAATGGACCGGGCCGAAACGCGGCGCGCCGTGAGACTCCACCGCCCGCCGCAGGCGCGCGGCGACTTCCGCGTACCTCTCCAGGCCGGTCGCAAGCGCGGATGCATCCGCGAACGACGTGGCGACGGAATACAGGCCGCGGACGTGCGCCCATTCAGCCACGCACAGGCATGCGTACGCCATGCGCGCGACGTCGGCGTCCTCCGCCCCGGGCGTCAGCGAGCGCGCGATGACCGCCAGGGGAAGACGGACCTGATCATCGTAGACGGACGTGAGGATCTGCTTTTCCAGCGCCTCCATCCCGCGCCCGTCGAACGGCGAAGCGTCCGCGCAGTCCTCGGCGATTCACAGCGCGAGACAGCGCAGCACGCGCCAGGCGTGCTGGGCGCCGGGGCCCGGAAGCACGCGCGCCACTCCGAGAGCCGCGTCGGGCGTGATCGTCCAGGCCCGCAGCGGGGCCGGCAGTGCGGCGGTCTTCACAAGTGGCCGCGTGGACAGGGCTGGGGAGATGAAGGGCGGGGACTGACTCCCGATGTGTGACGCCTGTCGGGCAGTGCGGCCCGCAGACGATTCCGGCTCGGCATCTCTGCCTCCCCGTATTGCGGCGTAATCCGGGCCATAATGCGCCCGGGATGATCCGCTCCGGAGGACAGCCCCCGCCTCACGTTCGGAGAGGAACGTAAACACCGTGCAAAGCGAAAGGTAGCCTCAGACACGAAGCGGTCGGGGGCCGTCTCTTTCACCGCGCCGCCACGGTCCGAAATGGCAGAAAACCTATCAGGCCGGCGCCACCGAAGTGACAGCTTCGGCCACCTCCTTTTCTGATCGACGGCTTGCTTGCCGTGGACCGTTTCACGCCATATCCTCTTCCCCCGGATTCTCTTCCTGTTTTGATCCCCACCTCGCCTTCAATTCCCGCGGATGACGAAGCCGAGTGCTCCCCGCCGCCGAGCGCAGACCGAGTTCCGGGTGACGCCGCCACTCATCCAGCGGATCAAGGCCCCCGGATTTCCCGGCCTCGATCTTCTCGACGATTTGCCGGATGATGCCGCGCTGCTCTTCTGGCAAGCGTTCAGCGACACGGAGCTATGGGCCCGGAGCGATTCGCGCGGCGATCTGTTTCAGACTTCGGCCGAGCGCGAAGAGGCGCGGCAGCGTGCGATCGCTGGTCTCGACAATGGGTTGTATGGCGAGGCAAAGCCCCACCTGCTGACGCTTCTCGGCGTGGTCGCAGGCGAGGAAAACGCCGAACACGTCGCGGATGCATGCTTCCAGCTTTCGGCTTGGTTTGAAGGACGGGGGCAGATCCGGTGCTCGGTCGTCTTCGCTCTGGCAGCGTACTTCACGTTCCCAGGCCGCGCGAGCCTCGCCGTTCGGGTTGCCCGTTTGGTCCGAGTCCTGGCGGAGTATCCACGCGGAATCAGCTGGTTCGACTACGCGATCTATCTCGCGCGGAGATCCAACGACTGGAGTGCCTATACGGCGGCTTTGGCAGGACTCGGAAACCTTTACTTCTACGTGGGCAACCTGCCCCGCGCGCGGCAGTTCCACCGGCGCTGCCTGCGCGCCAGTCGGCGCAATCACCTTCCCGAGATGGTCGGGGCGGCATACCACAACCTCTTCGTCCTGGAGATGGACGCGGGCAACGTCGAACTGGCCGAGAACCTTGCCGCGAAAGCCCTGGCGGCCTATCCCGCGGACTCCACGTGCCTTGTCCGCCTCGCGCGCGACCTTTCACGCCGCTGGAACTTCCTCGGCTGTTTTGAGCGTGCGCTGCCGCTCGCACTGGAGGAGCTGAATCACTTCACCGTTCCCGCGGACCGTGCACTCGTATGGGCGGACGTGGCCCGAGCCGCGGGTGGTGCGGGTGAGGAAGCGATCTTCGAGGATGCGTGGGCGGAGACATGGGTCCTGGTCCAACGAGGCGTTACGGAGCCGCACGCGGCTGACGTGCTGATCGATCTTGCGCATGGCGCCGCCTCGCTGGGTGATGCGCGAAGGGCCGCGCGAGCCGCGGGCAAAGCCCTGGAGATCGCTCGCCAGCGGAAGGAGGGGCGCACGATCCTGGAGGCCGAAGCCATCCTCGACAGCCTCAGAGTGAAGCATAACGTGCCCCCGGAACCGCGGGCGCGGCAGTCTCCCGAGGAAGTGCCGGCCCTCGCAACCGAAGTCCTCGAGGCGCTCCAGCACTTACGCGCGGCAGCCTGATCGGTCTACCGCGCGTCAGCGCTCTGGAAGGGCCAGGGGATCAGTGCCCGCTTCCCGACCAACCACCGGCCTTCTCCGCGTCGGGCGGCGGAGCCGTAGTGTTGCCGCTCCCGACGGCGCCGCCCTCATCCAGGGCGGGGCGTTCGGGTGCGCTCATGCCTGGGCCTGTCGGACTTTGTGAGCTGCATCCAGCCACGAGGAGCAGGCCAACCGCCACCATGAGCATTCGCGTCCGCATCTTGCCGCCTCCTTGAACCAGGAAGGTTGAGCACATCACGGGCTTGTTCCCGCGCTCGCAAGATAGCCAGGACATTGCGTGTTGTCCGCTCCGAATGGGTCTGGGGGCGCCAGCGATAGGGAGATACACGCAAAGTGAAGTGGCCGCCGACTCCGGTGAGTCGACGGCCCCGATCGCTGGTCGCGCGCACAGGGTGGCGCGTCTGAGTCGACCAACTACTAATCCCAGAGAAATTAGTAGGAAATTAGTACACGGGCTTCACCCTTCATCTCGCAAGCGGCGCAAGCGTCTAATCATGGCCGTGGGTGTGTCACCACTCAAAATAGCTGACGCGACACCCCACCTTGCGACCTCTTATCCGGGCGTGCATCTCTTCCAGACCAGAGGTTCGGCACACGGACACCGACCACGGGAGGGGAAGATGCGCCACATCACGATGCTTCGGCGGGGACTGTTCGCGGTGGCGACGGCGGCGGCGCTGGGATTCGGCGGGTCGCAGGCGCTGGCGTCGCCCGCGGAGGCGGAGGCGCGCGCGCAGTGCAACCCGGACACGTGCGCGGAGCGATGCGCGCGCGAGGGCCTCGTGGGCCTCTGCAGCGGGCGGGGCTGCTACTGCCGCTGAGGCGCGGCTGATCCGGATCGGCCGTCGCGGTCGCGATGTCGATCGGAGGATCGAGTGGGGAGAAAAGAAGACGGGCCGGCGCGATCCTCCGCGCCGGCCCGTCTTTCTTGGATATCTCCCGCCCGAGCGGTCAGCGCACGACGGCGATGCCCCGGATGGGCCCCACGCCGCGCAGCTCGCCCACGAGGGTGGCGGCGCCGGTGGCCAGGTTCACCGTGTAGAGCGACGAGACGCCGCTGGTGGTGGTGAAGGTGGCGTACGCCACGCCGGTGGTGGGGAAGATGTCGAAGCCGACGTCCTCGGTGGTGTTCACGCCCAGCGAGCCGACGGTGGAGAGCAGGCCGTCGTTCGGCGCGGCCAGCGTCACCAGCACGTCGCGCGCGGAGTCGATGGCGTAGAGCGTGGTGGTGGTCGCGCCCGCGACGCTGTTGGTGTACGCCGTGCCGGTGATGGCGTAGGCCCGGCCGACGCCCGCGTCGCCGGCGCGGTACCGCAGCGTGCCGTCCACGGCCCCGATGGCGCCGTTGGTGGGGTTCAGCCGCAGGTTCTGCGCGGTGCTGCCGTGCGTGCGGATGCGGTCCGGCACCGGGTTGAAGTCGAAGCCGAACGCCGACCCGCTGAGCGCGGGCGCGAAGGCCGGCCCCGTCGCCGTGGCGACCGCCGTCAGCGTGTCCACCACGTAGACGCGGCTGCTGCTCCCCAGCGCGTACAGCCGCCCGTCCGCCGGGCGGAAGTCGATCCCCTCGATACGCTCGCCGGCCGCGATCCCGGTGATGGCCGTGCGCCGCGTGGGCGTCCCCGCGCTCTGGCTGCCGAAGAGCACCAGGTTGTTGCTGGCGTCCACCGCGTAGATCCGCTCGCCCTGCAGCTGGGTGGGCCCGATGGAATCGCTCTCGCACGCCGCCGCGAGGGCCACGATCGCGCACATCCCCGCCCAGTATCCCGCCGCCCGAAGCCGTCGTGTCATCGCACCCTCCATGAACTTCGTGATCGATTCCGTCCTGGATCCATCACGGGGTACGCGCCACGCGCGGCGCCGGATCTCCCGACGCGCGAACCGGTTCCGCCGCCCTCCCGCCGACGGAAGCGCGGTGGGCCGGCGCGGAGACTCCGCGCCGGCCCACGTTCGTCCGCCTTCGCCACGCGGCTCAGGCCTGGCCGATGGCGATCCAGGTGCCCCAGACGCTGTAGATGGTGGTGTCCGACCAGGTCTGGCAGGTGACCTCGAAGTCGAGCTGGGTCACGTCGCCCGAGGCGACCTGGATGCGCGTGTTGGCGCCGTGGTCCGCGTCCAGCCCCGTCATCGCGATCATCACGACGGGCGGCGCCGCGAACGGCTGCGGGAACTTGATCTCCGCGTCGAACAGGCGTGGGGCCCCGGACGGATTGGGGGCGTACAGGTTCCATTCACCGGGATTCTCGACGTAGCCGTAGTAGAAGGTGCCCGTCTGGACGATCTGCGCGCCGACGATCTGGGGAACGGCGACGGCCTGCTGTTCGGTGCTCGACATGATGATCTCCGTGCATGAAGGATAACGCCCAGCGGCACGAGCCGCCGTTCCCCGCCAATCGCGAGGGCGAAACGCTCAAGTGCATGGCCTGCGCCGTTCGGTGCGCGCTCATAAAGTCAGCAAATCGGCGGATTTCTCGTTCTGCGCCCCCGGCCGGGCCTGCGGGGACGCATCGAGACGTTACGCCGGCCTGTAACGTTGCGTTGGGGGATCGGCGGCGGACACGGGCGGGTCGGCACGCGGAACCATCGGCGGGACTGCCCCGCGGCCCGGCCCGGCCGGGCCTCCGCCGTCAGCCGGACTCGGGGAGGGACGCGAGGAAGCGCGCGACCTCGCGGGGGGCGCGGAGGACGACGTGGCGGGCGTGGGCGCCGGAGCCGTGCATGGCGGCGACGATGCGGGGGCGCGAGTCGCGCGGGTAGCGCCAGAGGTAGCGGAGGAACTCGAGCGGGACCTGCTCCGGACACCCTTCGGCCAGGTCGGGGCGGGTCCGGCCGCGGTACACGATGGCGCGCCGGATCACCCGGGGGATGGAGATGCGGCGCGGGAAGTCGAGGAAGACGATGGTGTCGGCGGCGGCGAAGCGGACGTCCACCGTGCGGCCGTAGTTGCCGTCCATGATCCACCGGTCGCCCGCGATCAGCCCGCGCACCTTGCGGTCCCACACGTCCTTCGGCGACTCCACCCACCCCGCGCTCCAGTAGTGCGCGTCCAGGTGGATGACGGGAAGCCCCAGCCGCGCCCCCATCCGCCGCGCCAGCACCGACTTCCCCGCCCCGCCGGGCCCCACGATCACGATCCGCCGCATCTCGCCGGATGAATGCACCGTCATCTCCCGATCGGACGAATCGGCCGGCGGCGAGCGATCGGCATCGACCGTCCGCCGTTCTTCCGGAAGCGTCACGGCGCCGCGATCCTCCGCGCGGCCCATCGACCGGCTACTGCGCCCACGTGATGCCGCCCGCCACGACGGTGGGGAACGGGTTGTTGGTGGTGGTGCCGTCGCCCAGCTGGCCGTTGAGGTTGTAGCCCCAGCAGCGCGCCTCGCCCGTCGTGCGGATGCCGCAGGCGTGGTAGTCGCCGCCGTCGATCCAGCGCCAGGTGTAGCCGCCGGAGACGGCCACGGGCGCGTCGCTGAAGGTGGTGGTGCCGTCGCCGATCTCGCCGGTGTTGTTGAATCCCCAGCAGTAGCCGGCGCCCGAGGTCGTGACCCCGCACGCCGTCTCGCGCCCGGCGGAGATCCGCGCCCACGCGAGGCCGCCGGCCACCGTCGCCGGGGCGTTCTGCCCGCCGGCGGCGCCGTTCCCCAGCTGCCCGGCCGAGTCCAGCCCCCAGCACATCGCCACGCCCGCCGAGGTGACGCCGCACGAGAAGTCCTCGCCCGCGCTGACCGAGGCCCACGACCGGTTCCCGGGCACCAGCAGCGGGCTCCCCACCGCGGCGGTGTCGGTGCCGGCGCCCAGCTCTCCGGCGGCGTTGTCGCCCCAGCACTGCGCCACGCCGCCGCGGGTGACGCCGCAGCTGTGGTCGGTCCCCGCGTCCACCGAGGCCCACCGCCACCCGCCCGCCACGGCCACCGGCACCCCGGAGCTCACGAAGCCTCCGTCGCCCAGCTCCCCGGCCGTCCCCGCGCCCCAGCAGAACGCCTCGCCGTCCGTCGTGACGCCGCAGCTGTGGGCGGCGCCCGCGTCCAGCCGGTCCCACGTCCGCCCGCCCGCCACGGCCAGCGGGACCGCGCTGTCGTCCTCGACGCCCGTCCCCAGCTGCCCCGTCTGGTTGTCGCCCCAGCAGTAGGCCGCGCCGGCGGTGGTCACCCCGCAGGTGTGGTAGCGCCCGGCGGTGAGCGACGCCCAGCTGTGGCCGCCCACCACCAGCCGGGGGACGCTGTCGGTGGCGGGGCTCCCCATCTGCCCGTCGTCGTTGTTGCCCCAGCAGTAGGCGTCGCCGGTGGTGGAGAGGGCGCACGAGTGGTAGCCGCCCACGGCCAGCGTGCGCGGGTCCAGGTCGATGGCGTCCAGCGCGCCCTCGTCGGGGACCGGCGCCGCCACGAGGACGGTGAAGGCGAAGGTCGCCACGGTGTTCGGCACCGTGAAACGCCACTCGTGGGGCGCGCTGGCCTGGTGCGCGCCCAGGACCTCCGGGTAGCGGAAGTACGGCTGCGCGCCGCCGGTGAAGGCGCCCTCGCCGTCCTCGTTGGCCACCTCCACCGTCCCCGATCCGCCGGTGACCGTGGGTCCGGTGTGGAAGAAGACGCGGATCCCGTCGGGATCGGCGTTCACGCCGTCGGTGGTGCCGATGGACTGGCCCAGGAGGTTGCGCACCGTGACGTCGGCGCGGAAGACGGAGGCGCCGTCGTAGCTCACGCCGCTGCTGGCCAGCCGCACGTACGTCCCCTGGCCGCCCAGCAGCAGGGCGCCCCGAGCCCCGTCCGGCGTCCGCGCGGCGGCCGGCCGGCACTGGATGGACCCCGCGCCCACGTCTGCCACGCAGTCGAAGGACGCCAGCGACGGTGCCGCCGGTCCGGCGGACGGCGCCGCGACGGGGAGGTCGGAGCAGGCGGCCAGGAGGAGCGGGGCGAGCGCGAGAATCCGCCGGGCGGGGAGGGAGCGCATGGAAGTCCTTGGAATGGAGGCGCATGGGCGGGACCGGAGGACCCACGGTAAGACGCGGCGGAGGGCGCGTCAATCTTCATGGCTCCGCGCGCCTCCGCGACGACAGGGAAGACAGAAGTGCTTAGTCCTTAGTGCCTAGTGGACGTCTTTTCCACCAAGGACTAAGCACTAAGGACTAAGCACTTCTTTTGCGGGGCCGCCGAATGCGATCGAAAAAGCCTCCCGCGCCGACATCATACGTCGCGAGAGCCTGACCTTTTCCAGCGGATCACACCCGCGGCACGACCGGCAGCAGCGGCCCGATCGGCTCCCGCGACGGCAGCGCCCACCTCGGGAGCCTGAGCGTGGTGCCGGCGGGGATCACGTCGTCCGGCAGCACGCGGTTCATCATCGCCAGGTCCTCCAGCGTGAGGCCGTCCGGGAGGGGACCGGAGACGAAGGCGCGGAACGGCGCGTCCACGTCGGCCGTGACGAAGCCGAGGCGCATCGGCTGGACGGCGGCGGCGCGGGGATCGGTGTCGACGCGGAAGGTGCGGATGGCGGCGGCGAGCGCGCTGTCCGTCTCCACCCGGTAGCCGCCCTTGGCAATCCCCATCAGCTGGTAGACTCGCCCGCCGGCCTCCACGAAGGTGGTGGAGATCCACCCCTCCTCCTCGCCCACGGTCCAGCTGGCGCGCGCGCTCGCCGCCGGGAAGCCCGCCGGAGCGTCGAGCGTCGAGTCGCGGTACGCCGACGACGAGCGCGCCACCCACCGGTTCGCCGCCTCCACCGCCGTGGAGTCGCCCGGGGCGGCCAGGAAGACGAGCGCCGACTTCGTCCCCCCGTTCTCCGCGCCGAAGCGCGCGCCGCTCCACTGCGTCGTCCATCCGGCGGGGAGATCGAAGGCGAAGCCGCCCTCCGGGTGATGGAAGACACCGCCCTCCGCGTATCCCCGCCGCGGATCGCGCCCGATCACCATCCCCTCGATCGCCCCGCGATAGGCGCTGTCGCCCGCCTCGGCGTTCGCAGGCGCGCGCGGGGCCCAGGCGGCCGCCAGCTCGCGCACCGTGGCCTCCCGCGAGCCGGGGTTGGGGTGCGAGGAGAGGAACTCCGGCTGCCGGCGCTTCTCCTGCCGGCGCATCATCTCCAGCAGCTCGAAGAAGCGCGCGCCCTCGTCCGCCCGGTAGCCGGCGAGGGTGGCGTACTCCACGCCCAGGCGGTCGGACTCGCGCTCGTCGCCGCGGCTGTAGCCCAGGATGGCCAGCTTCAGGATCCCGCCCGCCAGGTCGGACACGCCCTCGCCGCTCCCCTCGGCGGCGTGGTCCGCCAGCACCGCCGCCGCCACCGCGCCCAGCACCCCGATCTGCACCTTGAGCGCCTGCTGCGAGGTGTGGCGCGCCGCCACGTGCCCCACCTCGTGCCCCAGGATCACCGCCAGCTGCGCCTCGTTGTCCAGGTGCGCCAGCAGCCCGCGCGTGACGTACACGTATCCGCCCGGCACCGCGAAGGCGTTGACCACGTCGGTGTCCAGCACGCGGAAGGTGAGGGGAGCGCCGCGCATCTCCAGCGGCGTGGTGGGCCGGCGCAGGTGGCTGGTGGCCACGATGGTGTCGCCCACCCGCGCCACATAGGCGCCGAGGGCGGAATCGCCGTAGACGCCGTGCTCGCCGGACAGGTCCGCGTCCACCTGCCTGCCCAGCGCCAGCTCCTGCTGCCACGAGTAGCCGTAGGCGCGCCGGGCGCCGGTGATGGCGCTGTTGGAGTACGCGCACGCGCCGGCGGATGCCGCGAGCGGAAGCGCCAGCACGACCGCGCGAAGGATGGATCTTCTCATGGGGAGGCGGGGGATCGGGATCGTTCGGCTCCACACATCCGGACATGCGGGAAACGCCCGGACCCCGCCGAATGTGACGGCCCCTCGGGACCTCGGAAGCGGGATCGCGATCGATGCGAAGCGGGCCGTTGCGCGGTAGGCGACGGACTTCGGCGCGAGCTCGGAACCTCAAACAAATTGCTTGCGAGATCCCCGGCCGGCGACTACTGTCTCCGCTGTACGATTTCGCGCAAGCATCCGCCGTCAGCCTTCGAAGCTTCTCCCGTGTCCCGCTTTCGTTCCCGAACCCACCTCGCGCTGGAGCGGGCAGTTGGCTGGCTGGACAGGAGCTTTCTCGGCACGTTCCTTCGTGCTCTGTGCGCTCTGGCGATCGCGTGGATTCCGACCGCTCAGGAGTTTGCCGACGCGAAAGAACCCGCCTCGCTGGTGAGGATCGCGACTTTCTTCGCCGACCCTCGATGGCTGATCGGGTTCTTCATCGCATTGACTGGCCTCGCCGTTCTGTCGCATTATCAGCAGGGCACCCCCGCGCGTCGGCTGATCCGCAGCCTGGCGAGCATCAACGGCTCGTTCGCGGGTACGCTGGAAACGCTCGGGTCGAAGATCGAGAGTGCTCACAGGCGGCGTCTCGACGACAATCAGTGCGAAAACCTGTGCACCGCTCTCCTGCACCGGATCCGCGACTACACGGCCGTGGCGCTCGAAGTCTCCGACTCATCCAAGCTGCGGGCCACGCTCGCCGTGCCGGTGCACGACGCCAACGGAAACATTGAGGCGCTTCGTGTCTGGTGTTACGATGAGCCGTACCTGGTGCGCGGCTACACGCGGATCCCGATCATGGTCGACGGCGAGGTGGCGCCGGGAGCCCCGGCGGCGTTCAGCCACGGTGACGTGCAGATCATCAAGAACATCCGTGACGTCCCCGGGCCGCCGTCCAACACCGCGCGCACCTACGAGAGCGTGCTGTGCTTTCCCGTCCCAGCCCGGGACGGGAACGGAAAACCGCTCGCGGTGGTAAGCATCGATGCGGATGAGCCCGACTTCTTCGCCGCGGATCGCGTGGCATCCGACGTGCGACCCCTCATCTCGCCTGTTTTGAGCGCCATCGGACTGGTGCTGCTTTCTCGACAGAAGAAAGGACAACCGTATGCCTTTCCGCGCTAAGACGGGCTCTCGCGGCCTGAGCGTCACCAAGAATCCTTACGGTTACTCCATCCGGATCTCCGACCAGGACCCGCAGACGCGGTACCTGCCGCCCGACCCGAAGGAGCTGGAGCGAGCCGTCAAATCGGCGGCGACCGCGGACACGCCCCGGCCGCGCACGCTTCGGAGCTGAGCGACACGCGGCGAATGACGCAGCAAACAGAGCCTCCCCCGGCCAACTCGGCCGGGGGCGGCTCTTCCATTTCCACCGGAATCCCTCACCCCGTCACTGCTTGGGGCGCTCGGGGAAGGTCTTGGGGGCGATGGGGATGGTGATGCTCCGGGTCGGGTGGCGCGTCGCCTGCCCCGCGCGGCGCATGGTTCCCTGGCGCGAGAAGATGGGGAGCGTGCTCTGCGACTCGCCCGCGGAGGAGAGGAGGAAGCTGAAGTCCGCGAACTTGGGGCTCGTCCCCGCCGTGGTGGCGTACTGGTGGCATCCCAGGCACGACGAGGTGGTGGGGATGAAGCTCTCCAGCGTGGTGTTCCCCAGCGTGTCCGGCGCCGGCGTGAAGGAGAGCTCGCCCGAGAGCCACTGGCTCCCGATCAGCCGGTAGTTGGCCCACACCGTCCCCTTCAGCCGCTCCCGCCAGAGCGCGTTGACCGAGTCCGTGGGCGGGTAGATGCGCACCACGCGCGCCAGCTGCGCTCCGTACTGCCCCTGCACGGCGTACCTTCGCGCGTACGGCGCCGTCGCCTCCCACAGGAAGGTGCTGTCCTGCCCCCTGCTGGCCGAGTCGTTGAGCGCGCAGGCGGTGCACTGGGCGTTGAAGAACGAGTAGCGGCGCCCGTCCTGCCCGCACTGCCCCGCGCCGCCCACGCAGTCCGGCGCGTTGTCCACGTGCTCGAAGGTGCTCCACACCCACTGCTCGAAGTTCTGGGTCTTGTGGATGATGTGCAGCCCCACCAGCCCCACCAGCACGTCCTGCAGGCAGAGCGAGCTCCCCGTGGCGCTGTTGCGCGCGGGGATGTAGACGGCGACGCGGCGCGTGTAGAAGCGCGTGGTGTCGTCGCCCTTCGCGGCGTCCAGCACCCGCCACGCCGCCTTCAGCTCCATGGAGCCCACGCGGCCGCCGGCGCGCGTGGCCTGGTCGTCGTAGTAGCCGGCGGGGAAGACGATGGTGTCGGCCTTCTCCTGCCCCGCCACCGTGTTCAGGCTGGAGTCGCGGACGTACGCCACCTCCTCCGGGCTCATCTTCTTCTCGAAGACCACGAAGTTCAGGTTGCGGTCGATCAGCGGGCCGCCCACCGCCTCGTCGTAGTCTCCGTCCGGGTCCACCACGTGGCCGTTCTTGGCGATCTGCCCCAGCACCTTCCCCCCCGGCCCGGCCGAGCACGCCCCCTGCGGCCCCGTCCCGAAGACGTCGGCCGCGTCGTCGTACGTCTCCCACACGCGGGGCGCCCGCGGGTCGTCGGTGATGGCGCCGGCGGGGAGCGCCTGCCTGGCCTCGCCCGGCCAGTTGAGCGCCACGAACGACTGCCACGAGAAGGCGTCGAACACCTTCTGGTCGCTGGGGTTGATCCCCGTGTAGCCGGCCAGCACCTGGACGACCACGTCGTGGGGGATGGTGGAGCAGGGCTTGGTGGAGCCCGGGGTGGCGCAGAACATCCGCCAGGTGGAGTCGTTGGGATTGGGCTTGGCGACCGTGGCCTCGGCCGTGGGCGCCTGCTCTCCCTCGCGGTCGCACGCCGGCAGCGTGGCGAGCACGGCGGCGAGCGCCGCCAGGAGAATGCGCGATCGGTGCATGATGGTGGCTCCTTGTGGGTGGGTAGATGAACCGCGTGGGGGCCCGCGTGAAAGCCCGCCGAATCAAGCCCGCCCCCGCCCTGCCGAAGATTCGGCCGGAGAGGAGATGCGGAACGGCAAATGAAAAAGGTTTTTCAGGATAGCGCTGATCCCAGCACAGAACAAGGATCTTATTCTCCCACGCCCTCTCCCGGACGCACTTCGGGCCAATCACGATCACCATCGATCGAAACGCGCCACTCGCTCATCACCCGATCGTGGCAGAGCCTTGCGACGGAGGACATCTCCCCATCGCCAGGGACTGTCATTCCGAGAGGAGACCGCCGCGCCGAAAGCGCATCGTCAGCTTGCGCGATGCGGTGCCGGGAGCGGGTGCGGGGGATCTGTGGGCCCGCACGATACGCGCGGAGATCCATCGCGCGATCGATCTCGACAAAAGGAGCCCGCCCGGCGAACCGGGCGGGCTCCAGGTCATCTCCCGCGTGGCGGGTGGCGGATCAGCCGCCGCCCGGCTGCTTGGCGGGACGCGCCGGGCGCGCCTGGGGCGTGGCGTTGCGGGCGGCGGCGCGGGCGCGCTCGTGGGCCACGCGGGCCGCCTCGGCCTCGCGGACGGCGCGGGCGGGGACGGTGCGGCCGCGGCGCGGGCCTTCCTGCGCGGCGGCGGCCGCCGGGAGCGCCAGGAGGACGAAGATCAGGAAAAAGGTGCGCATCGGTGGATCTCCCTCAGTCGATGGTGAGCGTGTAGGCGCCGGTGGCGGAGAAGCCCCAGGGGTTCGCCTCGATGATGTACCGGCCGCGGCTGGGCGCGGTGAAGGTGAGAAGCGAGTTCGAGCCCTCGCCGGAGTCGTCGTCCGAATAGAACTCCCCGGACGGCCCGAAGACGCGGAGGTAGGTGTCGAAGCTCGCCGAGCTGAACCCCACGGTGACGCGCTGCCCGGCCTCCAGCTGGAGCTGGAACCGGTCCGCGTACAGCGAGAACGAGAAGTAGCAGCTGTCGGCGGTGGTGAGCTCCTGCGAGACCGCGCTCCCCGGCACCAGCCAGGGCTGCACGCACCCGACCGCGTTCACGGCCTCCTCGCGGGTGGTGACCGTGTAGGTGATGGGGACCACCGGCCCTCCCGAGGTGGCCGTCCCCGTGCTGGCGCCGATGAAGTACGAGCCCGCCCGGAGGGTGATGCGGATCCGCGCGTTGCGGCTCCCGGCGCCGTCGTCGTCGAACGCCAGCAGGCGCCCCGCGGCGTCGAACAGGTACAGGAACGGGTTGCCTGTCCCCGTCTGGTCGATGGACATCGACTTCGCCGCCGTGAGCGTGAAGCTCAGGAAGTCGATCCGCTGGCCGCCGGGAAGCGCGCAGTCCAGCGCCCCCAGCTCGCCCGTCGCCGTGCCGCCGAAGGTGTACGCCGCCGAGGCGGCGCACGGGTCCAGCGCCGTCGCCGAGAAGGTGGCCGGGAGAAGCCCCTGCACCGTCGCCGTCAGCGCGTTGGGCCCCGCCGTCCCCAGGATCCACCCGCCCACCGTGGCGATCCCCATCGAGTCCGTGCTGGTGCTGCCGCCGGTGATCCGCCCGCCGCCGCGCGTGACCGCGAAGGTGACGGCGGCCCCCGCCACCGGGTTCCCGGCCGCGTCCACCACCCGAACCGCGGGACGCACCGGGAGCGCCGCCCCCGCCGCCGCGCTCTGGTCGTCGCCCGCCTGGGGGACGATGGAGGCGGCCGGCCCCGCCGCCGCCCGCGCCGTGAAGGTGACCGGCGGCGCGCCCTCCGCCGTGGCCGTGACCGTGGCGGTCCCCGCCTGGCGTCCCAGCGTGAGCCGCACCCGCGCCGTCCCCTGCTCCGACGTGGTGACGCGACTCCCGCTCAGCGATCCGCCGCCCGTGACCGCGAAGGTGACCACCACGCCCGGCACGGGGTTCCCCAGCGCGTCCGTGGCGCGGACGGTGATCGAGTCGGCGAGCGCCGTCCCGGCGGCGCCCAGCTGGCCGTCGCCGCCCGCCGCGGTCAGCGCGGCCACGGCGCCGGGGCGGGCCGTGGCGGTGAAGGAGACCGGCTCCAGCCCGGCCACCGTGGCGACCACCACGTTCGGCCCGGCCTCGCGCCCCAGCGTCCACCCCTGCGCCGCCGCCACGCCGTTCGCGTCGGTGGCGGCGCTCGCGCCGGCCAGCGTCCCGCCGCCCGACGCCACCTGGAACGTCACGGGCACCCCGGCCAGCGGGCGCCCGTCCTCGTCGGAGACGCGCACCGCCGGAGCGGTGGCGACCGCGGCGCCCGCCGTGCCGGCCAGCGCCTGGGGCGACGCCGCCACCACGCGGGCGGGGACGGCCGGCGCGGTGCTCCCTCCTCCTCCGTCGTCGTCGCACGCGCTGGCGACGGTGATCAGCGCGGCGAGCATCGCCGCGATCGAATGGATCTTTCTCATCTGCTCCTCTTCGAGATGGGTCGTGGGGGCGTGCTCCCCCATGCGGATGGATTGCGGCGCCGTCGCATCTACAGGGATTGACGTTCCGGTGCGGAGAGGTGACGTCGCCGCGGGGACGGGGGATCCGGGAGTGAATCCCCGCCGGCCCTGTGCTTGGGGCCGGATGCCGTCAGGGATACGTCCCTCACGACGTCGGGCCTCCCGGGCAACGGCCGTGCTAGATTGTGCCAAAACGCGCACATCCACTCGCACAGGCCGGCGCCGCATCGACTTACGGGGAGCGTCCGGGAACCCGACGCGCCGTCCCGTGCCACCCCGAGCGGGACACCGGGGCCCCACCTGCCCATCGCATGTTCCCGCAACGACCCCACGCCACCGGGATCGATCTTCCTGGCATCGATCCGCAGCCTCATTCAGAGTCGCGGAGACGCGGAGTCACGGACGAGGTGCCAAAATGCCGGCCATCCTGATCGATGACGATCCATCTTCCCGCCGTTCCCTCTCCCGCTCTCGCCTCTGATGCCAGTTCCCTGGACGGATTGTGCAGAGAGACGCTGAGGGGGCAGTCGCATCCGGAGAGGAAAGGCCCGCGTACCGCCGTGGAACCATGGGCGGAGATGAGGATCGAAATTTTTCGGAGAGGCACCTATCGGCCTTCCCTCTCCGCGATCGGTGTCCGCCCGCCACGTCGGTGCCTTCAAGCATCACCAACCACGTCATCAGGGGGTCGGCGCGGAAGTCGGCCCCTGCTCCACATCCTCCCGATGACGCAGTTGGCACGGCCCGGCGAGCGAGAACATCGACGGTGGGCGAAACCGATCGCACAATCCGATGCGGCATTTGGGATCCCACACCGCTCCCGTCCGTCATCTCCTCCGGAAACGGCGAGGCCGGCCCCGGAGGATCCGGAGCCGGCCTGGTGCCCTTCGGTCGGGAGATCGCCGCGCCTACGGCCGCTGGACGGGCTTCTGCGTTTCGGGCCTGACGGGAGTGGGACGGACGATGGGACGCCCGGGGCGCACGGGGCGAGGCGCCGCGCCAGACGCCGCGGCGCCGGGCCACGCCGGCGTCCGCACGCTCAGGAAGGTCGCCGGCGCCACGTTGATCTCCAGGCGCGCCGTGGTCTCCTGCGGCGGCGTGTCCGAGGTGAAGCCGAAGAAGTAGCTGGTGGTCCCGCCCGGCACCGGCGGCGCGAACGCCACGTGCAGCGTGTCGCCGTACAGGTGCGCCGACGAGGGCCCCACCGTCCCCAGCCCGCCGCTGGTGACCACGAAGATGTTGTCCGTCGCCACGCGGTCGCCGTTGTAGTTGGCGGCGGGGATGGAGGGCACCTGCATGGACAGCGACGTGGCGGCCGGCGTCCCCGAGGGCGACGCGGCGCTGGTCAGGTCCAGGCGATACTGGTAGACCCACTTCCCCGCCATCGGCGAGCCCGGCTGCGCCTGGAAGGTGCGCGACTGCAGGAAGCCGCCGCCCAGCACCGGCGCCGTGTGGTCGCTCACCACCACGCTGCACGACGTGCTGAACAGGCAGTTGATCGCCGGCGCGCCCACCGTGACGATGTTCATCGGCTGCGCCGCCGCCTGGTGCGCGAGCGCCGCGCACGCGGCCGCGGCGAGAAGCGTCGAGCGGATCTGGATTCGCATGGGCCTCGGAGGGAAGCGGGGGATGATGAGCCGCGTGGATTCCGACGACCGGCGCGGGCGCAACCGCCGGACCATCACCACACCCCGCCGTCCACACGCGCAAGCGATTGCCATCCATTCAGTTGCACCAATTGGCCCGATCCAGGCCGACGATCGGGCGGGACACTGGCGCCCCGGATTCGGGGGCGACGCTGGGACAGGCGGACGGGCCCGAATCCGCCCTCCGCCCGCGCTAGCTCAGGCCATGGAAAGCTTCCGGCGCGGATGGTGGTCGGTCAGGATGCGGCGCTGGGCGCGGTCGTGGACGTGCGTGTAGAGCTGTGTGGTGGAGAGCGAGCTGTGGCCCAGCAAGCGCTGGATGTAGCGGATGTCGACGCCCTCCTCCAGCAGGAAGGTGGCGACCGAGTGGCGGATCATGTGCGGCGTCACGCGCGTGGTGAGCCCCGCCTCCGCACCGTACCGCCGGAGGATCGTCCGCACCGCGTGGTCCGAGAGGCGACGCCCGCGTGATCCCAGGAAGAAGAATCCCTCCGCCGGCGCGTCACTCCGAAACGCCGCCTGGTAGTCGCGCAGCGCCGAGAGCGCCTCCTCGTTGCAGACGTCGATCACCCGCTCGCGGCTCCCCTTCCCGAAGATGCGGACGCGCCCCGCGCGGAGGTCCACCGCCTCGCACCGCAGGTCGCAGATCTCCGACACGCGCGCCCCCGTGGCGAAGAGCACCTCCAGCAGCGCCACGTCGCGCACCAGCCGGGCGTACCGCGCCGCCTCCCGGTCACGCGCGTCGCGCTTTCCCCGGTAGAGGTGCGCGAACAGCCGCTCCAGGTCGCTCCAGGCGATGGTGCGCGGGAGCCGGCGCGGCTCGCGGATGCGCACCTCCATCTTGCGGAACGGGTTGACCGCCACCGCGTCCTCGCGCTCCAGCAGGTGGAAGAGCGCCTTGAGCGTCGCCACCTTCCGCTTCACGCTCTTCTCCGCCAGCTCGCCCAGAAGCGCGCGGATGTACTCGCGCAGCTCCGCCTTCCCCACCGCCTCCACCCCCATCCCGCCCCCGTCCGGCCCCAGCCGCTCCGCGAACTGCCGCAGGTCCGTCGCGTAGGCCTTGACCGTCTTGGGGCTCAGGTTCTTCTCGAAGCGGCAATGGAAGAGAAACGCCTCGATCGCCTCCGCCACCGTCATCCCCGCCTCCCTCGCGCGAGTCATCCGCAACCGATTTGCAAGTCGCGTACACTCTGTGCAATTGCGGGACCGGCAGTGGCACATACCGGCTGTCAGAGATTCTCATCCCCAGAATTCAATGGCGATTCTTCCAATGGTTAATGCGGAATAGAAGCATAAAACAAGGTTGGATAAATACGAAGCACAATCAAACATCAGACAAACAATAGAACCGGAATACCGACCGGGGTGCAACCACTGCTGTCCGGCTCGTTGGGCTGTCCTGTCCTGTAATCTGTTGAGTGACAGTGACTTACATCGGCATCTCGTCGCACACGATTTGAATTCCACCCCCTCCTCATCGATCCTGTGGCCGAACCCC
>Ga0247770_1000356_pt1 | contig 44723 bp, 24 predicted proteins | sample UWRJL136409B6_FD_179943 | JGI IMG/M metagenome (GOLD analysis project Ga0247770, IMG submission 179943) | Plant litter microbial communities from Arlington Agricultural Research Station in Wisconsin, United States - UWRJ-L136-409B-6 | ecosystem: Environmental > Terrestrial > Plant litter >... | reverse complement strand
CAGGCTTTCGGGTCTTTCCCACGGGAAGTTTTATTTTTACTATCACCTAAAACTCACCAGAGCCTTACAAAACTCACCCTCAAGCGGGCTTATAGCAATGCCGAAATCTTGAATTCATACCTGTATTTAGCAACGCCGACAATATTTTTTGTAAATGCATAAGTCCTAGAGTTTTAGATGTTGGGCATTGCTGATTAATGGTATGAATCAACTTTTATCGGAAGTTACAAAGGGAGCATCTCATATTTATAAAAATACTTCTTCTGGCTCCTTTCTTCTGACTCTTTCCTTCTGCCTCCTGCCTCAAAACTCCAATTTCTAGCTGGGCTGCAAAAGTGAGATGCTGCCGTTACAAAACTCACCCTACTTGGTCTATAGCTATCCCGAAATCTTGAATTCATACCTGTATTCAGCAACGCCCTTAGAATTATCCCGATCGGCAAAATCATACTTTGATGCAGCAGCGCCTAATGTTGTTCGAGTCCCATCCAATCCGCGTGAGGTGGTGCGGTTTTGCTGTCTACCATTGACCCTCTCTAAAATGTTTGAATTCCCTGAGGGAAATTTCCCGATTTTTGATTCCCCATTTACCTATCCCTGACTATGACAACAAATTTTGACGCTTTTATATCTTACGGACGAGCCGATAGTCTAGCTTTCGGCAGAAAATTATACGAGAGATTGCGAGAACAAGGGTTGAATATTTGGTTCGATCAAAACGATATTCCCCTAGGAGTCGATTTCCAAAATCAAATTGACGACGGCATTGAGAAAGCGGACAACTTCTTATTTATCATCGCACCCCATTCGATCAACTCGCCTTATTGTGGCAAGGAAATCGAACTGGCGATTCGGCGCAACAAACGGATAATTCCCTTACTGCACGTCGAACAGATCGATCGAGAGCTTTGGCAGCAGAGAAAACCCCAGGGAACCGACGAGGAGTGGGAAGCCTACAAAGCCAAAGGATTGCATTCGAGTTTTAACAATATGCACCCGGCTATAGGCAAAATCAACTGGGTGTATTTTCGCGAGGGAATTGATGACTTCGAGAAATCTTTCACCGGATTACTTGAATTATTAAAACGCCACGTCGATTATGTAGAAAAGCATACGCATTTTTTAGCCAAAGCCTTAGAGTGGGAACAGCAGCAAAAACAAAATCGATGGCTGTTAGTTGGCGACGAGAAAAAGCAAGCAGAAGCTTGGTTAAAAATACATTTTAACGAGGAACAGGCGCCTTGCGTGCCGACGGACTTGCATTGCGAATACATTACTGAAAGCATCAAGAATGGCAATAACTTGATGACTCAGGTGTTTATCTCTTATTCCGAGCGGGATCGGGAAACAATGGAGAAAATTCGCAACAGTCTGAGGCGAGAAAGCTTGACAGTTTGGACGAATACAACTGATATTCAAACCGGAGAAGATTTTCAGAGTGCGATCGATCGCGGCATCGAACAAACCGATAATTTGGTCTATCTGGTCTCGCCCGACTCTGTAGAATCCGAGTACGTGCGGAAAGAATTAGACTATGCCGTATCACTTCATAAGCGAATTATCCCCGTTTTAGTTCGAGAAACGCCAACCGACTCGCTCCCCAACGCATTGCAGGGCTTGCAGTATATCGACCTCACCGACAACGTAAAAGAAGACGATTACGTACTCGATGAAAGTCAATTGCTGAAGATTTTACATCAGGATGAAGCTTACTATAACGAGCATAAAGTGTTCCTAACTCAAGCCTTGAAGTGGGAGCGACAGCATAAGAATCCGAGTATTCTGCTGCGAGGTTATAATTTGCGAAGTGCAGAGGCGTGGTTGAAGGTAGGGCAGAAACGGACGCAGCATCGCCCAACAGCATTAATTGAAGAATTCATTGCGGAAAGTTTGCGGCAACCGCCCTTGGAGTCCCTAGATGTTTTTATTTCTTATTCTCGCGCCGATTCGGATTTAGCCAGAAAGCTCAATAACGAACTGCAACTACAGGGAAAAACGACCTGGTTCGACCAAGAAAGTATTGCCTCGGGAGCGGATTTTGCGCGAGAGATAGAGCAGGGAATCCAATCGTCAGATAATTTCTTATTTATTCTTTCCCCGCAAGCGGTAAATTCACCCTATTGCGCGATGGAAGTGGAGTATGCAGCCAAGTTGAACAAGCGGTTTGTGACGCTGCTCCATCGAGCGGTGAATTCAGCAGACTTGCATCCGGAGTTAGCCAAAGTGCAGTGGATTGATTTCAATCGAAACCAGGGGGATTTCAATGCCAATTTTAATCAATTGGTCAGAACCCTGGATACAGACAGAGAACACTTACAGAATCATACGAAATGGTCTCAGCGGGCCTGGGAGTGGAATCAAAAAAATAAGACGAAAGATCTACTATTGCGCGGGAGTGAATTGGCGATCGCCGAAGTTTGGTTGAAAGACATTCAAAAACAAAAGAAACAGCCGATCGCGACCGAGTTACAAAAGGCATATATAGCCGAAAGTAGCGCAGAAAAACGCAAAAATAAGATGCTATTAACGGGAGCGGTCGTGGGGGCGCTCTCGATCATGACATTTGCCACTATTGCCACAACATTTGGGATAATAGAGGCGACAAAGAAAACTAAAGAAGCGGAATATCAAACGAAAATCGCCAAGTTACAGGAAAATGTTGGCCTCGTGCAGACTTTGCTCGATGCCGATCCCGTAGAGGCACTGATTCGGGCGATTAAAGTCACAGGTGAAAGCGCACCTCCATCGTCAGATGTTGGCGGGAAGCTATTTTCCCAGATCCAGTCTAGATTGCGCGATGCCGCCGGAGATGCCAGAGAGCGCAATCTCCTGACAGCAGACGCAGATGGAGTCAACTCATTAGCGTTGAGTCCAGACGGCAAAATCCTCGCGAGTGCGGGTGAAGACGGGAGGATTCGCCTGTGGGATACCTCTGGCTATCCCATCGGTCAACCGATCGAGCCGTTGCCGTCTCGGCTTAAAACCGCCCTCTTTTCCGTGGCCTGGAGCCCCGACGGCCTCACGATCGTCAGTGGCGGGACAGAGGGGACGATTCGCTTGTGGAACCTCTCTGGTAAGCTCATGGGCCAAGGCTTCAAAGGGCATCAAGGCGATGTCTTGTCAATCCGATTTAGCCCCGATGGTAAAACGATCGTCAGTAGCGGCTCTGACGGGACGATTCGCCTGTGGGACACGAATGGCAAGCCGGTCGGTAAACCCTTTACAGGGCATAAGGATGGGATTCGATCGATCGCATTAAGTCCCGATGGAAAAACCATCGTCAGTGGTGGCAACGACAAAACGGTTCGTTTGTGGACTCGTCAGGGTCAACCCATTGGTAAACCTTGGACGGGGCATGAGAATGAGGTCGCGTCAGTGGCCTGGGGCCCCGATGGTAAAACCATTGCCAGTGGCAGCAATGACGGGTACATTCGTTTGTGGAACACCTCGGGGAAACCAATCGGTCAACCCTTCAAAGGGCATGAGGGTGCGCCGATTGCGTCACTCGTATTTAGTCCCACGAGTAGCGTCATCGTCACTGGGGGGACAGATGGAACCATTTCTCTTTGGGATCTGGGGGGGAATCCTCTGCTGAGTCATCCCCTCATCGGGCACGTGGGTACAGTCACGTCCGTGGCATTGAGCCCCGATGGCAAAACCATTTTCAGTAGCGACGATATCGGGACGATTCGTCTGTGGGATAGGGACGGCTACCTCCGAGGTCAACCCTTCACCGGGCACAAATTTGGAGTATACTCAGCGGCCTGGAGCCCCGATGGCAAAACCATTGTCAGTGGTAGCGATGACAAGACGCTCCGCCTGTGGGACACGAATGGCAATCCCATCGGTCAGCCGTTTAAAGGACATCAAGATACGGTCTATTCAGTGGCATGGAGTCCAGACGGCAAAACCATTGTCAGTGGTAGCGCGGACAAGACAATTCGCCTGTGGGCTCGCTCTGGCAATCCCATCGGTCAACCCTTTAAAGGACATCAAAGTCCGGTCGAGGCAGTGGCTTTTAGCCCCGATGGTAAAACCATTGTCAGTGGTAGCGATGACTTCACGCTCCGCCTGTGGGATCGCTCTGGCAATCCCATCGGTCAACCCTTTGAGGGACATACAAAGTGGGTCATGTCCGTGGAATTTAGCCCGGACGGCAAAACGATCGTCAGCGGTGGCTATGCCGGGAAACCTCGCCTGTGGGATCGCTCTGGTAATGCCATCGGTAAACCCTTCAAAGGGCATAAGGATGCGGTCTACTCGGTGGCCTGGAGCCCGAATGGCCTCACGATCGTCAGTGGCAGTCGGGACAATACAATTCGCCTGTGGGATCGCTCTGGCAAAACCATCGGTAAACCCTTTAGAGGACACACCAATTCAATCTACTCGGTGAAATTTAGCCCGGATGGCAAAACCATTGCCAGCGCTAGTTACGATAAGACCATTCGCCTGTGGGACACCTCCGGTCAACCCATCGGTCAGCCCCTGAAGGGACATACGAAAGCAGTCACTTCAGTTGCCTTTAGCCCGGACGGTAAAACCATTATTAGCAGCAGTATCGATCGCACGCTTCGCAAATGGCGCGTTGGCACTTGGCAAGATTGGCTGAAGATCGCGTGCAACCGAATAATTTTACATCCCGTTTTAGTCGCGCCCCAAACGCAGTTTGTTGGGGATGCGGAAATGATCTCCGTGGCGAAAGAGGCGGGGGAAACCTGTCAAAGACTGGCCTGGAACGATGCGGAAAAAGCCCAGTTTTTAGTCAATCAAGGTCGAGCGATCGCGTGGCAAGGCGATGTGGACCCAGCCATCGCGACGTTCCAAAAGGCCCAGAAATTATCGCCCAGGATTGAGGTGCCACCAGAGGACAGGGTTAAACAGTGGGCTGCTGAAGGTTTGATCGAAAAAGGGGAAAACCTAGTCCAAGAGGGTAAAGTTCAGGAAGCAGTGGATGCCTTCGACAAAGCAAAGCAGGTAGACGCAACCTGGAATATCTCTCAAGAGTCTTGGAATAAGCTGTGTTGGTACGGTGCGCTGCACGGTGCAGCGCCCGGTGCAGCGCAGGAAGTGGCAAAGACCGTGATATCGGTGTGCGATACGGCGGTGGCACTTGCACCGGGCAATGGCGACGTTCGAGATAGTCGTGGGGTGCTCCGGGCGCTGACGGGGGATACGCCAGGGGCGATCGCAGATTTTCAAGCGTATATCAAGGGCACGAATTGGCCAGAGGGCAAAAAACAGCGGCAAGGCTGGATTGATAAGCTGAAAAAGGGTGAGAATCCGTTTACGAAGAAGGAAATCGATAAGTGGTTGCGATGAGTTCAGGGGGAACAGTTATCAGTTATCAGTCAACAGTGAATTGAATGGTTGTTATAGCTTGACTAAATAGCCAAATACTTTTCTAACATTCCTCATAGTTGTTCACCATGCTCAGGTTGACAGCGAAGGAATTTTTTGTGAATCTTTTCAATCGGCCCAAAACCAAGGCTTAATGCTCTGGGAGAATCAGCCACAGTCAGCGTCAAAACTGACTATTCCCAACAACATAAAAGCGCTTTGAAGCATTCTAGTATCGAGCCGCCTATACTTAATAGAGTCAAGAACTCCGAGAAAATTTAACTAGGTTTGCCGTCAAACGAGCGCTAAAATTGCATAACAACGAAGCGCTCTTGATGGCAAAACACGAAGGATGGAGGCGGGTCGTCTTCTATTTCTGGTTAAGTTTGCGAACCCTAATGTATAGTGAGGGCAAGCTTTGGGACTCGAAGGTGATCAACGAAGTCAAAAAAGTTCTCACCAACCACGTCCAGAAGCAACCTGAACTCCCTTGGATGAACCTGTTGTCTAGCCGAGTCTACCAAAACGCTTTAATTGACTTGAAAGATGCGTTACACAACTCACCCTCAAGCGGGTTATAGCAATGCCGAAATCTTGAATTCATACCTTTATTCAGCAACGCCCTAAATTATGTACTCATGGCAAAGATCAGCACTTAGAATTATCCCGATCGGCAAAATCATACTTTGATTCAGCAGCGCCTGATGTTGTCCGAGTCCCATCTAATCCTCGCGCCTGAGGTGGTGCGGTTTTGCTATCTACCATTCGCCCTCTCTAAAAAGTTTGAATTCCCTGATAAAAAATTCCCAATTTTTGATTCCCCATTTACCTATTTCTGACTATGAAAACAAATTTTGACGCTTTTATCTCTTACGGACGAGCCGATAGTCTAGCTTTCGGCAGAAAATTATACGAGAGATTGCGAGAACAAGGGTTGAATATTTGGTTCGATCAAAACGATATTCCCCTAGGAGTCGATTTCCAAAATCAAATTGACGATGGCATTGAGAAAGCGGACAACTTCTTATTTATCATCGCACCGCATTCGATCAACTCGCCTTATTGCGGCCTTGAAATCGAACTGGCGATTCGGCGCCACAAACGGATAATTCCCTTACTGCACGTCGAACAAATAGATCGACACCTTTGGCAGCAGAGAAAACCCCAGGGAACCGACGAGGAGTGGGAAGCCTACAAAGCCAAAGGATTGCATTCGAGTTTTAACAATATGCACCCGGCGATAGGCAAAATCAACTGGGTGTATTTTCGCGAGGGAATTGATGACTTCGATAAATCTTTCACCGGATTACTGGAATTATTACACCGCCACGCCGATTATGTAGAAAAGCATAGGCAATTTTTAACCAAAGCCTTAGAGTGGGAACGGCAGCAAAAACAAAATCGATGGCTGTTAGTTGGGGACGAGAAAAAGCAAGCAGAAGCTTGGTTAAAAATTCATTTTAACTCGGAACAGCCGCCTTGCGTGCCGACGGACTTGCATTGCGAATACATTACTGAAAGCATCAAGAATGGCAATAACTTGATGACTCAGGTGTTTATCTCTTATTCCGAGCGGGATCGGGAAATTATGGAGAAAATTCGCAACAGTCTGAGGCGAGAAAGTTTGACAGTTTGGACGAATAAAACCGATATTCAAACCGGAGAAGATTTTCAGAGTGCGATCGATCGGGGAATCGAACAAACCGATAATTTGGTCTATCTGGTCTCGCCCGACTCTGTAGAATCCGAGTACGTGCGGAAAGAATTAGAGTATGCAGTATCACTCCACAAGCGACTTATCCCCATTTTAGTTCGAGAAACGCCACCCGACTCGATTCCCAAGGCATTGCAGGGGGTGCAGTATATCGACCTAACCGACAACGTAGCAGGAGGGGACTATGTACTCGATGAAAGTCAATTGCTGAAGATTATACATCAGGATGAAGCTTACTATAACGAGCATAAAGTGTTCCTAACTCAAGCCTTGAAGTGGGAGCGACAGCATAAGAATCCGAGTATTCTGCTGCGAGGTTATAACTTGCGAAGTGCAGAGGCGTGGTTGAAGGTAGGGCAGAAACGGACGCAGCATCGCCCAACAGCATTAATTGAAGAATTCATTGCGGAAAGTTTGCGGCAACCGCCCTTAGAGTCCCTAGATGTTTTTATTTCTTATTCTCGCGCCGATTCGGATTTAGCCAGAAAGCTCAATAACGAACTGCAACTACAGGGAAAAACGACCTGGTTCGACCAAGAAAGTATTGCCTCGGGCTCGGATTTTGCGCGAGAAATCGAGCAGGGCATCCAATCGTCAGATAATTTCTTATTTATTCTGTCCCCGCAAGCGGTAAATTCACCCTATTGCGCGATGGAAGTGGAGTATGCAGCCAAGTTGAACAAGCGGTTTGTGACGCTGCTGCATCGCTCGGTCAATTCAGCAGAGTTGCATCCGGAGTTAGCCAAAGTCCAGTGGATAGATTTCAATCAAAACGAGGGGGATTTCAATGCCAATTTTAATCAATTGGTCAGAACCCTGGATACAGACAGAGAACACTTACAGAATCATACGAAATGGTCTCAGCGAGCCTTGGAGTGGCAGCAAAAAAATAAGACCAAAGATCTACTATTGCGCGGGAGTGAATTGGCGATCGCCGAAGTTTGGTTGCAAGACATTCAAGCACAAAAGAAACAGCCAGTCGCGACCGAGTTACAAAAGGCATATATAGCCAAAAGTAGCGCATACAAACGCAAAAATAAAATGCTATTAACGGGAGCGGTCGTGGGTGCGCTCTCGATCATGACAGTTGCCACTATTGCCACAACACTTGGGACAAGAGAGGCGCTAAAGCAAACTAACAAAGCGGAATTTCAAAGGAAGAACGCCGAAAAGAAAACTAAAGAAGCGGAAGATCTAACGAAGATCGCCGAGTTAAAGGAAAAAGCTGGCCACGTGCAGGCTTTGCTCAATGCCGAGCCCGTAGAGGCACTCATTCTGGCGATTAAAGCCACAGGTGAAAGCGAATCTGCATTGCCCGAGGTTCGCGGGGAGACATTTTCCCGGGTGCAGTCTAGCTTGCACGATGCCGCCGGAGATGCCAGAGAGCGCAATCTCCTGACAGTAAACACACTGCCAGTCTACTCATTAGCGTTGAGTCCAGACGGCAAAATCCTCGCGAGTGCGGGTGAAGACGGGAGGATTCGCCTGTGGAATACCTCTGACTATCCCACCCATCAACAGATCGACCCGTTGCCCAATAGGCTTAAAACCGCCCTCTTTTCCGTGGCCTGGAGCCCAGACGGCAACACGATCGTCAGTGGCGATGCAGAGGGGACGATTCGCTTGTGGAACCTCTCTGGTAAGCTCATCAAAGGCTTCAAAGGGCATAAAGGCGAGGTCTTGTCAATCCGATTTAGCCCCGATGGCCTCACGATCGTCAGTGGTAGCGGGGACGGGACGATTGGCCTGTGGAATACTTCTGGCAATCGGGTCCGTAAACCCTTCAAAGCGCATAAGGATGGGGTTCGATCAATCGCATTAAGTCCCGATGGAAAAACCATCGTCAGTGGCGGCAAAGACAAAAAGGTTCGTTTGTGGACTCGTCAGGGTCAACTCATTGGTAAACCTTGGACAGGGCATGAGGATGAGGTCGCGTCAGTGGTCTGGAGCCCCGATGGTAAAACCATTGCCAGTGGCAGCGAAGACGGGTACATTCGTTTGTGGAACACCTCGGGGAAAGCCATCGGTCAACTCTTCCAAGGGCATGAAGGTCGGACGATAGCGTCACTCGCGTTTAGTCCCAAGGGTAGCGCCATCGTCAGTGGGGGGAGGGATGGAACCATTTCTCTTTGGGATCTGGAGGGGAATCCTCTCCTGGGTCATCCCTTCATCGGGCACTGGGGTGCAGTGTTGTCCGTGGCCTGGAGCCCCGATGGCAAAACCATTTTCAGTAGCGGCGATAAGGGGACGATTCGTCTGTGGGATACGGACGGCTACCTCATAGGTCAACCCTTCACCGGGCACGACAAAGGAGTATCTTCAGTGGCCTGGAGCCCCGATGGCAAAACCATTGTCAGTGGTAGCGATGACAAGACAATTCGCCTGTGGGACACGAATGGCAATCCCATCGGTCAGCCCTTTAAAGGACATCAAGGTAGGGTCAACTCAGTGGCATGGAGTCCCGACGGCAAAACCATTGTCAGTGGTAGCCATGACAAGACAATTCGCCTGTGGGATACTTCAGGCAAAACCCTCGGTCAACCCTTTAAAGGACATACAGATTTGGTCTCTTCACTGGCCTGGAGCCCCGATGGTAAAATCATTGTCAGTGGTAGTGGGGACGAGAAAGTTCGCCTGTGGGATACTTCAGGCAATCCCATCGGTCAACCCTTTGAGGGACATACAAAGTGGGTCATGTCCCTGGCCTGGAGCCCGGACGGCAAAACAATCGTCAGCGGTGACTATAGCGGGAAAGTTCGCCTGTGGGATCGATCCTCTGGCAATCCCATCGGTCAACCCTTCAAAGGGCGTAAGGATGGGGCCTACTCGGCGGCCTGGAGCCCGGATGGCAAAACGATCGTCACTGGCAATGGGGACAATACAATTCGCCTGTGGGATACTTTAGGCAATCCCATCGGTAAACCCTTTCAAGGACACGCCAATTCAATCTACTCGGTGAAATTTAGCCCGGATGGCAAAACCATTGCCAGCGGTAGTTACGATCAGACCATTCGCCTGTGGGACACCTCCGGTCAACCCATCGGTCAGCCCCTCAAGGGACATACGAAGTCAGTCAGGTCTGTGGCGTTTAGCCCTGATGGTAAAACCATTATCAGCGGCAGTAACGATCACACGCTTCGCCTCTGGCGCCTTGGCACTTGGCAAGATTGGCTGAAGATGGCGTGCAACCGAATAATTTTACATCCGGTTTTAGTCGCGCCCCAAACGCAGTTTGTTGGGGATGCGGAAATGCTCTCCGTGGCGAAAGACGCGGGGAAAACCTGTCAAAAGCTGGCCTGGAACAATGCGGAAAACGCCGAGTTTTTAGTCAATCGAGGTCGATCGATGGCGTGGCAAGGCGAGTTCGGCCAAGCCATCGCGACGTTCCAACAGGCCCAGAAATTATCGCCCAGCATTAAGGTGCCAGCAGAGGACAAGGTTAAACAGTGGGCTGCGGGCGGTTTGATCGAAAAAGGGGAAAACCTAGTCCAAGAGGGTAAAGTTCAGGAAGCAGTGGATGCCTTCGAGAAAGCAAAGCAGTTCGACGCAACCTGGAAGATCCCTCCAAAGTCTTGGCAGAGGCTGTGTTGGGATGGTGCCCTGCACGGAGGGGCAAAGACCGTGATCTCGGCGTGCGATACGGCGGTGGCACTTGCACCGGGCAATGTCTGGGTTCGAGATGGTCGTGGGGTGGCCCGGGCGCTGACGGGGGATACGGCAGGGGCGATCGCAGATTTTCAAGCGTTTATCAAGGGTACGGATTCGGCAGAGCGCAAAAAAAGGCGGCAAGGCTGGATTGATGCCCTGAAAAAGGGTGAGAATCCGTTTACGGAGAAGGAGATCGCTAAGTTGTTGCGATGAGTTCAGGGGGAACAGTTATCAGTTGATTGTTGACTGTTGACTGTTGATTGTTGACTGTTGACGGTTGACTGTTGACTGATGACTAATGACTAATGACTAATGATTAATGACTGTAGAAGGAGGGGTCAAAAAAATGAAAATTGCGCCCTATATTTGTTGGCAGCTTGATTCTACTTTACGCCCGACTTTCTGGGCGCGGATTTGATATCATTTCGGTCTTACTGCCGGAATAGATATCATACCTGTATTCAACAACGTTCCGCATTTACCTATCTCTGACTATGACAACAAATTTTGACGCTTTTATCTCTTACGGACGAGCAGATAGTCTAGCTTTCGGCAGAAAGTTATACGAGAGATTGCGAGAACAAGGGTTGAATATTTGGTTCGACCAAAACGATATTCCCCTGGGAGTCGATTTCCAAAATCAAATTGACGACGGCATCGAGAAAGCGGACAACTTCTTATTTATCATCGCACCGCATTCGATCAACTCGCCTTATTGCGGCCTTGAAATCGAACTGGCGATCCGGCGCAACAAACGGATAATTCCCTTACTGCACGTCGAACAGATCGATCGACACCTTTGGCAGCAGAGAAAACCCCAGGGAACCGACGAGGAGTGGGAAGCCTACAAAACCAAAGGCTTGCATTCGAGTTTTAAAAATATGCACCCGGCTATAGGCAAAATCAACTGGGTGTATTTTCGCGAGGGAATTGATGACTTCGAGAAATCTTTCACCGGATTACTTGAATTATTAAAACGCCACGCCGATTATGTAGAAAAGCATACGCATTTTTTAGCCAAAGCCTTAGAGTGGGAACGGCAGCAAAAACAAAATCGATGGCTGTTAGTTGGCGACGAGAAAAAGCAAGCAGAAGCTTGGTTAAAAATTCATTTTAACGAGGAACAACCGCCTTGTCTTCCAGCCGATTTGCATTGCGAATACATTACTGAAAGCATCAAGAATGGCAATAACTTGATGACTCAGGTGTTTGTGTCCTATGCCGAGCCAGATAAGGCGATAATGGAGAAAATTCGTAACAGTCTGAGGCGAGAAAGTTTGACGGTTTGGACGAATACCACCGATATTCAAACCGGGGAAGCCTTTGAGGCGGCGATTCAACGGGGAATCGAACAGGCAGATAATGTGGTGTATCTGCTCTCTCCAGATTCGATCGATTCGCATTTTGCTCGGAAAGAATTAGAGATTGCATTATCGCTCAACAAGCGAATTATTCCCATTTTAGTGCGAGAAACCTCAGCGGAACAGATTCCAAAGGCGCTGCGAAATTTGCAATATATCGACCTCACCGACAACATAAAAGAAGACGATTACTTGCTCGATGAAAGTCAACTGCTGAAGATTTTTCATCAAGATGAGGCTTACTATAACGAGCATAAGGTTTTGTTGACCAAAGCACTGAAGTGGGAGCGACAGCACAACAATCCCAGTATTCTGCTGCGAGGCTATAACTTGCGAAGTGCTGAGGCGTGGTTGAAGGTGGCACAGAAACGATCGCAGCATCCACCCACGCCGTTGCAAGAAGAATTTATTGCTGAAAGTTTGCGGCAACCGCCTGCGGAGTCGCTCGATGTATTTATTTCCTATTCTCGTGCGGATTCGGATTTAGCTAGAAAGTTGAATGAGGAACTGCAACTTCAGGGAAAAACGACTTGGTTTGACCAGGAAAGTATTGCATCGGGGGCAGATTTTGCCCAGGAGATTCACCAGGGAATTCAAGTCTGCGATAACTTTCTATTTATTCTCTCACCCCGCTCGATCGCGTCTCCCTATTGTGCGGCAGAGGTTGAGTATGCCGCTGGGTTGAATAAACGCTTTGTCACGGTGCTGCATCAGCCGCTCGATCCAGCCGAACTGCATCCGGAGTTAGCCAAAGTCCAGTGGATTGATTTCAATCACAACGATCGGGATTTTAATGCCAATTTTAACCAATTGGTGAGAACGATCGATACCGATAGAGAACACTTACGCAATCATACGAAATGGTCTCAGCGATCGCTCGAGTGGGAACAAAAAAAGAACACAAAAGACTTACTGTTGCGGGGAAGTGAATTAGCAGTTGCCGAAGCTTGGTTGAAGGAGACTCAAGCGGAAAAAAAACAGCCCGCCGCGACGAAGTTACAAAAGGCATATATTGCCAAAAGTGGGGGGCATAAGCGCCAAAATCGGCTGTTGTTAGCCGGGACAGTTGTAAGTGTGATGGGGGTAGTGACGGGTCTTTGGTTGAGGGCTGAAACAATTGCCACCATTGCGACGCTGGGGGAAAAAGCCGCCCGCGCTCAGTTGTTGGCATCGATCGAGCCCGTAGAAGCACTCATTCTGGCAATTCAAGCCACAGGCCAAAGCCGATCGTCATTATTTACTTTACAGACCGTTGTGCCCCAGGTCCAGTCTAGTTTACGAGATGCTATTGAGGATGCCAGAGAACGAAATATCCTACAAGGGCATAAGGGTTGGGTCATGTCAGTGGCATTTAGTCCCGACGGCAAGACGCTCGTCAGTGGCGGTGATGACGGGACTATTCGCCTGTGGGATACCTCTGGCAAAGCCATCGGTCAACCCTTCAAAGGGCATGAGGGTAGGGTCATCTCAGTGGCATTTAGTCCCGACGGCAAGACGCTCGTCAGTGGCGGTCAAGACGGGACCCTTCGCCTGTGGAATCGCTCTGGCAAAGCCATCGGTCCACCCTTCAAAGGGCATGGGGGTAGGGTCAACTCAGTGGCATTTAGTCCCGACGGCAAGACGATCGTCAGTGGCGGTGAAGAGGGGACCCTTCGCCTGTGGAATCGCTCTGGCAAAGCCATCGGTCCACCCTTCAAAGGGGATGAGGGTAGCGTCATCTCAGTGGCATTTAGTCCCGACGGCAAGACGCTCGTCAGTGGCGGTATAGAGGGGACTCTTCGCCTGTGGGATACTACCTCTGGCAAAGCCATCGGTCAACCCTTCAAAGGGCATGAGGGTTGGGTCAACTCAGTGGCATTTAGTCCCGACGGCAAGACGCTCGTCAGTGGCGGTCAAGACGGGACCCTTCGCCTGTGGAATCGCTCTGGCAAAGCCATCCGTCAACCCTTCAAAGGGCATGAGGGTATGGTCATGTCAGTGGCATTTAGTCCCGACGGCAAGACGCTCGTCAGTGGCGGTATAGACGGGACTCTTCGCCTGTGGGATACCTCTGGCAAAGCCATCGGTCAACCCTTCAAAGGGGATGAGGGTATGGTCATGTCAGTGGCATTTAGTCCCGACGGCAAGACGCTCGTCAGTGGCAGTCAATACGGGACCCTTCGCCTGTGGGATACCTCTGGCCAAGCCATCGGTCAACCCTTCAAAGGGCATGAGCGTAGCGTCATCTCAGTGGCATTTAGTCCCGACGGCAAGACGATCGTCAGTGGCGGTCAAGACGGCACCCTTCGCCTGTGGGATATTACCTCTGGCAAAGCCATCGGTCAACCCTTCAAAGGGCATGAGCGTAGCGTCTACTCAGTGGCATTTAGTCCCGACGGCAAGACGATCGTCAGTGGCGGTGATGACGGCACCCTTCGCCTGTGGAATCGCTCTGGCAAAGCCATCGGTCAACCCTTCAAAGGGCATAAGGGTTGGGTCAGGTCAGTGGCATTTAGTCCCGACGGCAAGACGATCGTCAGTGGCAGTGATGACGGCACCCTTCGCCTGTGGAATCGCTCTGGCAAAGCCATCGGTCAACCCTTCAAAGGGCATGAGGGTATGGTCAACTCAGTGGCATTTAGTCCCGACGGCAAGACGATCGTCAGTGGCGGTGATGACAAGACTGTTCGCCTGTGGGACATTACCTCTGGCAAAGCCATCGGTCAACCCTTCAAAGGGCATGAGAGTTGGGTCATCTCAGTGGCATTTAGTCCCGACGGCAAGACGATCGTCAGTGGCGGTATAGACGGCACCCTTCGCCTGTGGGATATTACCTCTGGCAAAGCCATCGGTCAACCCTTCAAAGGGCATGAGGGTTGGGTCAGGTCAGTGGCATTTAGTCCCGACGGCAAGACGATCGTCAGTGGTGGTCATGACGGGACCCTTCGCCTGTGGAACATCTCTGGCAAAGCCATCGGTCAACCCTTCAAAGGGCATGAGAGTTGGGTCATCTCAGTGGCATTTAGTCCCGACGGCAAGATGATCGTCAGTGGCGGTGAGGACAAGACTGTTCGCCTGTTGCGCGGTGGCAATTGGCAAGATTGGCTGGAGGTGGGGTGCAACCGGTTAATCGCGCATCCAATCTTAGTTGCGCCGGAAACGCTGCTGAAAGAAGATGCTGAAACGATCGAGGTGGCTAAAGATGCTGCTAAAACCTGTCAGCAATTGGTCTGGAACGACACCCAAAATGCCCAATTTCTGGTGAATCGAGAGCAGATAATCACAAAAAACAACGGCAAGGCTCGATCGAAGCAATAGACCTTCCTTTCAGCACATAATATAGCAGTTGACAGTTTACAGGACTGACTGTTTATAGTGAGGGATTTGGGGATATATTCATGAGCTGAATTATGTCAATACCGATGTGGCGGTTGCTATAACTATTTCCCCGGAAGCGATTCTCTTATCCTGAGTTGTATTTTTTCCATGCCAGAAACTTTCTCGATCGAATTTTCCAACGGTTTGACGGCAAAAGCTCTCTATTCTCAAGCCAATGCCGACCTGACGTTAACTCTAAAGCAACTGGGACTCTCTAGTCCGCGTCCAGTCATCGTGGTCGTTGGCGGGGCCAGTAAACTCAGCCCCGTCGATCGCCAACGGCTGCGATCGCTCTTTCTAACGGTTCTGGCTGCCCTAGCCGAGTCTTTAAATGCCTGTGTCGTCGATGGCGGGACTGATGCTGGCGTAATGCAAATGATGGGGGAGGCGCGATCGCAAATGGGTGGAACCTTTCCGCTGATTGGGGTTACCTGCGTGGGTCTGGCAACATTACCGAACCAGCCACCTCCAGCAGAAGATGCCTGTGCTTTAGAACCCTATCACACCCATTTTATCCTGGTTCCGGGTTCGCAATGGGGGGATGAGTCTGCGTGGATGGCGCAAATCGGCAGTGTCCTATCCGGTGGTTTGCCCTCTGTCACCATTTTAATCAATGGGGGCGAAATTACCTGGAAGGATGCAGCCCAGAGCGTGGAAGCACAGCGCCCCATCGTTGCAATCGCAGGCAGTGGCAGGACGGCGGATATTTTGGTGGCGGCGTTGAATGGAACGGTGAAAGACGAACGGGCCTCGGCACTGGTGGATTCGGGCCTGCTACAAGCGGTGGATCTGGATAAGCCCAAAGCGTTAGACCGCGTTCTCAAGCAAATTGTAGCAACTGGTAGTGGCGCGTCAAGCTTAAATTTGTAGGGTGTGTTGAGCAAAGCGAAACGCACCAGCCTGAGAGTGTGTTGAAGCAATCAGGGAATTAATTAGAGGATTAGAGACGCGAAAAAATCCGTCCTAGAAAGACGGGGCTTGTATCCAATTTTTTCGGTCATTGAGCGTGCCGGATAAGAGGAAGGCGCGATCGTAGTTTATCTAGATAATGTGAGTTTTTGAATTCATTGGCGGCAATTAACTTTTATTCGGCGATCGTATTTTGGGATGAAAAGCGATCGCTCAAATCTAGTGTTTTAAGTTGTCTGCATCTAGCACTACTGGCAGATTTGGAATTTGTAACCGCAGATGCAAGCAGATTAACGCAGATTAACGCAGATAAATAGAGATATAATTGATATTATTGGTATTTCTGAAAATCTATGACTCAAGCTTTACCTAAGGTCGTAAACTTCGAGGAATTTGTGGATTGGCTGCCTGAAAATTCGGCGGTACGCTACGAATTGCATAATGGAGATATTGTTGAAATAATACAACCTGTAGGCGAGCATCAAGAAGTTACAGGCTTTATTACAATCAAAATTGCTGTTGAAATCAAAGGTCTGGGATTGTCCTACGGTATCCCCAACCAAGTTATAGTTAGACCTCCTGAAAAAGATTCTGGTTATTTCCCTGATCTGTTGGTGCTAAATCGTGCAAATCTAGCGAACGAAACATTGTGGCAAAAACAATCTATCCTCAGTTTGGGTGCATCGATACCTTTGGTAATTGAGGTTGTGTCAACCAATTGGCGCGATGATTACTATTTGAAATATGCTGATTATGAGGAGATGGGTATCCCTGAATATTGGATTGTGGATTATGCTGCGTTGGGCGGACGCAATTTTATTGGCAATCCCAAACAACCGACAATTTCTGTCTGTAACTTGGTTGAGGGTGAATATCAAGTCCTCAAGTTTCGAGATAACGATCGGATTGTGTCGCAAACTTTTCCTGATTTGAACCTCACGGCAAATCAGATTTTTGGAGCTGGTTTAGTGTAAGCTGATCTCTTGGAGATTAGGAATTTTTAACCGCAGAGGACGCAGAGAACGCAGAGTCATATAAGAGAGAGATTAATAATTTAGATGTGGATTTTTGCAGGGAGATTGTAGGCTGCTATTTTTGACCGAATACGTAAAAAGTGGTGATGTCGTTCCAAATTCCTTGTTCGGTTTGCAATGCTTCTAGTTCGACTTCAAATTCAGCCTTGGCTTGTGATAATTGCTCGTTTGAAAGTGTTGATAACGGGGGTGGATATTGTCCGGGAGCGGGATGGGAATTTCCTGCCCACATTGCTTTTGCTTTTTCCAAACTGATATAGCTGCCGTCTTGCTCAATCTTAATTTCTATTTCCTCAAATCCTGCTTGTTCGAGCAATCTGTGGCACTTTTCAACGGTGCCTGTGGGTTTGCTCATGTTGAAGGAAATGCCGTATTTTTTGGCTACTTTCTGCGTGACAACTCCGCCCACAAAAGCGGTGTCGGCGAAGGCATGAATGCCGAGGATTCCCCCTGGTTTGAGAAATGTGTGCCAGTGAGTGAGGGCTGCGTGCAGATCCGACATCCAAATGAACGCTGAAGAGCAAAAAATGCGTGAAGCGAAGCTATCCCGTAGGGAATCGCAACTCTTACCTGGAAAGTCGAGATTTTCGGCATCCGCTAGCAAAAATTCTGTATTGTTGAGATTTAATTTTTGAGCTTTGTTTCTGGCTACATCGAGCATTCCATCCGCAATATCTACGCCAATAACCCGACCTTCAGAACCGACAATTTGAGCGGCTGCGAGCGCCACATGACCCGTTCCCGTTGCAATGTCTAAAACCTGCTGACCGGAACTAACTTGCCCGTATTCTACCAGACGGCGAGCAATTTGTAAATGCCAATCGCTATTGTCATAGGTTTGACTTCTGCGGGTGTACAAATCTGCGATTTCTTGCTTGTATTTGTCTAACTTAGGTTGGTTGTTCATGAAGGTTTTCTCCGTAGAAATTCACAGGCGAGACGCCTGTACCACCTCTAGGGTGCTTATGGCGCACAGAGAGGCTTTTCAATCATTCCGCAAGGCTGCGATCGGATCTAAGCGAGCGGCATTCCGAGCCGGCAATACTCCAGCTAACAACCCGACGGTAAAAGACAGCCCAAAACCCGCTGCGATCGACCATACAGAAACCACAAACGGAAATTTGAACGCTGTCGAGGCCCCAAAGGCGATCGCAATTCCCAACCCAATACCCGCCGTTCCCCCCACCGTGGAAACTAAAATAGATTCCGCCATAAATTGAATTAGAATTGCTGCATTAGTAGCGCCTACCGCTTTGCGAATCCCGATTTCCTTAGTGCGTTCCACAACAGACACCAACATAATATTAGCAATACCGATGCCGCCAACCACCAAAGAAATTCCGGCGATCGCACCCACCATCACCGTAAACAAACCTATCACATTGCTGAAAGTATTAACGATCTCAGTTTGATTTACAACTCGAAAATCATCCGGTTGTGGCGGATAAATATTGTGCCGCAAGCGCATGATATTTTCCACTTGAAATTGAGCATCCGCTAAATCCGCTTCGCCCGCAGTTTCCAACCAAAAACCCGAGATCGCAATCCCCGCTAAAGAATTTCTCCCCACAATCCGCGAAGACATATTTTTGAGGGGAATATACACTCGATCGTCCTGATCGGTTCCCCCTACAGACCCCTTAGGTTCCATCACTCCAATGACCTTGTAGCGGTTTCCCTGAATGCGAATATCGGAGGATAGCGGATTAGCTCCGGGTCCAAAAAGTTCGTCTCGCACCTTAGAACCGAGGACAACTACAGGCTCAGCAGCATTCAATTCATCCTCATTAAAAAAGCGTCCTTCTTGGGGTTGAATGTTCTTCACATCTGGATAGTTTAAATCCGTTCCCAAAATCGAAGTAAATGAATTTTGTCCCCCGTAAACCACTTGTACTTGGCGCTGCAAATAAGCCGAAATCGCCTTAACAGCGGGAGCTTGTTTGCCGATCGCCCTAGCGTCATCCCAAGTAAGCGTAGTAGCAGAACCGCTTCCCTGACTGACACCGCCCGATCGAGAAGCGCCGGATAAAACCAACAGCACATTTGTACCCAAAGCCTTTAACTGTTCTTCAGTAGATTTTTGTACACCCTGTCCCACCGAAGTAATGGCAATTACCGAAGATATCCCAATAATTACCCCCAGCATAGTTAAACTGGTACGCAACTTATTATTCCACAGCGCCTCTGTCGCCATGAACGCGATTTGAACATGAGAGATTTTGTTAGTACGGGGGCGAGTCTGTAATTTCATATTATTATTGATTGGGCATTGGGCATTGGGCAGTAAGCCGACAAGCATAGGCAATTAAAACATTCTTCATTCTTCATTCTTCATTCTTCATTCTTCCTTCTTCCTTTTCCTCCTTTCTTCTTCATTCTTCATTCTTCATTCTTCATTCTTCATTCTTCATTCTTCCTTCTTCCGTCTTCATTCTTCATTCTTCCTTCTTCCGTCTTCCTTCTTCCTTTTCCTCCTTCGCGCCCTTCGCGCCTTCGCGGTTCAATAAAAAATCAAAACCCTAACGCAAGCGCGTTCCCCCACCCGGTTGCAAACCCGGAATCCCGCCCGACGATGGATTTTGGGATCTAGGCCGCAATCCCGGGGGGAAACTCATCAGCACTTTTTCATTTCCTTTCAAACCCGATCGCACTTCCGTCTTATCATCCACCGTCATACCAGTCTTAATCGGCATAAAAGCAGGTTTACCATCTTCTCCACCCGGAACATAAACCCCCGTTTCCCTTTGTTGGCGGACAATTGCCGCAGTCGGAACTACCAAAACATTGTTGAGTTCACCAGCCTTAAACTCAACATTCACATTCATGCCCGATCGCAGCATTTGTTGATCATCATTAATAATTGCCGCTTTAACCTCAAAACTTGTCACATTTTGCTGGACGATCGACTGAGGCGAAATTTGAGTGATTTTACCTGCAAAAGTCTTTCCCGCAAAAGCATCGGCTTGAATAGACGCAGCCTGGCCGATCCGAATCTGAGCAATATTAGTTTCTGCTACGTTTGCTACCAATTGATTTTTTGAAGCTAAAGACAAAATCGAAGAAGAAGTCGCCGAAGAAACCGCACTACCTGCCGTAGTGGGAGTCACAAAAGCGCCAGGATCGGCGTACTTGCGGGTAACAGTGCCCGTGAAAGGAGCCCGCAGCACAGTGTCGTCGATCTGCGCTTGAACGCTTTGCAGGCTGCCTCTAGCGGCGAGAACTTGAGCGCGCGCTTGGGCGATGTCTTCGGGGCGAGAACCAGCTTCTAGCAGTGCCAAAGCTTGCTGTTTTTGCTCGACGGCGGCCTGCCCCGCGGCGATGTCTTCCGGGCGTGCACCCGATCGCGCCAGGGCCAAAGCTTGCCGTTTTTGCTCCACAGCAGCCCGCCCCGCAGCGATGTCTTCCGGGCGTGCGCCCGATCGCGCCAGGGTCAAAGCTTGCCGTTTTTGCTCGACTGCAGCCCGCGCCGCAGCGATTTCTTCAGGGCGAGTACCCGATCGCAGCAAAGCTACAGCTTGTTCGGCTTGCCTGACTTGCGTTTGAGCTCGATCGCGCGCGGTGCGGGAGTTGTTGACAACTTGCAAAGCAATGGCTCCGGCATTATAGAGTTCCTGATTTCTCTGAAAGTCTTCCTCAGCTTGGTTTTTAGCGTATTCGGCATCTCTGAGTTTGGCGATCGCTTGGGCGATGTCTTCAGGCCGATTGCCCTTGAGCAATTTTTGTAAATTTGCCTGTTGTTCAGCTAGTTGTGCCTGGGCTACGGCAATATCCTGGGTTCGATTGCCGTTGAGCAATTTTTGCAAGGTTGCCTGTTGTTCTGCCACTTGTGCCTGGGCTACAGCAATGTCTTGGGTTCGATTGCCGTTGAGCAATTTTTCCAGACTTGCCTGTTGTTCTGCTAACACTGCCTTAGCCACAGCAATGTCCTGGGTTCGAGTGCCGTTGAGCAATTTTTGCAGGTTTGCTTCCGCGGCTGCGAGTTGTCCGCGAGTTTGGGTAAGTTGCCCTTGGAGATTGGAGTCGTCCATGTAGGCGAGAATCTGCCCTTTTTCAACTTTATCTCCTTCCTTGACAAGCAAACTTTTGAGCATTCCTGAAGTTTTGGGGCTGACGTTAACGGAACGTTCGGGCACAATTGTGCCGTTTGCCGAAATTGTAATCGGCAGGTTCACCCTTTCGACAGCAACGGTTTTTTCCTTGCGCCTGGTTTCGCGGCTGGATTTGACTGTGAGTTGGCTGTAAGCTGTGTAGCCGACTCCTGCAAGCAGGGAAGCGGCGAGGAGTCCGCTAACCCACGGAGTCAGCTCTTTTTTTATCTGAAAGTGCTTTACTAAGTACATATAAATTAGACATATCGGGCGTCTGTTCAATTTAGACCGATCGGGAAGAGAAAACGTTCAATGATAATATTTTTAGTTAGGGGCGATCGTTTCCCTCTCAAATCAGCCGTTATGCCACAAGTCCTCTCTGGGGGTGTGGCGGCAAGCTTATCTTTATAAGCACCTTCTTTCTGGTTGATTCAGAAGCATTTAGGACTGCACCACAATCGTCGGAGGTATGATTTTGATCGAGTTCAAGATATTTACGGCGCAAATAGGAATCTAGTTGGTAGATACTATACGGGAAAATAATAGGAGGTTACAGCAATGGATCAGCATCATCGATACTTGCGAATCGCCCTTGTTGTTGTCGGAATTGCCTTTCTGCTTGTCTATCCACTGATGAAGATTTGGCCATCTGGCTGGTCATGGCAACCCGGCCAATACGAATACGAACAGATGATCGTCGGCATTTATGCGACGCTTGGTGTCTTTTTGCTGTGGGCTTCTCGAAAACCAGAAACGCATCTGAGCTTAATCTGGTTCACCGTCTGGTCGAGTGTTGTCCACGGGCTGATCATGGCGGTACACGCAGTGATTGATTCTGCAGAACGCGGACACCTCCTCGGCGATGTTCCAGCATTGATTTTGGTGGCAATTGTCCTTGGTTTCTTAGCGTCACGCGAAGTGGTGCCAAGTGAATGAGCGGGCGCGACAGAATAAATCAAATCCAGCAGACAGACGAAAGCCCTGGGTGCTGAGTTAAAGACATCTACGGCCGCTGATTTGAGCCGTTCGATCGCTCATAGTGCATTTTCTCCATTAGTACGAATCGCTGCTAGGTCAGCAAGATGTATCTCACCCCACTCGTAATATCAATTCCGGTTGCACCAGAATTATTGTTGACTGTTGACTGTTGAAGTCGGGGTCGAAAAACTGACGGGGTAGTTGAGTATTGACTGTTGATTCGATTTAACCAGGACGATGCTAGCGGAGTTGATATAAAGCGTTGCGATCGGCTCAAGGAAAATTTCATCTAATGATGTTAGTGAATATTCAACCATCGGTGGGATATTGACATATTCTGCCGGAGCTTATATCAGGTTCGGGCGATCGCGTATAATAAGATTAAACCGATCGAACTTTTGAAAAGTTCGATCGCCAATTTCCTACTCAACAAACAGCCGCCACTCCCAACTCTGTAATCGCCGCCTCCGGGCCCACCAAAGAAACATAGGGTTCTACAAAATATTTCTTAGCAGCATCCCGCGCTTGTGAAGCTGTTACCTGTGCAATTTCTTCTTGAAATTGCTGGTCAAATTTAATTCCCAATCCCAAAATTTCATACCAGCCTAAAACTTGAGCTATTTGCGAATTAGTTTGTTTTCCTAAAGCATATTGACCGAGCATTTTATTCTTGCAAGCTTGCAATTCCTCCTCGCTTAGTTGGATGCTGGTGAGTCGATCGACTTCTGCGCGCAATCCTTCAAAAGCAGTCGCCGTATTTTCCGGCGCCGTACCCATGTACACGACAAACTGAGCCGTGTCCAAGCGCGTCGCGTAGAGCGCGGAAACGTCGTAAGCCAAGCCCCGCTTTTCCCGCAATTCCACAAACAATCGGCTCGACAAACCGTTACCCAAATAAGTATTCAGCAACTTAATCGCTGCATAGTCGGGATTTTTGACAGAGGGTGCGAGGTAGCCCAGCATAATCACTGATTGCTGCGTCTCTTGCGCCGTAACGACCGATTGAGGGGAAGGTGACAGGGGGGGGACGGTTAAAGTTGGTAAGGGTGTTAAAGGCGCTTTCCAGGATCCAAAAGTTCGATCGATTAGGGCGATCGCATCTTCGGTCGATATTCTGCCGGCTACAGCAATAACTACATTATCGGGACGGAAATAGGTTTTGTGGAACTGTTCGAGCTCGTTTCTGGTGAGCTTTGACATAGTAGCTTCCGTGCCCAAGGGAGAGAAAGCATAGGGGTGTTCCTGGTACATCGCGTGCCGCAATTGCTCGAAGGCGATCGCAAATGGCTGTTCTTGTTGCGATCGAATTGCCGATATAGCAATGCGGCGTTCGAGTTCCACTTCAGCTTCCGGGAAAGTCGGCGATCGCGTCAATTGCCCCGCCAACTCCAAAATCTCCTCAAAATCCGCAGAAACCGTCTTCAAACTCACTAAAAAATAGTCTGTAGTAGAGTCGGCACTCAACCTCGCTCCCACCGATTCTACACGCTCGGCAATTTCCAGCGAAGACAGCCGATCGGTTCCCTTAGTCATTACCGCCGACAACAAGTGACACAATCCTGCTTGTTCGGGCTGCACGTAGCGACTGCCGGCCCGCAGGAATATCCTAGCTGCAATAATATCTGCTGCTGGATTTTCTGCTGCCAAGACAACCATACCGTTGTCTAAAACCGTGCGCTGGATTTCATTGTTCATGGTTAATTTAGTTGGGAACTTGTACTGAGAGTAGCTGAAGTATTGGTAATTGAAAATGGGTAATGGGTAATTGGTAATGGGTAATTGGTAATTACTTGATTGCCATTTTTCTATTTTCCATGCGGATCTTGTATGATGTCATACCGGGCAGGGCCTGACCCACAACATCTAAATGTAACAACATCTATCCCGTAGGGTGCGCCACAAGCACAGAGAAACCTGAACAAACGCCGAACCTCTATCCGATAGGGTGCGCCACAAGCACAAAGAACCCCGGACAAATGCCGAACATCTATCCGGTACAAAAGATATTTATATTCACAAGCTTAACGATTAGATTGGTTTGAGTACCACGGCTGTATAGCGTCGGGGAGAGAGATATTGTTGAGCTAGGCGCTGGAGGTCTAAGGGCCCAAATGCTTTAATCCTGGTGGGATAGCTAAGCGCTAATTCCGCAGTGGCGATCGTATTGTAATATCCATAAAGACCCGCTAGCTGTCCCGGCGTTTCGATCGAGAAAGCAAAATCGTTGCACAGCAAACGCTTACAGCGGAGCAATTCTACCTCGGAAACCGGCTCAGACTGCAATTGCCAAAGTCGATCGCAAATCCGAGATTCCACCTGTTCGATATCCTTCGCTTCCAAGACTGCACTGATAGTAAATAAACTCGATTCCCGTTGCAACGAGAAAGTGCTCTCGATCGCCTGTACCAATTGTAATTCTTCCCGCAGTTCCCTGACTAAACGCGAAGTCCGCCCATCTGCGAGCAACACTGACAGCAAATCCAAGCCGCAAGCACTTTGCAAGTGTTCAACTCCCGGGCCCGTCCAGGCCATCATCAGCCGCGCTTGTTCCAATCGGGGCAGGCTCAATTCCTGACGGCGAATTTCTATCAGTGGCGGTTCCGCCTCTGCGGTTAATTTGGGACAATCCCACCGATCCGAAAACTGCTCGAATGCTTTCTCCGTAACATCTCTTGCCTGTTGTTCATCAATTCCCCCGACTACCACCACAGTCATATTTTCCGGCTGATAGTGCGATCGGTGGAAACAGCGCATTTCGTGAGGAGTTCGCGACATCAGCAGCTCTTCGGTGCCCAATACCGATCGCCTGTAGGGATGTCGCTGGTAAACTGTTTCCATCATGGCTTGGAAACCCAGCCAATCCGGATTGTCTTGAGCTTGGCGGATTTCTTCTAGCACCACATCTCGCTCGCGATCAAATTCCCGATCGGGTATCGAAGCCCGCAGCAGCAATTCTGCCAGTGGCTGGGCAGTTTCTGCTAAATAATCGGCTGCAGCGTTGACGAAAAAATGGGCGTAGTCGTGACTTGTAGCTGCATTAGCGACACCGCCGCGATTTTCTATTACTTGGTCAAATTCTCCAGGGGGGAGCGAATCCGTCCCTTTAAATATCATGTGTTCTAGAAAATGAGCCATTCCCGACCAAGAATCCGGCTCCAGCGTAGCGCCAGCCCTCACCCACACGTCTAGGGCGACCACGGGTGTGGCCGAAATCCGCTGGTGAATGACCGTTAACCCGTTGTTGAGCTTCCAGACATTGGCTGGGAACTCTAAAGCAGTGAGCAGTTGAGACAAGCTAGTTCTTCTTAAACTTTAGTTAACTTCGGCTGCAACTATGGTAGCGCTTTACAGCTCTGCGATCGGGATTAATTGATACAGAAATAATCACTCATCTCCCATTAATCCTTACTCATCAGTTATTTTTTGCTTTTTGCTTTTTTTCCAGCAATCTCAAATAGTTACCATTTTTTCGCTCAAAAGTCAATAGGTTGCGCGAGATATTAATGAATCAGTCGGGAGAAAGAGGGTGTTATCAGAATATTTCAATAAATTAAAAGATGTAAGAACACTAAAGACCTTGAGAGGAGAAACGACAGATGGTAGCTACCTTAGAAGATACCAAGCGCCAAGCGATCGCAACTAAATTAGCAGAAATGAAAGCGCTGCAAAACCTTTTGATCGCCAACGAGCAATTGTTCATCAATTCCTGCAACGACTCCGAACTAGCCCAGCGCTTCCGGGATATGCTCGAGGACGATCGTAAAAACTTAGGCGTATTAGAAACCACGATCGTGCAATACGGCATTCAAGCCGAGCCAAAAGAAACCAGCACAAAAATGATTGAAGAAGTTCAGAAACTCATGCAAGGTTCTGAACTCACATTGTTTGAAAAAGTAGGTCAGCACGAACTGCTTAAACACAAACAAACAATGGCCGGCTTGTTAATTCACAAAGCCGCTCAAGTAGTCGGCGCCGACATCGAAGCAGCCATTACTCCCCTCAACACAGTTAACTTTGAGAACCGCGCTCACCAAGAACAACTCAAAGGAGTTCTCGAAATTTTAGGCGTGCGCGAACTGACCGGCAAAGACCCCGACCAAGGCGTTTGGGCGCGTGTGCAAGATGCAATGGCAGCAATGACCGGCATCATCGGCGGAGCAGTTACCCGCACCAAAGATGAGATGAACATCACCGAAATCATCTCAATGGATCACCGCAAAACCGATACCCTATTTATGGAAATCGCAAGCACCGACGATCCTCAAAAACTGCAAGAATTCTTCGGTCAACTTTACAAAGACCTCAGCGTTCACGCCGAAGCAGAAGAACAAGTTGTGTATCCCGCAGTTCGCAGCTACTACGGCAATACTCAAGAACTGTTCGACGAGCAAGCAGAAATGAAGCAGATGCTTGCCCAAATTAAGGCTCTCAACCCCACTTCTTCTAATTTCAAAGAGCACATCAAACAGCTCCAAAAAGCGGTTCAGGATCACGTTCGACAAGAAGAAAACGATATGTTCCCTCAAATTCGCCGCAACCTGAGCGAAGCACAAATGGAACAAATGGCTACTCAATTCAAAGAAGCCAAAAGCACGATCCAGCAAGGAATGGCTAACATGAGCTAATTCAGCAGTCAGCTAATTTTAACTCTAGCCAAACTAGAGAATAGCTAAACTGCAACCTATCAATCCCGCTACCTACCTGGTGGCGGGATTATTGTTTTTTATAAACACACAAATCTTCAAAATATACGGAGCAATTCTCAAAGCTTATGCAACAGTAACCAGGGGTGATAAAAGGTAATCCCATCCGGTGAGAGATTCTATTGTTTGTGTTGAAAATTATTCGCTATCAGGGAGAGAGTGGAGGGCGTGCGGTGGCTCTTGTGCGACGCCCGTAACGACCGCAACGGAGCATCCCTCCGTTAGTTTTCGCTCTGGCTGCCACCGGGTTCTGGGAGATACCCTCAGAGAACAACCCTCGCGTAGCGAATCGACAAAAATAATAAATGCTGTGAGAAAGCAGGGGGCGAGTGATATCAATTCCGGTAACACCGGAATGATGGTCCGTTGGGAGTCGTCCGTCGTCCGTGGGGGAATGTGGAATTATTGAGCTTAACTTTATCATTCCCATGCAACCGGAAACGATATGAAGAGTGGACGCGAACACTTGCAGCGGCTGCGGTCGCACCGCCCCCGATACCCCTCTAAAGGTGCGCCAGTTTTAGGCGATCGGGTTTCAACTGGCACACTAGCTTGTCACGAGGGAAAGATGATGCCAGGTAATCAAGGGAATACCAAAGGCGATGGGTTATACCAATACAACCCGGCTGTTGAGAAGATACATACATCCTTACAAAATTCTGAAGTAGCACAACTGAAGGCACAAGTTTCTCGACTTAAAAAGAAACTGAATGCGGTACAAAAAGTGATAGCCCACCTACTTCAGCAAAACCAGGCTCTTCGACAAAAGGTTTTAACTCTAGAAAAATGCGATCGCTTTTTGAAGGAAAGTTTTCGCGTTACTGAATTTCCTTGACTAGCCGTGAATTCCAAGGACACCAGACAGCACCTGGTAAAAATGCTCCACCCGCTTCATCAAGGTGGTCTTCGACGTAGCCAATTTGAGCATCACAAACTTCTATCGCGTAGCTAAAGAAGCTGATAGACGCTGGATCTAATTGATAGCTCCATTTTGGATTGTAGGGAGCAGGTCTTTTTATGATTCTTCCGAGTACATGGGTTTCATCTTTCTGGGTTCCATTGAGTATATTCCGGGCTTGTTGGATCTTACTCTCATCAGTGAGTTCAATAACGAATTGATCGGATGCGGGTGGGTACTCAAAGACAAATCTAGCAGGTGTAGCCGCGTATGCTGGAGCACTAAAGCTGATACCAAGCATACCAACAAGAGCCAATACAATTAGTACTCGACGTGTCAGAGAAGTTAGTTTTTGAAAGAGATTCATGGTAAAGACCTCTACTTGCCAACAAAAAAATTTTACCACTCTGGTGCACTTATTATTGCTGCACCATCTGATCGAGAGTATTCAATCTGGAAACTAACTATCGCCCTCTGGTGCTTGCCTGTGGCCACCACCTCTATCAATAGGATCTTTGGGCGCGTCAGCGACGGGTAGCCAAGCAAGAAAGGCGATCGCACAATTCCACCTCACCAAGGAGAAACCCAGTAGATCCGCAGGTGAAACCGGCCAAACAAGCAGCCCCCGAAGTTTCTGCCTGGTACGTGTTTTGATCGGGTAAAGCCGAGTAGCCCTATAGCAAATAGCAACTCTGGGAAGTTCAGAAAATTACCGACAGCACAAAAGTTAGACGGGGAAAATCTGACAGGCAGCCCGCCGATGAAATTCCAGAATTGGCAAAGTATCTTAGTCTATTCCATTGGCCGCCAAATAGTACCCGCAGCCGTGCCGAAGCATATCCTGAAAACCCGGAGTTTGAAGTTCTAGTTTCAATCCCTGATTAGGACAAAATTATTAATTAAAAAAATTTCAAACTCAGATTTAAGCGTTGGTTTCTGGCTGGCAGGATCGATCCGGCAGGCAGGCAGAAAACAAGCTGAAGCGGAGATAGACTTTGGGAGTTATTCGAGATGTCTAAAACACAATAGCGATACGTCCTTGGAAAGATGCGATCGCACTGCTGCCTTCCTAGGATTGTAAAAGTTGAAAGGTCAAAGTCCACACAGGTTTTCTGGTAGAAACAGAAGCAAGCCCAGACACACGAGTACGGAGCAGTTACACAGGAGTTTGGACGGTTATGAACAGTTCCTTGACCCGCCCCTTGGCTGTCGTGACGGGTGCCTCTAACGGCATCGGCTACGAACTCGCCAAACAGTTCGCTCAAAACGGCTTCGATCTTCTAGTCACTTCCACCGGCCCAAGTATCAATGAAGCAGCTATTGCCTTCGAGAAGCTCGGTGCCCAAGTCGAGACGGTGGAGGCAGACCTCGCTACCTACGACGGTGTTGAAACGCTCTACAGCAAGATTAAGGCGACTGGTCGATCGGTGGATGCGATCGCGATTAACGCAGGTGTCGGTGTCGGTGGCGACTTTGCCCGCGAAACTGACCTGAAGGATGAACTCAATCTGATCAACCTAAACGTCGTCTCGTCCGTACATCTCGCCAAACGGGTAGTGAAGGATATGGTCGATCGCGACGAGGGTCGCATCCTTTTCACTTCGTCGATCGCCGCCCTGATGCCGGGGCCGTTCGAGGCAGTCTACGCGGCGTCCAAAGCCTTTTTGCACTCGTTCTCGGAGGCGCTGCGTAACGAGTTGAAGGATACGGGCGTCACCGTCACCTCACTGATGCCCGGGCCAACCGATACCAACTTCTTCCATCGGGCCGGAATGGATGATACTAAGGCGGGTGCCGATCGGAAAGATGACCCGGCTATGGTTGCCAAGCAAGGTTTTGAGGCGCTGATGGCAGGCAAGGACAGCATTGTTGCAGGATCGCTCAAGACGAAGGTTCAGGGCACCGTGAGCAAGGTCTTGCCTGATACCGTTAATGCCGAAGGGCACCGTCAACTTACTGAACCCGGGTCGGGTAATAAGTAATCTGCGCCTAAAGATCGATCGAATATGCTCAGTTGACACTCTTGGAAACTAGGCCGGAACTTACACATTTAGGATGGCTCCTCGGAGGCATCGTAACAGAGGATTTATGAAAATTCACCATCTCAATTGTGGCTGTATGTGTCCGATTGGCGGGGCGCTCTTCGATGGATTCAGTCGCGGGCTGACGGCCAACCTCGTCTGCCATTGTCTGCTCATTGAAACGAATCAGGGACTTGTTCTCATTGATACCGGCTTCGGACTGCGCGATATCAAGTCGCCTTATTCCCGGCTTAGCGCATTCTTTATCCACTTTAATAACATCCAGTTTGATCCCAAGTACACGGCGATCGCTCAAATCGAGCAGCTTGGATTTTCTGCAAGCGATGTGCGCCATATTGTGCTGACCCACCTCGATTTCGATCATGCTGGTGGTCTAGAGGATTTTCCTGAAGCAACGGTACACGTTATGCAGTCGGAAATCGATGCTGCGCACGATCGGCACGGTTTCATCACAAAAAGGCGCTATCGTCCAGGGCAGTGGGATGAAGTCAAACGCTGGAAATACTATTCGGCGGGGGGCGAACCTTGGTTCGGTTTTGAGGCAGTCCGCGATCTTGACGGGCTACCACCAGAGATTCTGCTCATCCCGCTTAGCGGTCACACGCGGGGTCATGCGGGCATCGCGATCGACACCCCGGAGGGTTGGCTCCTACACGCAGGCGATGCCTACTTTTACCGAGACGAGATGGGTTCCTCCGAACGACGCTGCACGCCCGGACTACGCGCCTACCAGTGGATGATGGAGGTAGACCGCAAGGCTAGGTTGCTCAATCAAGACCGGCTGCGTGCATTATCAGTCGATCGAAGTAGCAGCGTGCGCCTCTTCTGTAGTCACGACGCCCTTGAGTTGAAAGCCTTCACTGGCAAGTCCAGCAGTTCTCACAACTAGACATTTCATCATTTACAAAACCTCTGCCACTAAGACCGATTTAGCAACCAGAACTTATCCCTGTTACCGACTTTTCAGATAAATCCTTGCTCTGACTTCCTAGAGATTTTTATGTCTTTTAAACGCTTAGCGTTAGTGCTTTTGTATTCATGAGCTTATGTAGAGCAAGCCTAAATCATTTATGCAAAAGCATCATATTTTTTTAATTTAGGAGGAGTTGAAAATTTTAAACTTCAATAAAAATTGAAATAGTTTCTTAACCCTGCTAAAAGTTTTACAGAGATCAGAAAAACATCTAATAAAGTATTTAGCTTGTAGCCAAATACTTTCTACTGGATTTTATTCGGAACCATAGGGGCAAAATAAACAACAACTTATTGAACATTCTGACGGTCATATCTAATCCGTTGACATCGGAATTATTATCTCTCTCTTCTCTTTCTCTGTGTCCTCTGTGCCCTCTGTGGTTTAATCATTCCGATACAACCGGAATTGATATGATTTACCGTCGCTTTCCCTCCCCTCATTAATGGCGGGTGCATTTTTTCATCTCTATCGTAGCTAGCATTATCCCAGATTAACAACATTTTTTGATTCGATTCATTTGCTTGATTTATTCAACAAATTTCCCGCTTTATATAGCTTCACAATAAATTATTTACTCACTGACTAAATTTAATGCACCATGCCGGAGTTTGCCTATCTCGTTGATTGTCCAGCTTGACTACCGTTATTTCTTGACGATCGCTCCATAAGTAGTTAAAGATATCATCACCTTTTAACTGACACTCATCTCACCCATACACTACCAGTTCTCGTGCTGCTATTTCTGGCTTGTGCTTTGAGATAATATTTTGGCTATAGCGTTTTTTTTTAATAACTTCTGGCTGTTTTATCGATTTTTATACGTTAGCTTTCAGCCAGTTTAATTGACTTTCTTTCCATATTCGATAGTAACTTTCCCGCGATTTAAATATTATCTCATAATTTGAGATCCAGTATCTTTCTAGTTCTGATATATTCTGGTTTTCGGGCTGAGATGGTCACGGGATAGTTGCGGCTAGCTGTTCCTTAGTTAAATAGCTTTTTAAACCTGGATGTTTTAACCCTAATGCCGCGACTCCCCGAACTCAATATTTTTTGTGAGTTTGTGCAATAAAAATTGTTGAAACTTCTAATCGTTTTTCGATTTTTCAATAACTAAATCCTTTTAATCTCAGCTTAACAGCCTGTACTCTCTTCCACTCTGTGATATTTGTGGTAAGAGAAATAAAGTTGCGATCGCCTGCTGTCGCGAGTCGGAGCGCCCGCTGCTGACACTAACTACTTGTCTACCCCCTTTTTTTCTTGAATTTGAGCTGACCACTTTTCTTTTTACACAAATCATTCAGAGGCGCTATAGGAGTGATTGTTAGCAAAACCCACCCCTAGAAGATACTATTGTTTTTTGCAAGGACCTACTTACCAAAGCAATTACAACAGTATCTACCGGAGTGGCAACGTTCTGAAACCTTACAGAATGGGAGTTCACGATTATCCCTATTTGACTGATACTTTATTTCTCGGCAAGTCCTTTCTATGCGTTAACCACAGAACCGCCGTTGGGATGCAAAATTTGACCAGTCATGTAAGACGAATCCTTGGAAGCTAAAAACACGTAACTGGGGGCAACTTCATCGGGTTGACCGGGGCGTCCCAAGGGGGTATCTGCACCAAATTTCTCAACTTTTTCTTCGGGGAAAGTAGAGGGAATTAGAGGCGTCCAAATCGGGCCGGGAGCTACTCCGTTGACGCGAATTCCTTTCTCAGCTAAACTTTGAGACAAAGAGCGGGTAAAAGCAACAATCGCTCCTTTTGTCGAGGAGTAATCTAGCAATTGCTCACTGCCTTTGTAAGCGGTGACAGAGGTAGTGTTGATAATTGCACTTCCTTCTTGTAGGTGTTTTAGAGCCGCTTTTGTTAGGTAAAACATTGAGAAAATGTTGGTGCGGAAGGTGCGCTCTAATTGTTCGGCGGTGATGTCTTCGATGCTTTCTTGGGGATGCTGTTCGGCGGCGTTGTTGACGAGGATGTCGAGGTGGCCGAATTCTTTAACTGTTTGTTCTACTAGGTTTTGACAGACGCTTTCTTGGCCGATGTCGCCGGCGATCGCAATGCAACGCCGGCCTTGTTGTGCGATCGCCTCTTTGGTTTTGTTAGCATCTTCATCTTCGTTGAGATAGCTGATGACCACGTCTGCGCCTTCTTTGGCAAAAGCGATGGCTACGGCGCGCCCGATACCGCTGTCTCCGCCAGTAATTAAGGCTACTTTGTCCCGCAATTTGTCGGTACCGCGATATCCCTCCATAAAGGATTGAGGTTGCGGGGTCATCTCGGATTCAATACCGGGTCGCTGTTCTTGATGTTGAGCCGGATTGGTTTGTTGTTGAGTTGGCATAAAATATTCCTCTAAGTTCTATCTCTATAAATAAAGGTTTTCTTGGGGTAGCGAATCATTCTTTTTGCCGATCGCGCTCTACCACTAAAGACACTAATTAAAGAGATAAATAAACCGGTCTTCCGAACCCATGATTGTGGCGGGCGGGTTTATATAAATTGTGAGTTTTCCTCAAAGATTGTCCGTAAAACCCGCCCCTAGGAGCATCGGGATATATTTGTTGTAGAGGCGGGTTTCACGAAAAATATTGCCGGTAATTAAAGAAATCGATAAACCCGCCCCGCGAGCCTCTAATTATTGTCAAAACAGCAAAAAGCACGCCAAAACATGATTTGACGTGCTTTTTAAACAAGCTAGTTGCTAATTGCTGAGTCTCGAACTAGAAACCCAACCTAACATTAAAACCAGGCACCCGAAGTAGAATCGGTCCACACTGATGCAGATTCCTCTAAAGCCTTCTGTGCTAAAACGAATTCAATGTTCCCAATCACCAAGTCTTTAAATTCGTTTAAGTCAACAGTGCTAAAACCCTCATGTGCGAGCAAGCTATGGGCGTTGTGGGCCTGTACCAGATCCGCCGCTGAATCGCCGGGGTTATTCAGAAGATCGGGGGGGATGCTAGAAGCAGTTACCGTGCCGCCAGTCAGCGGATCGTCGAGGCTAGCAGCAGTTCTTGCAGCCGTCGGTACTGCAGAAGGCACTGTAGCGGGGCCCGGCACGTTAAAGTTAATAGGATTAGGCCCAGTTGGGATCGGGAACGGGTTGTTAACACTCGCATCGAAGACTTCCAAAACCGAGTAAGTGCCCGGCAACAAATTTGGAAACAGAGCAATCCCATTAGCGTCCGATCGGACCAGAGGTTCAGTTCCAGCATCGTAGCGACCGTTCCGATTCAAATCCAAAGTAAATGGGATATTGGCAAGAGGCGGTTCGCCTGCATCTTGTAGGCCGTTGCGGTTGTCGTCTCGGAATTTGGGAACTGGCAAATCATAGCGCCGAGAGTCGCCAATCAAAGCGCAAGTAAAAGTTTGATTGGGGCCCAGAACGATATTTAGCGGTTGAGTCGTCTGGAAGAAACCAGGAGGAACTACCTCTCGAAGGTTATAAGTACCCGGAGCCAAATTGTTGAACGCAAAGGTACCAAACTGATTGCTAGTGGTACTGGCTTCCCCTGCATCGAGGGCGCCGTTGTTATTGGTATCGAGATAGACAGTAACGCCACTAATAGCCGGTTCATTTCCGTCTCGATAGCCGTTGACGTTAAAGTCCTCGAATTTGCAACCCGTTATGTTGCTGTTCGGCGTATTGGCAAAAGTAACGTTAGCGTCCTGATTGTTGAGAGTCAACGGAACGACAGCAGATGTAGAAGGCGAGAAACCAGCCGGTACTACTTCCCGCACCGTGTAATTGCCCGGCTCCAAGTTGGTAAAAGCTCCTCTCCCTTGGGCATTAGTCTGTAGTTGTGCTTCTCCGGCGTCCGCAGCCCCATTATTGTTGGTGTCGAGGAAGACAGAGACACCGCTAAGGGGTGCTTCACCCTGAGTTTGCTCGTAGCGACCGTTTGCGTTCAGGTCATTGTATTTGAATACAGTGATGTTAGGTCTAGTGTTTCCCACACCACCAATCCCTCCAGATGCATTATTAGCTGGCACAGGAGTAAAGGTAAGTGCTGGTGACGGGTTAATGGCTGGGAAAGGCACAGGAGTGTTTGCAAAAATCGGTCGTACACCCGTTGCTGCAATAGAATCTTCTCCTGGTTGTTGGATGCCGTCGCGGTTGGTATCTACGAATTTAGGGTCGTTTGGTTTCAGTGTATAGGTTGCGTCTGTTACTAAGATTGGTTGCTCTCTGCTGATCGTACCCTGGAAGCGTGCCTGTGGCCCTGGCGCTGTAACCAGAGTGGGGTTGGGAGTGGTTGCTACTGGAGCATTGAGGTTGCCTGGGACACCGCCACCTACTGCAGCAGGCAGTACAGATGGAAAAATTTCCAACACTGGATAGTTGCCAGCTCGCAAATCCCGGAAGAGAACTACTCCGTTTGCATCGGTAATTGCGATCGGTTCGGCGCCTTGATCCCAACCACCGTTCCCGTTCAAATCTAAAATGAAAGGTACGTTAGCAATCGGGGGTTCCAAAACTCCATTGACCAGATTTCGCGTGCCACTGCGGTCTATATCCCGAAATTTGTTAACTTCAATTTGATAAAGCGGAGTGTCGCCAACTTGAGCGCAGGCAAAGGTTTGACCGGCGGCTACCGTCACGTCCAGTACGGGAATGTTGTTGGGTGGGGTGCTTTGGGGGAAATTTCTTTCTAGGGGTTCTCCGTTGATACCGTTGACTCGTTCTTCCCGAATCCTGTACGTGCCTGGTGCTACATTAAACGACCACGCACCATTTTTGTCTGTTAGGGTGTTCTGTTCCCCTGCATCGCGTTGGCCGTTGCCATTTGAATCAATATATATCCTGACATTTTTAATCCCCGGTTCATCGCCATCTCGAAAGCCGTCCCCATCTAGGTCTAGGTATTTGCATCCAACGATCCGGCTGCCTGTAACTTCGGTGTTGCCAAAGAAAATGTTGGCGTTTGCGTTTCCAAGAGTGACTGCGAGGGGGTTGGGAGTAGTAGTACGGAAATTTGCAGGTACTGCGGTTTCCGTGACTAGGTAGTTACCTGGGACAAGATTTATGAATGAGAACCCGCCGTTAGGGTCCGTCGTGGTTGAGACTTCCCCAGTACCAGCATTAAATACACCGTTGGCGCCTGTTGCTGGTTCGAGGAGAAAGGGGATGTTTGCCAGACCTGGTTCATTTGGTTGTCTGATGCCATCCCCGTTCAGGTCATTGAACTTGATTCCTAAAATTGCCGGGCCAGCATTCCCAACCACAACTGGCTGTAATTGGCTGGCTCTGCGGTCGTTAGTTTCTGCCATGATTTCTCTCCTTCACACCTAAATCCACGTAAATAACAGACTACTGTATGGGTTGTAAGTTGCTGAGTAGTTTTTACTAATAGCTGACAACCGCTACTCGATTTTACATACGTCTGCACTTGAGGTAATGTTCCCCATCTAACACAACAATGCCTCAAGCTTTGTCGCTGGCAAGTATATCAGGTTTTGAAGAACCCTGGCAATTTGAGGGCAACATCTTCAAGATTTGCACGCCTTCTCTGTCCGTAGATACTTGCTGTTTCGAGCTTTAAAAAGCGTAAAACTGACTTCCCCCTCCGATCGAGTCCGACCTCGTTCTTGTTTGTCCTGGGAAAGCTGTGCTTGGCGATCAGGGCCTCGCTCGCTCGCCCAGCACAGCGATCTGCAGCACCGATCGAGCTACCGGACTCGATCTAACTTGGCTCTCGCCTGTCCCTACGCCGATCGGGGTTGGGGGAATTGCCTGATAGTTTCTCACTTACAGAGATGCTACTGCCTCTGAATATTGAACCCAATATACAAGCCAGCTTCGGAGTTGCCGGAACTTAGGCTTGAGTGTTGGAGGTTGCCAACAATAGGGTATCACGCGATCGCCCTTTCACCTCTTCCTTATTTTTATCTGCGGTTTGGGATTCCGGGCGATCGAGCGAATGTGTCACCCTACATAACCGAGAAATCTCTCGCGCCCACAGTGCTGACCGAGTTCCCGATCGCCCCTTTAATTAATTCATTTCTCTTGACAAATTCACCGATTTGTGCAGTAGTATCCAGACCGACATTCTGTGGCCCAGAGTTAGGAATATTGCCTAAATTGGCAACAGGTTGATGGAGCAAAAAATTACTACTAATTCGATAACTATCATGACCCTCGCTCAAAAGCAAGCTATCTGCCCCTATATTACCTGCTGGTTCGGGTCCGGCATAGTTGCTGGCATCCGTCAGCAGGTCGCCTTTCCAGGATTTAGCCGACCCACCCTCAGCATCAGGCGTCACCGAATCGATGCTGCTAGCCCGAATCTCTGCCGACACAACAACCACCCTAGGCGGAGTCGTTAGAATGAAACCCGGCGGCGGAACTTCGCGGACAACATAACTACCTACCGGAACGTTGCGGAAACTGTAATTGCCTTGAGCATCGCTTAAGGTACTCGCTTCACCCGGATCTAAACTGCTGTTGTTGTTGAGATCGATGTAAATTGGAGAGCTGGCGATCGGCGGTTCCCCGGGATCTAGGCGGCCGTTGGCGTTAAAATCGTTAAATTTCACACCGCTGATCGTTCCCGTTACCAATACATTGCCAAAGGTGAGATTAGTGGCATTTGTACCGTTGCCCACGATGATCGGAGTCGGATTTGGCGTGGTTTGTCGAAAACCGGGCTGCGGGACTTCCCTGACCAAATAGGTGCCTTGAGGCAAATTGATAAAAGAGAAATTACCTTGGGGGTTTGTTAAAGTCGAAAGTTCGTTGGGATCAGGGGCGCCGTTGTTGTTGAGGTCAAGGTAAATCGGCCAGTTGGCAACTGTCGGTTCCGTCGGTTCCTTGATACCGTTAGCGTTGAAGTCGTTGAACTTGAAGCCGCTAATGCTGCCAGTAGGAAAATTGTTGCCGAAATAGACGCCGACAGCGTTGGTAGTGCCGATTATGTCGATCGGGCCTGGATTTGGCGTAGTCTGTACCCATCCCGGTTGCTGGACTTCCCTCACCAAATACCGGCCCTGGGAAACATTCGCAAAAGTGTAGTTGCCTTGCGGGTTTGTGATGGTGTTGGGTTCGCCCGGGTCAAGGCTGCCGTTGGCGTTGAGGTCGATGTAAATTTGCCAGTTGGCCAGAGGCGGGTCTGTTGCGTCTCGGACAGTGTTGGCATTCAGGTCGTTGAACTTGAAGCCGCTGATGCTGCCGACAAAAAAGACATTGCCAAAATTGATGTTGTTGACAGTGGCGTTGGAAGTAACGTTAACCGGGCCGGGATCAGGCGTGGTTTGGCGAAAACCCGGTTGCTGGACTTCTCTCACCAAATATGTATTTGCGGGAATATTGACAAAAGCGTACTTGCCTTCAACGTTTGTAAAAGTAAAAGGTTCGCCGCCGTCGAGCCTGTTGTTGCGGTTGAGGTCGAGGTAAATTTGCCAGTTAGCTAGCCCTGGTTCCCCGGGATCGGGGCTGCTGTTGTTGTTGATGTCGTTGAATTTTGTGCCTGCGATCGTCCCTGCGTTGAAGTTGTTGCCAAAATTGATATTGCCAACGTTTGTCCCGCTGGTAATCGTGATGGGCGAGGGATTTGGGGTAGTTTGGCGAAAGTTCGGCTGCTGGACTTCCCTAACTTGGTAAGTACCCGGCGGCAGGTTGGCGAAGATGTAGTTGCCTAGCGGGTTGGTGAGGGTGGAAGGTTCGTTAAACTCTGGCTGGCTGTTGTTGTTGAGGTCGAGGTAGATTTGCCAGTTGGGAATGGGGACTTCTCCAGGATCGGGGCTGCCGTTGGCGTTGAGGTCGTTGTATTTGTTGCCGCTGATGCTGCCGACTTGGAAGTTCCCGATGTTGACGTTGCCGATGTCTATTTGGCTGGCGGTTCTGAATTCGGACATGGTGTTGCTGGGGCCCAATGAACGCGGTTCAATGTTTTCTGTAGGGCAATCTAGCAGTTTTTTTGCCAATTGCAGCTATTTGAGAGGCATAAATTTTTTTTAGGAGAGGGAAGGGGAGGGGGGAGATGGGGAGAGGGGGAGATGGGGAGAGGGGGAGATGGGGAGAGGGGGAGATGGGGAGAGGGGGAGATGGGGAAAAATCTTCACGCTTGACTTCTTGGCTTAACATCCATCCGTTACATCCCGTAGATTGCTCGTTGCCGAAATTCCCAATTTTTTCCAAATTTGATGTACGATCGCTACCAGTTTTGCAGAAGTCGAATTCCCAATGTCCCAAAACTTGACAGCAAGCTGGAATGACGCCCGCGAGGTTCCGAGTTGGCTCGGAGGCTGGAGTTTGTGCGGTTTATTGCTAATGGGATCGATCGCCTCTACTCCTGCTGCCGCACAGCTACCTACCTCCGAACAAGGTAACATTAATAGCCCGATCGCTCAAACAGGTGCGATCGTCCGCCCCGCACTCAAATTAGGCAGCCGCGGCCCGGAAGTGATCGAACTCCAAGCTGCTCTTAAATTGTTGGGCTTTTACGCTGAAACTGTAGACGGGATTTTCTCGCAAAGCACCGCTAGAGCTGTGTCTCAGTTCCAGGAAGCCGCAGGTCTCGCGGCCGACGGCATAGTCGGTCTAGATACTTGGAACCGGCTGTTTCCTGTGGCTCCGAGTGCGATCGAAAACCCGATAGCCAACGCTCCTGTAACTGCCGACAACTCAGAGATTAACCCCCAAGCGCAGCCAACCAATTTGCCAGTTTTAAGAAGACGAATGCGCGGGCCGGCAGTCAGAGATTTGCAAGAACGGCTGCGGGCCAAGGGATTTTTGCGCGTGAGTGCTGACGGCGTGTTCGGCCCGGAAACTCAAGCTGCTGTCAAGGCCGCTCAGCGACAATACCAATTGCCAGCCGACGGCATTGTCGGCCGCGCCACTTGGGAAGCTCTGCTGCGTTGACTGTTGAATGTTGACTGTTGACTGTTGACTGATAACTAATGACTAATGACTGTTGACTGATAACTAATGACTAATGACTGATGACTAATGACTGATAACTAATGACTAATGACTAATGACTAATGACTGTTGAGTGTTAACAGCCAAAGACTGCTAGCTAATTCAAAATTTCAATATTTTAGGGCCTAGCATAGTCGATGTAACGCCGTATTTTGGTAAAAAAACCCGGTTTCTACCTAACTCCTAGATTTGATTAGCCAACTGCACATTGTGCGACCTACTAATTTTACAAATTGTTAATAATTGCTGTCGGGAGTATTTCTGCACGTCAAAAAGTGTCAAGTTTGGTAAACAAAGTGTTGTCATGCGCGCAGTCGGTGCTAACTTAATAACATGAGGGGCAAAACCAAGAAGCACAAAAACTTGGATAAAAAATTTGGAATTAGAGTATTTGTCCCGATCGGCTCTAGTTCGCAGGCAACGCCTGAACCGTGTAGCTTATTAGCAAAGTAAGGTTGACATTGCGCTTGGGATTTGTTAAATAGCTTGAGGCTATTGGATTAATCAAAAGTTGCGATCGTACAGTCAAACACAGAAGTCTGAATAGACTCCGCTAGTAGCTAGCTCGCCCGCAGAGTAGTTGCAAAAAAGTCCACCTTAGTTGTAGTTTGCTGAAACTCAGCATAGCTAAAAACCCACTTGAATCAAATTAATTTACAAATGTTTTAGGGTCTGGCATCCGATATGCTAGGCCCTAAAATTTAGTTATTAGTCATCAGTCATTAGTCATTAGTCATCAGTCACCAGTCAACAGTCAACAGTGATTAGTTAACAGTTAACAGTTAACAGTCAACAGTCAACTAATGACTAATGACTAAGGACTAAGGACTAATGACCATTTTATTTAATCTCCTCAATTCGGGCACTCAAACCGTTAAGGGTGAGCATTTGTAGCAATTCCTCAGCTTTTTCGCGTTCCCGAAAAGCACCGGCTTGCATTACCGATCGCCCCCTGGAAAAAGAGCGAAAAGCACCGGGAATGAGGGATTGCATTTTTTGTCGATCGCCCGGTCTGTCGGTATCCACCACAACTCGATAGCGCAAACCCAAAGCAGACGGTCGATCGAATGACGGCGAACTCTCCCGGGGATCGGGCAAAGAATTCCCCCCTAAAGGTGCAGGTACATAGCCACCCCTTCCTAGAGGAATGTTGCGGCTCGGAACCGGCAATCTACCCTCGGAAGAAACCGAACTCGAACTATCAAAATAGGGAGGAATCATTGATTGCTGTACCGAAATTTCCGCAACCGATCGAGAATTCGGATCGGGCACGGGAATTGCGATCGCCCCTGGGACTAGGGGTGAATCAGCCGCATTCATCGGAGAAATATCTTGCCGCAACTGAGCACTTGGCGGTGCCGATAGATTTTGCACCGTTCGCCTGGAAACGGGCGCAGGTGGCGAAATTGGCGCTCTTTCTACTCTGGGACTTAGCGGCCCGGGAGTGTAAGCAGGGAGAGAAGTGTCTGGGCCACCGGTTCTGGGGGGTCGATCGATCGTTAGCTGCAAAGCACTTCCCCCAATTGGCGCCGGAAGGCTAAAAGTTCCCGCCACATCAACCGATCCCGTCGTCCGGCTGCTCAACAATTGATTCCCGTAAGCTGGGATTACTTGACCTTTGGCCGCATTGTTGACATCATACTGACCGTTGTTGCGAATGACATTGCCCCCCGGTTCGGCTGCTGTTCCCAAATCCGGCAGAGATCTCGCGATCGCCACAATTCCGTCCCGCTGGTTTCTCTCGATATAATTGTTACGCAGCACCGGTCTAGCATCAGCTTGCACCACGACGCCATCCTTATTGCGAGTAATTTTGTTGCCAATGAGCAGAGGCGAAGCGTTCTGCGCTACATTCACCCCAAATCCCGTGTTTTCAAACACATTATCTCGAACTTCCGGCCGGGAACTGCCAAAAATCGTGATGCCGTTTGCTCCATTTTTCGAGAAAAAATTCCCGCCAATCGTCGGTCTGGAAGTACCCACTACCGAAATTCCGTCATGAGTGCTCCCAGAAAAAGTATTGTTAACAACCGTCGGAGAACTCGATTCGATCCACAAAGCGTAGCCGCGATAGTTGGTATTCGTCACCGTCACCCCGCTGAGCCCCGCCCCGTCTGCGCCTAAAATCGTGATATTTTGACCAGCCGAAGTCGGACTGATAAACTCTCCTCCGCCTTTGATGACAATATTCTGACCGCGGGTGTGGGGATTTCCTTGAACTGTGACGCTGGGCCTGAGCATTAACGGAAATTTTTCGCCGGATTGAGCGCTGTAAGTACCGGGTGCTAGCAAAATTGCTGTCTTGGGCGGGGCCACGCTCAAGGCGTAGGTAAGGGTTTTGAAAGGAGCTCGATCGCTGCCGTTGCCCCCCGTGTCGCTGCCGCCGATCGAGCTGACGTACAGTATGTTAATGTCGCTCTCGAGGGTCTGAGAAAGTAGCTGCACTCCGGGTATCCCGGCAGCGATAACTGACGGTTGAGGGGTGCAAAAGGCGGTCATCGCAAAGACGAGCAGAAGGCAAGAACTCAAATAAGATTTTTGCGAGCGCTTTTCTTTGCGCCCGGTCTGTTGTGAGTAAATCAGCATAAAAAAACGCAACTTATCTGCGATCCGAGTTTCGCCTCCGATGTTTCGTGTCAGGGTTTCGCGATCGAAGTTTAAATACCCCCGGCTGTTTGGGTTTTTTTCTGTTAATCTTTTGTGTTGTTCTGCTAACCTCACGGCTCTCCTCCCAAGTGTGGTATGCAGCTTAACGATTCCACTCTCATCAATTTTGATCTATTATGCTTCGTTTTCCGGAAATTCAATAAAACTTAAAAATTTGTCTAAATTAAATCGGTTGATGCCAAAATTAAGCCGATCGCTGTACTAGAATCTATACGGCGTGGGACAATGTAGCGGTTTGACTGGTAGGATTAATTATAATTAGGGTGGTTCTGAATGACCGACAAACAAAACAGAACTTTACCGGCACAGCCAGCCCTCTGCCGGATTTTAGATGCAAATCTAGATCGATCGCGCGAAGGGTTGAGAATTATTGAAGAATGGTGCAGGTTTGGTCTCAACAGCGCCGATTTAGCTGGCGAGTGCAAGCAACTGCGTCAAGAATTGGCGGCTTGGCACGTCGCAGAACTTCGCAGTGCTAGGGATACGCCGGCAGATCCGGGTACGGAGTTGACTCACCCGCAGGAAGAGGAGCGTTCGAGCCTTCAGCAGCTACTGGAGGCGAATTTCTCTCGGGTGGAAGAAGCTCTGCGGGTACTCGAAGAGTATGGCAAAATTTACGATCGAAATATGGGCGCGACTTTTAAGCAGATGCGCTATCGGGTTTATACTCTCGAAAGCAATTTGCTGGCTTATCGGCGCTATCAGCAGTTACTTCGATCGCAGTTATACCTGGTAACTTCGCCGAGAGACAATTTGTTGGGAGTGGTGGAAGCTGCTTTGCAAGGCGGACTGACTTTGGTGCAGTACCGCGACAAAACCTCAGACGAGGGCGTAAAATTGGCTACCGCGCGCCAGCTTTGCGAACTTTGTCACCGCTACGATGCTTTGCTGATTGTCAACGATCGCGTGGATTTGGCGATCGCAGCGGATGCCGACGGCGTACACTTAGGACAGCAAGATTGGCCTGTGGCGGAAGCGCGCAAGTTGCTCGGCCCGGGACGCATCATCGGTCGTTCGACTACGAATCCCGAGGAAATGCAGCGAGCCGTTGAAGAGGGAGCAGATTATATTGGAGTTGGGCCGGTTTACCCCACTCCTACTAAACCTGATAAACAGGCGGCGGGTTTGAAATATGTGCGGTATGCTGCTGCTAAGTCGCCGATTCCTTGGTTTGCGATCGGCGGAATTGATATCAACAACCTCGATGAAGTATTGGATGCCGGAGCTCCAAGGGTTGCCGCAGTACGCGCAATTATGGAAGCAGAACAGCCTACTTTAGTCACGCAGTTTTTCATCTCGCAGTTGATTCGGATGCAGAATCTGAAAGCTCAGAAAGCTTTGCACGGCAAAAGCTAGGTTTAAGTAAGCTAGGACTTACACACCGGTAGTCAAAAACCGGGTTTTTTTGCGAGAAGACGCCATGCAGTCCGCAAATTCGGTAAAAACCCGGTTTCTCTGGTAAAAGTTCATCTAGGACTGTTCTTGAAAAATCGGGCATCTAACTAATAACTAATAACTAATAACCAATAAGTAATAACTAATGATCACTCAAATTCTGCTGCAAGTTAACGGAGAAAGCCGCAGGTGTGCGACCGGCACACCGTTACCAGAATTACTCAAACAATTGGGATTAAACCCGCGCTTGGTGGCTGTGGAGTACAACGGCGAAATTCTGCACAAACAATTTTGGGACATTACAGTAATCCAAGAGGGCGACATCTTAGAAGTTGTCACAATAGTCGGAGGAGGCTAACCGATTCGTAGTGAGGACTTCAGTCCTTACTCGTTACCAGGCTATGCCTGGTAATGCTAATCCGGAGGCTCTGCCTCCCTAATCCTGTGTCGAGGCAGAGCCTCTAGATATGGGTTCCCAGGCTCTGCCTTGGAACCAGTTAAACCAGTTAACCGATTCGTAGTGAGGACTTCAGTCCTTACTCGTTACCAGGCTATGCCTGGGGGTGCATCTCACTTTTGCGAATGTGTCAAAAAAGAGTTAAAATGAAAAAGCTAGTAAAATCGTCAAATAAAGATGAGGTAAATAAAATGACACCCTCAGACCAACAACAGCTAAAAGCCCACTTA